>Ga0187772_10000938_pt1 | contig 13379 bp, 10 predicted proteins | sample 0116_SJ02_MP15_2_FD_133137 | JGI IMG/M metagenome (GOLD analysis project Ga0187772, IMG submission 133137) | Tropical peat soil microbial communities from peatlands in Department of Meta, Colombia - 0116_SJ02_MP15_20_MG | ecosystem: Environmental > Terrestrial > Soil > Wetlands > Peat | place... | reverse complement strand
TTCGCCGCCTGAGTAAATTACAAATCGGCGACCGCGCAAAAACCCCACGAGCGTGAGTTGCATTTCACGCGCAAGCTGCACTGCCAGGCTCGAGGGAGCGGAGACCGACGCGACCACGGGCACGCCCGCAACAATCGCCTTCTGGACGATTTCAAATCCGCCGCGCCCGCTGACGAGCATAATCGAGTCTTGGAGCGGCACACGCCGCTCCCGGACGGCCCAGCCGATCACTTTATCGACGGCGTTGTGGCGGCCGATATCCTCGCACAGCACCAGCAACGCCCCGCGCGAATCGAAGAGCGCCGCCGCATGCAGGCCGCCAGTACGCTCGAAGACGTCCTGCGAGGAGCGAAGCGCGTCCGGGAGACCCAGAAGCACATCCGGGGCAATTCGAAAGTTCGGATTGGGAGGCGCGAGGCATCGCGATCGGACCGCTTCGATCGAGGCTTTGCCGCAAATGCCACAACTCGAAGATGCGAAAAAGTGGCGCCGCATTTTCTCGAAATCCGGCATGGCTTCGGGAGCGAGTGTGGCCTGAACCATGTTCCCTCGCTTCCCGGCGTCGCCTTCCGATGAACTTTCAAGCGCGAGGATTTGTTCGCCGCGTTGTACGATTCCTTCGGTGAAGAGAAAACCGGCCGCGAGCTCGAGGTCATGGCCGGGAGTGCGCATCGTGACGCTGATGGGATGTTCGCCGATGCGGATTTCGAGGGGTTCTTCGGCGGCGAGGTAGTCGTCTTTGCGGCGGACTTTCCCGTCGTCCCACTCGGAAACCTGCGTGAGTCCAATGCTGCGAACGGGTCGCGACACAGACGGTGCTCCTTGAGCTTCGGGTTGTGGCGCCCGGATCCGGGATCAAGGATACCGCTGTCGCGCCAAAATCGAAGGGGCGAAAAACGGAACTGGCTCGTTCCGACGGGGGCCGGAACGAGCCAGGGGGGCGTTACGTGGTGTGAGGAGTTACGGAGATTTTTCGCCGAGTTATCGTCTCCTTCGGAAAGCGACTACGCCAGATTACTGAACGCTTTAGTCTGTGTTTTTTATGACCTGGCCCGTCGTCGGATCGAGAATCAGTTTCGACGCGTGGTGCCTGTCGTCGAAGTCGAGCATGCCGTTAATCGTACCGGCGGTGGCATCGGCCGAACCATTGCCGAGCCTGCCGAGCTTCCAGTTGTCCTCGATGAAGCGGATGATGGACGCCTGCTCGGTGACTCGGTGATCCACGTAATTCTGCTTGGCGAACGGGGAAATCACGATAAACGGTTGACGCGGACCTAGGCCGCAGCGCCCATTCTGGATCGTGCCGCCCGTTTCGAAGGCCTTGGCGACGCCGCAGTTGCCCGGGGGGACGAGTTCATCGTCGTCCGGGGAGTCCGACTGGCGAATAATCGGGCCCATTTGATGGTCGTACCAGCCGTCGGAATCGTCGTAGGCGATGATGATCAACGTGCTCTTCCACTTGTCGGTCTGCTCGATCGCGTTAATGGTGTTCACCACGAAGAACTGTTCATCAATCGGATCCGAGTAGCCCGGATGGCCGTCCTGGTAGGCGGGCGCCTTCAGGAAGCTGACGGCCGGGAGTCTTCCCTCGTCAAGTGCGGTAAAAAAGTCCGTGATGTCGTACTGGTGGTTCGTGCCGTCCCCCGAAGTCCCAATCTTGCTGGCGTCAGACGGCCGAGAATGATGCGGGTTGGCAGTCGAGGCGAAGTACTGGAACGGTTCGTGGTGAGGTATGTAGTCGCCTTCGCTGGATTGAGTGGTTGCGTCGTCGCCCGCAAGTCCGGTGTGATGCTGGCCGCAAACAGCTAGGCCGCCCGAAAGACCTGTGGGCGCAAAGCCGCCCTGGAACCAGCCCCAAGTGATGCCATTGGCGTTGAGGAGATCGCCGATGTTCGTGCCGTTCACTGTTACCGTGCTATCTCCCCTCAGCTTCGGGGTGGTTGAGACGCAGTCATCCAGATGGGGCCGCGCATCGCCGATTACAGAACCCATCACTGTCGAAGCATTGGCGCTGCCGCCAGCGAGCAATCCGGCCGGGTTGGCTGGATTTCCATTCGGTGTGGTCGGAAACAACTGGCCCCCGAAAATAGTCCCGGCTATGAGGTTGAGCGCGCCAGGGGTGGAGGGTCCGAAGCTGGTGCCGAAAGAATTGTCGCTCATGGCGAAGTGCTGAGCGTAATTCCAAAGGGCTGTGACCGTGTTGCCGTCAAAGTAGCCCATTGCGGCGTTTGGGCCGAGGTTGGGATCGACGCAGCTGACGGTGCCGGCTTCCCCCAATGGCGTCAACGGGGTCAACCACTGATCCATGAGCCCGCCGTGAAATGCAAACTGCTCGTCGTTGTAACTATGGTCGTTGTCGCAAGTGACCGCGTTGGATGGCCCGATGCGGAAGGGGTTGATCTGGTGCCCATTCGCATCCAAGTTGTTGTTCTGGGTCAGCAGGCCGGAAGACTCGAGATTGTTCACGCGCGGGGTGTCGTCCTTGGCGTGAAACGGTGTCTCTCCAGGATTATTTTCTGCGTGGGGGTAAGTTGCGAAGTAGTGATCGAACGAGATGTTCTCCTGGAAAATCACCACCACATGCTTGATCGGCGTGGTGGTGGGGGGATCAGCGGGCTGATTTTCTTTGTTCGGATTTGCTTGCAGCCCGGTCGGCACAAAAAAAGTCAAGGACGTCGCAAGCAGGATGGCCACCACCCAACGAAAATTCTTCACGTTCATGAACTCTCCTTAGATAGAAAATTCGAGTTTGATCCCCAGCACCTCGCCGGGACGCGCACACGAACCGGGTTGCGAGGGTCAGCCGAAATCAAACGTGCGTAGGGAGTGGATACGCGGGGGTTATTACCGGCAGATGAATGGAATACGAAAACTGTTTGAAGACAGGGATTTCCTGCCCGCGAAATGTGCTCCTGGTGGGGTGATTTAGCTTTTTGAGGAGTGCGGTTCTAGGACTTCTAGTGCCAGGGTCGAAATATCAAGAAAACGTCATGGCGCAAATGCATCAATCGGAAAGGGCTAGAGTCGCCTGGCCGCGAAGGCGTGAAACCATGCGATGAGGGCTTCAAAACGGTGCCGGACTAAAGTAGAGTTCCTCGTGGTTCAGCGGGGAGACCATTCCATGTGGAACGCCATTCGCGTAGTCCTCTACGGCGGGATCGCAGTCGTTGCAGCCGCCACCTTGGCTATTTCTTACGGCGCGCAGCAAGCGCCGCAAAAGTTGCAGCCGCCGGCAAATGAGCAACTCGTCCTGCAGGTGCACGCCAAGGGAGATCAGATCTACACGTGCAAAGCTGACGGCGACCACTTTGCGTGGACCCTTAAAGGGCCAGAAGCAAAGCTCTTCGACAAAGCGGACAAGGAAATCGGCAAACACTTCGCGGGGCCTTCTTGGGAGGCGAACGACGGCAGCCGCGTCACAGGCAAGGCCGTGGCAAATGAGCCCTCACCCGATCCGGATTCGATCCCTTGGCTGCTCGTCACGGTGGTAAGCCGCAGCGGCGAAGGTGCGCTCGCGCACGTGACGTCGATCCAGCGCTTGAATACGAAAGGCGGCAAAGCGCCCGCCGGAGGATGCGATGCCGCAAATGCTGGAAAGGAACTTCGCATCTCCTATTCCGCCGACTATCTTTTCTACGCCCCGAAATAACTGGAAGCCTCTTCGACTTACCCGCGAGAAGCGATTATTGCGAGGGTGAGGCGCCTGACCGCGGGTCGGATGAATTCGCGGAAGCCCTCTCAGCTGGCTCCACGCGCAACACACCCATCATTCCGCCATCTTCGTGCTCCAGAAGATGGCAGTGATACGGGAAAACTCCGACGATGTCGGGGCCTCGAAAATCCATGCGCACCTTCACACTGGGATATTCGGAGGTCTTGCCGTCCCAAAACGGAATGTTCAGAGTGTCGCGCAGGAAAGGCTCTCTGGCGGGGGCACCGAACCGTTCGAGCAGGAGAAAGTGGAGCTGGTGGATATGGAAGGCGTGGAGTTCGCGCGAGCGGTTTTCGATGATCCAGTCCTCCACGTCGCCCTGATGAACGGTGATGTTCGGGAGCATATTCTGCGGGTCGAAGACTGTGGGTGTTTGCCCATCCACGGTGATGAAGAAAGTGGTCGGGCTGTTGGGATCATCTGGGTCCTGGAGCGTCTCGGAGAAATACAATTTGCGCGTGCGAGCGGGCGCGACGTCGCCAAGCCAGGGCAGGCTAGGCCGGGGCATGGGCTGCGGCGAAATTGCCAGCTTGGCCTGCGGTTCTGGAGCGTCGGGAGAAATCACAATGTTGGCGATCGGGCGGATGGGATCGTTCTCACCGCCCGTGCCCGTGTCCACGCTCTTGGTCTCAAACGTAGCTGCACCCTGCGAGGGCGCGGCAAAAACAAACTCCGCGCGTCCGCCCGGCGGAATTCCCACGTGCGTCTGCCAGGAGACCTTGTGGCCGGCCTGGCCGCTGTAACCGAGCGGGACGCCATCGAGGCCGACGACCGCCATCCACTGAATCGCGCCGTTGAATACAATCTGCAAATTCACGTAGGTGATGGCCGAGGCGTTCAGTACGCGCCAGAGCTGCCGCTCTTTCGGCTTCATGCGCAGAATAGCGGGCTCGTAATTTGGGTAGGGGACCGGAACAAAATTCACGGAAATATCTTTTGCCGGCATGCCCGTGCCGTCGCCGGTGTTGAGCGCGTCTCCGTCCTTGTCAATCACCACTGGAGCAGCAGCCGCGCCGGGATTCGGGGCTGCGTTGGGATGGAGCAAATCTTGATCCCGAATCACCAGCACGCGTTCAGGAATTCCCGCGAGCGCGGGTTCGAAACGTTCGAGCCCCTCGACAATCAGAGCGCCCGAAGCGCCGCCAAGCACTTGCGCCTTAGTGAAGCCGTGGAGATGCGGGTGATACCAGTAAAGGCCGGGCGGCTGATCGGCAGGAATTTTGAAGCGGTACTCATACGGAGGCGAAGCGGGTAGGACGGAAGTGGTCAGCACCTCATCCTGGTGGCAGAGGGCCGGGATGGCAAGCCCGTGGAAATGGAGGTTGGTCGCGGAGGCGCTCATGGCTCCGCCGCCGGCGCAGGCTCCGGGGATCGTGTGAAGATGCGCGGGTTCTTGAGCCGCCGCATTGTCCGCAGGGATTTCGTTTTTCAGCGTAAAAATCACTTCGTCGCCCGGCTGCACGCGCAGAGTAGGGGATTCGCTGCCGTCCTGCGCGATGTAGCAATAGCGGACGCTGCCGTCCGGTTGGGCAGACCGCCGAAAGCTGAACGTGATCTTTAGCAGGCCGCTCTGGCTATGAATATCGGCGGGCTCGGGAACGGCGCTTCCGGGGCTGGGCCGCGGACATGCATCGGCCGACGTCTGCGCGCGGGCATACGTGGGTCCGATCGCCAGCGCTGCCATTGCAATCGCCCACCTCGCCAGCTTGTGCGTTCCGCTTCCGGAAAGCGTGAGGGTACTCCTGGCCAAAAATTCCAATGGACTATCTTGGGGCAGAATTGTTAAAGGAATATGAATGAAGGCTGGCCGCCGGAGGCGTCGGCCGTAAAGTGGCATTTTGAGGGGCGCAGGTGTATCCTTTGCCGTTGCCTCCCTGTTCCCTGACAGGCTGGAAATCCCGTGGCACATACAATTCCTCTCTCTACAAGCATTTCCGGTAAACACATTGGCCTCGAGGTATGGATGGACCGGGTCTTGGAGGAGGCCGAGCGGGCCCGGCAGGATTGGGATGTGGACGCGGTGCACGATCTACGGGTTGCTCTCCGCCGGTGCCGGACCATGGCCGAAGCCTTGAGCGAGGTAAACCCTGCCCCCGGGTGGCGCCGGCTCAAGAAAATGAGCCGGCAGGTCTTTCACACCCTGGGGATCTTGCGCGATACCCAGATCGAAAGGGAATGGGTCAAGAAATTGAGCACCCCGGGCGACTCCGTCCGCCGGCTGATGCTGCGGGCCTTAGCTCACCAAGAGCGGGAAAATATAGAGCGAGCCCAACGAGCGCTGGACCGGTTTGACCGCAAAGATTGGCGCAAATGGTCGCGCAAGCTGCCCGCGAAGGCGCAGTTCTTCCCGCTGGAGAGCGTCGTCTTCCAGCGGCTGGCGCTCACGAGCCTGAACGAGGCGGTGGAGCTGTATCAAAGGGCGCGGAAAGGGCGGAGCCGAATCGCCTGGCATCGGCTGCGGATTGGGATCAAGCGTTTCCGCTATATCGTCGAGAATTTTCTTCCGAAGCGTTATGAGGCGTGGGGCGAGGACCTGAAGAAGTTTCAGGATTTGCTCGGCGAAGTGCACGATCTGGACGTGCTGCGGATCCAAATCCGGAAAGTTTGCGCGGGGCGCGATCCGGCGGGCGTGGCTGCCTGGCTCGGCAAGATTGATGGTGAGCGCAAGCTGCGCCTGGACGAATTGCGCTCGAAAATCAGCGACAAGGAGTTTCTTTGGCTTGCCTGGCGCGCGGGACTTCAGGGAGGAAATACGCTCGAAACCGTCTCTCTCCTGGAAGCACAGGGAGCCTACTCAGCGAGTTGACGCAGAAGCTTCGCCGTCAGAATCCAGCGCAGCTCCCACGGACCTCGAGGATTCGACTGCTCGAAGCAGGCCGCACCCGCCTTCTTGAGCGAAGTGAAGACTCCGCGAGCGCCGGCCAGCAGCGAGATCATGTGGTCCAGATGCGGAGCGTGGCCGAAACACATCACTTCCTTGGCGCGCAGCTTCGAGACTTCCTTCAAAGCTTCGGCAGGGCTGCCTCCGGGAGTGAGAGCTTCGCTTGCGCGCAGCTTTGAAGTGGGATAGCCGAGCGCCTCGGCAAAAATTTCGGCGGTTTGCGCGGCGCGGACGTAGGGGCTGGTGATCATGATATCCGGCTTCGCGCCCAGCAAGCGCAGGCCGAGAGCAGCCGCGCGCGTTTTCTGCACGCCCTTGGCGGTGAGCGGCCGCTCCGGCTCGGCCGGAGAATGTGGGTCGGTGGGATCCACCGCGATGCCGTGCCGGACTAGGTAAAGGATCATCCCTTACGCGACCTTCTCTTTTTCTTTCCTCTGAACGCGGCGGAACTCGGGCTTCAGCCTGAATTCTGTTTCGAACAAGTCCGACTTGCGCTCGAGGCCGGCCATATCCAAGCGTACCCCGTCGCCGGCGCGAACGGCAAAAACGGCTTTGTGGCCGGCAATCTGAACGTCAACCCCCTCGACGCGCTGTTCGTGATCGGATTCCAGCTTCTCGGCGATGCGAAGCAGAGCGGAAAGAAGCCGCACCTGGCGGCGGCGCGGGCCATCGAGCGCGGCGTAGGAAGCATGATCGAGCTGCGGCTCGGATTTGCAATTGTGATAGCGGACAAGCGCCGCAACCATCTCGCGCCGCCAGCCACGCAGGCTGGGAATTTCGGCGTTCCGGACCAAATACTCGCCGTGGCGATGATGCGATTTGCGGTGAATGAAATGGCCGATGTCGTGCAGGATTGCCGCGATTTCGAGCACCAGCCGCAGATCCGGCCCAAATTCGTGCAGCGGGCGCAACTGATCGAACAGAGAAAGCGCGAGCCGGCTGACTTGCTCGGCGTGCTGGGGGTCGTAATCCATCCGGCGCCCGAACCATCGCACTCCCGAGAGAATCTCGGCGTCGCGGGCCCTTTCTTCCGCGGTGGCGGCGCCGCTCGAGTATTGCGCGGCAACGAGGTCGAGCAGGATTCCTTCGCGGACACCGACACCCGGAACGAGCAGGAAACGAAGATCGAGCCACTTCGCCAGCGTTGTAAAGATGATTCCGGCAATGCCCATCACTTCGGCGCGATCGCGGCGCACGTGGAATACGCGCATGCGTCCGGGAACATCCAGGCTCAGCAACCGCCAGGTCTGGTCCCGGAGGAGGCGCAGATTGATTGCCGGGATTCTTCCGAACATCGGCCCGGGAGCGATGCGCACGAGGGCCTCGGCGTTTCCACCGCACGCGACCGCAACCGAGCGGGAGAGCTTCGGCGGCGCAGGCAGGGCGCTGCGCAAGAGAGCCAAAATGTGGAGACGGAGGCGGTTCGCATTGTCTTCGTCGATGGCTCCGGCGATGGAGTAAGTCTCCATCAAGCGGATGGTACCGAGCGGAAGGGCGATGCGGTGTTCGAGGGCGCCGCGCTGGAAGAAATTCAGTTCCAGGCTTCCGCCGCCCAGATCGAAAATCAGCCGGGGCTGGGGGCGATCGCCAATGGCCCACTTCACCGCCGAGCAAACGAGCCGCGCCTCTTCTTCGCTGCTGATGACTTCAAGTTCGATCCCGGATTTCTTGCGGATGCGCTCCATCAGGCGCCGATAGTTGCGGGCTTCGCGCGCGGCGGCGGTGGCGACGGCGCGATAGGCGCCCACGTGATAGCGGTCCATCCGCGCGCGAAAGTGGCGGAAAACGCGAGCGGCCTGGACAATCGTCTCTTCGTCGAGCAGCCGGCGAGTGAAGGCATGGTGTCCGAGCCGTACGGCGGCGCGCTCGTTCTCGAGAATCTGGATTTGCTGGGGAGAAGTTGCCTGCGCGATCACCAATCGGATCGCGTTCGAGCCAGCGTCGATGGCTGCCAGTTGAACGGGAGCGGCCACTCTCAGCGCCAGAGGTGCGACAGTGCGTGCGAAGGCTGATAGTGCGTGCTGCGGATTCCGAGATGCGCAGCGATCCGCTTGCGCAGCTCGCGGTTCACCTCGGACACGCTTCCTTCGCCATCCACTTCGATGAAGCCGTGCCGTTTCGAGAGATACTCGAATTCCTTCTTGATCAGCGACTGGTAGCGAATGAAGGACAGGAAGAGGTCGTTGGAGAGCGACATGTCGCGCCCGGATTCCCAGTAGCTGATCGTCTGCGACTTCTTGAATTCGCGGTCGAAGGCGATTTCCGGGCGGACGTTGAGCCAGAACGTCAAGTCCGGCCGCAGCGCCATCTCGTAAATTCCGTGGAGGTAATCGCGGCCGATCCCGCGGACAGCCGAGCGCGCGATGAGCGTGAAAATGTACCGGTCGGCAAGGACGATGAGGCCGGAGCGGAGGGCGGGGAGGATGCGGCGCTCGAGCTGGTCGAAAAAGTCGGTGCTGTACATCAGCGAAAGCGTCGTGCGCGTGACGGAGTTTTCGGCCAGCAGCGCGTCGATATCTTCACCCACAAGAAATGACCGCCGGAGGCCCATTGTCTGCACCGCAAATCCTTGCGACTCGAGCCATTCGGTGAGCAGCGCGATTTGCGTCGAACGGCCGGAGCCATCGGTGCCTTCAATGACGAACAGCGCTCCGCTCAATTCCTCGAGCTTGACGCCGGGGAGAGTGGTTCCATAGAAGCGCGAAGGCGCTTCGGCGTTGCCGTTCTTCCGCCCGCGCCGGGAAGGACGGCCGTTGGATCCCTCGGACTGCGCGCCGTTTTTGCCGGAACGTTTCATTTCTTCTTTGGCCCGGGTTTCTTGGGCCCGAACTGGTCCAGATCGATTTTCTCGCCGAGAATTTGCCGCATGAGCTTTTGAAGCTTGTTGACGCGGACTGTTCCGTCCATCAGGACAAAACGATCCGTCTCGATCATCTGATCGTAATTGGCAAGGATGCGTTCCTGAAAGATGCGAAAGCTTTCCGCGCGATCGAGCGAAAGTCCCAGGTCCATGCCCGCTTCGTAGTATTTGAGTTTGGGACGCCCGGCGACGATGCGCGAAACCGCCACATCGAGTGGCGCCCGGAAATAAAAAGTGATGTCGGGGATGGGGGCGAAACTGTATAGATTGCGAAGCCAGTGGGCGGCGCACCCGCGCGCGGCATCGCGGGCGAATGCGGTGTAAATGTAGCGGTCGGCCAGCACCAGGTACCCGCCGTGCAGCAACGGAAGGATTTGGCGTTCGCAGCGGTCGGCAAAATCCGCGGCGTGGAGCAGCGAAAACGTGGTCGGCGTCAGGAGCCGCCGCTGCTTGCCGCGCCGGGTGGCGGATTTCACGAGCGGCGAAGAGTTCCACTCGGTGAAATGGATGCGGTAACCGCCGATTTCAAGCCAGCGCTTCAGAAGGTACAGCTGCGTGCTTTTTCCCGAGCCGTCGATCCCTTCGACCACGACAAGCGCTCCCGGATACTCTCGCCGGGGCGCCGGTTCTTTAACCGGACTTTCACTGGCTGCGGCCGGAATGTCGGGAAGGACGGTGGCCATGTGGAATCGCTCAAATCCAATGCCATATCATACTTCGGAAAAGTGAATCCAATATGAAAATAGTATGACACAGGCTGGAATGCAGATCGGACCGGATGCGTGATCGTTGCCGCGTTTGCACGCCGGGCAGATCGCGTTATGCTCTCCGCGCCTGCATCGGAAGCGACACCGGAACGAAGAGGGCGCAATGGCGACAAATTTCACGAAGGAATTGATGGTCAAGCCGGGGACGAAGGTAAAGCTCGAGAAATATGACCCGGAGGAAACGCTCGGCTGGGAAAAGAACCACAAGACGAAGGTGAGCCTCGAGAAAGCGCTCGCCAGAATCGACAGCCTGCAATACCTCCTCTATGCCGAGCACAAGCGCGCCCTGCTGATCATTCTCCAGGCGCTTGACGCCGGAGGGAAGGACGGCACGATCCGGCACGTGATGTCGGGCGTGAATCCCCAAGGCTGCCACGTGACGTCGTTCAAAGCACCTTCCGCAGACGAGCAGGCGCACAATTTTCTTTGGCGGATCCACAACGCGATTCCGAAATACGGCGACATCGGGATATTCAACCGCTCGCAATACGAAGACGTACTGGTCGCGCGTGTTCACAATCTCGTGCCAAAGGGTGTGTGGGAATCGCGATACGACCAGATCAACTCTTTTGAGTCGATCTTGCACAAGAACAACGTGCGAATCCTGAAATTCTTCTTGCACATCAGCAAAGACGAGCAGAAAAGGCGGCTGCTGGAACGAATCGACGATCCAGACAAGCGATGGAAGATATCCGAGGCGGATTTCGCCGAGCGAAAGCACTGGGAGGACTACATTGCGGCGTATGAAGATGCCATCAGCCGCTGCAGCACGCGCGGAGCTCCCTGGTTTATCATTCCGGCCAATAAGAAGTGGTTCCGCAACCTGGCGGTGTCGCACATCGTGGCGGAAACGATGGAAGACATGGACATGAAGTTCCCGCCGCCGACGGTTGACCTGAAGCGTCTTAAGTGGAAATGAAAAATAGCGGAGCGAGCCATGCATACATCGCCGAATCCTGAATGGACCGGGGCGTTACATTTTGGCGCAGCGAGCGGAATCGCTGCTGGAATCATTCCGCAATCGGCGGTGAAATGAATGCCGGCCGCAGAATTGGCGCGAGGCGAAGCCGGCGCGCCGATCTCCAAAGGTAATCGATGAGCGAAGCGATTTTCCCCCGAAGTTTTTTGAAGACGTATCCCCGCGCCGTCAGGGGCGAAGGCTGTTTTGTGTTCACGGCAGACGGGCGGCGTTTTTTGGACGGAGCCGGGGGAGCGGCCGTGGTTACCATCGGGCACGGAATCGAGGAGATTGGGCGGGCGATGGCCGAGCAGGCGTCGCTGCTGGCCTACGTTCACTCCTCGCAGTATCACACCGGCGTGGCGGAAAAACTGGCGCGCCGGATTCTTTCGCTGGCCCCCAGCCAAATGCGAAACAGCGGGCGCGTGTATTTCACCTCCGGCGGGTCCGAAGCTACGGAGACGGCGCTGAAACTCGCGCGGCAGTACTGGGTCGAGCGCGGGGAAAAGAAGCGCTATCGCGTGGTCTCGCGATCACAAAGCTACCATGGCGCGACACTCGGCGCCCTGGCGGTGTCCGGCAATCAGCGCCGCCGCGAGCCTTATGCGCCCATGCTGCCGGAGTGGGGCCACATTCCGCCGTGCTATTGCTACCGGTGCCCGCTCAAGCTGGAGTATCCCGCGTGCAATGTGGATTGCGCCGACGAGTTGGATCGCTTGCTCGATCGCGGCAGCGCCGAGGATGTGGCTGCGTTCATTCTCGAGCCCGTGGTGGGGGCGACGCTCGGGGCCGTGGCGCCGCCGGATGGGTACATGCAGAGGATCGCGGAAGTGTGCAAGCGCCGCGGAATTTTGTTGATTGCGGATGAAGTCATGTCCGGAATGGGCCGCACGGGCACGGCGTTTGCGGTGGAGCATTGGGGCGTCTCACCGGACATTATTTTGGTGGGCAAAGGAATCGCGAGCGGTTATGCGCCGCTCGGAGCCGTGATTGTGGCGGGGCACGTGGCCGAGACAATCTCGCGCGGGACAGGGTCGTTCGTGCACGGGTTTACTTTTGACGCGCACCCCGTGGCAGCGGCCGCCGGAAATGCAGTCCTCGACTATATCGAGCGTGAGAACCTATTTTCGCGCGTCGAGCCGGTAGGGGATGAATTGGGCGATGCGCTGGAGAGCCTTCAACGCTACTCCGTGGTGGGAGATGTCCGAGGGAAGGGGCTGCTCTTCGGAATTGAGCTGGTGCGGGATGCAAAGACGCGCGAGCCATTTCCGGCGGACGCCCAGATCGCTTTGCGTATCCACGAAGATGCCCTGGAAGCCGGCGTGATAACGTATCCCGTGCAGGGATGCGCCGACGGCACCCGGGGCGATCACCTGTTGATCGCGCCTCCCTTCACGATCACTTCGACGATGATTCAGATGCTCGTCGCCGGGCTGGATCACGCGATCAGCGACTTGGAGAGGACTCACCTCGCAGGAATGGGAGGCACTACCGCACGTGCTTGATCGGCTGTGTACGCTGCCTTTCGATTCCCGCATCTTTCATCCCAATTTGAGGAAAAGAGTAATGAAACGAGTTCTGTTGATGTGCGCGGGGGTCCTGCTCGCAATCACGTGGACCACTGCAGGCCAGACGATTCCGCGCGCGCGGGATCTCGGCGTGCCGTTTGAAGGAACGCCGGGGCCGCTCGATTCCATCACCGACGTGAAAGGGGTTGAAGTCGGATACCGCACACTGATTTCAGGAGAGGGGAAGCTCGTGGTGGGTGTGGGGCCGGTGCGCACGGGCGTGACGGCGATTATTCCGCGAGGCAAAGCCTCAGAGGACCCCGTTTTTGCAGGCTATTTCGCGCAAAACGGAGATGGAGAAATGACCGGCACGCACTGGGTGGATGAATCAGGAATACTCGAGGGCCCCATTTTGATCACGAACACGCATAGCGTCGGGGTGGTGCGCGATGCTGTGATTGCCTGGGAGCTAAAGCGCGGCCCGCGCGGTCCGCTGGACGACTGGTGGACTCTGCCCGTCGTCGCCGAAACTTGGGACGGGTACCTGAATGATCTGAATGGCTTCCACGTGACGCGCGAGGACGCGCTTGCCGCCCTGGATGCCGCTCATTCTGGACCGATTGAGGAAGGGAACGTGGGCGGCGGCACTGGAATGCTCTGCTTCGAATTCAAGGGTGGGACGGGGACGGCATC
>Ga0187772_10000937_pt1 | contig 13386 bp, 9 predicted proteins | sample 0116_SJ02_MP15_2_FD_133137 | JGI IMG/M metagenome (GOLD analysis project Ga0187772, IMG submission 133137) | Tropical peat soil microbial communities from peatlands in Department of Meta, Colombia - 0116_SJ02_MP15_20_MG | ecosystem: Environmental > Terrestrial > Soil > Wetlands > Peat | place... | reverse complement strand
GCCGGAGTCGTTCCGAACATGTTGGGCTCGGGATATTCTTTTTCCTTCTCAGCTAATTGCAGCAATGCGTCCGCTCGCGTCCCACCCCCGGGATGCTGGATCGTAATATCGCTGAGCTTCACATCTTCAATCGCGTTTCCAGGCATTCCCGCAAGAATCGAACATATGCGCGCAGCGGAGTTCACGCAGGTGACGTTGCTGATCGTTATTCGCCGGATCACGCCCACCGGAACGCCCGCGGGGCCGCGCATGCGTGCTCCCAGCCGTACAAAGATCGGCGGTGCCGTGATGTCGCGCATGGTGAGATTCGAGATGCATACGTCTTCGATCACCGCGCCGTCCACGCTCTCAATCGCCAGCCCGCTGCAGCCTTCGAAAACACAGTTCGAGATCGTGATGTTCTTGAATCCACCGTTCGATTCTGTCCCGAATTTGATGCGGCCCGTCCGCGGCACTTTCTCCTCGGCGGGAAATGGCTGCCGAGTTCCATCCAGCAATGTCCCTTCCCGGTAGCTCCCGGTGACGAGGCAGTTGCTGATGGTCACCATCTCGGTCGATCGGGCGTAGCCCAGCGCGAAGGAACTCTTCAGGCAGATGGCGTCATCCCACGGCGAATTGACGCTGCAATTCGAAACGCGCACGTTCTGGCAGCAATCCACGTCGATGCCGTCTCGGTTCGTATCGATTTTCAAATTGTCGATCGTGAGATTGTCGATGCCGGTCGCCAGTACTCCGAAGTGACCGCCGTGCAGGATAGAAAAATCCCGCAGCAACACGTTCCTGCAATTCTTGAGCGCAATCGCTTTGTTGGATACGCCCGGCTCTTCAGCCTTGGGACCGGCGCCCCATCCGCGGCTCAGGCCTTTTCCCAAGATCAGTCCTGAGCCCACAATCGACACGTCATTCAAATCCTCGCCCCAGATCAAACTGTTGTGCCAGTGGTTGTGGCCGAAATCCTGATAGTTCTCCCAGGGCTGGTTGGATTCGGCCAGGTCATAACCCAGACCCTCCGCGGCTGGCTCGGCCGCCAGCAGCGTCGACCCCGGCGCGAGGTAAAGATCGATATGGCTTTTCAGGTGGATGGAATAGCAGCGATACGTTCCTGCCGGAATCAGGACCGTTCCCCCTCCGGCAGCAGCCGCCGTTTCAATCGCCTTGTTGATCGCTGGACTATCGAGCGCCGTGCCGTCGGCTTTCGCTCCAAAGAGGCTGACGTCATACAGCCCGCGATTTCGCGGCACGGTTTCGTCAGAAAGAACTTTGCTGGGCATTGCCAGCCATGCGCCGCCCGCGATGCCTACGCCAGCGGCCTTCAAGAAATTTCGTCGCTCCCGTTCATTCATGCGGAACGCGGCTCCTAACGCGGCTCCGGCGCTACCTTCTGATTTTCTCCTTCACCGGAAACGTCCCCGACCACCCGCAGGTCTTTGTCGAGTTCCACCGCAGCCCCAAGCGGCGAGCGGCGCGTCCCTCCCCGGCTCAAAGGCCCTCCCGCGAACCGCAAATCCTGGAAGTGCACAATGTAGCCTCCCTGCGGCTGAGGTAGGGTTTCCGTCTCGGTGATCGGATACTGCGCCCAATCCAAGTAGGCGCGGCCGAGGTATGACTTCTTCGCTGCCAGTGTGATGGGCGTCTCTTCCGGCTTATAGCGAAATTCCATCCGCTCCTCGGAATCGACGTCCGGTGCTGCGGAATCTACCGATGCGAGCGCAAAGAACGCCGGAGTCTCGACCACTCCATACCAGTGAAAAGGGTCCGTGTAGGTCGGAAATGCTGAAACACGCAGCGGGTCGACCCCTTGGTAAGTTCGCGCCGCTAGCGCATTCACCGCGCGCCGATGCTCATAGTCGCGCACTCCCCACAGAACGACCACACCCACCAGCGCGAGCGTAGCCGCGATTCGCCCCCGCGGCCCACGACGCCGCGCCCCAATCTCCGTGTCGATTAGAGCAAAAAGCCCCGGCACCACCAGCCCCAGAAACAACAACCCGAGCATCACCGGTTCAACAATGAACACGATATCCCACGAATACCATTTCTCCGAAAACGGCCAGAACGGCCGGATCCCATAATTGTTCGTGAAGTCCAGCAGGATGTGACTGAGTCCGGCCAGGCAAGCATAGAAATAGAGCCATGCCCACCTCACGGGCAACCTCGGATCTTTGGTCTTTCGGCCGCGCATCCGCCACACCAGGTACACAAACCCGGTCACAGCGATTGCGTCAAGCAGCACGCCGAGAAAAGAGTGAGTGAAGCCGCGATGATGCGCGAAACCGAAGGCCCGGCCGCCGAAACCGCTAAGCACGTCCATATCCGGCGCCTCCGCCGCCAGCGTCAGCGTCAGCGTCGCCAGAGCGGTTTTGCGGTTGAGTCCGGCTCGCCCCATGCAGGCGCCAAACAGGAAATGGGTGACAGGTTCCAAGCGGTTTTCGAAAAACTTCTTTTCCGCGGCTCTGCCGCCGCAGGGCAACAACCACGTCTGCCACGGCGTTCGCGACAATTCATCGGACGCCAGGAGCGGAGTTCCGGTCGCAACTCATTTCTGCGAGTTCCACTCCATCGCGCGGGGCACCAGCAGCGTGAGGGCATCCGGCATAATCCTGATCTCTGCCGGAATGGTTCCCAGCAGCTCGCCATCAGCCTCAATGTAGATCCTTCGCTGCTCCTGCGCTCCCCGCGTCGGTGCCAGCTTGCACGCCACCCGCGTGCTGTGCGCCAGATCGATTCCTGGAATCCGCCATCGTTGCCGCAGCATCCCTCGTGTCACATATGCCAGATACGCGGCCCGGCTGCCAGTACGGCAAAGCACCACCCGCATGTCGTTGCGATCCAGAGACGCCCCGGGAGCCATTTCCTGCACCACCCCGCCAAAATTACGGATCCGCACCGCCATGAGTTCCGTAACTTCGGCACGGTGCGGCCCGTTCGCGCCATTTTCATCGTACTCCGCGGTAAATCGCGTCATCGAATACGTGAACCACATGTTCCACGCCTTCGCGTAATACGCAGCCATCCCCAGCCGACGCTTATCGGCATTGAGAAGCTTGTAGAACAGGTGTCCGTCCACGCCCACTCCGGCGGCGATCAAGAAAAAACGCTCCGACGGAGTGCCGCGCATATCCATACATCTCACATGGCCCAGCGCAATCCGCCGGGGAATCGCGACCAGCGCCGCCTGCGCTGCCGCCCGCACATTTCGGCCAAGGCCTATGTCGTGTGCCAGCGCATTCGCCGTTCCCATGGGCAGAATCGCGAGAGCGATTTCGGTGTGGACCAGCACCTGGGCAATGTTATGGATCGTGCCGTCGCCGCCGCAGGCAAAGATTGTGTCAACGCCCGCCGCGATCGCATCCCGCGCCTTGTCCCCCGCATGGTCCTTCGATTCGGTGGGAACCAGGTCTGCCTCGACGCCTCCGCCGCGAAGCACTTCCAGCGCCGACTGCAATTCGCGTTGCCGCCGCCGCACGCTGCCGGAATCCGGGTTGTAGAGCAGCGCCGCCTTGCGCATTCCCGTGTCAGAGGTGGATTGTACCTGAGTTCAGAAGTACCTGAATTTGGAAGCCCACCGGAGCGCACCCACGCAGGCTCGACTCATCCGCGCGGTCAGCGGGAACCCCACTCCCACATCCCGAATATCGCTTTCTGCTGCAGTGGATGGCCGAGTTGCCGCGCCAGCATCACGATCTGGCCGCGGTGGTGAGCGTCATGGGCAATCAGGTAGGCAACGAATCCCGCCACATCCGGTCGAAATCCTTTCACCCGGCCGTTCCCCGAAAGCGCCCGGCTGATCTCCGCGCTCAACGCCTGCCGGCTGTTTTCCAGCGCCCGCAGCGCCTGCGTCGGCCTCACCGTCGCCCGATTGAGTTGATCGGGAATCTTTTCTGCCTTCACCGCCTTCAGCCACATGACTCGCACATTGTGCATATGGGCCACGATCGCGGCGATGTCGCGGCCTTTCCCGCCCGCAGGTTTCGCCTTCCAGACGGCGGGCGCGAGATTGTCAATCAGATATTGATTGATGCGGTTGTTGGTATTGAAGGCGTTGAGAAGTGCGAGAGGAAGTTGGCATGAGTAGGGATTCTCAGCCACACCCGGTTCTGGAGCTTTCGGCATGGGGGAACTTGCAGACTTCTTGGCAAGGACCTCAAATTTGGCACAACCCTGCCATTCTGACAAGAGCCGCCTTTTCCACAGCGGCTTTACAGCCCGTACATTGCCCTGGGTCCAACCTTATCCCAGCCGTACGGTCTCGCCCCATCTTGCGAGACCTGGGATTTGCCCGCATATAATCTTCTGCGATGCCAGCCGTGAAAGACGCCGAAAAGAAGATCGAAGCCCTCCGCGAGAAAATCCGCCACCACGAATATCTCTATTACGTTCTCGACCAGCCGGAGATCAGCGACTTCGACTTCGACAAGCTGATGGAGCAGCTTAAGGCCCTCGAGTCGGAGCATCCCTCACTCATCACTCCCGATTCTCCCACGCAGCGCGTAGGCGGCAAGCCCCGCGAGGGATTCGTCAAGGTCCGCCACTCCTCGCCCATGCTCTCGCTCGACAACACCTATAACGAAGACGAGCTGCGCGCCTGGGAACGCCGCGTTCACGAGCTCACCGGGCGCCACGATGTCGACTACGTCTGCGAACTCAAGCTCGACGGCATGTCTCTTTCTTTGGGCTACGATGCCGGGCATCTCGTACGCGGCATCACCCGCGGCGATGGAACCACCGGCGAAGACGTCACTCTCAACGTCCGCACTGTGCGGTCCGTGCCGCTTTCCATCCCGAAAGAAAAATTGAAGAAGGCAGGAATCCCAACCGATTTCGAGGTGCGCGGCGAACTCCTTATGCCCACCGCCGCCTTCAAAAAGGTCAACGAGGAGCGCGAACGCAACGGCCTGCCGACTTTCGCCAATCCGCGCAACTTCACGGCCGGAACTGTTCGCCAGCTCGACGCCAACATTACTGCGCAGCGCCGCCTCGACTATTTCGCCTACATGCTGCTCGAAAACGGCCGCACGTACTTCGATCGCCATTCGAAGACGCTTGATGCCCTCGAAGCCGCCGGATTCAAAGTCAACCAGAACCGCAAACTCGTTCACTCGATGGAAGAAGTCTGGGACTTCATCCAGCAATGGGAAGCCAGGCGCGACTCACTGCCGTACGAAATCGACGGCATCGTCGTCAAAGTCGACCGCACTTCATTGCAAGATGAGCTCGGCTTCACCGGCAAGGCCCCGCGCTGGGCGATCGCCTACAAATATGCAGCCCGCGGCGGAGTAACGAAACTGGAACGCATTCGTTGGCAGACCGGTCGCACGGGAAAGCTGACTCCAGTAGCGGAATTAGCCCCAATCCCTATCGGTGGTACCACCGTCCGCAACGCCACTCTTCATAACATGGACGAGATTGAGCGCCTTGGCGTGAAGATCGGAGATTGGGTCCGAGTCGAGCGGGGCGGCGATGTGATTCCCAAAGTCGTTGAAGTCGACAAAGACCACCCGCGTGGCGACACAAGTATCAAGGCCCCCGAAAAGTGCCCGGTCTGCGGTACCAAGGTCGTCCGCACCGAGGGCGAGGTCGATTTCCGGTGCGTCAACGCCAACTGCCCCGCCAAGCTCATGGGAACAATCTTGCATTTCGCATCGCGCGGCGTGATGAACATCGACGGCATGGGCGATTCACTCGTCAACCAGCTCATCGAGCGCGGCCTGGTCAGAAACGTCGCCGACATCTACGACCTGACCAAAAAGGACCTGCTCAGCCTCGACCGCTTCGCCGAAAAGTCCGCGCAAAACATTCTCGATGAAATCGAGAACTCGAAAACATTGCCGCTGGAACGCGTCATCTACGGACTCGGCATCCGCATGGTCGGGGAGCGTACCGCGCAGTTTCTCGCCGAGCATTTTGGATCGATGGAAGCCCTGGCGAGTGCGAGCGTCGACGAACTGCAGGGCGTGAATGAGGTCGGTCCGAAAATCGCCGACAGCATTGCTGAATTCTTCAGTATCGCCGCCAATCGCAAGCTGATCGACCGCCTCCGCGCGGCCGACTTAACGCTGGAAGGGCAGAAGAAAGAGCGCAGCACCAAACTCGCCGGCAAGACATTCGTACTCACCGGCACTCTGGCGCACTTCACGCGCGACGAAGCCAAGAAACTCATCGAAGACGCCGGTGGAAAAGTGACCGGCTCCGTCAGCAAGAAAACGGATTATGTCGTCGCCGGCTCCGACGCCGGGTCAAAGCTCGACAAGGCGAAGGAACTGGGCGTTGCCGTGATTGACGAAAAAGAAATGGAAAAACTCGCAAGCTGAATCGTTAGTAGATGCCCAACCCCTCAGGGAAGGGCGTCTCCGCAGTTACTTTCTCCGCCCCGCAGCCGATTTCTACCGCAATTAGCTGGGACAAAACCGAGAGAATCTCTTTTCGGGGCGATCCGCCAAATTCGCCTGCGAGCTTCGCATAATTTCGAGCGAGGGTGACCTTTACGAGATCAGCGAAGGTATCGCAGGATTCAGGAAAAGCTCTCGCCAGAGGGTGCAACACCCAGTTCAGGAGAATCCAAGCTGAAAGCCCGACCCCGAATGTTACCAACCCGCCAGCCGAGAATTGAGGGAACCGGTGCGAAAATGCCCAAGCAATGCCGAAGGAAACCAGCAAGGACAAGAAAACCAGCCAGAGTGGGTATGCCAAGTTAGGCAGGACCATCCCAGAGCTCGAACTAAGTTCGCGCCACCGGTTCCTGCGCTGCGCCCATGGCAAGAGTTCTGTCATCCTCGCGCGTGGGAAAACCGTGGCTCGCGCGCCTCCGGAGCGCGCAAGGAAGGCCCGACGCAGCCGGTAGAAGACGACCGCATTGAGACACCTTTCTGACCTTGGATGCGCCAATTTATTTGAGAGGCAGTCGCTCAGTTGCCCAATCGTTTGCGCAGCGATCAGCTCATCCACCGAGAACTCGATCCCAAAGGACTCCTGAATTAAATTCAAAAGATTCCCAGCGTCTTCGCCAAACGGTTCTAGTCGTTGAATCTTGTCCGCATCACGCAGAGGCTGCAGAATTTCCATTTCGAATCTCCTCCTGCTCATGGCCCTCGTTCAACGTAGTTCCCCCATCTTCTTCCTCATCCTCCCCCACGTCACTTCCAGCGTCTCCGGCAGCACTCGCGTTTCGCCCACCACGGAGACAAAGTTCGCGTCAGCGACCCATCGCGGCAGCACGTGCATATGAATGTGCCCGCTAATCCCAGCTCCGGCGGCCTTTCCGACATTCATCCCCAGATTAATCCCGTCGGGATGATACAAATCGCGCAGCACATTCTCCATCCGCTGCGAGAGCGCCATCATTTCGTTCGCCGCTTCGGTCGGCAGCTTTCGCAATTCGTCCAGATGCGCGTATGGCACAATCATCACGTGCCCGGGCGTATAGGGATACGCATTCAAAATGACAAAGCAGTCTTTGCCCCGATGCACAATGTGGGTTTTCGCGTCGTCGTTCTGTTTCGGCGCATCGCAAAACACGCACCCGGCGGTCTTTTCCGACGCGGAAACGTACGCGTAGCGCCACGGCGTCCACAGATAGTCCATGCACGGCAGGGTAGCAGATGCAGCACGCAGCAGTCAGCACTCTGCCGGGTTGCCCCACCCTTGTCGCTCCTGGTTTTGGAGCAACAGGGCGAGGACTTGATCCGAAGCCATCGGGCGCAGATTGCGCCACGCGCTCATCTGCCAGGCTATTTCCACCCCTGCAACACTCCTGTAACCTGCGCCCGATTTGCGTTTGACACTGTTCGTCAGCCATTGCTATAGTCGAAAAGAGTTCCCATTGGACGCGGGGTTTCCTGTAAAAAACGTCCGACAGCTGGGATTGTCCAAGCTCACTCGCCAGGGTGGGCCCACCACAACCAAACGACTCATCCAGCAGTCCGCAGTGCAGGTCCCGCACCCGATTACCAGAGAGGCATGACCTTGCTCGACGAAACCACCGCCCACAATTCCGACTCCACCGTCGTTGTTACTGAACCTGAACCAGCCGCCGAGCAGGCGGAGTCTGTCGCCGTCGAGACGCCGCATCCCGCGTCCGCTTCCGACGAGAGACCGGCAGCCGGCGACGACTTCGCTGCCGCGCTCGAGACCTTCACCACCGAGGCGGAGGAGGCCGTCAGCGACGATCGCGTCATCAAGGGCACGGTGCTGAAACTCACGCCGACTCATGTCGTCGTCGACATCGGCGCCAAATCGGAAGGCATGCTGCTTCTCGCCGAAGTTCTCGACCACGAGGGAAATCCCAAGTTCAAGCCCGGCGACGGAATCGACGTGATGCGCGACAAGGGCGAGGCCGAAGAGGGATACATCAACCTCTCGCATCAGAAAGCGCAGCGCATCCACGCGTGGGAAGAAATCGAAAAAGCACATCACGAGAAGAAGCCGATCAAGGCCGTCGTGATCGATCGCATCAAAGGCGGTCTGACCGTTGACATCATGGGAGCACACGCCTTCCTGCCCGGATCGCAGGTCGATCTTCGGCCTATCCGCAATCTCGATGGAATGAAAGGCCAGACCGTCGAAGTCGCAGTCATCAAGCTCAATAAGAAGCGCGGCAACATCGTCGTTTCTCGCAAGGAATTGCTGGAAGGCGAGCAGCAGGAAAAGCGCACCAAGACTCTTGAGCACCTCGAAGAAGACGCGGTTCTCACCGGAGTGGTCAAGAATCTCACCGAATACGGCGCCTTCGTCGATCTCGGCGGACTCGATGGCCTGCTGCATATCACCGACATGTCCTGGGGGCGCCTCACTCACCCCAAGGATCTTGTCAACGTCGGCGATCAGATTCAGGTCAAGGTTCTCAAGTACGACAAAGAGAAGCAGCGTGTCTCGCTCGGATTCAAGCAGCTCACACCCGACCCCTGGCTCGACGCCGAGCATCGCTATCCTGTCGGCGCTCACGTCTCCGGGCGTGTGATCAGCGTGACCGACTACGGAGCTTTCGTCGAACTCGAACAAGGAATCGAAGGGCTCGTCCACGTCAGCGAGATGACCTGGTCGAAGCGCATGAAGCATCCCTCGAAGCTGGTCAATGTCGGCGATCAGGTCGAGTGCGTGGTGCTCAACGTGAATCCCGCCGAGCGCCGCATCTCCCTCGGTATGCGCCAGCTGGCGGCCAACCCCTGGGATTCACTGCACGAAAAATTTCCCGTCGGCATGACGGTCGAAGGCCGCGTGCGCAATCTCACCGACTTCGGCGCTTTCATCGAGATTGAAGAAGGCATCGACGGCCTGGTTCACGTCAGCAATCTCAGCTGGACGAAACGTGTGAAGCACCCGTCCGAAGTGTTAAAAAAAGGCGACCGCGTCAAGGCCGTTGTTCTTGCCATTGAACCGGACAAGCGCCGCCTGTCGCTGGGCATCAAGCAGCTCCAGCCCGACGTTTGGGAATCCTTCTTCGCCTCGCATCACATCGGCGACGTGGTCCACGGAAAAATCCTGCGCGTCGCGGCATTCGGAGCCTTCGTCGAAATTGCCGAAGGCGTCGAGGGCCTCTGCCACAAATCCGAAGCTGTCGACGGCAACGGACAGCCGATGCACCTCGAACCCGGCTTGGAGCACGATTTCAAGATCATTAAGATGAGCCCGGAAGAGAAGAAAGTCGGGCTCAGCATCCGCGCCGTCGGCGAAGAAGCCTCGCGCTCCGAAGTCGAAGCCTACAAACAGCCGGTGTCGAGCACCAGCTCCACCATCGGCGAGCTGATTTCCTGGAAGCGCGCCAGCAACGAAGGCAACTAGCGCGGCACCTAACTACCTGCCATCCTGAGCGAGGATTGATCTTTGCGCCAGCGCAGAGATCAACCGCAGTCGAAGGACCCCGTGCTCGCATAACCTTTCAGCGGCCACGCGAGGGATTCTGATCACTGACTCCCGGCGTTTTGCCCGCGCGAGCCCCCTGTTCTAGAATCCTTAGTTTGCTCTCACTCATCTCTTACGAAGGAAGATCCCTTTGCCCGAAAGCACCTACGACATCGCGATCATCGGCAGCGGTCCCGCCGGATACACCGGGGCCATCCGCGCCGGCCAATACGGCCTGAAAACCGCTCTCATCGAAAAAGACGGATTCCTCGGCGGCACCTGCCTGCACGTCGGCTGCATCCCCACCAAAGCTCTGCTCTTCAACGCCGAACTTTGGGATCACCTGAAAGACGCCAAGGAATTCGGCATCGAAGGCGTTGACGCGCGCAAGCTGAACTGGGCCGCCATCCAGGAGCGCAAGGACAAGATTGTTACCAAGCACACCAAGGGACTCGACTTTCTGATGAAGAAAAACAAGGTCGACACCATCAAGGGCTATGGCAAGCTCACCGGCCCCGCACAAAATGGCGTTTTCACAGTCGAGATCTCGAACGACGGAAAAACCACGCAGCTCAAAGCGAAAAACATCATCCTCGCTAGCGGCTCCGAAGCCCGCATGCTGCCCGGTCTCGAAGTCAGCGATCGCGTTCTCACCAACATCGAAATCCTCAGTCTCAAGGAAATTCCGAAATCGCTGGTGATCGTTGGCGCAGGAGCCGTGGGCGTCGAGTTCGCTTCGATCTATCGCTCCTTCGATACGGAGGTCACAATCGTCGAAATGCTTCCTCGCCTCGTTCCCGTCGAGGACGAAGAAGTCTCGAAAGAGCTCGCCCGCGTCTTCCGCAAGCGCGGCATCAGCTTCCACACAAGCGCCAAGGTCGACAAGGTCGAGAAAACAAGATCCGGCGTGGCGGTGACGATCACCGTCGATGGCAAGCAGCAGAAAATCGAAGCCGAGAAAATCCTGATCGCTGTGGGCCGCAAGCCGCGCACGCAGAATGTCGGCCTCGAACGTACCAAGATCAAGCCCGACCGCGAATTCATCAAGACCGACTCCTGGATGCAAACCGCCGAGCCCGGCATTTACGCGGTCGGAGACATCGTCCTCGGCACGCCGCAGCTCGCTCACGTCGGCGCCATGGAGGCGCTCGTCGCCGTCGCCAAAATCGCCGGCAAGACAGCCAAGCCGATCAATCCCGAACACATCCCGGGGGCAACTTACTGTCATCCTGAAATCGGCAGTGTCGGTCTGACCGAAACCAAGGCGCGCGAAGCCGGATACAACGTGAAGGTCGGCAAGTTCTCTTTTACCGCCAATTCGCGCGCCTCCATCGTCGGCCAGCACGAAGGGTTCATTAAAATCGTGAGCGACGCAGATTATGGAGAAATTCTCGGCGTTCACATCATCGGCCCGCAGGCGACAGAATTGATCGCCGAAGCCGTCGCCGCCATGGAACTCGAAGCCACGGTCGAAGATTTAATGTGGACAATCCACGCGCATCCAACCTTGGCCGAAGCCATGCTCGACGCCTCGAACAGTGTGTACGGATTAGCGATCAATGCTTAGGTCCTGATTGAGAAAATGTGATGACGCGCTTCAAGGAACTACGACGAATCGAGGATGCTATCAAGCACAAGAATGAGCCCGAGCTTGATTGGGCCCTTGGCTATTGCAAAATGAGACTCGGATTGGCATCTCGAGGAATCGCATCCCGAAAGGACCATCAGAAGTATTGGCGGAAGATCGAGCAGAGGGTGCAAAGCGCTCTCAATGAGGCACAGTTGAAAGCAACATAAATCTCTGCGTCCTCCGCGCCCTCTGCGGTGAGTGCTTTTGACTTTGATCTCCATCGTCCAACTCGGCACCATCGATTACGCCACCGGCCTTCGCCTGCAGGAGCAGATCCTCGCCCTGCGCAAGGAAGAAAAGATCGGGGATGTTCTCCTCCTGCTCGAGCACTCGCCGGTCATCACCCTCGGCCGCAACGCGAAAGCCGCCAACGTCGTCGCCTCCCGCGAACTCCTTGAGCGGCGCGGCGTCGAACTCTTCGAATGCGACCGCGGCGGAGACGTCACCTTCCACGGCCCCGGCCAGCTCGTCGGCTATCCCATCTTCGACCTCCGCGGCTTTCCCCCTTGTACCTCATTGTCATCCCGAGCGGAGTCGAGGGACCCTGTGTTTCGCAAGCATCTCGGCGCCGTCGACTTTGTCCGCAGCCTCGAAGAAGTTCTCGTGCGCACCTGCGCCGATTTCTCCATCCCGAGCAAGCGTGTCCCCGGCCTCACCGGCGTCTGGACTGATGATGTCGCGAAAGGGCACGACTTCAGCCGCGCCGAAGCCAATTCCAATGTTTTGTCATCCCGAGCGGAGCAGGAGGATTCGCTAGCGAATCGTCGTGCGGAGTCGAGGGACCTGCTTTTGGCGGGAGCAGCTACAAATGCCGCCCCCGAAGCCAAACTCGCCGCCATCGGCGTCCACATCTCCCGCTTCGTCACGTCCCACGGATTCGCCCTCAACGTCAACACCGATCTCAGCTACTTCAACCTCATCATTCCTTGCGGCATCACCTCGAAGCCAGTCACCTCGATGCAGAAGGAACTCGGCCGCGAACTCGGCCTCAATGCCGTCGCCCAATCCATCTCCCGCAACTTCGGCGTCATCTTCCAATCGCAAATCCTCTGGGTCGACACTTTCGACGCACTACTCAGCGCAAGTGGCGCGGGCGCTCTCGCCCAGGTGCCCTAGCCCTTCCCCCCTCCCTCGCGATACCATCAAGTCATCGCGCTTTCTGCGTCTGACATGGGGAACAACAAGAAGAAGTCCAAAGCCACCTCAAACGGCAACCGTCGGCGTAATGGTGCGTCTCGACCCACTTCGAGGCCGACTTCTTCTGACCTCCGCACCTACACCATCCCAGACCTCCGCCTCGAGCACCCGAACTTCACAGTCCGCCAGAGCACTGAAAAAAACGGCCAAGTCCACTACGAAGTCACCGGAGATCTCGACGCCCCCGTCCCTCCCATCCGCGACTCCAGATATCTGAGCAGAGAGCAAGCCATCGAGATCTACCGCTACATGCTTCTCAATCGCAAAATGGAGATAGCCCTCGAAAATCTCTACAAGCAGGGCAAGGTCGTCGGCGGCGTTTACTTCGGACTCGGCCAGGAAGCCTGCTCTTGCGCCTCCGCTTACGCGCTCGACAAAGACGACTGGTTCGCGCCCATGATCCGCAATCAGGGCTCGCTGCTCGTCCGCGGCTTCGGCGCCTCCGACACCATGATGCAGTACATGGCCAAAGCCGACTCGCCCACCAAAGGCCGCGACGGCACCAGCCACTTCGGCGACATCGAAAAACGCAACATGGTCTCGCCCATCTCCATGCTCGGCGATCTCATCCCCGTCCTCTCCGGCGTTGCCCTCGGCGCGCGCCTTCAAGGACGCAACCTCGCCGTCATGACCTACATCGGCGACGGAGGCCAATCCACCGGCGTCACCTACGAAGGCATCAACTTCGCCGCGGTCCAAAATCTAGGGTTAGTTCTCTTCGT
>Ga0187772_10000936_pt1 | contig 13394 bp, 10 predicted proteins | sample 0116_SJ02_MP15_2_FD_133137 | JGI IMG/M metagenome (GOLD analysis project Ga0187772, IMG submission 133137) | Tropical peat soil microbial communities from peatlands in Department of Meta, Colombia - 0116_SJ02_MP15_20_MG | ecosystem: Environmental > Terrestrial > Soil > Wetlands > Peat | place... | reverse complement strand
TCGCCGGAGTCGGAAACTGCGCTTCTGTGTTCGTGCAGGGACTGAGGTTCTACTCCGGGGCCGAGCGAAGGGGGCTCTGGCACCCGAATGTCGCCGGCCTGAAGCCAAAGGACTTGCAGGTTGTTTCTGCCTTCGATGTCGATTCTCGCAAGGTCGGCTTGGAACTCTCCAAGGCCCTCTTCACGCCTCCCAACGTGGCTAGGCGGTACGTGGCACTCCCGAAGGGCAAAGTCATGGTCGAGCCTGGCGTCTCGAAGGGGGATGCGGCGCCTCATCTCAGGGACATCAGGTTAGAGAGGACAGGAGCAGATGATGTGGCAAAGAAGCTCGAGGCTTCTGGCTCGGATCTTCTCTTGAATTTGATTTCCTCCGGATCCGTAGCCTCATCTGAAGAATACGCGAGGTCCGCCCTGAAGGCTGGATGCGGATACATCAACTGTACCCCGAGCCTGGTACTCAGGAACAACAAGCTTGTGGCCGACTTCCAGAAGGCGAAGCTTCCTCTGATTGGGGACGACCTGATGAGCCAGTTCGGGGGGACCATATTCCACAAGGGACTCCTCAGCCTCATGTCCAAGCGCGGAGTCAAAGTGTCCAAGAGCTACCAGCTCGACGTCGGGGGAGGGTCCGAGACCCTGAACACCATCGACGAGGCGATCAAGACAGCCAAGCGTGAGGTGAAGACGACCACAGTTGCCTCTGAAGTCCCCTACAAGTTCGAGACAGTCGCCGGGACAACCGACTTCGTGGACTACATGGGCAACGACAGGACGAGCTACTTCTGGTTCGAGGGGAGTACGTTCATGGATAGCGGCGTGTCTGTGGACATTTACCTCCGCTCCTCTGACGGGGCGAACGCAGGGAACGTCCTTTTCGACGTTGTCAGGGCCACCTACAGGTGCAGGCAGATTCGCAAGACAGGGACGGTCGGCGAAATTTGTGCCTACGGTTTCAAATCTCCGCCAAAGCCGATGCATTACGACGAGGCCTACGCCAAGTTCGCTGCGCTCTACGTTCGTTGAGCTGGTGCGGCAGGTTCATTAGCGAAGAGCCAGAGGGGGTTCCGTGAATTCTCGGAGGCTCGTTCTCCTGATTCCAGGGGCGGTGCTCCTGCTTGCTGGGATAGTCTTCAGCCTTCAGGGAGCAGACATCATCACCGGGAGCTCGCTCATGAGCGGCAACTCGACCTACATCTATGTCGGGGCCATCGTGGCCATCATCGGACTAGCCCTGCTGGCACTGTCGTCCCGCGTTGGCAAGAAGCCCGCATCCCAACCGGCCGCGGGGCTGCCTCAGTCGCCGTGACGATCATCACGAAACAACATTCACCGTGGACATGACGTATCCCGTAGCACCCGACGGGAACGTGTCAGCCTGGGCAGACGTCTGGAGAGCGCCCTGCCCGTCTGTCGCCCTGGCATAGATTACATAGTTCCCGGGCTTCGGATTCCATTCGAATGCCCAGAGCACCCATGTGAGGTCTGACGCCGGCGGCTTCAGCGTCGCCGCCTGCCATGTGCTACCGCCGTCCACGCTCACCTCTACCTTCGAGATTCCTCTGTTCCCCGCGAAGGCAACGCCTCCGAGCACGATTGAGCCGCCGTTCTGCGAGAGGCTCACCGTAGCCCCGTCCGCGGGAACCCGGATGAACGCCACAGTCTGGACCGCGGCGTCATTCGACCATCCCCTGGTCTGCCAGAAACCGAGGTAGACCGAGTCGCTCAGCTCCACTGCGCGCACCCACTTCGCGCTCATCATCCCGTAGAGACCTGGGATCACCGCCCTCAAGGGGTATCCATGACGCTGCGGAAGGGTGACGTCGTTCATGTCGTATGCCAGCATGCTCGACGGGTCAAGAGCGCGCGCGAGAGGCACGCCGACACTGTAACCATCGACGGAATGAAACACGACGTACTGCGCGCCTGGCGAAGCCCCTCCGGCATCTTCGAGGAGGTCCGAGATCCGGACCCCTCCCCACTTGGCGTTGCTGATGAGTCCGCCGTTGATGAGGTTGCTGACGCAGATGAACGTGTCGTACTGCTCCACCTTCGGGAGGTTCCTGATATCGTCTATGGCGTAGTTCTTGGGGTTGGCGATCAGACCCCCCAGCGACAGAGACCAGGTGGCTGCTTCCACGCTCGGGTCGAAGATATCAATGGCCACCCGATAGAACGAGTCGTTGGACGTCACCTCAGAGTTGACCAGGGCTGAAAGCTGGGGGTTCATGAATATGGCAGGCGCGTTCTGCAGGTTAATGGGCGTGCCAGGAAGGATGGCGGGGCTTCCCTCACCTGCCAGCCCTCCCTCGGAGGCCAAGGTCCCCAGCGCTGACCCTAGACTGGCCACCACCAGGACCGCCGATCCTGCCAGCACCGCTGCCCTCTCTATGAATGTCCTCCTTGCCGGGTCGCGAGGGACGAGCTTTTCGACGGCCGCCGCGCCCCTCTCTTGAGCCGACAGCATGCTTTCTTTCGTCCTTCCCCAGAGTAGCACTCCCCAGAGAAGCTGGAACATGAGCATCGTTAGGGGGAACGACCATACGATACTTGTCGAAGCAAAATCTGACCCCACACCGAAGAACGAAGCCCCCGAAAGCGGGAGCACTATGGCTCCAAACAGAATCCAGGGGATGAGCGAGTAAACCAGTGTGTTCTCGAGGGCCGAGAGCGAGTTGCGGCCGCTCACCCTCGGGAGGTAGTACCTCTCGTAGACGATTCCAAGCGCTCCGTATACCGCTGCCGCCGCCAGCACAGCGACGGCGAGCCCCAGGAGGCCCGCCAGCTCCCCCAGGTTCTGGACCGCTGGCTCTTGGAGGGACTCAGGAATTACTGTGAGGAAAGACTCGAGGGCGGATTCAGGAGGGTATGGCGCCAGTCCTCCTAGCCTTACGAGGAACCAGAGAACGAGTGTGATCAGCCCGGCGCTGAACCCCCTCGTGAATGAGGCCCAGAGGGCGTTCCTGTTGTCTGCTTCGGTCACGCTTTCGTGCAGAGGAGCAATCACCCCTAATTAGACTCACCTGACAGAGCCCACAGCAGCAGAAGGACCCTTAGGCTGAGCAAAAGAAAAACAGGGATAAGGGATTCTCAGTCCTTTCTGATGAACTCGATTCTCTCCCACTTGTTGTTGTGGAGAATCTCGCTGTACAATCTTGAGGTGCTCTTTGCGATGAGCCTGCCGTCCTTAACGACATAGAGCGGAGGGCCCAGTGTCCTTAGGGCGTCAATGACGGTGTGGGCGTTGGCAAGGACGAAGTTGGCCTTATTCCCCTCCTCGAGGCCGTACTCGGCCGTGTTTCTCCATGCTTTGGATGCGTTGTAGGTGATGAGGTTGATCGAGTCCGAAAGTTCCTGTTGCCCCATCATCTGGTCAGCGTGGACTGCCATGAAGAGGCACTGCAACATGTCCCCGACGCCCAGAGGATACCAGGGGTCCATGATGCAGTCGTGGCCGAGGCTGACGTTGACGCCGGAGGAAAGGAAGAACTTGATCGGAGCCATCCCACGCCTCTTGGGATAGCCGTCAAGCCTCCCCTGTAGGTGCATGTTGATGAGTGGGTTGGCGACGATTGTTATTCCCGCCCTGGCGATGAGGTTGGAGATTCTGTACCGGTAGGCTGGATCCCAGCTGTGGCTCGCTGTGACGTGGCCAGCCGCCACCCTGCCGGTCCACCTGTTCCTAACTGCATTGGCTGCGACTACTTCGAGGAACCTGGACGACGGGTCGTCCGTCTCGTCCACGTGACCGTCGATGTCCTTGTTGTACTTCTTGGCGAGCCCGAAGGCGTCCTCTATGGACTTCACGCCGTCTTCCCTGGTCCATTCATTGTGCGGGATCATCCCCACGTTGTCGGCGCCCAGCTCGAGCGACTTCTCGAGGCGCTCTAGGTTGCCTGGGTCTGTCCTTATCCCGTCCTGGGGGAAGGACGTCACCTGGATGTTGACTAGGTCCTTCAGCTCTTTCCTGCCTCGGACGAGGGCCTTGACAGTGTTGAGGTTCGATGTCGTGGTGTCAGCGTGGGTCCTCAGCCAGAGGGTACCGTAGGCGGCCATCCACTTTACCGCCCGTTCGACCCTAGAGAGAATCTCTGCCTCGGTCAGTTTGTTCTTGACTTCCGCCCAGATTTGGATGCCCTCCCAGAGTGTCCCGCTGACATTGTACCTCGGATCCCCGACCTTGAGCACGGAATCGAGATGGAAGTGCATGTTATAGAAGCCGGGGAGGATTAGCTTCCCTCCGGCGTCGATGTCCTCTGCGCTCTTGCCCGCGATGTGGGGAGATACCTTTCTGATTCTACCGCCAGTCACCCCGACGTCGAATATCTTGTCGGTCGGTCTTCCAAGGACACGGGCGCCGCGAATGACGAGGTCGTAGCTTTCAGCCATTCGAGGTCACACTATCCTAGGAGCCCTCGCTGGGGGGGGGAGTTGGGTTGTTTTCCTCCTTGCCTTTGGTGCTTTCGTGCGAGGTTACGCCGAAGATAACTGCGGTGTCGTCCGCGATGTATCCTGTGAGCAGGTTGCCTTTCAGCTCTGGCTGGTACTTCGGAATCACCCATCCTGCCATCAGCACCACGTACACAAGCCCTGAGATTAGGATGGCCGAAACCCACGCGTTCTGGAATACCCAGTCCTGCCCAGGGAACAGCACGGAGTAGCCATTTCCGACAGGGAGGCTGGCCACCCAGCTTGCGGGGAGATAAGTGCTAGGAGGAAACACAAGTACCAATGAGACTACGAATGAGATTACAGCCGCGGGGTTGATTCCACGGAAGTACCTGAAGCGGCCTTCATGCCAGAAGAGGTCGTAGACTTCGAACTTGAAACGCCTGATGACGGCGTAGTCGAATGTGATTATGCCTTCCACCCCACCGAGTATGCCGCCATAGGTCAGGAGCCAGTTTTCGACGTACGACTGGGCGCTCGCGTAGTAACTCCAAGCTTGCAGCACACCTGCGATGATGACAACTATGATCACGCCCATGAACCAGGTGATTTTCTTCGGGTAGATGTTCGAGAAGTCATAGCCCGGTCCGATGGTGTCAGCGAAGATGTTGACAACTATCACTCCTAACAGCAGGAGGATGATTGTGAGGTAGGCGAGCGGCTGGCTCGAGATGACGAGGGTCGATAGCAACACGGGATCCCAAATGGGGGATCCGAACTTCACGAGCGAGGCACCTGTTGTGACCAGTGCGAGGGCTCCGATGCCTCCCATCAGCAGTGGGAGCGGGAGCTGTCCGATGGTCTGCGAGAACTGAGACTTGGCGTAGCGGGTGAAGTCCGGCATGCTAATCGCCATCGTGGCCCAAAACGCGACGTTGGCATTAATGAGACCAATGAGGGCATACCAGAAGGCCGAGCCCGTGGCAGTAGTTGGGATGTTGACGATGGCGGTCCACTGCCAGTTGGTGACGCTCATCATGCTGAAGAAGAGTATTCCGAAGCCTAGGAAACCAATGAAGGGGACCGTCCAGGAGATTATCTGAAGGGTTCTCTGTCCGCCTTTCGGCGGAGAGTAGTATAGTATTATGAGTCGGATTGCGATGGTGAAGAAGAAGGTCGCCCAGAATAGGGTTGGTACGACACTGGCGATGACCCAGGGAGGGGCTGCCGAGGTTGCCGCACTGGTAAGAGTTGCAATCTGGTTTGTACTAATCAGATAGATTGCGCCGATGCACTCAGCAATGATCCAAGTGTCGATTCCCCACCAGCCGGCGCCGATGATTCCGCGTATTATCGAGGGAATCCAGTTCCCGTAGATCCCCCATCTGCTCCTCGTCAACGGTGTCTCGGGGACGCCGTACCTGGCGCCTCCGTGGCTCTGTATGATCATGGGGACCAAGACAATGACGTTTCCGATTATCACGGACATTACCGACCAGAACCAGTTGAGGCCGAACGAATAACCGACCGAGACCAGGGCCCATGACTCCACTTCTATGGCCATGCCGAACCAGATGCCAAAAAAGGTCCAGGAGCCCCACCTCCTCATCTTGACCGGCGTTGGTGCAAAGTCCTCGTTCCAGAGGTACTTCTCGTTTGGGAATGTTTTGTCTAACTCGAGATATCCCTTATCTTTTTCATACCTTACGGATTTTACCCGGTCATCATCTTCCGACGATGACATAAGCAGGGCGACCTAGGACGGACATCACTTAAGAGGCTTTTACCTTACGAGTAGAGAGCCCTGGAGCAATCACGAGCGCAGGTGCCCGTTTTCCTGAATACACTTGGGTGTCGTAGCGCCCTGCCGCTCTGAAAAGGCTGTAGGCTGCCTCGCGGACGAAACCGTTCACGAGGGCGAGCAGCAGGCTCCCGCCCACTCGGAGGCCTTGGTCATTGGGCCAGTCCAGTTCCCTCTTGCTGAACATGGTGTCCCTGTTCGCGCCTTCCACACTCTGCTGGATTCGGGCGATGGCGGCAGCCCTCTCGTCCTCCGGCAGCTGCAGGGCTTCCTCAACGTTCCTCATGGCCTCTCTCGCGAAATTCTGTTGCGAAGCCACCCACTTGTAGGTCGGCTCGTCTATGAGGCCGTGCCTGAACTTCAGCTCGTTCAGGGCGATTGCGACATCGTAGCTTGCGTTGATGATCTGCTCGCGCGTCATGGAGTCGGTTTCATAGGAGAGGATTGACTTCCAAGTGTGGAAGAGGAGAGCCTGTCGATGCTCCTCGAGGGAGCCGTAGAAGTGAGTGCATCCGTTTGATGGGTCCTCGAAGGCTTCGCACCCGGGATCTAGGAAAGGCCCAAGCGGGGAGACGAAGAACCTAAGGCGTCTGTCCCCTTCGGCAAGCTTCAGTAACCGTTCGCAGTAGGGAACCGCTGACATGACGTCGTCATAGGTCTGGTGGGGGAGGCCCACCATGAAGAAGAGGTCGAGCCTGTTACATCCCTGGGCCAGTGCGCTCTTGACGGTCCCCTCTATTTCCGGATTCGGGACGGAGAACTTCAGCCTGTCGAGCCTCCTTAGCTCCTCGCTGGGCGTTTCGATTGAAATCTGAAGGCTCCACCTAGCCACGCTCCGACTCACCATCTCGAAGAAGTCGTCTCCCGCAGGGAAGAAGAGTTCGAAGACAAGCTCGTTGGAGACTCTCTCCTTCTTTAAGAGGTCGAAGAAGTGCTCGGCTCGCTTCAGCCCGCCTATCCTGGGATCGTGAATCAGCATGATTGGCCCCCGAGAGAACGTCCTGATTGCCCTTATGTCTGAGAGAAGCTTCTCCGGGGACCTGAAGGCAGGCGCCGAGCGGAGACAGATCGTCCTGTAGGCCGATGCCGAGCCTCCGCAGACGGAACAATCGAAAGAGCATCCCCGCGCCCCAAGTAGCATAGTGGTGGGGTGCTTCAACCACCTGGCGTATGGTGCGATGTCCTCCAGGCTCCTGTACTTGAAAACAGTCGTGACGGCGTACAGGTAGTCAGGGACGTTGACATAGTCTAAATCCGTCGGTATGAATGTGAGAGGGTTGACGACCACCTCGCCGTTCTCTCGCTTCCAGGTCAGATTCTCGACCGATTCCAGAGATGCCCCCCTGCGGAGGGCGCTCAGCAACTGCCTGCACGGCTCCTCCGTCGAGTCCCCTCTTATGACGAAGTCCACGAACGGATACCTGATTAGCTCCTCATGGTAGTAGCTGGACGAAAGTCCGCCATAGAGAATGTGGCTCTCGGGATGGAACCTCTTGACGAGCTCTCCTATGGCGAGTGCCCCGTTGGCATGAGGGAGCCAATGCAAGTCGATGCCGAAGACGACGGAGTGCATCCTTCGGAGCCGACCGACCACGTCGTAGGAGGGGTCCCGGAGCATCCTGTAGGCCAGGTTTACGATCCTCACATTGTAGTGGTTCCTCCCAAGGTAGGTGGCTATGCTCGTGAGGCCCACCGGGTACATCTCGAACTCGTCCGTTGAGGGGACCGCGTCTGCCACAGGGCCGAGCATCATGGTCCTCTTGCGAAAGTCATAGACGGACGGCGCATGGAGCAGGGTCAGGTCCGTGCGCACCACGTCCCTGAGTCCCACTGCAGTCTCGCCTCCGAATCTCCGACGAAAATCTCTCAGCGGGCGTTCAATACACTATTCCCTAATTCCCTATCCGACATGCCTGACACACCAAAACGATTATCCGAAGGGCGAGACGGGAACCCTTGTTTGCACGAGCTTTCTCTCGTCCAGGGAATCATCAACGCAGTAGGCGAGACTGCCAGAGAGAAGGGGGGGCGAGTGCAGAGCGTCAGAATAGGAGTGGGGGAGCTCGCCCAATTCGATATCCGCCTTGTAAGGGGCCTCCTGAACGACCTGAAGAAGGGAACCTCGCTCGAGGAGGCAAGGATCACCGTAGAACCTGAGAAGTCGAAAGTGAAGTGTCTAACCTGTGGAAGGGTCTGGAACTTCCAGGAACTCGCCGGTCCCATATCCAGCGACGATAGAGAAATGATGCACTTCATCCCGGAGCTCTTGAACTCGTGTTCGAGATGTCCCAATTGTTCGAAGAGCTACTTCGAAATCGAGGAAGGGAGGAGCGTCAGGATCATCGAGGTGGTGCTAGATGTCTGAGTCAGGATTGGATTTCAGGCGAGGCATGATTGACCGGCGCCTTGCCCACACCGGACGTGTCCTCCTTGTCATGAGCGGAAAGGGGGGCGTGGGAAAGAGCGTAGTGTCGGCGGCTCTGGCTGGCATCGTAGCCTCGTCGGGGTTGACAGCAGGTCTGATGGATGCCGACATCTACGGGCCCTCGTCCGCTCTGCTCTTTGGAGCAAGGGGGCTCCCCGCCGAAGGGGAGTCGGGACTGGTTCCTCCGGTACTGAATGGGGTAAAAGTGATGTCGGTGGATCTCTTCGCCTCTGGACGTCCCATCCCACTTGCGGGGTCGGGCGCCAACGAAGTCCTCCTTGAGCTCCTGGCTCTGACCGACTGGGGAAATCTGGACTGCCTTGTCGTGGATATGCCGCCTGCCACAGGCGACATAATGCTGACCCTCACTTCGCTTCGAAAGCGGGACGTGGGGGCCTTGGTCGTCACCATGCCAGACCGGCTGTCAACTTCCGTCGCACACCGGGTCCTCGAACTGCTGAAGGGTGGCGATGTGACAACCGTCGGGGTGCTCGGGAACATGGTCCGTGGCTCATCGAAGGACAACGAGACCAGCCCCGGGAGGTTAGCCGAGGAATTCGGGGTGCCGTTTCTCGGGCTACTCCCATTCGATCCCTTGGTCTCCGATGCGGTGGAGAAGGGAAACGTTGAGGCGCTTCTCCGAACGAAATTCGCCCGCAGTCTCCGAAGATCGATGGTCGCTTACCTCCGTGGAATAAGGAGAAGCGCGCCCTGAGCTGTTGGGCAATCTGCACGCATGTGTACGCATGGGCGTAAAAGGCCGGCTTCTTCATTTTTTCAGACGTGGGAGCCGAGCTAACTCGCCGTGATTTCCTGAAGCTCTGCGCCCTGCTGGGCGTGGGTGCAGTCGTCACCCTATACTCATCCGATATCAAGCGAGTGGTCGGTCAGGTTGCCGAGCAGGGCGGTGGCAAGATTCACCTGATTTGGCTGAACCTCGCCAGTGACACCGGGTGTACGATATCGATGCTCCAGGCTTCCAATCCGGACCTGATAGAAGCCGTTGAGAATTTGGGGATCTCCGCCGACTTCTGGAAGGCACTCATGACCCCGGACTACGACCTTGGCTGGGTCACGGCGGGTTACCACCAGGAAGACCTCTCACAGGTTCCGCTCTTCAACGCAGCATTCGGAGACGCCCCCGTCGACGTGCTTGTGGTGGAAGGTGCCCCCCAGATAGGTACCCCCCAGGGGAGCACCCAGGGATACTTCTGTACTACTGGCAAGTACAACGGGAGCCCCGTTACAGGATACGATCTGCTGCAGAAGCTCGCCGCCAAGGCCTCCTATGTCGTCGCAGTAGGCCAGTGTTCCTCCTTTGGGGGGATCCCCGCTGCCAGTGGAAACCTCACTGGGGCCGTGTCGGTCAATGACGCCTTAAAGCAGGCCTCGGTCTCGACGAAGCATCCGGTCATCAACATCCCTGGCTGCCCCGCGAACCCGGACTGGACGCTCGTAACCTTAGCCACGGTCCTCCAGGGGATCGACCCGGATCTGGACGATCAGGGGCGCCCGAAAGCGTTCTTCACCTCATACATCCACGACAACTGCCCGAGGAGGGACGCCTACAACAGGGGGCAGATGGCGAAAACCTTCGACGACCCCGTGGGATGCTTCTGGGATCTAGGCTGCAAGGGACCCATCACGCAGTCCTCATGCGCGAAAACAAAGTGGAACGGAGGGACCGGCTTCTGCACCCTTGCGGGTCCCATGTGCTGGGGGTGCATGCATCCGAACTTCCCTGACCCCCCAACCAGTGGCTTTTACGCCCCGGTCGCGGACACGCCCACCATTCTTGGCGTTAACGTCGACGAGGTCGGAGAGGTCGCGATCGCGGGCACGGCGGGGATCCTAGCAGTCCACGCGATCCGCAGGAGCTTAAGCAAGAAAGAAGGTGAACCAGAGAAAGAAAGGTCCACTCCGCCCTCTGAACCTCCTTCGGAGGCTAAGCAATGACAAGGACTGTCATCATCGACCCCGTGACGAGAATCGAGGGGGAGTTGTCCCTCGAACTGAGCGTCGACGAGACAAGCAACACCGTGTCTTCAGCAAAGGCGACGGGGACACTCTTCCGAGGGTTCGAGAACATAGTTCTAAACAGGGACCCAAGAGACGCGGCCCCCATCCTATCGGCCATTTGCGGTGTCTGCTACTGTGACCACCATGTCGCCTCCGTCAGGGCAGTGGAGAATGCGGCAGGCATGACCAGCTACTCATCCGACTACTCAACCGAAATGACGTCCATCCCAGCGAATGCCGTCCTGGCAAGGAATTTGGTGTTGGGCGCCGACTGGGCCTACTCGCACATGGTCCACATCCTCGCCCTCGCAGGCCCCGACTACTATCTGTACGACCTGATCGATGCGCTGAAGCCGGCCTACTCGCTTTCAGGGTACGCGGACCTCCTGCGTCAGTTCATCATCCCCGCCCAGCAATACATGAACCAGGCCATCACCCTCTGGGGAGGGAAGACCCCGCACCCGAGGGCGACGGTCCCGGGGGGGAACCCTGTGCGGCCGACCACCGAGGTGATTGAACAGACCAGGGCCAAGATCTCCCAGGCCCGTGCGCTGACCGACATTGTAGTGCCCATCGTATGGAACTACCTCACGGCGAGGGTCGGCCAACTGGGAACCATCGGTCACGGCCCAGGTAACTTCATCTCCATGGGGGGATACCCCGACCCGACTACCTCCTCCGGCACCGACAACATGCCCCTCCTCATCCCGCGGGGTGTGATCACCTATCCTGGCACCTCCCCTTCTTCCTTCGATCCAACTAATATCACGGAGAACACATCACTGTCATGGTACAACCAGCCACAGTCCGAGGCCGTCATCGGGGAAACGACTCCCATCCCTGACATGTCCAGCTCCCCCGCCTACACCTGGACGAAGGCGCCGAAGTACAATGGAGTTGCCTACGAGACGGGTGCCCTGGCCCGCGAATGCGTTTCTGGAATCTACCCAAAGCTGGGCGGGATTATTCACGGAGCCGTACCGGAGGTGGCCGGGCTGCCTTACAGCCCCTATGGGTCGGCATTCGACAGGATGGCAGCCGAGGCCGTCGAGCTCCTTTCTCTCTTGGGGTCGGCCAACACGACCCCCAACCTGCAGTTCCTAAGCCAGCCTCTCAACATGTCGCCCGTGGACGTGCTCCAAGGGCTCGGGCTGCCGCAGTCCGGTTTGCTCGAAAGCTGGCTGGACGGGATGCAGGTCGGGCAGCCATCATACTCCTCCAACTATCGTAACCCCGGGAACGCCGAAGGAATGGGCCTGTGGGAGGCGCCGAGAGGCTCGCTCCTCCACTGGATCCGCATCGGGAACTCCAAGGTGGCCAACTACCAAGTGCTTGCGCCGACAACTTGGAACGCAGCTCCCGGCGGACCTCTCGAGACCTCGCTGGTGGGGACCCCGGTAGGCCAGACAGGGAAAAACGACGACTTTCGCCCTGCCGCCTACGTCGTGAGATCATTCAACCTGTGCATGGCCTGCGCGATTCATGCAATCGACGTTCGCGGCAACGACCGTTACGTGAGGGTGGGATGAGATGTCGTCCTCTGGGCGGACGAGAGTGCTCAGGCACGACCTCCTATTCAGGGTCGCACACTGGTGTATATTCATCGAAGGGGGGCTGCTCGTGATAACTGGCTTCCAGCTCGGAGGAATACTGGGCGGGTCCCTCTTCCCGCTGAGCAACGTCACCGTCCATGTGCTCATCGGAATTGCCTTCATGGCCACGGCGGCGATCTACGCCATCGGCATACTCACGGGCGGAGACTACCACTGGGTCGGGCTTCGGAGAATACCCTACTCCTTCAGATTCATCATGAAGGAGACGAAGGGATGGTTCGGTTTTGCCCCGAAGCCGGCGAATCCGATAGCCTTTGACACGGCGAGCGGGGAGTACGCGGAGAAGCTCGTTCCCAGCGTCATCGTCGTCTTCTGGTCATTTGCGATACTTGGGGTGGTACTAGCCCTCACGGGGCTCGCGCTCGCTTTCCCCCAACAGCTCGGCTTCATCTATGCTCTGACTGACCTGATAGGCGGACCGTTGACAGGGGTCACCGGGATGGCCTTCATGCTCACGCTCCACAGGCTGGTGACCTTCGCACTAGTTGCCTTGGTGATGATGCACGTTTACGCTAGCTTCATCTTCGGTCTCGTGAGTTCGATGATTACTGGGAAACGAAACGAACGGGTCCTCCCGCACACAGGATGAAGGCGAGTTGGATTGCCCTCGCCTATGAGTCTCCAACACGAAGGAGAGCGCCCTCTCGAAGAACCGACGGCTCCCGACCCTGACGAACTCGCGTCCGGAAAGACCGTCGTGCTTTGCCTAGGGAACCCCTACCTCAGAGACGACGGTGTTGGAGTAGCAGTAGCAAGGGAGCTCCAACGCCGCGACTTGGGCGGAGGCACCCTCGTGCGAGCCCACCAGACCTTCGATCTTTGGCTCCTCTCCGAGTTCAGCGGTGCCGCGAAGCTAATCATAGTCGACGCCGTGAGATCCGGCTCCGCACCCGGGACGGTAACGGAACACGAGGTCGCGCCCCGTCCAGGCCCACTGTCTCCACTCAGGGGGCTGCATTCGTTGGAGCTTCATGACTTGATTGATTTCGCAAGCCGAATGGGCCTCCTTAGCTGTCAGGTGACCATAATCGGGGTCGAGCCAAAGAATTGTGAGGTTGGTGAAGGTCTCTCCTCGGAAGTGGAGCGTGCTATCCCAGAAGTGGTCGCCCTGGTGGCCGCCAAATCTCAGCAGTGTTCCAAACCCGCATGCT
>Ga0187772_10000935_pt1 | contig 13395 bp, 8 predicted proteins | sample 0116_SJ02_MP15_2_FD_133137 | JGI IMG/M metagenome (GOLD analysis project Ga0187772, IMG submission 133137) | Tropical peat soil microbial communities from peatlands in Department of Meta, Colombia - 0116_SJ02_MP15_20_MG | ecosystem: Environmental > Terrestrial > Soil > Wetlands > Peat | place... | reverse complement strand
TGTCGTTCACCCCGGCGCTGTGCGCCTCGCTGCTGCTACCTGAGCACCTGCACGGCAACGTGGTATTCAACTGGTTCAATCGCGCCTTCGAGGGCACGCGCGCCTCCTACGTCCGGCGCGTGTACCAGTCGGTCGGACATGTGCCGCGCTGGATGGTGACGTTCGCCGCGATGTTGGCGGTGGGCGCGCTGCTGTTCATCAAGCTGCCCGGCAGCTTCGTGCCGGACGAAGACCAGGGCTACGCGCTCGTCGACGTGCAGCTGCCGGCCGGGGCCAACATGCCGCGCACACGCGAGGTGATGCAGCGCATCTACTCCATCCTCGCGAGCAATCCGGACACGGCGAATGCCTTCCTGATCGTGGGATCGAGCTTCACCGGCACAGGCGAGAACGCCGGGCGCGCGTTCGTGCACCTCAAGCCCTGGGACGAGCGTCGCGACACGGCGGCCGATTACATCCGCTGGGCGAATGCGACGCTGTCGCGCCAGATCCACGACGCCCACGTGTACGTGCTCAACCTGCCGACCGTGCGCGGGCTCGGCTTCTTCGGCGGCTTCGACTTCTTTCTCGAGGACCGCGGCGGGCTCGGGCGCGCAGCGCTCACTGCCGCGCAGGAGACGCTGCTCGCGCGGGCCGATGCGGACCACAAGACGCTGACCGGCGTGCGCGCCAACCTGCTGCCGCCCTCGCCGCAGTTGCAGCTCACGGTGGATCGCGTGCAGGCGCAGTCGATGGGGCTTTCGACCAGTGAGGTCTACACGGCACTGCAGCTGATGCTGGCGCCGGTGTACGCCAACGATTTCGTCTACCAGGGGCGGGTGCTGCGCGTGCTGCTGCAGGCGGATGCGCCGTGGCGCATGACGCCCGAGGCGCTCGGGCATTTCTACGTGGCCGGCCCGGGCGGCAACATGATCCCGCTGGCGAACTTCGTGCGTGCCGACTGGGTGATCGGCTCCCCCACGCTCGCGCGTTTCAACGGCTATGCTGCGGTGGAGATCACCGGAGCCAACGCCCCGGGACGCAGCTCCGGCGAAGCCATGCAGGCGATGCAGCAGATCGTCGCGACCCAGCTGCCGCGCGGCTTCGGCAACGACTGGGCGGGACAGTCGCTGCAGGAGCTGATCTCGGGTGCGCAGGCGCCGATGCTGTTCGCGCTGTCGATACTGGTGGTGTACCTGTGTCTGGCGGCGCTGTACGAGAGCTGGAGCGTCCCGGCCGCCGTGCTGATGGCCGTGCCGGTGGGGCTGGTGGGCACGGCCATCGCGGCGCTGCTGCGCGGCCTGCCGAACGACGTGTTCTTCAAGGTCGGGCTCATCACCATCATCGGACTGTCGGCGAAGAACGCCATCCTGATCGTCGAGTTCGCAGTGACCGCGCAGCACGGCGGCAAGAGCCTGCACGAGGCGGTGCTGGAAGCGGCGCGGCTGCGCTTCCGGCCGATACTGATGACCTCGTTCGCGTTCATCCTCGGGGTCTTTCCCATGGTGATCTCGAGCGGTGCCGGCGCCAATGCCCGTCACGCCATCGGCACCGGCGTGGTCGGCGGCATGCTGAGCGCGGCCGTGCTCGGGGTGCTCATGATCCCGGTGTGCTACGTCGCCGTGCGCCGCCTCATGGGAGATAAGCTCGATGAGCCGGGTCAGGCGGCCGCGGGCGGCGTGCCGGGCGGGGGCGGCGCTGCCGTCGGGGCCGCGCACCGGCCCGAGGATTAGCCCCTGCGGCAGTCGACGAGCTCAGCGAGCGGGTGGCAGCGGCGCGGCGGCGGTGAACACGTCCGGCCCGAACACCTGCACCGGCGGTTCGGCGGCATAGCCGAGCGGCGGCAGTCCGAAGATCGTCTCCACCGTGCGCAGCAGCGAGTAGTGGTTGTAGGGTACGTTCGAGACCGTGCCCGGCTTGACGAACGGCGACAGCACGACCGCGCCGACGCGCCCCCCGCCCGGCCCGTTGAAGCCCGGCCGGTATCTTGCTCCGGGGAGCGGCTGCTCCCCGCAGCAGGCGCTCGAACCCTCGCGGCCCGCTCCGTCGGACTCGTCGAAGGTGACGATGAGCAGTCCAGCGGCGCGGAAGGCGCTTGAGCGGGTGATCAGCGGCACCCACTGCTGCAGGAACTCGTCGATGGCCGCCAGGCCGCCCCGCCGCCCGTCGACACAGCGGGCGTCGTGGCCGTCGTTGCACAGGTTCGGCGTGATGAAGATGTAGTTTGCGGTGGTAGCCTCGCTCGCCAGATCCTGCGGCAGCCGCTCGAGATTGACGACGTGGGCATCGCAGCGCGCCTGATCGTCGATGATCGAGTGGAAGTACACGAACGGGTTGTGCTTCGCGGCGTATTGGTCGGACAGCTGCGCGGTGTGCGAGGGATCGTGCCGCCCGAGCGGCACGTGCCCGCAGGTCGCGCTCTCGCGCCTCGGATTCTTGCCCATGTCCTCCATGTAGCCCTTCCAGGTGAGCCCCGCGGCCTCGAGCTGGTCCGGCAGCGTCGGCACGATCGCCGGGTACACGCAGCCCGATCCCGGCAGTTGTCCGTGCGCATCGAGGCCGGAGGCGCTCGCCTTGAAATCGGCGAACGTCGGGCAGTCGAGCTGGGTCGCCTCGTTCGGCGCCTGACCGCTCACCAGCGCCACGTAGTTGCCGAGGCTGGCGTGACCGATGGCGTAGTACTGGGTGAGCAGCGCGCCCTGCGCGGGCAGGGTGCGCGCCAGGTACGGTGCGGGCGAGCGCTCGCCGAAGGTCTGGGCATAGGACTGGTTCTCGAGCAGCAGCACGAACACGTGACGGACGGGCGGCAGCGCCGCGGCAGCCGTCACCGCGGCGCGCGCGGCCGGCTGGACCGAGACGAGCGCCAGCAGTGTCAGCAGGAGGGCGGCGGGAGTTGCGGACACCGGGTTGCGCGCGCGGCGCATTGCATTCATGTCATGAGCCTCACCACGTTCATCCAGCCGACCCGGCAGCGCCTCGGCGTTTACGGGCCACGCGCGGCCCGCTGGCGCGCTGCAGGGCGATCGAGTCCGCGTCCGCTTCATCCAGGCGACGGACTCTCAGAGACTCAGGCATTGGTCGAGCGAGCAACCTAAAGCTCGCACATATCATAGCAGGCATCGCGCGCGCCGCCGGTGCGGCCGAGTTGACTCATGCGGCGGCGCTGCCGCGTGCAGGGCGCAGCGCCCGCACGAACAGCGCAGCGCAGGCGGCCGTGAGGGCGCCGGCCGTGAGGAAGGCGGCGCCGGGAAAGTACACCGGCGCCGCGGGAGCGGAGAAGCGCGCGAACACCTGGGTCATGAGCGGCGGGCCGAGGATCGCGCTCAGACCGTACAGGCAGGCGACCGCACCCTGCAGCTCGCCCTGCGCGTTCGCGGGCATGCGCTGCGAGACGAGCGCGTTCATCGACGGGTAGGTGAGCGCGAACAGGAACGTCATCAGCCCCACCACGTACATCATCCAGCCGGCCGGAACGAGCGCGTAGCCGAGATAGGCGATCCCCGCAGCCACCATGCCGGCGGCCGCCGCGTGCCGCTCTCCGCCGAACCAGGGAATCAGCACGCGCGTGAGCATGCCCTGGGCGAGCGCCATGACCGTCCCGACGAAGGCGAGCGAGTAGCCGACCTCGGCGCTCGTCCAGTTGAACTTCGAGATCGTGTAGAAAGCCCAGGTGCTCGGCAGCACCTGATGGCCGAGCTGCCACAGGAACAAGGCGCCGAGCAGCCAGGTGACCGGCGGAAACTTTCGGATCTGCCGCAACGTCCCGAGTGGATTCGCGCGCCGCCATTCGAACGCACGCTGCGAGCCCTGCGGCAGCGACTCCGGCAGCGCGGCGAGGCCGAAAATGCCGTTGGCGAGCGCGATGACGCCGGCGCAGAAGAACGGGGCTCGGGGACCTAAGCCCCCGAGCAGTCCGCCGATCGCGGGACCTAAGATGAAGCCGAGACCGAAGGCCGCGCCCATGAGCCCAAAGTTCTGGGCGCGCTTCTCCGGCGGGCTGATGTCCGCGACATAGGCGTACGCGGGCGTGAACGAGGCACCGGCGATCCCGGCGATCGCACGTCCCACGAACAGCCAGCCGATCGTTGGCGCGAAGCCCATGATGAGGTAGTCGACTCCGAGCGCGAACAGGGCGAACAGCAGCACCGGACGCCGGCCGAAGCGATCGCCCAGGTTTCCCAGCACCGGCGCGCAGAAAAACTGCAGCAGCGCGTACACGAACGCGAGCCAGCCGCCGTAAGCGGCCGCGCGATCGACCGTGACGCCCGTCAGCTCCATGATGAGCCGCGGCAACACCGGCAGAATGATGCCGAATCCGATCGAGTCGACCAGCACGGCGATGAAAATGAAGACGAAGGCGGCGTGGCCGGCTGGTCGCGAGCTCATGGGGACTTATCTTGTGGGCGGGCTATCTTAGCCGAAGCCCGCGCCACGCGGCCCCGCAACCAGTAGACCGGAAGGCCGACGGCGATGATGAGCAGCGTCACCCCGGTGTTGACCGGGTCGGTCGCGAGCGCGTTCGCCACCATGCCGGCCGAGGCCAGCAGGAACAGCGCGGGCACGACGGGGAAGCCCCACACGCGGTAGGGACGCGGCAGCTCCGGCCGCCGCCGCCGCAGTACGAACACCGCCGCGACGCTGAGCGCGTAGAAGGGCCAGATGCCAAGGATGAACTTGTCCGCGAGCTGCGCGAAGTCATTCTCGAGCACGTACACCACGCCGAGTGCGGTACAGATCACGATCGCCACCGACGGAGTGTCGAAGCGCGGTGAGACGCGCGCGACCGCGCGAAACAACAGGCCCCGATCGCCCATCGCGTAGAAGATCCGCGCCCCCACCATCATCGAGGCGTTGAGGCCGCTGAAGGTCGCGAGCATCACCAGTCCCGCGATCAGCCCGGTACCGATGCCCTCGAGCAACGGGATGCGCGTCGCGACCGTCGTGGCGATCAGTTTCGAGCCGGCCATCTCCGGCAGCGGCAGCACGTAGATGAAGGCGAGATTCACCAGCAGGTAGACGAGCGCGACCGACACGCTGCCGGCGATGAGGGCGCGCGGCAAGGTCTTCTGCGGATCACTGATCTCGCCGCCGATCATCGCCACGTCGGCCCAGCCGTCGTAGGTCCACATGACCGGCACCAGCGCAGTGGCAACCAGGGACAGCGACACGGCTCCGCTCCACAGCGGAGTAAAATGCGCGACCGAAGCGCCGCGCGCGCTCAAGGCGAGCAGCCCCAGCGCCACCACCGCGCCATACTTGGCGTAGGTGGTCACACTCAGCACCGCAGCGGCGCGCCGCACGCCCAGGTAGTTCAGCAGTCCCACCACGATGATCGTGAGCGCCGCGACCTCGCGCACCTCACCGGCGGTGAGCGGCAGAAAATAACCCAGGTACTCCGCAAAGATGGTGGCGATGGCGCCGAGCGCCGCGGCCCGCACCACGGTGAGCTCGGCCCAGCCGAAGAGGAACGCGGGGACGGGACCAAAAGCCTCGAGGATGTAGGCAAACATGCCGCCCGAGCGCGGCAGCGACGCCGCGAGCTCGGCGAAGGTGAGTGCGCCGCACAGCGCCATCACGCCGCCGAGCAGCCAGCAGAGAATCACCGATCCCGGATCGTGCAGCAGCCCGGCGACCGTGGCGGGGACCCGGAAGATGCCGCTGCCGATCGTGATACCGATCGATACGGCGACGGCATTGAGCAGCCCCACCGAGCGCGGCATGCGCTCGCCCCATGCGTCAGCCATGGCTGAAGCTTTACCACGGATCGTCAGCGAGCGATAGGCAAGATGCGGCTGACCACCAGCGCACTCAGCCCATGAGCGCTTTGAGGCGCTGCGTCCGTGTGCTGTCAGCCAGAGCGTGCACCCGCCGCAGCAATGCCCGCGCAGCATCCGCCTGCAGCGGCCGGCTGAGAAGGAAGCCCTGCGCGTCCTGACAGTCCTGCTCCTGCAGGAACGCGAGCTGCGCGAAATTCTCGACGCCCTCGGCGGTCACGTTGATGCGCATCGAGCGCGACATGGCGATGATCGCCGCGGCGATTGCACGGTCATCGCTGCCCTCCGTGACCCTGCCGACGAAGGAACGGTCGATCTTCAGGCGATCCACCGCGTAGTGTCGCAGCCGCCCGAAGCTAGAGTAGCCGGTGCCAAAGTCGTCGATCGCCATCGAGATACCGAGCTGCTTGAGCTCTTTGATGGCCTTCTGCGCCCAGACCTGGTCGGCCATGACCACCGACTCGGTGATCTCGAGCTCCAGCACTCCGGGCTCCAGTTTGGTCTCGCGCAGGATTTCGGCCACCTCGCGCGGGTATTCGGCGAGCGCGAACTCCCGCCCCGAGACGTTGACGGCGATTCGCGGAATCGGCAGGCCCTCGGCACGCCAGTCCTGAGCCTGTTGACAGGCCGTCCGCAGCACCCAGCGGCCGATCGGATGGATCAGCCCGGTCTCCTCCGCCACCGGAATGAACTCGGCGGGGCTCACGGCGCCGAGCTCGACGCTGGTCCAGCGCAGCAGCGCCTCCATGCCGGAGATCTCACCGGTTCTCAGATCGAACTGCGGCTGGTACTGCAGGAAGAACTCGTTGCGCTCGAGCGCGCCGCGCAGGCGCCCCTCGAGGGTGAAACGGTGCAGCGCATTGGCATTCATCGAGACGTCAAAGAACGCATGCGTGCCCGGGTTGCGCCGCTTGGCGAAGTACATAGCCAGGTCGGCGTTGCGCAGCAGCGTGTCAGCGTCCGCACCGTCCTGCGGAAACAGCGCGATCCCGACGCTAGGCGTGACGACCAGGGTGTTGTGGGCGAGCTGGATTGGCTCGCGCAGCGCGCTGATCAAGCGATCGGCCACGGTACCCGCGTCCTCTGAATTGTGCAGATTGGGCAGCAGCACCAGGAATTCGTCGCCGCCGAGACGCGCCAGGTCGCCGGGGCGCGCGCCCACTCCGGTCTCGGCACCGCCGACGTCGCCGCTGCGAAGTGAGCTGCGCAGACGCTTCGCGACCACACACAACAGCTCATCGCCCACAGAGTGTCCGAGCGTGTCGTTGACGCGCTTGAAGTTGTCGAGATCGAGGTACAGCACCCCGAGCGTGCGCTGGTGCTCCTTCGCTGTCTGCAGCGCGCTCTCCAGGCGGCTGCGCGACTGGGCGCGGTTGGGCAGGCCGGTCAGCGCATCGAAGTATGCCAGCCGCACGATGCGCCGCTCCGCGCGCCACTTGCTCCCGAGCGCCACGGTCATCTGGCGCACTTCGTGCGGATGGAAGGGCTTCTGCAGATACGACAGTTTATCCTCGGGAGGCGCGAGCCCGCCGATGTCGCAGGGGTCGGTGTCCGAGTACGCGGTGCAGATGACAATCTCCGCTTCTGGATCGAGCTCGCGGATCTGGCTCGCCGCCCATACGCCGTCGGGTCCGGGGGGAAGCCGCACGTCGAGAAACACCACTGCGAAAGGGTGCTCATGCGCCAGCGCTTCCCTTACGGCGCCGACCGCCGCTTCGGCCTGCTCGCAGAACACCACGTCGAAGGTCGCGGTGCGCCGACCGGGCTTGCCAGGGGGCCCGGCCTCGACGCCCTTGTGAAACAGCCGGCTGCGCAGCTCATGGAACCCCGCCAACTCCTGGGTCACTTCGCTCTCGCGCAGGATCTGCCGGTAGGCGTCGCGCACCTCGGCCTCGTCGTCAACCACCAGAACGCGGATGGGTGTGTGATTCAGGTCGGCCATAACAACCTCAGGCGACCCCGGCAAGCGCGGCCGCCTCGGGGGTGGCGAGCGGCACCGTGAAGTGGAGGCAGGCGCCGCGCCCCGGGCCATCACTCTCGGCCCAGATCCGCCCACCGAGCGCGTTGAGAGCATTGGCGCACCAGTGCAGGCCGATGCCCTGATTGGTCTCACGCGACTTGGTCGAGAACCCCTTCTCGAACACGCGCTGCAGATTGTCGGCGGCGATGCCGATTCCGTCATCCCGGCAGTGCAAGTGCAGCTCCCCGCGCTCCGCCGCGCCGACGATCTCGGCGCTGACGCGCAACACGCCCCTGTCCTTGCCGGCATCACGCACCGCATCCGCGGCGTTGATGATGAGATTCTGCAGCACCAGGCGCAGCACGGTGCGCGCGACCCGCACCACACCCAGCGTGTGCAGCGCGTCGGTCTCTACAGTGAGGCGCTGACGGCAGCCATCGGGCACGATCTCGAGTGACTGCGCGACCAGCTCGGTGAGCCGCACCGGCTCGATCACCTGCTGGTTGCGAGCCGGGCGCATCTGCTCGGTGAGCATCGACTGAATGGCGTTCGCCTGGCCCTGCATGACGGTCAGGTCCTCGCGCGCGCCGCAGACGGCGAGCGCCAGCTCGCCGCACGCGAGGCGCGCAAACTCCTCCAGGTCCGCACGCCGCTGTGCGTCCGGGACCTGCTCCTTGAGCTCCGCAAGCGCCTGGCGCGCATCATCCGCCGGAGCGAGGCGCAGCCGCTCGGCGAGCTTCGCAAGGCGCACGCCGATCGGGGTCATGGCGTTGCCGAGGTTATGTAGCACGCCCTTGGCGAGCTCGGCGAAGCCGGCCTGGTACGACTGATCGACCAGTTGAGTGCGCGACTCGGCGACGCGCTCAACCATGCGGTCGAACTCGCGCCCCAGCACGCCGATCTCATCCTGGCTGGATAGGCCGAGGCGCGTGGTCAGGTCCGTGTCCTGGCCCACTGCGACGGCGTGTCGGGTAACCACGGAAAGGGGACCCAGAACCATGCGGTCGAGCGCCAGCATCAGCAGAATCACCACCACCAGCGCCGCCCCCACCAGATAAGCCGAGGCGTAGCGCACCGCGCTACGACCGCGCGCGGTGATCGTTCGCGGAATGTCGACCCGCAGCGTCATGGCCGGCCGGCCGTAGAGGTCGTCGAACGTGCGGTAGATGTAGGCGATGACCTCGCTCTCGATGAGCTGCTCGCGCATCCCGCTCGGCGACGGCGGCAGCATGCTGAGGGTGGCCTGCGCACGTGCGCCGATGTCCGTGACCACAGCGGGCGACAACAGGCGCCCGAGGATCACCATCCCGCGCGCTGGCCCCTGGCCGCGACCGTCGAGTACCGGCGCCGCGGCTAGCATCAGGATCCCGCGGTTGGTGCGCAGCAGACCGCGATCGGGCCCCCCACCGCTCAGGTCTGCGCGCCAGGGGAAATCCGCCGGCAACTCGGTCCGCGCCGCCAAGTCGAGCGCTAGCGGCCGCTCGCCCTCGAGGTCGAGCTCGCTCGAGCGTACGACGTTGCCGTCGCGATCGATGATGAGCAGCACGTTCACGCCGAGTTGCCTGAGCGCGAGGGGCGTCAGATTGGCCGTTACGAAATCCGGGTTCTTATCGGCGACGTACTGGTAGGTGTCGGCCCAGTTGCCCCAGTCAGTCGCCGACACGGCGAGGTGATCGAGCTCCATTCCGAGTGTGTAGTCGATGCGGCGCATCGCGGTATGCGCGTCGGCGTGCTCAAGCTCGGCGAAGCTCGGCAGCACGATGTATGTCGCGACCAGGGCTGCGGCGGCCCCGAGGACTACGAACAGAGTGGCGAGCAGGGCCGCGACTTTTGAGCGTATTTTCACGCAGATACGCTATCGGCAAACGGCTCGCACACTTTATCCGCCCATCTCAGAATCAAGCGCCGCCGCAGAGTGGCGAGGAGCCAGTGACCAAGCTCACAATAAGCCGACCCCGGTCGAGCCGGGGGCCCGCGGCGCGCTCAGCGCTCAGAATCGGCTTGGGTTTGCTGCGCGACCGCCGACTGCAGGTCGACGGATGAGGCGACGACGTTCTTGATGGCGCGGCACTCCCCGAGAGTGGCGCCGCGGTAGTTGTCGACCGGGAAGTACTTGACCTGCCAGGTCGCGAAGCCCCAGACATCGAGGCCGGCCTTGAGGTACTTGTCGGCGCGGTCGGCGGCCTCGCAGTCGTACTGCGAGCGATGGACGTGCTGCTGCAGCTCGTGCAGCAGCTCGTTGCGCGCGCGCGCCTCGGACTGCTGCACCAGCGTCTCCTTGAGGCTCAAAGCGGCGCCGGCGCGGTGCGGCTTGCGCTGCACCTTGAACAGGGGATCCGCATACGGGTCCGGCGGCGCGCCCGCCGGCTCTTCCATCACTTCGGGCGCAGCTGCAGGCGTGAGCGAAGCGGCGCGGACCGGCGGCACACTCTGTTCCGTATTGGGCGCCACGGCCGAGGAATCGAACAGGCTGGCCTCCGCGGTGCGCGCGGATTTCGCCGCGAGATAGTCACTCACGGCCCAGATGCCCAGCGTCAGCAGCGCCACGCTCACTCCGACCGGAGCCGCATAGCGGATCAGGGCGCCGAGCACGGTCGGCGCCGGAGTCGCGCGCACCGCGCGCGCACGTGCCAGCAGATCGCCCTGCCGCAGCCAGCCGGCGAGATGGCCCAGGCCGTACAACAGGCCCTGGGCGACGAGAAAGCCACAGGCCGTGCCAATGACCAGTTGAGTCATGCTCATGCGGCAATTTTGCCCGCCGGCGCCGGCTGCCGGAGGCGCCACAGCTGCTATCTGTGAGCGGGGTCACGTGGCGGCCCGCGGGAGCGTGCGCAGCGCACACGGCGGGGAGACACGCGGCGCCCGGATAATCGGCAGCCATGCGAGTCCGTACCGTTCTATTCAGCGCGCTGGCCGCGGCCGGGCTTTGGCAGGCCGTCGACCGGTGGCAGCTGCGGCCCGTGCACCCGCCGGACGGACCCATCGCCCCGGCGGACCCGCTGCAGACCGAGCTGCAGGGACCGCCGCTGATCACCCAGCTTGGTCGCTGGCGGCTCACGCCGCGGGCGCGCTACGACATCACCGCCCGGATACTCAGTCGCGAGGACTATCACCTCGATCCGCTCTCCGATCTCATTCCGGAGGATCTGGCCCTCGGCTGGGGACCGATGTCGGACAACCGCGTCCTCAGTGCCTTCAGGATCACACAGGGCGCACGCTTTTATTCCTGGATGCCGAAGCAGCCCGAGCTGCCGATCCCACGCCAGGCCGTGATCGAGCACAGTGCCAACACCCATGTGATTCCCGCCAACTCGGCGACGCGCCATCAACTCGAGCGTTTGCGCGTCGGCCAGGTCGTGCATCTCACGGGCTTCCTGGTCGACGGCGTGCGCGATGACGGGGCGTACATCCACACCTCGCTCACGCGCAGCGACACCGGACCCGGCGCATGCGAGGTAGTCCTCGTCGAGCAGGCGGACGTGGAGGCGGCGAACGAGGGCTGACCAGCGGCAGCGCCGCGCTGGCCCCCGGCCGGAGTGTGCTGCGGTTCTCAAACCGCCGTTGCCGCCCCGGGTTTCGCGACATAGTTCGCGCCGCTGCGTACTCCGCGCGCTAGAGTCATCCGCTGATCCTTCCAGGGCGGCGCCATGCGGGCCCGCGGCATCTGGAGTGAACAATATGTGGAGTTCGGATTGCAGGGCCCATGCCATCGTCGCATTGATGGCCCTCGTTAGCCTTTGCGGCATTGCCCCGGCCCATGCGCGGGAAGAGCCGCGCGCGCACCATGAGCAACCGCGCCCTTCCGAGGGAGGGCGGCAGGGCGCACGGCGGGAGACAGCGGCGCGCCAGAGTCACCGCGCTCCGGCGGCCCGCGCGCCCGTTGCCCATGCCTCCGCTCGCCGGGAAGCTTCGTATGACCGCGAGCACCCCGTCGCCAACTATCACCCGAGGCCCGCCGCTCGCAGCATCGAGGCGCGCCGCCCGGCGGATGTTGGCATCGCGCACCAAACGCCTGCCGCCGTCGGCGGCCGGGTGAGCCAGGTCTCCCACGGCTTCGGCGTCGGCCAGGTCCGCGTCACCCGTTACGGCAACAGCGCGAGCGGCACGGTCGAGCGCACCATCCGCCCGGGTTTCGTGAGCCGCACGTTCGTCGGCGGCGGACACGTTCTGTATACGCGCGTCTACCAGGACCACGTGTGGCACCAGTTCGGCAGAGCGTTTGCGTATCAGGCGTTTGTGCCGGCGGTACGGTTCCCCGCGGTCTACTACGGCTGGGCACTGGCCGCGTGGCCGCGGCCGGTCAGCTATGCGTGGGGTTGGCAGGTGCAGCCGTGGTACCCGGCCTATGGCGTCCTGTTCACGCCCTATCCCGTGTACGCGAGCCCGGATCTGTGGATGACCGACTACATCCTCGCTCAGAGCATGCAAGCGGCCTACCAGGCGCAGACCCCCGCGCCGCCGCAGCCGTCCACTCAGTGGACTCCTGCGCCGGCCCCGGCTCCGGATGCGAGCGTTGCGACACCTGATGCACAACCCGGCGATACGTCGACCGCTCCGCAACCGGACGCCGCCCCGCCGGCGCTGCAATCGATCGACGCGCCGCCCGTGCCGGCAGCTCCGCCGCCGGCCATCACGCCGCAGATCAAGGCGCAACTCAACACCCAGATCAAAGTTCAGCTCGAGGAGCAGCAAGCCGCTCAAGCCACTCCGGCGATGCTCACGACTCAGAGCGGACCGGCGGCGCTCAGAGCCAATCATGTGTTCTTTCAGGTGGTACAGCCGCTCGACGTTCCGACCGCCCATGGCCACTGCTCGTTGAGCGCCAACGACTACATCAAGCGCACCGGCGGAATGAGCAGCGACGACTGGATGATCCCGGTCGTGGTGGAGCTGAGCCGGCCGGCCGATTGCCCCGAGGGCCTGGGGACACGCATCGGGCTCAACGATCTGAACGCCATGGAGAACGAGCAGGAGGCCCAGGTCCTGGAGGCGATGCAGGCGGCCTCCAAGAGCATGGGGCCGAATGGACCTCCGGCCGGGGCGCAGCCGACGTTGATTGCCGACGGCAGCGCGACTCCCGATCCGATGGCGCTCAGTGCGTTCCAACAGGCGCAGTGAGCGTGCCGCAGCTCGCTGATGCGCAGGCGAGTCCCCGGCATCGCCCATGATCGGCGAGGTCATCGACCACTATCGCGTTCTGGAGCTCGTCGGCCGCGGCGCGATGGGCGTGGTTTACAAGGCGCTCGACGTGAACCTCGACCGGCAGGTCGCGATCAAGGTGATGAGCGCCGAGGCCCGCGACGACCCTGACTTCGTGGAGCGCTTCCGGCTGGAAGCGCGCGCGCAGGGGGCTCTCAATCACCCGAACGTCGCGCTGCTCTTCGACTTCTTCGTCCACGAGGGCACACCCGTCGCGGTGATGGAGTTCATCGACGGGGAGAGCCTGGAGCAGTTGATCAGGCGCCGCGGGGCGATCCCGGCTCATGAAGTCGTGCCGCTCTTCAAGCAGGCGTTGCGCGGGGTTGCGGCCGCGCATCGCGCCGGCATCGTCCATCGCGATCTCAAGCCGGGCAATCTGATGATCACCAGTGACGGCACGGTCAAGGTGATGGATTTCGGCATTGCGAAGCGGGCCGGTGTGACGGGAGCCACCAAGGTGAGCACCAGCATCGGCAGTCCGCT
>Ga0187772_10000934_pt1 | contig 13400 bp, 13 predicted proteins | sample 0116_SJ02_MP15_2_FD_133137 | JGI IMG/M metagenome (GOLD analysis project Ga0187772, IMG submission 133137) | Tropical peat soil microbial communities from peatlands in Department of Meta, Colombia - 0116_SJ02_MP15_20_MG | ecosystem: Environmental > Terrestrial > Soil > Wetlands > Peat | place... | reverse complement strand
TTGAGTTCGACGTAATTGACAACGCTCTTAAAACCACTGGTGTCCAATCCTCTCAGGAGATTTTTGGGGACAGAGGCATTCTTTACCTCAATGGCAATCAGGTTCTTTGAAGGAGTGGAAGATTCAAACTGAGGATTTTCTTCAGAGAAGGAAAGGACGACTCTTGATTTATCATCCATCTGTTTGAAATCGATCCCTGTCAGCGTGCCTGGCTTACTCGGTTTTGAAGGACTTTCGGCTTGAGCTTTCTGAGGGGAAGAAGGAGATTCCTTGGCCGCTTTCTCCTGAAGGTAGATCTGGGGTTCAGAGGGTTGTGGAATATTTCCAAGAGAGACAATCAACTTATCATCGATCCGGTTGACCTGAAAGGGGGGAAGTTGAGGTTTTTGGGAATCGAATACCAGCCTCAGCTTATCCGGGTAACGTCCAAAGCGAACCGCTTTGATCAAAGGATTCTTAACCTTGAAAGAGGCCTTACGTGTGTCCACCCCCCAAATGTCCAAGACCAGCCTTGGAGGCGAATCGAGTTTGAAGGTATCAAAGTTTCCGATCTTACCGTCGGCCAAGATATTGAAAACAATAAAATCTTTTTTCTCATCCAATAAAACGTTGACCACTTTCTTGGCCCTATTCATGGGGAGCGGGGCAGGAACAGGTTCTTCTTTCTTTGTTTGCACGGCGGGAACTTCCACCTTCGTCTCTTTCAACGTCTCTTCTTCTTTCTTAACCTCCTTACCCTCCGCGACCTTTTTCACTTTTTCGACATCGATGATGAGATTCTTCTCTTCTTTCGAAATATTATAGTTGGTCATTTGAAGGAGACTGATTTCAATTCTTCCCTTGTCATCATATTGCGTGGTCTGCACTTCTCCAATCGTTCCATTATCGATCTTGAGGGGACCCTTAATCTCTCTTAAGTCGATATTGGGAACATCGATGGCAATCCTGAGCGGATCGGACAATAATTTATAAAATGGAGAACCGATGGGCTCAGACCCTTCGATTTGAATTCTTGTATCATTTTCTTCTTCGGTAAAAGATATTTTCTGGATCGTTGAGACCTTGGTACCAGGTGCTGACACGTCCGGCTTAGCTGTCTGGACCAAGGCATTCTCCGTGGCACAACCCACGACAAAGAACAAAAGAAAAGCCCCGAGAGTTATTGGTAGGATCCGAGAGTGCTTCATGATTCTCCTCCTTCTTCAGTTTTGTGAAGAGATAGCGAAATCTCATTCGTTTTTGTCTGGCCAAAGATATCCTGATAGACCTCTTGAATGACCACTGCATCCTTAAGGATTTTGGTTACCTTTCCGTCATTCTTCCCAATCCAAGTCCCTTTCTTCAAGAAATAGCCTTTCCCCGTTGCGTCTTCGACAAGGCCGATATTCCCCTCCGAAGTGGTGATGATGGCCACAAGTTTTAGTTGGCTGATGTCGAATTTCTGCAAGGGGGTGAGAGGAGCGGTTCTCGAACCACCTCTGGAGCCTAATTGGATGAAGGGCTTAAATGGATCCGGTTTTCCCGCAGGATTATAGGAATATTCTGCTTCTTCCTTTTCTTCTGGTTCTTTCTTCTCAGCGACTTTAGCCGTCCTTTCCTTATTTTTCTCAACGGAAGACTTTGCTTTGGTAGGAAGAGAAGGCGGTGGCGTTCCCCCTCCGCACCCTCCTATCATGAAAAGGAGGGCTATCGATAAGGTGATCCACCCATAGCCTGCTCTATTGCTTCCCTTTTTTGAGAATTTCCTCATCCTCTGTTTCCTTTCGAATGGGTTTCTTTTCACTTTTCTTTTCCTCGCCCTTCTTCTCAATGAAACGATACGTATTGATCATACAGGATGTTTTCAACATGATTTGAGCCTCATCCTTTCCCTTCATGTCCTTAGTATCTTTTGCCTTCGTCATGTTGAAATCGACAACGTTGATAATTCTTGGAAGTTTGCTCACCTTATCAAAGAAAATCCCTATATTGTGGTAGTTTCCCAGCGCGACCAGCTCAATAGGGACCTTGGCATAAAATTGTTGAGCCTCTTCAGGCTTAGGTCTAAATAGGGTGAATTCAAGGTTCGACTGTTTTCCGAGGTTCGATATGGTTTTGAGTATTTCAGGGATCTCCTTCTCATTCGGAAGTTGCGTTAAAGCGTTCTTCAACTCTTCGTTTAGCCTCTCAACCTGCGCTTTAAATTTCTGGAGATCTCTTGCAATCGCTTTACTATTGCTTAATTCGCCCTCCAGCTTACTCAACTGTCTCTGCGCCCCGTTTAATTCGTCCCGCTGGGGCATGAAAAAGAAATACAGATACAGACCCACAATTCCACATAGAACGACGACCAATATGAGAACCTTTTTGGGTGTCGGGAGCTTTAAGATAGAATCCATTGTCAGCGCCATTTGATCCCCTCTCTCTATATTAAAATGATCTCGCATGAAAGAATGAATTTCTTAAACTTCATTTTGCTCTGTTCAACCTGTTCGTCCACAATGAGGTCGACATTCTTAAAGAGCTTCGATTTCCGAAGACTGGTCATGAAATTGGCGATCGTCTCGTCATCCAAAGCAATCCCTTCCATACCTAACTTCGCCCCCTCCTTCTTCAGGGATTCGAGTTGAAGTTTTTCCGGCTTGTCAATACTCAATTCGTCCAACACCTTCGCAGGGCTTGCCTTCTGTTTTCTTAGTGAGTTGATAATGTCAAGCCTATTCTGCAACATTCTCTGTTCCTCTTTCTTTTTCTCAACCTCCGTGGTCAGTGATTTGTAGTAAGCGATATCATTTTTGGTTTTGGCGATCTGGGCATAGGTATCTTCCTTTCTCTTCGTCAATTCCCACTGGATAAAGGCAAGGGTCCCTAATAAAAGGACGACCGAGACGATAAGAACAATAAGTTCCTTTCCCAAGGCGGCCTTTCTTTTCTCTTTTCTTGCCAGTAGTAGATTAATCTTGATCATCGATCCCCTACCTTTCTTGAGGCAAGCCCCACTCCGACAGCCATGATCGGCCCGATTTCTCTCAAATATTCAAGATCGAAATCCCTGCCACTGTAATCTATTCTTTTGAATGGATTCACGACCTCCACCGGTATACCGATCTGTTGCTGCAGGACGATATCAAAATCCTTAATCTTCGACCCTCCCCCACTCAAATAGAGCCTGCTGATTTTTTCGTACGTGTTGGTGGATTGAAAGAACTCGAAAGAATTTCCCACTTCGGCCGCCAAGGATTCGGTAGCCGTTTTCAAAACGTTTTGAATAACCGGTTGAGAGGACAGATCAATCTTGGTGCCCACTTTGATTTTTTCAGCCTCTTCGTGGTCGACATGGAGCTGTCTCTGAATTTCCTCTGTCATTTGATTCCCCCCCCTAAAAATATCCCGGGTAAAGGCAGAGGTATTGTTCCTTATAATGTCAATATTGGTAACGTTTGCCCCTACGTTAGCAACCGCGACAGTCTCGCCATCTCCTATCTCATAATTAATGGCCAACATGTTTTCCAAAGCGAAAGAGTCAAGATCAATGATGACAGGGTTCAACCCGGATTCCATGATGACGGAAACATAATCATTGATCATATCTTTCTTGGCGGCCACCAAAACAACATCCATCACTTCCGTGTTTTCTTGCGTCGCCCCACATATTTGGAAGTCGATGTTCACGTCGTTGATATCGAACGGAATGTATCGTTCAGCTTCCCACTGAATCGATTCTTCCAACTCGGCCTCTGTCATAACGGGCAAGGAGATTTTTTTGACAATGACAGAATGGCCGGAGACCGAGGTGACCACATCTTTCGATTTTGTCTTGGAGGCCGCGATCACATCTCGAATCGTGTCGATAATTGTCGCTGAATCCATCAAGGCTCCGTCAACGATGGCTTCCGGCGGCAGAGGAGAGATTGCCAAATTTTGTAACTTATACCCACTCCTGTCCTCTCTTAGTTCCACCATTTTAATTGAACTGCTTCCGATATCTAACCCGATGACGTCTTTCTTTTTGCCCCACATCGTTTTTTCCCCTCATTTTCAGTTTGTTGGAACGAGATAAATTATTAACAAATTCACCAAAAAGTCAAGCAAAATATTTCGGTCCTTCATTAAATCCTGATAGGTACTGAGTTAAACCTAATAAACTATTTTAGAATTGGTTAGTAACCCCCGAATACGCTTTTTAATTCTCTGAGAGATTGTATTTCCTAATCTTTGCCCTCAGGGTGGCCCGAGAAATACCCAAGAATTTGGATGCCTTCGATTTATTCCACTCCAATTTCCTCAATACCTTAGATAGATGCGTCCTTTCCATGTTGTCCAGCGACATATCGGAAGGTATTTCCATTTCTTCATGTTCTATATTTCCGTGGACCGCTCTTTCAGTTTGTTTCAACTCAAACGGAAGATGCTTCGGGGTGATGACCTCTTGATCTGTCAAGATCATCGCCCTTTCAATAACATTTCTTAATTCTCTTACGTTTCCCGGCCAGTGATATTGAACCATCAGTTTCTTCCCTTCATCGGAAAAGCCCTTGATATTCTTACTATATTCTCTATTATTCTCTTCGATGAACAAATTCGAAAGCAATAATATATCTTCCAACCTCTCACGAATCGGAGGCATCTCCACAACCATCACCTTCAACCGATAATACAAGTCTTTACGGAAGAGCCCTTCCTTTACCATAGCTTCTAAGTCTTTGTTCGTGGCTGCGATAATTCGAATGTCTACCTTTATTTCTCTCTCCCCCCCTACCCTCATAAAGGTCTGGCTCTCAAGGACCCTCAGGATTTTGGATTGCAAGAAAGGGTTCATGTCCCCAATTTCGTCCAAGAAGACTGTGCCGCCATCGGCTAATTCAAAGAGGCCCTTCTTTGTGTTTTTGGCGTCCGTGAAAGCACCCTTCTCATACCCAAAGAGCTCTGATTCTAATAAAGAATCCGGTATAGCACTGCAATTGATTTTCATCAAAGGCTTATCACTTCGATGGCTGCTATAGTGAATGGCATTTGCGGCCAATTCTTTCCCTGTGCCGCTTTCCCCCTGAATCAACACCGACGTTTTATGGGTCTTGCTAATCATTCCAATCAATTCTTTAACATACTGAATCTGGGGACTGACCCCGTAGATATGACTGTTTTGGTAGTTTTCTTTTTGCTCTCGATGGAGTCTTCTCACTTCATTGATTAAGCTCTTCGTCTCTAGTCCTTTTTCAATGAGTAGTTTCAATTCTTCCAATTCGAAGGGTTTGTTGATGTAATCATAAGCCCCGGATTTCATTGCTGAAACTGCCGTTTGGACATCAGAAAAAGCGGTCATCATAATCACTAAAATCTCGGTGTCAAATTCTTTAATTCTCTTTAAAATCTCTAATCCATCTATATCGGGGAGCCTCATGTCCAGGAGAATGAGGTCAATGACATTCTTTTTGACCAGTGAAAGGGCACCACTCCCCGACCCGATTGAAAAGGTTTCGTAGCCTCTCTTCTTTAATACATCGGAGAGAGTCTCTTGCATCACGACATCATCATCCACAATGAGAACGGAAGGTTTCATAAGTTTTCTAACGTTTCAGGCAAATTAATGACGAAACAGGTCCCCTTCTCCCATTGGCTTTCCACCTTAATAGTTCCTCCATGTTTCTTAATAATCTGATACGTGATGGAAAGACCCAATCCTATGCCCTTAGGTTTTGTGGTGAAAAAGGGATCAAAAATTTTATGAACGATGTGAGATGGAATTCCCTTTCCGGTATCCGAAATGACAACTTTAATAAAATTTTGTTTTACTCCCTTCAAAGAGTTTGAATCCATTGGGCTGGCCTCGATTCTGAGCTCACCCCCGTTGGGCATGGCCTGAATCGCGTTCAAAAATAGGTTGAGGAAAACCTGATGCATTTGGGTCTTATCGACTTTGATCTTGGAAAGTTGGGGATGATAGGTTTCAATAAAACGAATTCCTTTGTCTGCAATCTCTTTGATAAGAAATGGGATGATTTCATTGATAATGTCCTTAATGTGACAATGAACCAAGTTCAAGTTTTGTGGTTTGGCAAACGAGAAGAAGGTCTTAAGGAGATCATTGAGACGATCAATCTCTTTTGTGATTCGGTTCAGATATTCTCTTCTTGAATCGTCTCCGGACATCTCTTCGCCAAGGGCCTGAGCGGTTGTCTTAATCCCAGCCAGCGGGTTCCGTAATTCATGGGCGATACCCGAGGCCAGTTTTCCCAATGAAACCAGCCTATCCATTCTCAGTATTTCCTCTTGGATTTTATAGATGTTTGTCAAATCCCGGAATACGACAATTCTTCCTATTCTTTCTCCTCGGATACTTAAATGGCTATTAATAGTAAAACCGACCGGAAATTCTGTATGATCTTTCCTTCTCATCCATCCTTCTTTTCTGGTATCTGGGTCATCTGGATTATTAAGAAAAGAAGGCGTTGCACTTTGTTTCTCTTTCAAACCGAAAATGCTAAATCCCTTGCCCATCAACTCCTCTTTGGCATACCCAGAAATCCTCTCCCCAGCCTTATTGATGTAAGTGATTGTATCGTTCATCTCGGTGATGATAATTCCGCTTCCAATGCTCTGAATAATACTCTCCGTAAAATTCCTTACATCCACCAGCTCCCGTGTCAGGTGTTGAATCATTTCTTCCTTCTCGGCGACTTTTTCTTCAATTTCATTCGTTGAAATATTTGAGTCCATAAAAGAATCTAAGCCTTAGAGCTTTTTCAAATCTAAGAGGGGAATCTCCACCAGCCGGTCCTGATAGGTGGAACGAATAACCCCCGAGAAATATTCTCCAAGCTCCTCTCTCTTCTCCACGAGAGTCGATGTTTTGTTAAGAACCTCATCCACCAGCAAACCTTTATACTCTTCTTTATCTTTGACGGTCAGTATCCTTGTCTCTGCAGGACGCTCTCCTCCAGAGGTTGAAAATATTTTCTTTAAATCGACGGGTTTCACTGCAAAATCTCTCAATCGCATTTTTGGCTGGTTCGAATACTTTTCCAAGAAAGCAGTTGGAACCTTGAACAATTTAAGAACCTTTTCGCTTTCCACTCCGAACAATTTCTTGTCCACCCTGAAAATCGTTACACTTACAGGTTCAGGTTTAGGCTCCACGGATGGGGTGGGGGCTTTCCGAGCCATCTCTTCGATCTTGGCCGCTTGTTGTCTCATCGTTCTAAAGATTTCCTCGGCCTTTTCCATAAACAAATTCATTTTGATCGACATGTCTTCGACCTTTTTCTCTCCGATTGCCGAGTCTGCGGTGCTGTTCTCTCTGGGGATGGGGCCCCCTACCTTCTCAGCTCCTTTTCCTCTTCCGGGAGAAGGCACAACGATTTTGGCATCCTTTAGCCCTTCCAGACAGGCGAATCTCGCCTCGATCCCGAGATGGGCCAGTTGTTTATAGGTATTGATTTCTGCCTCGGTTTCCTTTCTCATGAGGAGCTTTAGGGTTTCCTTGCAATCCAACAGGAACTTGATCCATGGCGGCCGGATACTTTCTTCGTTCTTCATCATATGGCTTAAGACTTCTTCCATATAGCTTAGGAGCGATGTCATCTCTGGCTTCTGTTTCAATGCTTCTCGCAAAGCGAGGACTTCTTCTCTTGTCTTATCAAGTTTTTCCTGCGAGATTTCCCACTCTAGCGAGAGAAGTTGAGCTTCCATATTTTCAATCGATTTTGGTAGTGGTACCGCTACAGAAGGAGGACGGGGAGATTGTTCAAGGTCTAAGCGCTTCTCTAACTCAAACTCATGAGAGGGCTCCAGGAGAGAGGTTTTCATTGAAGGCTCTAAAACGGCAGGTTCCATCGAGGGCTGCGAAATAGTAGATTCCATGGAAGGTTCTTCCAGGGAAGGCGGCATCAATGGCTCTAAATCGGGAGGCTTCACAGAAGGCCCCCGAGTCTGAGACTTCATGGAGACCTGTGGAGTGGGAGGAGACAAAGAAGGTTCTACGAGGGGAGATTCCGCTGAAAGGGTTTTCCGGCCGCCTCTCCTATTCTCGACAAAGAGCCGATCCACGGCATCATCAATCTCTTCCTCGAGACCTTTGAAATCTTCTTCCCCTGTCATCTTATCCATCATCCGTTTTCCCTCTTCACTGCTTCGCTTGCTTATCCATTAACATAACCTTTCTGCTGACGTCTTTCACAACTAATTTGCTAATTTCTCTCAGAGTTTCAAAGACTCCTGTCCCTTTCAAGGCGCTCGCCGGGTAGGACGGTACCTTCAACATTGAATTGAGATCCTTCTCTAAAATGTCCATCGCAAGAATCTCAGAATCTGTCCCATCAAGATCGCGCTTATTATACTGAATAACCAGTGGAATGCTCCTAATACTGACGCCTTTTTCTGCCAAGTTCTTCGCTAAATTAATCAGGCTTTCGATATTTTTTTTCCTCTGTACTTTCAACGAATCGGCGACAAAGACAACTCCGTCCACTCCCTTTAGAACTAATTTTCTCGTTGCGTCATAGTGGACCTGTCCGGGGACCGTATACAGTTGAACCCTTATATCGAACCCTCTGATCTTGCCTAAACTCAAAGACAAGAAATCGAAGAAGAGTGTCCGATCCCCTTTTGTGTCGATGGATACCATTTTGCCTTTGATATCTTCCATCGTTTGGCCGTAGATATACTGGAGATTCGTGGTCTTTCCGCAGAACCCCGCACCATAGTAAACAATCTTACATTGAATCTCATCTTTGCTAAAATTTATGAAAGGCATTAAAGTCTATTCCTCTCTTCAGGAAGATCGAGATACATCAGCGGATTTCAACCTTCCTTTTTCAAAGATGCATGAAAGAATTTTCGAGAGCTCGTCTATGATCTTATTGATCTGTAAACGAATCAACCCAAGAGAGGTTTTGTCATCAAAGAGGGTGACCATGATGACATGCTCACCAATGGCTGAAAAATAAACGTTTTCACATTTCCCTTTATGAAACAAAAGGGTGAATTCTTCTTCCCCTAGCATTCGGGCAATTTCGGCAGTGGCTCCAAAGTTGGCCGCCGTCAGGGCAGAAAGGGATATAATGTCGATCTCTGGGGTATTCCCTTCATGGGCGATCAGCTGGCCTGATCGATCGATGAGCAGGACGGAATGCGCCATTGATGAAGACACCAGCTTATCTAAGCAGTCATTAATCTTTTTTATGTCTTTTTCTGTGATGACGATGTTCATAGGGATTTATTTTCTCTAAGCCCTTCCAGTCGGTAAGACCGCTTATGATTTATCATCGTTACGTCGCATGGCCTCAACTAGGAGATGCTCCCAATTTTGGTAGATCGTCTGAACGGGAGGAGTCACACCGACATTGGAAACAAATTCGCCCTCCTGCCAACCTAGTATTTTGTAAAAAGCATCCGTTCCTTTTTGTTCACCGCATTCGGCATGGATAATCTCCCCTTCGTTCAAATAGATGACTCCCTTTTCCCCGTCCCGGGTGATAATCAATGCGGTGGTTAATCGACTTAGGCAGTTGATTTGAATTATATCCGTGAGTTGGAGACCAAAAACCTTCCCTCGAAATCCCTTTTTCTTCCCGATCAAATCGATTATAATTTTTCTGAGATCAGAAATCTCAAAAGGCTTTTCAACATAATAGAGGGACCCTCGTTGGTTGGCCTCTTTCTGTACATCTGCGGATCCATAGGCGGTCATGATAATCACTTTCGTCTGAGGGTATTCTTTCTTAATCTTCACCAGGAGGTCTAAACCGTTGATATCTGGCATTCTTATATCGGAGATGACCAAATCAATCTTATTCTTTTCGAGGAAGTTTAAGGCCTCGCTTCCGTTGTTCGCAATAAGCACTTCATAATTATCCTTATCTTTGGAAAGGCTTCTTGCCATGCTCCAGGTTAAAGTTTCTTCATCATCCACGATCAAAACCTTCTTTAAATTCTCTACCATTCTGTTGGTATCTCTTTATGAATTAGATTCTTGCCCATAACTTAAGACGATTTTTAGTTAACATAAGCAAAATGAGTACCAATCCATGATAAATAATGTGCCAATAAAATGTATAATGATTTACGCTAGTTATAATAATTTTGAAATTTTGACCACACTAACAAAAATTACCAAAGTGGTCTAAAATTGACCAATCCAAAGCGATTTCCTTCAATTGTTTCTTCGCCCCGATCAAACGGGGTTTGGGCTGCCCACTGGAAAAATAGGGTAGGCCGTCCCCCAAAATGACTCTTAGCCGTTTCTTAAGAATGTTGTTTCGGTAAAGCAGATCCTTCACCAGAGCCGAGTAACAAATGCACAAAGCCCGGAGTTCTATCTTCAGGCCTTCATAGAATTTTACCTGGGTCTTTTAAAAACTTGACTTTTCCGAGTTGATTAGCTAATTTTTTATTGGTTTTTTTCGAGGTAAAATTTGGGTATCGACAGAGAAAGTATATTAGACACCGCGCAAAAGTATATCCTAAAGGGGCAGTTCCAAAAGGCGGTCAAGGAGTACCTTAAATTAATTGAGGCCGACCCTCAAGACAAACGACTACACTTGAAATTGGGGGATCTTTACCTAAAGAACGCAGAGGAGGATAAAGCAATCCAAGCCTACTTAAAGGTGGCCAACCTATATGGGGAAGAGGATCTGAATTTCCGCGCTATCTCGATCTATAAGAAGATTCTTTCAATCAATCCAAAATTTACTGAAGCCCTTCATAAGATAGCCAAATTGTATTTGAAAGAAGGATTGGCAGGAAATGCAAAGAATTGCTACCAGAGTATCCTACAGATTAATCCCAAGGACTCCGAGGCAGTAAAGGCCGTTAAGGATATTGAGAGCCCTCAACCACCAAAGGAAAGGGTTGCCCCGCCCTCGGCGATAGATTCCTTTCCTCCCGGACCCCCTCGCCCCCCCGATAGAAAATCTTTTGTGGAAACCTCCGACCTTCTCTCCCCTCCTTCGATGAATGCTTCAAGGTTATCCTCAGAACCTGCGATCTCCACCGGTGATAAGGATTCAGAGATGCACTATCACTTAGGCGTCGCTTATAAGGAAATGGAGCTCTTTGATTACGCCATCACTGAATTTGAATTGGCCTCGTCCGTCTCCAGTATGAAATTTGATAGTTATATCATGCTGGGAAATTGTTATCTGGAGAAGGGCGATTATAGTAAGTCGATTGAGTACTATCAAATGTCCTCTAAGATACAAGGATTATCTAAGGAAAAATTGGCCTGGCTCCACTTCAATTTGGGTCTGGCCTATGAGGCGAGCGGGAACGTTTTAGAGGCAATCGATACTTTCAACCTTGTCCTAAAGTTGGATCAGTCGTTTGCGGAAGCCAGGGAAAAGATCCGCAAGCTTCAACCACTCCGAAAATAAATCGAAAGTTCGTTTACCTTAATTGTCGTTCCGGGCTTGACTCGGAATCCAGCATTTCTGCGTTGGATTGCCTCTTTCGAGGGAATGATGCCCCTGGAACTAACGAGAATAGATGTTTGATCCACTACAACGTCACCAGATCGAAGGTTAGAATATTTCTCTCCAGCGGGATATTTTTGAAGGAGGGATGATCTCCTTCAATTTCTTTGATATCGTACTGCAGTATATAATCCCTGCGTTTTCGTCTGTCTCGATGGTAGCTTGTTTCTCTGACATTATACCTCCGGTGACATTCTTTTGCCCCCCCCTCCTGTAAACGCCACTGATCCTGTGGCCAAAATTACCCCATACCAGGCAAAGTTTTCGTCAATCTCAAGGTTTCCTTCAATAAGGAGAATGCCCGCTCCGTGAGAATCACCTACCAATTTCAACGTCTGAGTCCCCTGCAGATTAAAATAGACGATATTCATTGGCCCTGTATATGTCATTGGAACAGCCGCACCAATACTGGCAGGTATTCCCCAGCCATCGGAGTACCCTGTCAGTGTCTGATTTTCGTTGAAACTATACTTGAAATGAGCATCACCTTTCAAATAGTCTATCATCTCTTTTAGCGGAAGGTTGGTCGGGGGCGGGATGCTTGTTCGAGTGACTTCAGGAGGTAAACCTTCTATGGAAGGACTGCCCGACTTTGTAATTGGTGGGACCAAGGTGGTCATACTAATAACCCCGGGTTTGTTTAACGTGCCACAATTATCCCTTCCGTTGATATGAATTGAACTTCCACGAATAACGACAGGCATCTCTGAATAAATAGCTGCCGGAGGGTCATATCCAGGGGTTTTGTCAACTCCACTTCTAATAGCTTATTTCCTCGGTCTGCCGTATACCCGTAGCTCTTCAGTATATAGACCGGGACCCCGCCATACTTAACCACTTGGTTCGCAGCGTCTATTTTATGTTTTATTTCAACTCCAAAATCCAATTGATTTTGTAAGCTCGGGGTAGAATTTGAATCACCCGAACCATAACCTATCCGGGTTGCGCCCTGTCCCGGATATTTGGCTAGAAGAACTTTCCAGTTAGGGTTTGCCGGATCGCTGTCAGTTATTTCATTTGTCGCCCCATCCCGAAACCTCCCCGTGAATTCGTTTATCCCCGCCTCGGAGGCGTAAAAGGCCTGCACCGCTGCCCTTTCGTTTCCTGAAATCAGTATGTCATACGTGCTGGTATTCAAAGCACTGATCCCAATGAGGGTCACCACCAAAAGCAATAGCATACTTAATATCAGGGCGACCCCCTTTTCCTCTTCCAGATGTATCGCTTTCAACTTTCCTCACCAATAGTGAAATGCCTATAATCCCATGTTTCGTACCTTAATATTGGAGGATAATGTCCTTCTGCGATATCCATCTCCTCCCTTGTATTCAGGGTCTAACATATTTGTTTTGCCAGTGACCGTCATTTTGACCATTCGAATATCTGATGGGTTAGCCGCCACATCTCCGTTTGCATCAAAATAGCTAAACTCAAGGCCTTCTATATTTTCCGCCAGAGGCTGTCCGCCGCCTCCGGTATTCTCGTTTCTTCGAAGGACGGGTTTGCCTCCACTCAGCCCGATATAGTAACTGATCGCTTTAACCAAATAGACAGGTTGATGGATTGGATGGTCCTCCGCCAGCGGAGTGCCCAGAACAATTGTGTCTTCTGTAACGCTTTGAACCAAATAATTATTCAGCCCATTAAGGCATAAATATTTCTTTTTGTCGGTGTTAAACATCCTTGCATTGGTCACCTTCAACTGATTAGTGCCTTTCGCCGCATTTTGTTTCAATGTCCCAACCTCATTTGCCAGGATGATTGTGATTGCGTCGCTTGCCGGAGTGACGATGTCCGTAAACCCATTGACATTGCCGAAAATAGACAGAATATCGCCCCCGTATCCGGCCATTCTGATTTCCCTTGTCATTTGGCCCATAGCGAACCTAACATTTTGCTGCATATCTGCCACTTGATCCTGAACCGTGTAAGTCTTTTGTTGACTTATAAATG
>Ga0187772_10000932_pt1 | contig 13406 bp, 12 predicted proteins | sample 0116_SJ02_MP15_2_FD_133137 | JGI IMG/M metagenome (GOLD analysis project Ga0187772, IMG submission 133137) | Tropical peat soil microbial communities from peatlands in Department of Meta, Colombia - 0116_SJ02_MP15_20_MG | ecosystem: Environmental > Terrestrial > Soil > Wetlands > Peat | place... | reverse complement strand
CTCTTCGCGCACGCCATAGAGAATCCCGATCGCGCTCGCACCTTTCCCGCTCAGCCGGATGATCTTGCGTCCCGACCCTCCCAGCTCGCCCTGGACGGGCTGCACTCTTTCGACTGGAAGATGAAAATGCTTTTGGAAAAGGTCCTTGAGTATATCCATGGAGTACGCGCCCGAGCGCGTCAGCCTCGCCAAATCCCCACCAAGATATCACCGTTGCCCCCGATCGGATCGCAAAGTGCAAATGAAACCTGAGCGGCCGAGACATAGGTAACACTTCCTACCGGACACATGGGTAACACTTTCCCCCTTGAGTGCTGGGTGGATGGGCTCGGGAAGAAGGGGACAGCGAATCACATTCCTTTTAGCAACCGTTTTGGATTCAGTCCCCTTCCCATCATCCTCGTAGAAGCCCGCTCCTCGAAGCTAGCGTAGAGACTCGTGAGGTCGAATCGCGGCATTTTTCCACAGTTTTGTGCAATCGCTCACCGGCGGAGTTTGACGAGTGGGATACAATCTGTGATCAATTCTTGCGTCCGCAAGAAAATTCCAGAGCAGAGGCAAAGTCATGAAGAGATTTGCAACCGTTTTCGCACTTGCCGTGTCATTTGTTGCGGGAGGGGCGTTATCAGCACAAGTGCGCGATTGGCATGACCTCGACGACGTTCACAAACACGTTGTCGAAGCCATCCATGAGATGGAGCGTGCGCGAGCTGCGAACCACTATGACATGCAGGGGCACGGCGCCAAGGCCGAGGACCATCTGCGCGCCGCTGAGCGCGAGTTGGGGCTGGCCATCGACGCGGCTAAAGCGACCGCAAAGTAGCCGAGGCCGCTATCGGCGGAACGGCGAATCGGGAAAACCCCGCTCTCCCACATCCAGGGCGGAGAAGAAGGGGAGCTGCAGGCGCAGCTCCCTCGTACGGCCCGTTGGCTGGCAACAGATCCGTCGTTCCCGTGTTTCTGCAACGCTTTCTTGGAAACAAACTCGTTTCGCGCCCGACTAATGTTTTGTGGCGGTTCCCTTTTTTAAGTCTGCAGCGGATGCGTGCGGCCAAACCGGCGAGACCAGTTCCATGCGCCAAATTGGCCCTCCCATCTAAGACAATGTCTCAGACTTTAGGACGACCGGGGCTTCGCCGGCAAGAATCCAAATCTGCGAATCTGGCGGTTGCTTTCCTACGATCGGCGCCATTATGCCGGCGACGCCGCCAAGCTCAACCTTCGCGACATAATGCACGGCCTCGCGGCTGAATCCTCCGAGCGAAAAAGGCTCCGTCCCCTGGGCATTCACCACCACTTTCACCAGCCTCGGCTTCGGCGCGGCCACTACCATGGGGACTTCGATTTGTGGCGTCCCGTCTCGCATATTCATCAGCAGCGTGGGAATCAGACCATTGCCTAAATCGGGCGGCAGCTCGAAGTGCTGGTTTGCTATTTTCTCTTGGCCGTCGTCGTCGGTGTATCGAACCGCAACCTGCCCCGTGGCGCATGTAACTGAGAGATCGCTTGCGTTTTTGAACGAAGGCCCCTTCTGCACCAGGTGATAGGAGATGAGTCGGAAGTTGCGGCGCTGCGAAAAGACAGTGGTTTCCTCTTGCCGCGAGCCGTCTTTGAAGCGGAATGAGAGTTGAGCTCTAACTTGATCGCCGCGAGCGACCTGGGTTAAGTCGCCGGCAGCGATCGCTGCGCCATCCAGCGTGCTGAGCACCAGAAAACCGTGAATTAAGCCTTCTCTGTAGCGCACCGCGACCGGGGACGCCAACGCCGCAACGCCGGAAAGCATAGCGGTGGAAATCAGCAGAATGGCGAAAACGCGGGGGCGCAACAGCGTTACCTCCTGTGCCCTACAGGCGGCACAATTCTTCGATGCGGTTGTCGTCTGGGTGGTTTGCGTAATTCCTAGACGGATCGAGGCGCTCAGCGGCGGGCTGTTGGTCTATTCGTTTTGGCGGCCTAAGTGCGCAATCGCCATCTGCTTTCCACAATTGGGGATATACTTTTCGGGGCGAACCCAACGATGCCTCTGATGAGGATGAATCGCCACTTTCCCATTCCACGTGATCGCGCTTGAGATGCTGCGACAGTGCGGTCCCTGGCGCTCACCAACCCATCAGTGTGACCCAAGTCACTGAAGTTAGGCACGCATTCGTGTGAGATTACTCTGTCTTCTTGCCTCCCGGAAGAGCAGTTGCCGCCTGCGTTCTAATGGCGGCGGAAGGGTCCGCTCATGCGCGTCTACGGGGCGTTCGTCTGCGTTGCAGCCCTCGCCTTTGAAATCGCAGCTCATGCCGGGCCTTTCGTGGTGTTTCCAAAGGCCGGACAGTTACCCTCACCGGACGGGCGCTTCGTGGTCCGCAATACCGAGCGTGAGGCTCCCCTCTCCGAATACGTCGGTACTTTTCACGCTTTATTCCTCGAGGAAATAGCCAGCGGCCGTGTCCGCAAACTTTGCGACTACGTCGGCGTAGCCGCAGTGGCGTGGACAAACAATTCCCTCATCGTAACTCAGTACCTCAGCAAACGCACTTCCCGCGTTCTGATCTTCGCTGCTGACAATTCGCGTGACCCAGTCCTGATCGACGTTCCGTCGCTGACCCGTCTTGTACCGGTCAACCTTCGTCCTCAGCTGCGGGAAAACGACCACGTGTTCGTGGAGGGCTCGCAGGCCGCGGGGGAGACGCTCACGCTCCGCGTCTGGGGATACGGGAAACACGACGCCAATGGCTTCCGCTGGCGCTGCGAGTACAGCCTGTCTGGAGGCTTGATCTCCTGCGAGGAAACAACTCGGCCTTGACCCGTGACTGATTGCATTGCCCGAACGCTCCGGAATAACCGCGCGACGGACTCAATGAGCGCTTCTCTGAGAAGGTGGTAAAAGTCGAGGCCGACGTGGCGGCCCCCCATATCATCGATCGCGATTTTTCGCCAAGCGAGGAGGTTGCTTCTAGAGATTGCAGAGAGAACAGTGGGATGACTAACATCTCTCAGCACAACATTTGGTCCGAGGAGAAGCCCAGCTCGGAATCCGCTTGGTCACTTGCCAGCCCGCCGAAAGGCATCAAGGTCCATACTGCGCTGTAGGTGGCGATGCTGTTGAAGCGCCCCGCGCCGAAAGCAGGTCCACCAGCTGGCGGCGACCCTCATGCTGCTGGAGGTCAACTCGGGGAAGGTCGAGCCGATCGATTCCCGTCGCCCCGAGACGATGGTCTTCGACTTCTACACGGAGACCTTCCTCAAGTGGGCGAAGGACAACCTCAAGCTAAGCTTCGTGTGGGGCTACTCCAAGCTTTGGGACGGCACGCTCAAGGTCCACTTTGCCGGCAGGACCCTCCAGGGCTATCGTACCCATCACGCCAGCGAGTTCCTCAGCTCCCTAGCCCCGAGGATGACGCGCTCGTCGCTGAGCCACGTCAGGGGGTTAGGCTCGAGCATCTTCTCGCGGGCCGTCAATCGAGGGGTGATAGAACGCAATCCTTGGATCGGTGTGAAACTCCTCAGTAAGCCAAAGCCGGCGAAGTCGATCAGCCACTACACGATGGACGAGGCGAAAGAGTGCCTCAAGATCCTGGACCCGCATCCCAAGGCAAGGACCGCGTTCGGCCTGGGCTTCTTCCTGGCCTTGAGGCCTGGAGAGCTCGCGGCGTTGGAGTGGGAGGACTTTTCCCGAGGGCTCCGTCACGATTCGCCGGCCGGCTTGGCGCGGCCTCGTGGGCGAGAGGAAGACGGGGACGAGCCTCGAGGTCCCGCTTATCGGCCCCGCGAAGGGGCTGGCGGAGCGGTACGCGATCGAACTGTACGCCGACCAAGTCGGGACTCCGCCGCGAGGGTGGCTCTTCCCGGCGAGGACCCGCGCCGTCAGCCAGTCGCTCAGCTTCGTCTTGCGGCGTCCCTTCGGAGCGAAGGGCATAAACGTCATCTTGCGCTCGACCGCCTGCCCAGAGACAGTGCGGGAAAGGTATGGAAGAGCGAACTTGACTCTATAGCGGCCAGCCATACCAAGCGTCTCGGGGATCTTCGGGCTAGTGAAACTCGGACCGCTCAAAAATCACCCTCCCGTGTGACCGGCATCACATCGAAATCTTCCTCCATGCATGTACCATGTCGTCCGAGGAGTGCCGTTCCCCCAAAACGGAGTGAGAACACTCCTTCCATCCCCCAGTTGTAAGACCCTGCAGAGTTGAAAGTTGAGTTCCTGAGGTATGCCTCAATTAATTGCACAAGATTCGTTAGTGTCGGCGCGACGGACGGCTCTCCGTGTTGTCGAAACAGATTTCCGTTCGGATAGCCGCTGGATCGAGTTCATTTCAGAGCATCCAGATGCCCTGATCTACCACCACCCTGGCTGGCTGGCAGCGCTTGAAAACGAGTACGGACAAAAGTGCCTTAGCCTTGCCTGCGAGGACGAGCGCGGAAATCTGACCGCTGTGCTGCCGCTCTTTTACACAAGAGGATTAGGAATGAAATTCGGGCGGCTAGCCACGGGAAGGCGACTTTGTTCGCTGCCACGCACGCCGGTTGCTGGCCCGCTGGCTCTGAATCAGGAGTCGGCCGCGGCGGTTATTGAATACGCGGTCGAATTGGCTCGCCAGGAGCAGGGTGTGCGGTTGGAAATCAAGTCCAACATCGCGGGCCTGGACAAAGCCGTTGATGGTCTTTCCTGCGTTGTCTGGAGGCCGACGTACGTCCAGGAATTGCCGCCCTTGACGGAAGGAAAAACCTGGGAGCATTTCTGGGAGAGTCTTCGACTTCCCCGTCCGTGCCTGTCTTGCGAAGGGTGTCGACGACTTCGATTCGGGAATGCGCGTCGTCAGCATCGCGTCAATTGGTCGGTGAACAAAGCCATCAAAATGGGGCTCACCGTTCGCGAAGCAGAGACGGGACAGGACCTCAAGAAGTGGTATCGGCTCTACCTGCTTGCGATGCGCGAGAATGCCGTTCCTCCGCGAACTTATCGGCTATTTCAGGAGCTGTGGAACACACTGCGTGCGACCCGCAGGATGCGCCTGCTGCTTGCAGTCGAGAGCAAATCCGGCAAGGAACGGATCGTTGCCGGTTCCATCTTCCTGCAATTCGGCCAGACGGTTTTCTACACTTTCACCGGCTGTGCGCCGGAGGATTTCGGGCTTCATCCCCACGACATTATTCAGATGGAAGCGATTCGCAGCGCATGCCGAGCTGGTTTTCGCTGGTATGACTTCGGTGAAGTTGCCGAAGAATGCGAAGCGCTGGTGCAGTTCAAAACCAAGTGGGGCGGCAATCCGATGCCGCTTTATCGCTACTACTATCCTGCGCCGCCGCAACAAGAGTCTGAAGGTGGTGGAGGACTCATGTCGTCGGTGCGCAAAGTATGGAAATCGCTTCCGCCTAAAGCAACGGAGGTTCTGGGCGATCTGATCTATCGTCGCATGTAGCGTTTTTTATCGTGCTCGTGGGAGGCCATCTCGTTATGCCAAATTCGTCAACCCAACCATCGCAAGTTCGCCTAGCCTATATCGGATGCTGGTACAAGAACGACATGTACTCGCACAACTGCAGCAATCTGGTCGACTCGCTCCGCGGTGCAGGAGTGGATGTCAGCGTTGTCACCTCAAACTGCCGGTGCTTCTCGACCGCCACGAGATTTGGCATCGCCAAAGACGAATTGATCAACGAGAACTGCTCCCCAGTCGCAATTCCGCACGCTCCCAGAGATCCGGGCTTGAAACATGGCAGGCTGAAACGGTTCGCAGTGAAGGTGCTGCGGCTTGATCTCATTCTTGCCACTGCCCGCGGATTCCTTTACTACAAGCGGGCGCGCAAAGCCGACATCATCCACTTCGACCAGGTGCTCGAGGCCTTCGGATGTATTCCGTTCTTCATCGTGGTTGCTCTCGCCAACCTTTTTGGCAAGCGCGTTGTGGTCACCGTGCACGAAATCGATCCGTTCCAGCGGGAGCACAAGTGGCTCAATCGGCACTACAACAAATGTGCCGAGGTGCTGGTGTTCAGCGAGAACATGAAACAGCATGTCGTGGCTCTCGGAGCAGCACCGGACAAGATCAAGGTCATTCGATACGGCGCTTTGATTCCTGATTTGGCGCCATGCGAGCGTAAACAGTACATCTATTTCGGTGGCCACTTCATCCTCCGTGGCAAAGGCTACGTGGAGCTGTTGGATGCCCTGGCGATTCTGAAATCCAAGGGCGTACGGATTCCGGTGGTGATCTACGTTGGCTATGGATGCAATGGATTGGCCGAAGCAAAGGAACGGGCCACGCGAAAACAGGTCGCGGACATGATTACGTGGCAGGACTTCTATACCGGCGAAGAAATCGCGAGAGTCTACCAGAAAAGCAAAGCATGCATTGTTCCATTCAGCGGTGGTTCCGCGCGGCATCCGCTGACTTGTGCCATGGTGAACGCAACTCCGGTGATCGCGACTCGTGCCGTCGACATCCCTGAGTATCTCGGCGACCTCGGCATCTACGTTGATGGGAATGCAAGTTCCATCGCTGACACCATCGCGAAAATTGAAGATGGGCGCATTGATTTGGCCAGCATAGGAGATCGTCTCAGAGCAAAGGCGCTCGCCGAACTCGACTACCACAGGATTGCAGAGGAGTTGAGCGTCGAGTACTCACGAATCGGCGGAAAGGAGAATTTGTTTCAGATCCAGCCATCGTCAGCGGCATAAGAGATAAGGTTCGATCCCGGGATGTGTCGATTTCCTCGCCGCCTCTACAATCGGCCCATCCACTCCGCAATCATCTTCCGCATCGCGGAGCGTCGAAGCCTGTTAAAAGGGGGCTTTTCACGTTTTCCCGTCGGCCTAGGGCCGGAAGCCGCGAAGCAAGGCCGAGATGGAGAAGGGCTCGCGACGATGAAGAAGCTGAAAGTAAAGGCGGCTCAAATCAAGAGAGTAAAACGAGGGAAATACGGACGATGAGGAAGTGGTGGCTGAGTACATTCTTGCTGATCGCGGCATTTGCTGTTGGGCAGAACCTGCGCTATGACGGTGTGGCTGCAGGCCCTAAAGGGCCAGTTCCTTTTGCTTTGGTTGCAGTGTGCTACCAACCGACCGGAGGAGCCAATACGGCTGTCCAGCCCTGCACTCCTGTGGCCAATTTATGCTCGAGTGTCTCTGATACTACATGCACCAGCCCTAACCCTCTAACGACTGACAGCGCGGGGAACTATCGCTTCTATGTCAAGCCCAGTCAGATTCCATTCACAGTCCAGATTTATGGGCCTCAGGTGATCAGCCAGTATGTACTGACGGACCAGGGGAGTAACACATCTAGCTTCGCGATCATCAACGGCCCCTACAATGCTGCAGCCTGCGGCGGTTCGTCTCTGCCGTCATGGTGCTCTGGAAGCGATATTGGCGCCTGGGTAAATGCGGCCGCGGCGCAGTGCAGTTCCGGTTCTCAGTGCGTCATCGAGATTCCGCCGTCTTCGCAGCTAACACTTGCCACGCCGATCGTGTTTGTCGCCGGTGAGACTGTTGAATGTCCGTCGACTGGAATCATAGGCACTGATAAAGGCGGAGATGCAGCAACCCAGTTGAAGTACACAGGCAGCGCCACCGCGGTGACCATGAACTCGACTATGGGACGGTTCGTCGGGTGCGGCCTTGTTCTGGGCAGTTCGGCCGCCGGCGGAATCCAGGTCGGCAACTATAGCAATCACGTGGTCGATGCAAGCATACGTGACGGCGGATCCTCTACGGTTCTTTTGCATATCGGCTCATCCAGCGTCGGCACTGAAGACAACCACATCGAGAGAGTACGCCTGTCCGATTGGACCGGGACGGCGATTTCCATTGACCATGCCAACGATACGTTCTTGACGAATATCACTTCCTACGGCAAAGCCTCTGCAGGCAAAGGCACGGGCTTGTTAATCGATGACAACTCCGGTGGAGTTATCATCGACAACTTGGTGTGTGGACAGTGTGGCCATAACGGATTCAAAGAGCAGCACACGCTTAGTGGGAACTACGCTTCGTTCATCTTTGCGCGGGACACTGAGTTTGATAATGCAGGCTCAGATGGGATGCTGTTTGATTCTAGTCTGGCAAGCGCGAACATAGACGTTACTTTCCTGAATACGTTTGTCGCTGCCGCTGGCGGAGCCGGGGTTCACATTTCTGGAGGATCAGGAATCCATATCGGAGGCGGTTCCATGATCCGAGTGAATCAGGGTGACGGAATCCTTATCGACGTAACGAGCGGCAGCGCAGAGTTCGCAACGATCATCACGGGAAACAACATCCAGGGCAATAACCAGTCGAACACTTCAAACGACAGCGGAATCCGAATTACTGGCCATCCGGGCACAGTGGTCATCACTGGGAATACCACTACGAATTACCCCGAAGTCGGAGGAAATCAGGCATACGGCCTGTATGCTCAGTCAGACGTTGAAGGCCTGACGTTTACGGGCAACGTATGCAGCCAAAACGTGACTGGCTGCATGAACGTGTCGGCGGTTACTAGTTCCAAGCTAAACGTGGTTGGCAATGTCGATACCACGACAGGCCCAGCCTCAAGCATCATGCCGGGCACTCTTACTGTGCACGGTGCCGTCACGGGCATCAATCACGTCTCTTCACAAGGTTCTGCATGTGCATCTGGGAGTTTTTCGTTAGGCACTGGATGGGGAACGAGCGCATCTGTGGGAAGCGTCAGCGGCTTCAGCCAGACATGCGCATTCACGATTACAAGCGGTTCAGGTTCTTTCTCGTCCGCTCCGACCTTTACGTTTACCTTTCCGAATGCGTTTCCAGCGACGCCAGTGTGTACGGCCGATGTTCAAGCAGTGACAGGCTCAGGCGGGGCAATCATCTTTAACAACACAACGGCTTCTGCGACAGCGCCAGTATTCACGGCAACAACTTCGACAGGGTCAGCATTCACGCCGGCGGCTTCTGAAACCTACAAGCTAGTTGTTCGGTGCGGGCCTTGATGTGCGGCGCTGAACTTACCCAAGTGTGGAGGGCCCACGAGGTTAGCATACGCCCCTTTCGTGTATTAGCGCTCCGCCTCCAGCCGAAAAACTTTGCGCAGTTCACGCGGTGTCGTTTTTGTTGCGCGGGGGTTGCGCATTTTGCAGGGTTTTGCCGGATTCTGCCGAGCTAAGCGTGTCAGCGCCGCGGCTTGGTATTGGCGGTTTTGCCGGTTCTGCATGCGCGGAGGTCAAAACGTCCGTGGGAAGGCCGAAGAAGCCGCACCGCTCTCCCACAGCAGTTCGCCGGGGCGTGTCTCGATCCCGCGCAACAAAAGTTGACGAAATCTAACGAAAACTTTCACACAACATTAATGTTTGCGTAACATCCGCAGGCCGATACTACCTTGGTTTTTTCTCTTGCGGAGGTTCTACATGAAGACGATGAAGCTCGCATTCGCGATGCTAGCCCTGGTAACGGCGCCGGCCTCGTCGACGTATCGAAGCACTCAGACGGCTGTAGGTTCAGGAAACATCCAGCACGTGTTGTTGCTGAGCATCGACGGCATGCACGCGGTCGATTTTTATAACTGTGTGCACGGCGTTGCGGGAGCGAACGGCGGGAATCCCTACTGCCCGAACTTGGCAGCACTGGGCCTGACGGGGATTAACTATGTTAATACTGAATCGTCGAAGCCTTCCGACTCCTTCCCCGGAATGGCGGCCCTGGCTTCCGGCGGCACCCCGAAGTCAACTGGACTTTATTACGACGTGGCGTACGATCGTTCACTCGATGCGCCCGCGAAAACGACCGGCACCGGCTTAGCCGCAGGGCCGTGTACTCCATATGCGACGCCCACGGGAACGACCACGGACAACGACCAGGGCATCGACCTCGACGATACGATGCTGAACGGCGGCGCGTCCGGTGCCGGACTCACCGAGGGCGGCATTGCCTCTATCGACCCGCTGAAGCTGGAGCGTGATCCGCAGGCGGGTTGTGCGCCGGTGTATCCGTGGAACTTCATCCGCGTCAACACCGCTTTTGGCGTGGTTCACGCGGCCGGCGGGTACACGGCATGGATCGACAAGCACCCGTCTTATTCGTTTGTCGGCGGACCCGGCGGCACCGGCCTCGACGACTACTATTCGCCAGAGGTCGACTCGAACGTCGTTCCGCTGCCCGACGTGAAAACCTTGGACGGCGCTCCCTGTGACCCCGTCCGCGACAAAGCCAGTTTGTCGGGATGGAACAGCAGCTTCGACAACATCCAGTGCTACGACGCAATAAAAGTGTATGCGTTGCTGAATCAGATTGCGGGCAAGACCCATTCGAATGCACCGGCCGTGGTGCCCGCCATCTTCGGCATGAACTTCCAATCGGTGTACGTCGGCGAATCAGTCAACGAGGCGGGGGTGGCTGCCGGTGGCTACAAGAATGCAGCCGGTGCGCCCAGCGCCGAGTTGCTCAAAGAAATTAAGTACGTCGACACTGCCGTGGGCCTGATCGTCAACGCTCTGCAGACGGCTGGAATCTATGACAAGACGCTGCTTTTCATCACCGCGAAGCACGGCGATTCGCCCATTGACCCGACGCGCTATGTCGCAGATGGAACCGGCACACCAGCCACAATCCTGGCCACTAACAATATGATTCCTTACTCAGAGTCACCGCTGAACCCCACCGGCATTGGCGCCACCGAAGACGATGTCTCGGTTCTGTGGCTGAACCCGGGCGTCAGCGTGCCTGTCGCGGTGAAACTGCTTGAGAACAACGCCTCCACCATTGGCTTGGGCGAAATCTTCTACGGAGGTGCGCTCGCCTTGAACTACAACGTTGGCGGCCTTGCGCCCGGCGAAGATCCTCGCACTCCCGACATTATTGTCACCCCGAACATTGGCGTCACCTACTCGGGCAGCACGTCGATGATCGGAGACCATGGCGGGTTCGCCCATGACGACACCAATGTCATGCTGCTCGTCTCCAATCCCAACTTCAGCGCTCAGACGGTTGCGGCTACGGTGACAACCCGGCAGGTCGCCCCCACCATGCTGAAAGCGCTGGGACTCAATCCGACGCTGTTGGACGCGGTGAAACAAGAAGGCACGCCCGTGCTGCCCGAGGTCGCACGACAGATCGCGAAATAGGCATGAACGCACCGAGGGAAGCTGCCCACGCAGCTTCCCTTCTCGGACTCCCGCAGGTTCGAGCGCGTGGGTTCGTCCCGTCCACCTTTCCGCCGATAGCGGCCTCCGCTACCGTGCGCTCGTTTTAGCACGCGTTGATGGCCAGCTCTTCAAGCCCAGAGCTTCCGCAGACTACTGCAGTCCGATCGAGGCCTTCCGGCGTAGATCGACGGACGTCGATGTTCCTCCTAAGCCCTCGGAAATTTGGTGGCGGCGGTTGGACTCGAACCAACGACCTACGGATTATGAGACCGTCGCTCTGACCACCTGAGCTACACCGCCACTCGCCCTCGAAATTCGGGAAGGATTCGCGAAGAAAGCTGCGCGCCGGCAGGGAACCGGTGCTTTCGCGTTATGGAAGCGACGAGCCGTCGCAGCGTCACGTCCAGTGCTCATTTTAAAAGTGCTGGTGAATTAGGTCAAACTGCGGCTTTCATCCCGGATATACTCTGCGCCATGAGCACCGTGTCGCATTTCCTGCACTACGGGAAAGATGGGAAGGCCGGCCGCGAGCTTTTCCGCGACGTCCTGGGATTCGGTTCCATCGACGTTGGCGAAGGATGGAGCATCTTTGCCGTGCCGCCAGCGGAAGCTGGAATTCATCGGCGCGACGGCGAATTTTCCCAGCAGCCTGCGGGGCACCGACGGATGCGTGCCGTGCTGTACCTGATGGGTGAGGAGCGGGACGCGCAAATCGAATTCCTCAAGTGCCGGAATGTTCACGGCACCGGAATGGAGCCAGCGCCGTGGGGTCGCGCCGCGACGAGCCCATCGCCGATACGGTGGCCACGTCGGTCTCTACCCGCCGTTGTTTGCGACGGCTTTAACCTCAATTGACATTGAACTGACGACTCATGAACGTAATTGCTGTCATCCCCGCCCGCCTCGGGTCCACGCGCCTACCCCGGAAGATGCTGCGCGAAATCGCCGGCAAGCCTCTGATCGGCATCGTCTACGAAGCCGTGCGTTCTTCACCTCTGCTGGCCGATGTAATCGTGGCCACTGACTCCGAAGAAATTCTGGCGGCATGCGGGAAGCACCTGTGGACAGCCCAGATGACTTCAACCGCTCACCGCAGTGGCACCGAGCGAGTGCACGAAGTCTCGACTCGAGTCTCCGCCGACGTCTACATCAATGTCCAGGGAGATGAGCCCATGGTTCGCCCGGAACAGATTGCAACTCTGATTCAGCTGATGGAAGACCGTGCCGCCCAGGTTGGCACCTTGATGACACCCGCGGCCGACATCGACGTAGCCAATCCGAACGCCGTAAAAGTCGTCACTGACCGCAACGGGCGCGCTCTGTACTTCTCCCGCGCAACCATTCCATTTGATCGCGACGCCACCAACCCTCGTTATTTCAAGCATCTCGGGCTATATGCCTATCGCAAGCCGGCCCTCGATCGATTCGTTAGCTTAGGAGAGTCGTCGCTTGAAAAGAGCGAGAGACTTGAGCAGCTTCGGTTTTTGGAGAACGGAATTCCCATCTCCGTCGGGGAAACTCCCTACGATAGTGTCGGTGTCGATACGGAACAGGACCTGGAGCGGGCGATTGAGCTCTTGCGGAAGGTCTGACCCGCGTTTCGCTACTCATGCGCCTGCGAATGCGCTTTCTGCGCTTCCTCTTGGGCCAAACGTTCCCGCAAGCGTTCTCGCCCATGCTGGGCAAGCTGTCGGCAGGCGTCACGGTTCACCATCGGATCGGGTGCTTCGCCGCGTTCGCGAGCCTCGAGGCGCTCCCACAATCCCGAAACCTCCGGATGCGGAGTGATGAGCACATCGCAGGGGGTTGCTTCCAGAAATTTGAAACTCTTTTCGAAGTCCGGGAGCGCACGAGGATATTGGCGACCCTGACTGAATCGGAATCCGCTGGCAGAGACGGGCGTAAGACTATCCGCATAGACCATGTCGCGGCAAACCGCACCCTCGCAGGATTTCCACGTCCAGCTCGTGCCCCCGGGCGTGTGGCCGGGCGTCAAATGCAGAGTCATCGCAATCTCGCCGACCCGGAAGCTGCCGCCGTCGGGCAACGTGTGCAGGTTTCGAACGGGTGCGATTCCGCGCGTTTCACCGTATTGCGGATCGTCCCGCGCGATTCCGCCTTTCTTCATGACCCCTGCGCTCCATTCGCTGGCGATCACGCGCGCGCCGCTGAGGCGTTCGAGTTCCGCGATACCTCCAGCGTGGTCATAGTGGACGTGGGAGTTCAGAATGACCTTCACATCTCGAATTCGAAAGCCCAAGGCTTGGATATTGGCGGCGATTTGTTGGGCCGACTCCGGCAACGCGCCATCG
>Ga0187772_10000931_pt1 | contig 13410 bp, 9 predicted proteins | sample 0116_SJ02_MP15_2_FD_133137 | JGI IMG/M metagenome (GOLD analysis project Ga0187772, IMG submission 133137) | Tropical peat soil microbial communities from peatlands in Department of Meta, Colombia - 0116_SJ02_MP15_20_MG | ecosystem: Environmental > Terrestrial > Soil > Wetlands > Peat | place... | reverse complement strand
CCCGCTGGTGCCGCTGTTCGTGCTGGCGTTCATGGGGTTCATCCTGATCCGCACGGCCGGAGATGCGCTGCTGAGCTCCACCTGGTGGCAGGCACTGGTCAACACCGGCTACACGGCATCGGATCTGCTCCTCACCTGCGGCATGACCGCGGTGGGCCTGTCGGTCTCGGTCACCGAAATGTGGCGCATCGGCTGGCGGCCGCTCGCGGCGGGCCTCGCCGTGGCGACCCTGGTCGGCGGCTGCAGTCTGCTGCTCACCAGCGCCACACTCCACTTCCTCACCTGACACCCGCGCGCACCGCCGCCGGCTGCACGCTACACTGCTCCTGCGGCAGCGAGCGGTCGGGCCCCGTGCCGCGGGGAGAGCAGCACAGATGGCAAGCGCACGAAGGAGGGTTTCCCGCCGCGCCGCCGAGAGCGCGGTGCGCACACTGCTGCGCTGGGCGGGCGAGGATCCCGAGCGCGAGGGCCTGCGCGACACGCCGCAGCGCGTGCTGCACGCCTACCTCGACTGGTTCTCGGGTTACCGGATCGATCCGGCCGCCTATCTGCGGCGCACCTTCGAGGAGGTCGGCGGCTACGACGAGATGATCGTGCTGCGCGACATCTTCTTCGAGTCCCACTGTGAGCACCACATGGCTCCCATCATCGGGCGTGTGCACATCGGCTACCTGCCGGCCGACAAGGTGGTCGGCATCAGCAAGCTGGCGCGCGTGGTCGACGGCTACGCGCGGCGCTTCCAGGTGCAGGAGAAGCTCACCGCGCAGATCGCCGACTGCGTGACCGAAGTGTTGAAGCCGCGCGGCGTCGGAGTGGTGGTGGACGCCGTGCACCAGTGCATGACCACCCGCGGCGTGCACAAGCGCGGTGTGTCCATGGTGACGAGCCGGATGACCGGATTGTTCCGCAGCGATGCCCGCACCCGCGCCGAGTTCCTGAGCTTCATCGGCATCTCCGGCGCGCAGGAGGTGTAGAGAACGCAGCCGCGAGCGCAAACAGGAGCTTTCGGGGGCGTGCGCGCCGGGGATGGCGCGCCCGCAGCCTACAGGGATGTACTTGCGGCGGCCCCGAAAGGTCCTGTTTGCACTCGCGGGCCTGCCGCTCTCACGCAGTGGCGGCGTCCGCGCGCGCGGCACGCTTGCGCTCCTGTTCCTTGAGCAAGCGCTTGCGCAGGCGGATCGAGCTGGGCGTGACCTCCACCAGCTCGTCCTCGGCGATGAACTCGACCGCGGACTCGAGCGTCAGCTGGAGCGGGGGCGTCAGCAGGATCGCGTCGTCCTTGCCGGCGGCGCGGATGTTGGTGAGCTTCTTGGTCCTGATGGGGTTCACCACCAGGTCGTTCCCGCGGCTGTGGATGCCGATGATCATGCCCTCATAGAGCTTCTCGCCGGGCCCGATGAACAGGCGGCCGCGCTCCTGCAGGTTGAACAGTGCGTAGGCGACCGCCTCGCCGTCCTCATTGCTCACCAGCACGCCGTTGTGGCGATCGGGAATCTCGCCCTTGACCGGCGCGAAGCCATCGAAGATGTGGCTCATCAGACCGGTGCCGCGCGTGAGGGTGAGGAACTCGCCCTGAAAGCCGATCAGGCCGCGTGCCGGCAGGCGGTACTCCAGCCGCGCGCGCCCGCGGCCGTCGAGGCTCATGTCGGCGAGCTCCGCGCGCCGCCGGCCGAGCGCTTCCATGACCGCGCCCTGGTGCGCCTCCTCGATATCCACCGCGAGCGCCTCGAACGGCTCGTGCACCTCACCGTTCACCAGCCGGGTCAGCACCTGCGGACGCGAGACCGCGAGCTCGTAGCCCTCGCGACGCATGTTCTCGATGAGGATGGTCAGATGCAGCTCACCGCGGCCGCAGACGCGCAGCACGTCGGTCTCGTCGGTGTCTTCCACGCGCAGCGCGACGTTGCTCTGCAGCTCGCGGTACAGGCGCTCGCGCAGCTGCCGGCTGGTGACGAACCGGCCCTCGCGGCCCGCCAGCGGTGAAGTGTTGACCTGGAAGTTCATCGCCAGCGTCGGCTCGTCCACGGCGATCGGCGGCAGCCCGAGGGGGTGCCCGGCGTCGCACACCGTCATGCCGATGTTGACGTTCTCGATGCCGGTGATGGCGACGATGTCGCCGGCGGCGGCCTCATCCACCGGCGTGCGCTCGAGGCCGCTGAAGGTGAGCACCTGTCCGATGCGCGCCACTCCGCGGTCCTCGTCGCCGAGGCGCAGCGCGACGCTCTCGCCGGGATGCACCGCGCCGCGGCGTATGCGGCCGATGCCGATGCGCCCCACGTACGGGTTGTAGTCGAGCGTGGAGATCTGCAGCTGCAGCGGCAGATCAGGCAGCGCCGCCGGGGGCGGTACGTGCGTCAGGATCGCCTCGAACAGCGCCGACATGTCCGGGCGGCGCTCGGTGTAGTCGGTGCTCGCCCACCCCTGCAGCGCCGAGGCGTAGATGACCGGAAAATCCAACTGTGCGTCGCTGGCGCCGAGCTTGTCGAACAGGTCGAAGGTCTGATCGACCACCAGGGCCGGGCGGCTCCCGGGACGGTCGATCTTGTTGACCACTACGATGGCCCTGAGCCCCTGCGCCAGCGCCTTGCGCGTCACGAAGCGTGTCTGCGGCATGGGGCCCTCGACTGCATCCACCAGCAGCAGCACGCCGTCGACCATCGACAGCACCCGCTCGACTTCGCCGCCGAAGTCGGCGTGTCCAGGCGTGTCGACGATGTTGATGCGGGTACCGCCGTACTCGATGGCGCAGTTCTTGGAGAGGATGGTGATACCGCGTTCGCGCTCGAGGTCGTTGGAATCCATGATGCGCTCGCCCGGGCGCTCGTGCGCGGCGAAAGTGCCCGACTGCTTCAGCAGGCAGTCGACCAGTGTGGTCTTGCCGTGGTCGACGTGCGCGATGATGGCGATGTTGCGGATCGGTCGATTCATCGGTGTCTGGCGGCGGCGGGCTGCCTCGAGCGCCGCTATGGCCCGCCCGGCGGGCTGAAAAAGGTGCGCAGGGTAGCAGATTCGCCGACCGGCCGCCCGTTCCCGGGCGCGGGAGGGGCGGCCGGGATCAGCTGCGGCGTATACCGATGCGCAGCGCGGCGACCGCGACCCGCACCTCGATGAAGAAGGCGACGAAGGCCGCGCTCAGGCACACCATCGCCCCGACGAACAGCAGCGCGATCAGCACGCCGAGCTCCGAGCCGAGGAAGGCGTTGGCGAACAGCGTGACCACCACCAGCGCGACCAGCAGGGCAGCGATCGCGCACAAGGAGATGGCGACATTGATGTAGTGCGCGCGGCGCGCGAGCGTGGCGAGATCGTCGTGCACGTGCAGCGCCTGGCCCGGATGTCCCTCGAGCCGCTGCTCGAGCGCGCGTGCCCGGTCGACGATGCGCGACAGGCGGTTGGTGAGCACCCCGAGCGTGGCGGCGACCCCGCTCAGCAGGAACACCGGTGCGACCGAGGACTGCACCAGATGGGCGATGTCCGGCATGAGCGTCCTTGTATCACAGCAGGTGGCGGCGCAGCGCAGCGAGTGCGCGGGTGCGGCGTGCCGCTATTGCGCCGCCCGCGGATGTTTTTGTACGATCGTTCAATAAGCTTCTGGGGCTGGAGTCATGGCTGACGCGCGAGCCGGCGCCGCAGGCTGCGACGCACTGATCATCGGCGGCGGCCACAACGGCCTGGTGTGCGCGGCGTACCTCGCGGCGGGCGGGCTCAAGGTCATCGTGCTCGAGCGGCGGCCGGTGGTCGGCGGCGCGGCGGTGACCGAGGAGTTTCATCCGGGCTTCCGCAACTCGGTCGCGGCGTACACCGTATCGTTGCTGAACCCGAAGATCATCCGTGACCTGGATCTCGCGACCTACGGGTTGCGCCTGGTGGAGCGGCGCTGCGCCAACTTCCTGCCGACCGCCGACGGGCGCTACCTGCTGACCGGGGAGGGGCGCACGGCGGCGGAGGTGGCGCGCTTCTCTGCGCGCGACGCCGCGCGGCTGGCGGCCTACGGCGAGCGTCTCGAGGCCGCCGCCGACGTGCTGCGCGACCTGGTGCTCACCACGCCGCCCAACGCCGTCGCCGGCAGCTGGCGTGCCGCGCTTCCCGAGCTGCTGCGCGCGGCGCGGGTCGGCGGGCGGCTGCGGCGGCTCGACATGAGGCTGCGCCGCGAGCTGCTCGCGCTGTTCGCGATGTCCGCCGGCGATTACCTCGACAACTGGTTCGAGAGTGACCCGATCAAGGCCGTCTACGGCTTCGACGGCATCGTCGGCAACTACGCGAGCCCCTATTCGCCCGGCTCGGCTTACGTGCTGCTGCACCACGTGTTCGGGGAGGTGAACGGCAAGCGCGGCGCCTGGGGTCATGCCATCGGCGGCATGGGCGCCATCACCCAGGCGATGGCGCGGGCGGCGGCGGCGCGCGGCGTGGTGATCCGCGTGGACACGGCGGTGCGCGAGGTGCTGGTGGAAGGCGACCGCGCCGTCGGCGTGGTCACCGAGTCCGGCGAGACGCTGCCGGCTGCGGCCGTGATCTCCAATCTCAACCCGAGGCTCCTGTACCTGAACCTGATCGCACCCGGCGCGCTGCCGCCCGAGGTGCGCGAGCACATGAGCCACTGGCGCTGCGGCTCGGGCACCTTCCGCATGAACGTGGCGCTCGCCGAGCTGCCCGACTTCACCTGTCTGCCCGGCAAGGCGCTCGCCGATCATCACACCGCGGGCATCATCATCGCGCCCACGCTCGGCTACATGGAGCGCGCCTATTTCGACGCCCGCGCGGGCGGCTGGTCGCGCCAGCCCATCGTGGAGCTGGTGATCTCCTCGACGCTCGATGACACGCTCGCCCCTCCCGGGCAGCACGTCGCCAGCCTGTTCTGCCAGCACGTGGCTCCGGTGCTTCCCAACGGCGCCTCCTGGGATGCGCACCGCGAGCAGGTCGCCGACCTGATGATCGACACCGTCAACGCCCGCGCGCCGAACTTCAAGGCGGCGGTGCTCGGGCGCCAGATCATGAGCCCGCTCGACCTGGAGCGCACCTTCGGGCTCATCGGCGGTGACATCTCGCACGGCACCCTGAGCCTCGATCAGCTGTTCTCGGCGCGGCCGATGCTCGGCTACGGCAATTACCGCGGACCGCTGCGCGGGCTGTACATGTGCGGTGCCGGCACGCATCCGGGCGGCGGAGTCAGCGGCGCCCCGGGTCACAACGCGGCGCGCGAGGTGTTGAGCGATTTCCGCCGGGGGCGGCTGCGGCGCAGGGCGTGAATGCTGCGTACCGCGCGCAAGCCGCGCTACGAGCGGCAGCTTCCGGCGCAGCGCCGCCAGGCGCTGATCGCGGCGACCATCGAGTGTCTCAAGCGCTACGGCCAGCAGGGGCTGTCGATCCGCACCATCAGCGCCCAGGCGGGCGTCTCGGTCGGGCTGATCAACCATCACTTCCCCAACAAGGATGAGCTGGTCGCGGCGGCCTACCGGCATTTCAACGCCGAGCTGATCGCGGGCATGCAGGCGGCCGTGGCGCGCGCCCCCGATTCGCCGCGGGCACGCCTGCGCGCCTTCCTCGAGGCCTCCTTCTCGCCGCCCAACCTCGATGCCGACGTGCTGGCGGTGTGGGGGGTGTTCTGGGGCATGCACCGGCACTCGCGCCTGATCGAGCGCGTGCGCCACGAAACCTATCAGGGGTACCTGCGGCTGGTGCGCGGATTGCTCGCCGGGCTGCTGGAGGGTGAGGCGCTGCGGCCGCGCCGGCGCGCGGCGGCCGCGGATCTGCGCCTCGCTGCCATTGGGTTCACCGCACTGCTCGATGGCCTGTGGCTGCAGTGGTGCCTCGAGCCGGGGGCGTTCCGCCCGGGGGAGGCGGTGGCGCTGTGCGAGGCGTGGGTCGAGAGCCTCACTGAGCGCGCCGGGGCCGCGCTGCTGGAATAGCCGATAATCGTCCCCACATCCTGAGTTTCACTTATGCGGAGGTACGCGTTGGCGGCCGCAGCAAGAGATGTGCGGATGGTCATCGTCGGCTGGAGCGCCGCCGGGCAGCGGCCCTGATGGCGACTGCCGCGCACCCCGCGCGCCGTGCCCGGTCCGCCGCCGGCGGTGAGACGCTGACGCTGCGCGGCTTTTTCGGCGTGTTCCGCTACAGCCGCCGCGCGCTCGAGCTGGTGTGGAGCACCAACCGCGCGCTCACCCTCGCGCTCGCGCTGCTCACGCTCTTCGCCGGCATCCTGCCCGCCGGCGTCGCCTACGTCGGCTCGCTGATCGTCGATGCGGTGGTGGCCGCGATGCGCGGCGGCGGGGCGGCGCGGCGCGTCGTGGAGCTGGTCGCTCTCGAGGGCGCGCTGGTAGTGGCGATCGCGGCGGCGCAGCGCGGCCTGTCGCTGTGCCAGTCGCTGTTGCGCGCCCAGCTCGGTCAGCGTGTCAACGTCATGATCCTGGAGAAGGCGCTGACGCTCGAGCTGCAGCATTTCGAGGACTCGGAGTTCTACGACAAGCTGACCCGCGCGCGGCGCGAAGCGTCCACCCGTCCGCTGAGCCTGGTCACGCGGACCTTCGGCCTGGTGCAGAACGGCGTTTCGCTGGTGAGCTACGGCGTGCTGCTGGCGCGCTTTTCCCCGTGGGCGGTGGCGGTGCTGCTGCTGGCGGGGCTGCCGGCCTTCGTGGCGGAGGCCAAGTTCTCGGGCGATGCGTTTCGCCTGTTCCGCTGGCGCTCGCCCGAGACCCGCATGCAGATCTACCTCGAGACGGTGATTGCCCGCGAGGACCACGCCAAGGAGGTCATGCTCTACGGCCTGGGCCCGCGGTTGCTCGAGCGCTATCGCGACATCTTCCGCCGGCTGTACGCCGAGGACCGCGCTCTCACCGTGCGCCGTGATGTCTGGGGCTTCGCCCTCGGATCCATCGCGACCGCCGCGCTCTACGGCGCCTACGCGTGGATCGCGATCACCACGGTACGGCGCCTGATCACGGTCGGGCAGATGACCATGTACGTGGCGCTGTTCCGGCAGGGGCAGGCGGCGGTATCCGCGATGCTCGCGGCAGTGGGCGGAATGTACGAGGACAACCTGTACCTGTCGACGCTGTACGAGTACCTGGAAACTCACGTGCCGCGCGCCGGCGGCACCGTGGTGCGTGGTCCGCATCCGGAGGACGGCGTGCGCTTCGAGGACGTGAGCTTCACCTACCCGGGAGCGGAGGCGCCGGCCCTCGAGCACATCTCGCTGCACCTGACCCCGGGCACCAGTCTGGCCCTGGTCGGCGAGAACGGCTCCGGCAAGACCACGCTGATCAAGCTGCTGACGCGGCTGTACGCGCCCAGCAGCGGGCGGATCCTGCTCGATGGGCAGGATCTCGCCGCCTGGGACGCGGTGGCGCTGCGCGAGCGCATCGGCGTGATCTTCCAGGATTTCGTCCACTACCAGATGCTGGTGGGTGAGAACGTCGGCGCGGGCGATGAGCGTTACTTCGAGGACGAGGCGCGCTGGCGCCTTGCTGCGGTCAAGGGACGCGCCAGCGACTTCATCGACGCGCTGCCGGCGGGCTACCACACGCAGCTCGGCAAATGGTTCCAGGACGGTCGCGAGCTGTCCGGAGGCCAGTGGCAGAAGGTCGCGCTGTCGCGCGCCTTCATGCGCTCGCGCGCCGACATCCTGGTGCTCGATGAGCCGACCGCCGCCATGGATGCCGAGGCCGAGGCCGAGGTGTTCGAGCATTTCCGCCAGCTGTCACGCGACCGCATCACCATCCTGATCTCGCACCGCTTCTCCACGGTGCGCATGGCCGATCAGATCGTGGTGCTCAACCGCGGTCGCATCGTCGAGCGCGGCACGCACGCTGAGCTCATGAGCCTCAACGGGCGCTACGCCCACCTGTTCACTTTGCAGGCACGCGGCTATCGCTGATGCGGCGGCGTCGCGGGCGGGGGGCTTTGCGGCGACGGGCTTTGCGGCGGCGGCTGGTTTCGCTGCGCTCGCCGGTCCGCCAGCATGCGGCGGTAGTCGACTGGGCGGATCTCATCGATGGGACAGACCATGTGACCGGTCGGTGCCGAGTCGATGATCACGGCGTCGAGCCGCGCATTCACCGTTCCGCCGGTCGAGCTGACACCGACGGTGCTGATGACGAACCGCAGATCGCACGACGGCCAGACCTTGAGCAGGTACGCCTCGGTCGGAGTAGTGAACACCACCAGCCGATCCCGGCCGAGCTGCTCCCAGCTGTAGAAGCGGCCGAGCCAGGTGAAGCGATCGATCGGCGGACCGGCGTAAGCGCTGTATTGCTCGAGCGCGGCCTGCAGCGCGGTCGGCGCTGGAGCGGCAGCGCCTTTCTGCGGCGCGCTGCCGGCGCACCCGCCGAGCAGGGCGAGCGCCGCGGCGGCGACCGTCAGCGCCGCGAGTGGATGGCTGTGCTGCATGGTGCCCCGGCGTGGATACGTTACTGCGCGCTCTTGGCCGCCGACTGCGCCTCAAGATCCGCCTTCATGCGCTGATAGTCGATGTGGCGGATCTCGTCGATGGGGCAACGCCTCGGGCCGCCGCTGCCGGTGTTGATCGTGACGGAGTCCGTCCGTGCGTACACCGTGTTGGTCATCGAGCTGATGCCGACACCGACGCTCGCCAGGCGCAGATCGCACGGTGGCCACACCTTGAGAAGGTACACGCCGTCGTTGCCCGGCGCGACGGTCACCACCAGCTGATCCTTGCTGAGCGGCTCCCAGCTGAACAGGCGTCCGACCCACGCGAAATAGGGCTGCGGTGGCCCGGCGTAAGCCAGGTAGCGAGCCAGTGCCTGTTGCTGGGGCGGCGTGCCGGCGGCGTAGTTAACGGTGCCCGAGCTCGTGGTCGGGTTGCCCGCGGTGGAGCCCGTTGTGCCCGAGCTGCCGGTGGCGCAGCCGCCGAGCAGCGCCAGCGCGGCTGCCAGTGCCAAGGCCCGAAAATTCTGGCGCATGCGAGGCTAACGCGCCGGCGCGCGCACCGTTTACAGCGCCGCCACGCCGTGGAGAACCGCGGTCAGTCCGCCGTCAGCACCACGATCGCGAGCGGTGGCAACCGCACGATGAGGGAGTGCGCGTGCCCATGGGCGCCCTCGGCGATGGCTTCCACCGCGCCGAGATTTCCCTGGCCACTGCCGCCATAGTCGGCCGCGTCGCTGTTGAGGCGCTCGCGCCAGCGGCCGCCCTGCGGCACGCCGATGCGATAGCCCTCGCGCGGCACGGGCGTGAAGTTGCACGCCACCAGCACCGCTGCACCGGAAGTCGCGCGGCGCAGGAACGAGATGACGCTGACGTCGGCATCGTCGCAGTCGACCCACTCGAAGCCCGACGGGCCGAAGTCGAGCTCGTGCAGGGCCGGCGTCGTGCGGTAGAGCTGATTCAGGTCGCGGATCCAGCGCTGCACGCCGGCGTGCAGGGGGTACTGCAGCACGTGCCACTCGAGGCTCTCCTCGTGCTGCCATTCGCGCCGCTGGCCCAATTCACCGCCCATGAACAGCAGCTTCTTGCCCGGGTGGGTCCACATGTAGCCGTACAGCAGGCGCAGACTCGCGAACTGCTGCCACTCGTCACCGGGCATCTTGCCGAGGAGCGCGCCCTTGCCGTGCACGACCTCGTCGTGCGAGAGCGGCAGCACGAAGTTCTCGGTGAAGGCGTACCAGATGCTGAAGGTCAGGCGGCTGTGGTGGTACTTGCGGTGCACGGGGTCCTGCTGGAAGTACTTGAGCGTGTCGTGCATCCAGCCCATGTTCCACTTGAGACCGAAGCCCAGCCCACCGAGGTAGGTCGGACGCGACACCATGGGCCAGGCGGTCGACTCCTCGGCGATCGTCTGGCTCGCGGGGTGATCGCGGTACACCGCGAGATTGAGCTGCTTGAGGAACTCGACGGCGTCGAGGTTCTCATGACTGCCGAAGCGGTTGGGGATCCATTCGCCGGCGCGCCGCCCGTAATCGAGGTACAGCATCGATGCGACCGCATCGACGCGCAGGGCATCGACGTGGTAGGTGTCCAGCCAGAACAGCGCGCTGCTCGCCAGGAAATTGCGCACTTCGGCGCGCCCGTAGTTGAAGATGGAGCTGTGCCACTCGGGGTGGAATCCCTGGCGCGGGTCGGCGTGCTCGTACAGATAGGTGCCGTCGAAGCGCGCCAGTCCGTGCTCGTCGGTGGGGAAGTGCGACGGCACCCAGTCGAGGATGACGCCGATGCCGCGCTGGTGCAGGTGGTCGATCAGGTACATGAAATCCTGCGGCGTGCCGTAGCGTGCGCTCGGGGCGAAGTAGCCGGTGACCTGGTAGCCCCATGACCCGTAGAACGGATGCTCCATCACCGGCATGAGCTCCACGTGTGTGAAGCCGAGCGCGGCGACGTAGTTGGCGAGCGCAGCGGCAAGCTCCCGGTAGCTCAGGAAGCGGTTGTGCTCCTGCGGCACACGCCGCCACGATCCGACGTGCAGCTCGTAGATCGACCACGGCGCGGTGAGCGAGTTGGCCTGGGAGCGCTGCTGCATCCAGGCGGAATCCGACCAGCGATAGTCCAGGTCCCACACGACGGAAGCGGTGCGCGGTGGCACTTCGGCGCGAAAGGCGTACGGATCGCACTTGTCGACCGCGTAATCGCCCTGCCGGGAGACGAGGTGGTATTTGTAGAGCGCGCCGGCGCCGAGGCCGGGCACGACGCCCTCCCAGATTCCGGAGGAGTCGCCGCGGCAGCGCAGCGGGTGGCGGCCGCGCTCCCAGCCGTTGAAATCGCCGATGACCGAGACCGCGCCGGCGTTGGGCGCCCACACGGCGAAGTGCGTGCCCGGCGCATCCGGGTGCGCCGCAAGCCGGTGGGCACCGAGCTTCTCGTACGCCCGGAAATAAGTACCCTCGCGAAAATGATAGATGTCCTGGGGCGTCAGCAGCACGGCCGAAAGTCTAGCAAGTCGACCATGAGTGCGCTGCTATGGACGTGCCTAGAGCGCCCCGCCGATCGCCAGCGGCCCTCGCGGCGCCGGCGGCCCTCAGCTGGGGCGCCGGCGCCCGGAGCTGCCGACGAACACCAGCGACTCATCCGCCTCACCGTGCGCTTGACCCGCTGTTTCCAGCGCCCGGCGCGCGCGCGTTGCGGCGGCCCGGGCCTCGCCCGTGGCGGCGCCGGCCTCGACCGGCTCGCCCAGCAGAAATCCCTGCACGCCGATCGGGCCGCAGCCCGCCAGAAATTCCAGCTGGGCGCTGCGCTCGACGCCCTCCGCCACCACCTGCAGCCCCAGACCATGGCACAGGGCGACGATCGAGCGCACGATCGCCGCCGAGCGCACGTTGCTGTCCACGGCGGCGACCAGCAGACGATCGAGCTTCACGCGCGTGATGGGCAGCTGCTCGAGCGAGGTGAGCGAGGAATAACCGATGCCGAAGTCATCGAGCGCGACCGCCACGCCGAGCGTGCGCAGCCGGCGCAGCGATTCGATCGTGGTCGAGCCGGTCTGAAAGACGGTCTCGGTGATCTCGAGCTCGAGCGCGCTCGCCGGCAATCCGGTGATCTCGAGCGTGCGCGCCACGTGGTCCACGAAGTCGCGCTCGAAGAACTGCGGCGCCGAGACGTTGATCGCCACGCTGGCGCGCGTCCAGCCCTGCGTGCGCCAGCTGGCGGCCGCCGCCGCGGCGGTATGCAGTATCCAGTCGGTCAGCTCGTGAATGAGGCCGGTCTTCTCGGCGATGTGGATGAACTCCTTGGCGGTGGCGATGCGGCCGTCGGGCTTGCGCCAGCGCAACAGCGCCTCGACCGCGGTCGACTCGAAGGTGAGCAGCGACACCTGCGGCTGGTACATCAGCAGCAGATCGCCGCGCTCGACCGCACGGCGCAGCGACTGCTCGAGTCGAAAGCGCTGCGCGGCGGCGTCGTACAGGGCGGGGCTGTAGAGCGCGAAGCGGTTGCGGCCCAGCTCCTTGGCGCGGAACAGCGCCACGTCCGCGGCACGCAACAGCCCCTCGGCGTCGGCGGCGTGGTCGGGGTAGAGGCTCGCGCCGACGCTGGCGCTGGTGGTGAGCACGCGGCCGTCCACCGTGAGGGGCTGCTGCAGCGTGGCCACGACCTGCGCGGCATGCGCCTCCACCTGTTCGGTGGAGCGCACATCCTCCAGCAGCACCGTGAACTCATCCCCGCCGAGGCGTGCCAGCAGACCCGAAGCGCCGGTCGCGCCGTGCAGGCGCCGGGCGATGTGCTGCAGCACACGATCGCCGAAGCTGTGGCCGAGCGTGTCGTTGATCGATTTGAAGTTGTCGACGTCGACGAACAGCAGCGCGAGGCGCTGCTCGGCGCCGCTGCGCGCCAGGGCGCTCTCCAGGTGCGCCGACAGTGCGCGGCGATTGGGCAGCTGCGTGAGCGGATCGTGGTGGGCGAGATGATGCAGCTGGCGCGTGCGCTCGGCGACGTGCCGCTCGAGCTCCGCCTGATGGGCGCGCAGTTCCGCCTCGGCGGAGGTGATGCGGTCGGCCATGGTGTTGAAGGACTCGGCCAGCTCGTCGATTTCCGCCGAGCCGCCGCGCCGTGCCCGCGCCGCACGTTCGCCGCCGGCGAACGCCCGGGTAGCGGCCGTGAGGCGGCGCACCGGCAGGCTGATGCTCGCCGCCAGCAGCACCGACACCACCAGCAGCAGCCCGAGCACGACGCCGCCGGTGTTGCGCAGCATCTGCTCGCCCAGTTCGGCCGCGGTGGCGGCGTGCTGCGCCGCCTGCAGCAGGCCGTGGTCCGCCGGCTTCTGCAGCTGCTTCTGCACCCCCTCGGTGAGCGCGGCGCTGTCCTCGAACAGGCTGTGCCACTCCGGTCCCGCCTGCGCGTCGTAGCGCTCGATGACGAGGCGCAGACGCGCCGCCTGCTGGAAGTCCTGCAGTACCAGGCCGAGCCACGCCTCGCCGGGCGAGCTCTCGAATTCCTCGAGGTGCGCGTTGAGCACGGCCATGAAATCCCGCTCGCGGCGCGCGATGACCGCAGCGCTGGCCACGTTGCCGCGCACCGCGTTGATCGCCGACTCGAGCTCGGCGAGCGAGCGGCGCGCCACGACCTGAGTGCCGTTGATCGCCAGTCCTGAGCCGCCGGCGTCGCTGACGTGCTGGTAGACGCGGTTGAGCGCCGCCTGGCGCTCGTCGGCCCACTGCGCACGCTGCGCGCTGCGCGCTGCCAGCACGCGTGCGTTGGCGATGTGGCGCGTGATCTGTGCGCGCAGCCCGGCGGCGGTCGGGGTCACCGGGGGCGGCGGGGAGAGGGCGAAGTAATCCGCGACCGCCGTTTCGAGCGCATCGCCGGCGCCAGTGACGGTGCTGAAGCCGCCGGTGGTGCGCGCCTGCACGTACTCACCCACCGCGCGGTCGAACGCCACCAGTTTTTCCAGCACCGCGCTCGCGGCGCTGGCGAGCGGCTCGTGCTCGCTCTGCATGCTGCGCACCGCCCCCAGCGCTTCGCGGGTGG
>Ga0187772_10000930_pt1 | contig 13423 bp, 7 predicted proteins | sample 0116_SJ02_MP15_2_FD_133137 | JGI IMG/M metagenome (GOLD analysis project Ga0187772, IMG submission 133137) | Tropical peat soil microbial communities from peatlands in Department of Meta, Colombia - 0116_SJ02_MP15_20_MG | ecosystem: Environmental > Terrestrial > Soil > Wetlands > Peat | place... | reverse complement strand
GAGTCACTCTGCGAACGCATCCTGCAAGAGCGCGAGATTCGTACCAATCTCGCTGCGCTGAAACGAACCGGGGCTACGGTTCACTACCATCAGCTCGACGTTCGCGACCACGAACTGGTGCGGAAGCTGATCGACGGCATTTATCTGGAACACGGCCGCTTGGACGGCGTTATTCATGGCGCTGGCGTGATCGAAGACAAGCTAATCGAAGACAAGACCCTGGAGTCGTTCGATCGGGTCTTCGACACGAAGGTAGGTGGCGCCTACGCTCTCGCTGAGTGCCTTCGACCTGAGTCGCTCCAGTTTCTGGCGTTTTTCTCGTCGGTCGCTGGAGCATTCGGCAACCGGGGACAGACCGACTACGCGTCGGCAAATGAAAGCTTGAACGAACTCGCGCGCTATCTCGACAGTCTGTGGCCAGCGCGGGTGGTAGCGCTCAATTGGGGACCATGGGGTGAAAAGGGCATGGTGCCCAGCGCGCTGGCTCGGCAATTCGAATCGCGCGGAGTGCAAGTCATTCCAGTTGAAGCCGGACGTCGAGCCTTCGCAGCCGAGCTTGAACTCGGAACCAAGGGCCATCCGGAAGTAATCTTAGGGGGAGGGCCGTGGGGAAACGCTGCCACGCCTTCTACGATCGTGGAACGAGAAATGCCGCTGGTTCCGGCCTCACAAGCGTGGCGAAGCGACGGCTTCGAGGTCATCCACAGACTGGACCTGGCCAGCGATGTCTATTTGAACGATCACCGGCTGGACGGCGCGGCGGTCGTGCCGGCCACAATGGCGGCAGAACTAATGGCGGAAACCGCGGGCGCCGGCTGGCCCGAGTGGGAAGTTGAAGGAATCCGTGACTTCCAAGTCCTTAAGGGGATCACTGTGCCTACCGGAGGCACGGCAATTCGAGTGGTTGCGAGGCCTCGCCCGGGAAGGGCACGGGAGCCGGAGGCTATCGAGGTAGACGCCGCGATCCACTCCGATGGAACGAAGAACCCGTCGTATCGATGCATCATTCTCCTGAGGCCGCAACTCAGCGAACCGCCCTTATTCGCTCCTGCTGAACATAAGCCGTCTCATCTGACGCTGGAAGCCAGCGTAGCCTATCGTGACTTCCTTTTTCACGGCCCGCGCTTTCGCTGCATGCGGAACGCCATTACCTTCCAGGCAAGCGGCTGCCGTGTTAGCGTGCAAGCATCGTCGCCGTCGGATTGTTTTGCGCGGCCCAAGGCGGGCACCTGGCTGATTGACCCTATTCTGCTCGATGCTAGTCCGCAGCTCGCTATTGTTTGGGCACGCGCCGTGCGAGGCGTAACAGCGTTGCCCTCGGCATTCGATTTCCTTCAACGATTCAGGAATCCATCTCCTGCCTCCAGCGTCACCTGCCTCTTTGAAGCGACCTCGGCTTCCAGCGAACACGAGATCGTTGCGGACGTTTATTTCGTTAACAAAGACAATCGGCTGCTCTTATCGGTACGAGGTCTGCGCGCAACTTGCAGCAAGACACTGAATCGTCTCAAAGCGGTGGGGCACCGAACCGCTCAGCTGGGAGTCGCATCATGATTCGGAGCTCGCGAACGCTGCCGTCCGGCGTTGCCATCATTGGGATGGCCTGTCTGTTACCGGGAGCAGACGGCATAAACTCGTTTTGGGACAACATACAGCATAAGGTTTGCGCGATATCCGATCCGCCGGAAGAGTGGCGGTCTGACCTTTTTTTTGATCCAGAATCCAGCGCGAACGACAGGATATACTGTCACGCCGGTGGGTACCTCAAGGAGCTGGCCGCGTTCGACCCGGTGCCCAATGGCGTTATGCCAGTCTCGATCGATGGCAGCGAGCCCGATCAGTTTCTGGCGCTCCGTGTCGCACAAGAAGCGCTCGAAGACGCGGGCTATCTCAACCGGGAGTTCAACCGCGAAAAAACAGAATTAATCATCGGTCGAGGAACTTACTTCAACCGCGGCTTCGTCACATTGGTGCAGCACGGTTTGATTGTCGATCAAACCATGAGCATTCTAGCCACCCTCCATCCCGAACATTCTGCGGCCGAGCTTCAGGAAATCCGGAGTCAGCTAAAGGCGTCGCTTCCTCCTCTGTGTCCGGAGACTGTTCCTGGACTGGTGCCAAATATCATGTGCGGGCGGGTCATGAACCGGTTGAACCTTATGGGAACCAGTTACACCGTGGATGCCGCCTGTGCGTCTTCCCTGATCGCGCTGGACATCGGAATGCGCGACCTGCTTTCCGGACGCTGCGACATGGCGTTGGTGGGCGGTGTTCAGGTATCCACGCCCCCGCTCATTTACATGGTCTTCTGCCAACTGAACGCTCTCTCTCGCAAGGGAAGGATTTGTCCGTTCGACAAGAAAGCCGACGGAACGCTTCTGGGAGAAGGTCTCGGAGTCGTGGTGCTGAAGCGGATTGAGGACGCAGTACACAGTGGCGACAAGATCTATGCTCTCGTGAAAGGAATCGGCACGGCCAGTGACGGACAATCTCACGGATTGCTGGCACCTCGCGTCGAAGGGGAAGAGCTTGCGATACGCCGTGCCTATGATCAGTCGGGGCTCGAACCCGAAACGATCGGCTTGATTGAGGCGCACGGTACGGCAACCCCGGTGGGAGATGCAACTGAGGCCGAATCGCTCCGGCGAGTTTTCGGACATCGAAACGGGGGTGGCGCAGACATCGCCGTAGGTTCGGTGAAATCAATGATTGGGCACATCATCCCGGCGTCCGGGATTGCCAGCGTCATCAAGGTGGCGCTCGCGTTGAACCACAAAATATTGCCGCCGACCCTATGCGAGGAACCGAATGAGGAACTGTTTGCGGATTCGCGCTGTTATATCAACACCGAAAACCGGCCCTGGATTCATGGCTTGGCTAGCCCGCGCCGGGCAGCCGTGAACGCCTTCGGATTCGGCGGTATCAATGCGCACGCCATTCTGGAAGAAGTTCAGGACGGTATGGCTGCGTAAATGGAATGGCCAGAATGCAGAGTACAGAATTACTGGTCTTGACCGACAAGTCGCGAGCCGACCTCGCTCAACGGGCCGCGAAACTGAGTGTCTGGTGTAGCGGGCACCCAAACGCGAGACTGCAAGACCTTTGCTTCTCTATTAATACTCAGCCGTGCGATCAATCCTGTCGACTGGCGATGGTGGCCACTAGCCTGGAGGACCTCGTACGAAAGGCCACCCACGCTGCCGGCCGTTTGCAGGATGAGGAATGCAAGCGAATCAACGAAAGGTCCGGCATCTACTATTACGACGAACCGCTCGGACGCCAAAATCGCACCTCCTTCTTATTTCCCGGGGAAGGATCGCAGTACCCCAACATGCTCAGAGAATTGTGCCTGAGCTTTCCAGACGTGCGGCTCTGTTTCGACTTGCTCGAACGTGCGGTTCACCCTCAGAGTGGCACCCCTTCGCCACGCGACTACATCTTTCCGCCTTCTGCGGAAGCATCGGAATGCACCGACGGTGAAGGCCAGCTGTGGCAGATGGCAGGCGCTGTTGAGGCAGTGCTCACCGCGAACCGGGCCATTTTGGCCGTTCTCGGGCAATTGAAGATCGTTCCAGATGCCGTGCTCGGGCACAGCACAGGCGAATACTCGGCCTTGTTGGCATCGGGAGCCTTGCGCATGGACGATGAGGAAGAACTCGTCCGGCATTTGCGTGATGGGAATCGTCTGAGCCAGCAACTGCTGAACGAAGGGAAAATTGCTAAAGGATCGTTGCTGGCTGTTGGTCCCGCTGACCCGGAAGTCATCGCGCCGGCCCTCGACCGCCACCGCGACTCTGCGTGGGTGGCCATCGACAACTGCCCACGCCAGATCGTCTTGTTCGCAACGGAGTCGTCGATCGCGGATCTGGAAAATGACCTGCGCCAAGCTGGTATTTTGTGCCAGAAACTGCCTTTCGATCGCGCGTACCACACACCTCTGTTCGCCCCAGTCCGGAATGAATTGGCGAAACTGTTTGCCAATTATCGGATTTGCAGTCCGGCAATAGATACTTACTCCTGCTCGACGGCTCGGCTCTACCCGTCTGACCCGGACGAAATTCGCGAGCTTGCTTTGACGCAATGGTCTTCGCCGGTGCGTTTTCGTGAATCGATTGAGAACATGTATGCCAACGGCGTGCGGATCTTCATTGAGGTCGGGCCACGCGGCAACCTTAGCGCTTTCGTCAGCGATATACTTCGCGGCCGACCGCATGCTGCCATCCCCATGGATCTCGCGACGATTCCCGGTCTGACTCAGCTTCATCACGCACTTGGAAGGCTGGCGGCAAACCATGTTCCGATGAATCTGGACTACTTGTATGCGCGAAGAAAGGTCAAACAGATCTCGTTCGAGGACAGCGGTACCACCACCCATCCTTCCTCCGCACAAAGGCTCTCCCTTGCATTACCGATCATGGCTGTCACAAGCACCGGACTCGCCAGGAATACGCTCCCCGGCACGGGAGCAATCCCAGGCACACTTGCAAACCCCGGTAACGGCCACGCTTCACGGTCAGCATTCCTCAGTGAATACATGAAAACGATGGAGCGTTTCCTGGATACTCAGCAAGCGCTTCTGGCCGCATACGGCCGTCAGCGCACTGCGGTCGTAGAAACGCACAAACACTCGCAAGAGATCCACGACGGATCGCACAACGGTGATCGACACAAGAAGGAAGCGGCGGTTTCCCCGGTTGTTGCGGTGCTGGAGCCGGAATCGAACACAACGGCCAATAGCAGTGTCGAGGATATGCTCCTCGATGTCGTCACGCAAAAAACCGGCTACCCCCGCGCGATTCTTAGCCTTTCGGCCAATTTGGAAGCCCATCTGGGTATCGACTCGATCAAGCGCGTCGAAATCTTAGGCGCGTTGCAACAGAAAATTGGTCCTCTTCCAGCAGGACGGCTGGATGAGATATCGCGGATGAGAACTCTGCAAGACATCGTCGACGCCGTGAAAGATGGCGGGAGCGCCATCCGGCAGGTGGTTTCTCAACCCGTTCCCCCCGACGCCAAGAACTCTGCTTTTCGCGAACATCCGCTGCTTGGCACCATGGTCGAGTTTACGGAAGGCAAAGAAGTGCGCACTGTGAAGGTCTTTGATCTCGACCACGATCTGTTTCTGAATGATCACGCACTCGGAGGTGGAGATTCGACTCCGGGTGGCTTAGTTGTTTTGCCCCTCACGATTATTGTGGAATCTCTCGCACAGGTAGCGGCAGCTCTTGCGCCTGGAAAGCAGCTCGTCGGAATACGGGACATTCGTGTCACACGTTGGGCCGCTTTGGAGCGGCGCAGCCTTCGAGTCCAGATGTCGGCTCGTGTTCATGCGCAGGGGGCGCTCCAGGTCACAGCTTCGTTAGCCGAAGCGTCAGACGATAAATCGTCATCCCCCTCGGCCGAAGCAACGTTTATTTTTGGCGACCGGCTCCCGCTGCCCCCGTCGCCCATGGAGTTTCGGCTTTCTTCTGCACGCGAGTCGCGCTGGCAGGCCGGAGAATTGTACGCGCACGGGATGTTTCACAAGGGAGTATTTCGTGGAGTGACTTCAGTCGAGCGCGTGGGCGGCGAGGGCATCGAAGCCACCTTGCAGGTTGCCCAGCAAGGCGGGCTCTTCCGTACCTCTGGCGATCCGGGATTTCTTACCAGCCCCTTGCTGCTCGATGCAGCTGGACAATTGGTTGGCTTTTGGACGGTCGAGCAGCTTTCGCATGGCTACGTGGTGTTCCCATTCCATGTGCGAAGTATCGAATTCTATGGACCTCCACCGAGACCGGGAGAAACTCTGATTGGTCGCGCGTTGGTGAGTCATAGCGCCGAATCCCGGCTGCTGGCTGATATTGAAGTGCTCGGCTCGGACCACTCTGTTCGCATAAGGGTCTTGGGATGGGAAGACAAACGCATCGATATGCCCAAGGAGTTTTTCCGCTTTCGACTTGATCCTCTCCACCACGTCCTGAGCAGGAAGTGGTCTGAGGTTCTAAGCCAATTGCCGCCGGACCATGGGTTTCATCTTTATCGACTGGATTTGGAGCCAGCGTTTCTCAGTTCGGATGGCGGAATCTGGCGTAGCGTGCTGGCTCATATTGTACTGGGCGCCCAAGAAATGAATGGATGGCAGTCGCTGTCTGGGCCTGTACGTGAGCAATGGCTGCTGGATCGAGTTGTGGCGAAAGATGCAATTCGAGGATTTCTTAACGGCAACGGATCTCTGCACCCAGCTCGCCTCGAGCTTCGTCTCGATGAAAGCGGTTCTGGCATTTTTCTCGCGTCGAACGGCGCCTCCGGGCCGAACGCCGTGCTTTCGATTTCACATGGTCCCGGTTTCGCCGCTGCCGTAGTTGCCGACGGCGCGAAATACGGGAGCCTCGGTATCGATACCGCATCGCTTGACCACGCGGCGCAGAAACTCGACCAGGTGTTGATCTCAGACGCGGAGCGTCACAGAGCGTCTCAATGTGGAGCAGCCCAGAGTACGGAGTGGATTCTGCGGATCAGCTGCGCCAGGAAAGCGATTGCCAAGGGGTTGGGGCTCAGCCTGAACCAGGCCTTTTCAGGATTAACGATGTGCGGTCTTGATGCCACCACCGGAACCATCTACTTCGACCCCGACAGGAACATACTTCCAGAATCGCAGGAACTGGAAAGCCGGAGATTTGTGGTACATACCGTTCGCGAGGGCGAGCTAATACTCGCGATTGCGGGGCGAACGAAACTATGAGTCATCCGTCATCCTACGACGAAAATGCAATTCGAGGACAGGTTGTGGAGGTCCTCGAGGACATGACCCGCGACTGGGATCGCCAGTACTCCGAGGCGATTTGCGGCCAGACTCGTCTGGTCGCGGATCTCGGCTGCGAGTCTATCGATTTTGTCATGCTGATCGTTTCCATTGAGGGGGTGTTTCAACAGAAAAATCTTCCCTTCGAAGCTTTACTTACGAAGAATGGCAGATTTGTCGGCGATGTTACCGTCGATCAAATCACGCAAATGCTGGTGAATGCGCTTCAAGCTAAGGTGACATAAATCCGTGAAGAAGACGATTCTAATTGGATGGGATGGCGCGACATTCGACTTGTTGCAACCCTATTGGGAAAACGGCATCATGCCGTTCCTTCGCGAATTTACCCAGCGGGGCGTGCGCGCGGAATTGAAATCGACGATTCCGCCGTTGACTCCTGCGGCGTGGACGTCCTGCATCACCGGCCAGTCCCCGGCGCGTCATGGCATTTTCGACTTTGCCAGGATCAACCGTTCCGCCGATGTGAAATATCGCTGGGCCACGTCTACCGATGTCTGCTGCGAAACTCTTTGGTCCATGGTCAACCGGCATGGCATGCAAGTGACGTCGCTGAATTTTCCGCTGCAACTTCCCCCCCCGAAGATCAACGGCTATCTGATTCCAGCGTTCACCCCGGCGCGTCACCTCAGAAGAAACTGTCGCCCGCGCGAGCTGTACGATCAACTCCTGGCACTGCCCGGCTTCGAGCCGAAAGACTTGGTCTTTGACTTGGACCAGGAACGAAAGGCCATCCAGTTGCTCTCCGACGACGGATATGAGCAGTGGATCCAATTTCATATTCGGCGGGAAGAGCGATGGCTCGACATATTTCGATACCTCATGCGGAATTCGAACTGCGATCTCATGGCCATCCTTTTTGACGGGCCAGACAAATTGCAGCATGCTTATTGGCGTTTTATGGATCCCGCGTTACAGCAGCCGGGAGCATCGATTGCTGAGCAACGCATCCGGGATCTATGTCTGAGTTATTTCCGGCGGCTTGACTCCATCCTTGGCGAAATCGTTCAGATGGCTGGACAAGATGCACCCATCGTGATCGTGTCCGATCATGGGTTTGGACCCACATCCGAGGTCTTTTACATCAACGCCTGGCTGGCCTCCGAGGGCTTTCTGGAATGGGCGCCAGACGTGGCTTATGACGACGAGTGCAGAATGGTTCTGCCCGAAAGCACCCACAATCCTGCTCCGCTTTTTAATTGGTCCAAAACGCGGGCATGTTCGATGAGCTCAGGAAGTAACGGAATCTACATTAATGTTCGCGGCAAGGATTATCTACCTTTCCGTGAGCATCTCCGGCGGAGGCTGCTTTCTTTTCGAGATCCAGACAGTGGCGAGCCGGTGGTTACGCGCGCACTCACGCGGGAAGAAGCTTTTCCTGGCATCGTCGTACCGGACGAGCCCAGCGCCGACCGATGCGAGCCTCCCGACCTTACCGTGGAGCTTCGGGATGGCGGCTTCGTCTCGATACTGAACTCAAATCAACCGTTGAAACGCAGGAAACAGATCGCCGGCACCCACCGTCCCAACGGAGTTTTCTTCGCGGTGGGCGAGGGTTTCCGGCGAAATGTGACACTCTCTCCTCTGTCGATTCTCGATGTCACGCCGCTTCTGCTCTATTGTCTCGGTCTCCCGATTCCCGTGGATCTGGAAGGTAAGTTCCCTGCCAGTGCGTTGGAGAGGGACACATTGTGTAAGTCGCCGCCACAGACCGGACCGCCCACTATGCTCGACGATCAAGAGATAGCAGGTCTCAGCGCGGTTGAGGAAGCCGTTATTTCCGAACGCCTCCGACGGCTCGGCTACATCGAATAAAAAGAGCGCGTTCTTGCGGGCATCAGACTTGACTTCATCGTCCCCTGCCCGCCGGAGTGGAATCTGCGACTTGTGAAGACGACAACAGATCGGCTGGTCCGAATCTCCGCCAACGGTTTGGGAGACGGTCAAAATGCATACGCCCACTCGATGGCATGGTACGCAGGGTGTCTTTACGTCGGCACAACCCGCAACAACCTTTGTCTGATTAAGTCCAATCCCAAGCGGGACACACTTTCGATATGGCCCGTCAGATGCCCTGCGGATATCTATACCCTCGATATGCGGGCGCAGATCTGGCGATACAATCCTCGGCACGATCAATGGACAAGAATCTACACTTCTCCCTTGGTCATTGGCACAAAGGGACGCCGCGTTCCCCGTGACATCGGGTATCGGAACATGGTGGTATTTCGTGGCAAGAGCGATTCCGCCCCGGCCTTGTATGTGACGACAATGTCCTGGACTGAAGCGCCTGCGGCGTGCTTTCTCCGATCAGCAGACGGCGTCACTTTCCATCCGGTGTCGGCGCCCGGTCTTAAGGATCTTATAGCCAGCTCCTTTCGTTCGGTTGCGGAGTTCAACGGCCACCTTTACACCTCTCCAGCTGGCGAAGGCACCGCATTTTATGCCGCACGTTTGCCAGTCGTGATCGAGACCGACGATCCGGTTCGTGGAGTCTGGCGCCCAGTGAGCATTCCTGGATTCGGTGACGCCGGGAACACATTAATCACGGAACTCGCGGTTTTTAACGGCTTCCTATACGCAGGCACAGTCAATCCAGAGAGGGGCCTCCAGATTTGGAAAACCCGTGCCCACGGCAATCCTCCGTATCGATGGACCAAAGTCCTCAGTCTCGGAGCTTACCGGGGCAAGTTAAACGAAGGCGTCCTCAGCTTTGGTGTTTTCAGGGGCGCTCTCTATGTAGGAACCCACATCGCGATGGGAGGACATGACCGGAAATATGAGGTCGGACCAGCCGCCGCGGAATTGATCCGGTTGTGGCCCGATGATGAGTGGGACTTGATCGCAGGCACTCCGCGATGGACGCCCGCTGGTTACAAGTATCCGCTGAGCAAAATGGGCCCGGGATTCAACGATCCATTCAATACGTACATCTGGTGCCTGCATGAGTATCACGGGTGGCTGTACGCCGGCACCTTCAACTCGAGTGTGTTTCTGCCATACGTTGAAGCGAGCCGCATCCCCGCGGGAGTGCAAGACAAAATACGGCGAGCTGGAATGGACGCCGTCATGCGCGAGGCGGGTTGTGATCTTTGGCGAAGCCAAGACGGCGAGCAATGGGATCCGGTTACGCACAACGGTTTTGATAACGCGTTCAATTATGGTGTTCGAAATCTGGTCAGCTCTCCGAGCGGTTTGTACATTGGAACCACCAATCCGTTCGGTCCACAGGTAGCAAGCAATATTGGAACGGGCGAATGGAAGTATGCCGACAATCCCCGCGGCGGCCTGGAGATTTGGTTACTAAAGCCAAATGCTGCGGATACTTCGGCCCTGGCGCCTAGGAGCACCAGCAAGACAGTAAGCCCACATTGGACGTGGCGTTCTCCAAGCGCAAAGTCGTGTTACGGTGCGCTCTTATGGGAAGACATACCAGCTTATGGGCAACACGATGTTTTTACCAATTGCGGATATTGGCGGAAAGAAACGAAAACACAGAAAGAAGCCTGCGAGACGCTAACGGAACAGCTGCTCGCCATGGTTCCCAATAAAGAAGGAACAATATTGGAGATCGCCTGCGGGAGCGGAGCAGCTACCACTCGGTACCTTGCAAAACACTATTTACCGAAATGCATCACGGCGATCGATATCTCGGAAAGGCAAATCGCGCGATGCAGAAAAAACGTTCCCGGATCCACGGCTCTGCAGATGCAGGCCACTAACCTGCGGTTCCCTGCCGAGTCATTCCATACACTGATCTGCGTAGAAGCGGCCTTCCATTTCGTCACGCGCAAGGACTTTTTGGCGGAAGCTTATCGGGTATTGCGTAGCGGTGGTTATTTGGTGTTGTCCGACATTTTGTTTCCCCGGAACGCGGAGACGCTCTGGCCCTGCTTGTGTGCTGAGAATTGGCTGGCCGATCCGGATGCTTATCGGGAAGTCCTCCTGGAGACCGGCTTTCGCGACGTGCATGTCGTCGATGCTACGGCCGAGTGCTTCAATGGGCTCAATCGGGCTTACGCTCAGGATGCGCTACACATGGTTCGATCCGGCGAAATGGATTGGCATACATTTCAAACCTTATGGCTGCGCGCCCAATCAAAGAAGACACTGGCTACGTATTATATATTGGCATCGGCTAAGAAACCGCAACAGTAGTCCAATGGCGCGGCATTTGTCGAGAGAGTGTCGAGGATAAATGATGGCCAACGTGTCCGAAACGTTTCTCACCCAAGGCCACGCTATCTCGGTAGAAGTATGCCAACATGTGAGCCAGCCTCAACCAGCCATCCTAGTTTTACACGGCGCCGATGGTCCAAATGCCCGGCGCAAGTCCTACCTTCGTTTGGCAAACGGCATCGCGGAACATGATTACACGGTGTTCTTGGTCCACTACTTCGACCGGACCGGCACGGTCACCGCCGACCGTGAAACCACACGCAATTGCTTTCTCGACTGGCGAAAGACAGTTATAGACGCTGTTGTATTCGCCGCGGCCCATCCAAGTGTGCTCACCGACAGTGTTGGTCTGTTGGGGTTTTCCTTAGGTGCTACCTTGGCGTTATCAGTAGCCGGTCGGCTGCGGCGCATCAGGGCGGTCGCGGAATTCTCCGGCGCGATGCCTGACCCGTCTGTGTTTATGATGCGCATGCCCCCAGCGTTAATCGTGCACGGCGGCAAGGACGAGGTTGTCCGGGTCGAGGAGGCGTATAAACTCGAACGGCTTCTTCAGGAACGCAACATTGCGTATGAAATCGAGGTTTACCCGAAAGAAGGGCACCTACTTAGGGCCGACGCCTATGCTGACGCTTTTAGAAAGACCGCTCTGTTTTTCGATAAATATCTTCGCAGGGCGGATGTTTCAGTGGACAACTCTAACGTGCAATCTGGCTAAGCCCTGTTGTTTCTCGAGAGGGAGACGTAATGCGGACTGGACAAAACAGCACCTGCGTTCCAGCAGGTTTGTGGCACTTGCGCGTAAGTTCTTTGTTCCAAGCGTTTCTTGTTCCTACCGTTTCAAGCTGGATCAAGATCGACACTGGGAAATTCGAGACAGTCTGGACGCGGCATCTGCGTATATGGCTTTGAACCCACCATTTCCTTCCCTCGCAATACGTGCGCGTACTGCGCCCATTGGGAGTCTGAAATGATTACTATCGTATCCGGTATTCCCCGATCGGGCACCTCATTGATGATGCAAATGCTTTCGGCAGGAGGGCTGCCTCTCCTGACCGACGACTTGCGTCTACCGGATCAAAGTAATCCCCGCGGCTATTGTGAGTGGGCACCAGTAAAATCGCTGGCTCGAGCTCCCGAAGTGATCGACACAGCAGAAGGAAAGGTCGTGAAAGTTGTTTCTTGGCTCTTGCCAGTGCTACCAACGCAACACCAATATCGGGTAATTTTCATGTGTCGGCCACTCGAAGAAATTGTGGCTTCCCAGGATAAGATGCTGGAGCGGATGGGCAAAACGGCGCCAGATAAGCCTAAGGAGTCATTCATCGATTTTCAGAAGCATTTGAACCATATACGGGGATGGTTAGCAAAACAGCCTAACATCGAAGTACTCTACGTCGAATATGCCAGCATCCTCGCCAATCCCCAACAAATTGCGAACACTGTGTCCGCTTTCTTGAAAAAAAAATTGGACGTCGAAAATATGTCCCACCAAGTGGACGAATCGCTATACCGTGAAAGATCTTTATGAGAGTAGTTGTGCGTTAAAAGAAACCTAGGTCGATGGACTCCGACTCTTCGAATGTCAAGAAATCTGAGGACTGGCTAGTTAACCCGGTCAGAGCAAAGCACACCTGGCACCAGCACACCAGCGGGCTGCGGTCGAGCGGCTCAGTTCGGAGCCCAGTCCTCTGGATAATCCAAGTGGCATTAGAACACTGACACCAGCTCCGCTAGGATCGAGTCGGTCCAAGCTGTAGGTGTACATTAAGTGCTGTAGAATGCAGTTGTTGCATTGTGTTGCCCGGGTGGCGAAACTGGCAGACGCACGGGACTTAAAATCCCGAGTCCCGAAAGGGACGTACCGGTTCGATTCCGGTCCCGGGCACCAAGCCGAGTAAGAGATCCCTCGGCTCCACTCGGGACTTCGCCGCGGTTCAGACGCCGCGCAAGCGCCTCACCTTAAAATCCCGAGTCCCGAAAGGAACGTACCGGCAACGACGCTTCGTGTTTACGTCAGGCCTAGTTTCTTAAGAAGAACCTGGAAGCGGGGCAGAGGCCGAAGAGGAGCCAAGGTGGGTTCGCATCCCAGGATAATGATAAGGCCGGCCCCGGCTAGCTCGGCCCGCTCCAGCCAGTCGACAGCAAGTTCCAGATTGCCCAACAGACAATGGATCAGTCCCAGAATGTAGGCTGCGGCAGGCTCAGAGGACACGACTTCTTCCAACCGGGCAGCGATCTCCAGAGCTTTTTGCTGTTCTCCCAACCGCGCATAAAGCACTCCTAGAACGCCCGAGGAAGCATGTTGGCCGGTCCGCGTGAGACCGGTAATCCTTTGGACGTTCTCGATGGCGCGGCGACAGCGTTCGGGTGTTTTGGCAACATACATGAGAATGCGGTTGGCGTAGTAGTCGCTGGGATGAAGTTCCAGGGCCAACCTGAGCTGGT
>Ga0187772_10000928_pt1 | contig 13455 bp, 13 predicted proteins | sample 0116_SJ02_MP15_2_FD_133137 | JGI IMG/M metagenome (GOLD analysis project Ga0187772, IMG submission 133137) | Tropical peat soil microbial communities from peatlands in Department of Meta, Colombia - 0116_SJ02_MP15_20_MG | ecosystem: Environmental > Terrestrial > Soil > Wetlands > Peat | place... | reverse complement strand
GGGTTGTGGGTAGCCGCTTGTGAGGTTAATGCCTACAGAAAAGCTCGCCGTCTGTCCCGGGGCAATGGTCTGGCTTCCTGGAGACGCTGAGATCTGGAATGCGTATGGAACGCTTAATCGTCCGATTCTGTTAACAGTGACGTTATTCTCTGTGAACCAGACATTTCCCATCGAATCTACGGAGACAAAAGTGGGTCTCGATGTGGAATTCGGAAGAGCATATTCGGTTACCCCGGCCACCGGGCCCTGATGAATCCCTATAGTCCTCACAGTGATGGGGCTGATGAGGTTCGAAGATCCCACGGGTTTGCTAACGGTGTTTGTAATATTGTTTGCAACCATACCCGCGGTAGAAGCGCAGATAGGCGACCCTGTCAGAGGAGCGATCGTGCAGTAGCTAGGTGTGAAGAGTTGCCCCGCAAGTACGTTTGTTGTGTTTAGGTTGGCGATGTTTGCAACATTGTTTTCAGCGAACCACGCCGCATTTCGCGGTGAATCATACGTAACGCCGACGGGCCCGGAATTTATGGTTGGCAACACGGCTTCTTGATATAGCGAGCCACCGCCGGTATCATTGCCAAGTACAGAAACTCGGTTGTTCCCATTCGTGATGATAGCGACCGGCAACGTTTGGAAGACGCCTATTGTGAGGTCGTTAGGTTGGTAGTTTCCCAAACCCAGTGTCCCGAAATCCCAGGTGGTTAAACGGTTGCTAGTAACCTCCAATCGGCCTACCTTATTTCCGAGCATTTCAGTGAACCAGACGAATCGATTGCTATACAGAGGAGTCGTGACAACTTGAACATAGACGCTCCATGGTTTCAGGGCAGGTGAGCCTGGGGACGGAGAGGCGCCGGGTAGGGTCCACTGCGTCAATGTACCTGTGGCTGGCCTCAGGCGACCGATAACATCTCTGCCAGATTCTGCAAACCAAATGTCATTATTGTCGTCCACATAGATCCCGGCTGGGTTGCTTCCCGTTGGAAGGGCCCACTCGGTGAGTGTGTTCGTTGATGTGTCAAATCGCGCAATCTTGCTCGACGCAAACTCAGTGAAGAATATCTGAGTCACGGATCCGTTACTTGTCGTCACCAATTTTACGAACAGATTATGAGGGTGACTGTTTGGTGTGGTTACGGTCCATTCGGTGAAGTTGTTGTTCGTGGGGTCGAACCGGGCAATTTTGTTCGTGTAATTCTCGGTGAACCAGACTTTTCCGTTGGTGTCGACAGCTACACCGTAGACGCCCGAGGCCGCCGTAGGGACATTCCATTCGGTGAGGCCTAATTTTTGGATTGGGCTCACAGCGTCGATTCTAAGATTAGATGGAGAAACCGTTGCGGCGATAGGTATGGCGGCTACTGAGGAGAAGAGCATCAGACCTGTGAATATGACGACCAAGGCGAGATTGGTCTTAGTCATCATGTTTGAGCTGTGTACGGACATCTACCGCACTCTGATGGCCTGTGGCGGTCGGAATAAAGGCGTTTTCAACTATTTATACAGCAAAACGTGGCGGTCTGCGAGCGGGAAGCATACTATACTGAGACAAAAGATGGCCTCCTCCGTCTCAATTTTCAGCACATATGGAAGCTGAAATCTACTCTGTTTGGGGTTGTGAGCGTTTCCTTTCCTTCACTTCGAGTGTCCGTCCGCACTTGGCGCAGAACTTCGCTTCCGGGAGGTTCTTGTGTTTGCATACGGGGCATATAATTGACGGGGCTGCAGCCAACGCAGATTTAGCCTTCACAAACACCACATCGCCTATGCGTTCGATTTCGCTGAATGAGAGGAAGAACTCCTCCTCATCATTGGATTCAATCACCAAGGCCATTCTCCCGTCACTGGACCAAGCCAGGTCCTTCGTTACACCCAGCTTCTTCGCATCCCCATCGATTACGTCTTTGCCGATGACTTCTTCCCGACGCTTCCAATCGGCCAACTTGAGAACGCACCCGAAGTAAGTCTTAGAATACCGTTGGAGTATTTAGGATTGTTTCGGCTACCATAGCCGATGATAGATCGCGGAGATGACGTGTCCCATGGAGCGCTTACCTGGAATCTTCGTAGCGGCAAGGGACGCGGAGTCCGCGCTCCAAACCCTGAGAGAGACGAAACTTCTACTCAATGGATATCGGCTCCAGAGAAAGTGTCACGTCGTGGGTATTCCTTTGGTTCGTTATCCTTCAGCTCAAGACGAAACTATTCTCAGGAGAAAATTAGCGGACTTCCGGATTCAGGAGACATCGTTCGAACCAATCGTCGATAGGCCAAGAACCCTTGAAGATGCAGTTCGAGGGATAGTTCCGCCGGACCTAGTGCCTAAGTTACCCCGCTCACTTGATGTTGTCGGAGACATTGCAGTCATCGAGCTTTCCCCTGAGCTAGAACTCTTTTCAGGCGAGGTGGGGAAGGGGATACTTCGGGTTAACCCTCACGTCCGTTTGGTTTTGAGAAAGGCAGGCGAGGTAGTGGGAACTTTCCGAACCCGTGGGCTGAAGGTAATTGCCGGTTCTGGCGGAACGGAAACTGTACATCGAGAGTTCGGTTGCATATATCACTTGGATGTGTCGTCGGTGTACTTCAATCCTCGTCTCTCTCATGAGCGCCGCCGAGTTGCAAAGCAGGTTAGGGAGGGCGAGGTTGTCGTTGACATGTTCTCTGGCGTCGGGCCTTACTCGATTCTGATCGCTAGGCTTCAGCCTTACTCAAAGGTTTATGCTCTTGACATTAATCCGTCCGCGGTCAGATACCTCAAAGAAAACATACTCGCCAACAAGGTCGTGGACAGAGTTATCCCGATCTTGGGAGATGCGCGAGAGTCGTCGAAAAATGCGCTTTACGGCACCGCAGACCGAGTAATCATGAATTTACCCTCTCGGGCCCAGCAGTACTTGGACGTTGCCTCCCACATCGTTAAGCTAGCTGGAGGGCACATTCACTATTATCAGTTCATTTCTAGAGATGCTAACCTGGACGCGGTGATTGAGTACTTTCGAGGGTCAGTCTTAGCACAGAATAGAAAAGTCGAAGCCCTCAGTTATTGCAAGGTAGTCAGGGAAGTTTCTCCGAGCAGAGTACAGGTCGCTATTGAAGCGTTCGTCGCCTGAGTCTAAACATCTACAATTATCTGAACATTCAGTTTAGTGTTCGAAGATTTCATCGCTGATATTAATTGCCTGTCAAGGTCGAATGCGGCCTTGTCGCAGCTAACCATGATTGTCCTATCAGATGCGTACATGGACTTTCGCCCGACAATTTCCTTGGGATGACTGAAGCTGAGTCCGCAACTGCCCAGCCCATGGATTGTCTCAATTATCCCTTCCGCCTCGAGACGCACCATGATCCTAGCCCCTTCTCTTCTGCAAGCCTCCTTGAATCCGAAGTCAAGATCATTCGCCGCCTTGTTCGCGCTCACGCCGATCACGCAGTTCCCGCGCTTTGATAACTTGGAGTCTCTTGTAACCTCAAAAGTCATCTTATGCGTTCCCAAAACGTTTGGGTGGCCCCGTGCGTGAAGTGTTTCAACCAATCGCAAGCCTGAAACAGCCGACGATTACGTTCTTGAATATTTATTGTTCCCTCCCACTAGCGTATGGAAGGGAAAAGTTGACAGATCACGCCGCGTCGAGGAAACAGGCCGTTGAGGCTCTCGTGAGGGAAGGGATACTCAAGAACCCGAACATAGTGAAGGCAATGGAAAAAGTCCCTCGGGAAGAGTTCCTTCCCGTAGAGGCGCAGTCTTACGCTTACATCGACACTCCAATTCCGATAGGTTACGGACAGACCACGAGCGCCCTTCACATGACAGCTCTCTTCTGCGAATATTCCGACATGAGATTGGGACAGAGGATATTGGAAGTTGGTGGAGGATGTGGTTACATGAGCTGCGTATATGCCGAGATCGTTGCGCCATCTGAAAAACCTCTAACAGCCTGGGGTCATGTATGGTCAGCAGAGATCGTAGAGAAATTAGCCGAATTTGGAAAGCAAAACATCGAACGACTCGGATACGCAGACCGTGTCACATTCCTAGCGGCAGATGCGTCTGAGGGGCTGAAGATCGAAGAGAAGGTAGATGTGATTATCGTGACAAGTGCCGCCCCGGAGATACCATCCGCGTTGACAGCGCAGTTGAAGGCGGGAGGCGTATTACTCATTCCAGTTGGTGGTGCCCGTTTTTACCAAGAATTAATTCGAGTGAGAAAGAATGACGAGGGGCGTCTTTCCTCTGAAAGTCTCGGCGGCGTAGCTTTTGTCCCAATGCGTGGCAAACGGGGTTGGCAAAGCCGGAACACCTAATCATTGGACTAAACCCAATCAAAAGTATGATTCGAGCGTGCTCTTAACCGTCACACTCGGCTTAGTCGTCATCCTGGAAACCGCCTTTCGTACGCGCTCTTCGGAGAAGTCATGTTCTCTGCACAGAAACTGGACCACCTTGTCCACATCAGGTTCAGACCACTTGAGGGTGTAATTTGAAGTCACGTTGGGTCTGAGGAAAATTTCGCGAATGCTATTCACGTCGGCTAGACCCAACGTAGTCGAGTCCTCGGACTGCAAAGCCTCGAGGGTGCTGTGCTCATGAATTAGCTTCAAAGCTGTCTTTGGACCGATGCCTTTCACGCCGTCGGGATTGAAGTCGGTTCCGATCAATATCCCCAAGTCGATCAGCTGTTTTCTGGTGAGAGACAGTTCGGAAAGTACTTTTTCGAGTTCAATGAGTCTTGGTTCAACTTCGACGTAGGCATCTCTCCTTGGAAGTTTCCTGCGTCCCGTTATAGCCAAGTTTTTCACCATTCTTGGCGCTCCGAAGAGCAATGAGTCGTGATCCTGAGACGCCACACCCCAGACGTCGCCTCGTTCCGCCATGTAAGCGGCTTGGGCCTCGCCTTCTGAAGGCGCTTGAATCCAAGCGATGCCAAGTGCGTCCAGAAGGTTCTTCGCATCCTCGACCATCGCATCTCTAAGCGACGAGGTTGCTTGAGCATATGTCCGTGCTTCCTCAAGTCTTCCCTCCTTTAGCGCGGCCTCGTAGTGGACCCTCGCTTCCTCCCTGACTTTTCGACGCCTGCGAATTTCTAAGGTCTTCATTTCTGGGGGCTTGCCGTCGAACACAAAAGCCAGCCTAATCCCTTTTTCAGCTAAGTTCGCCGTTCTATACAACAATCCACTTAGGTGGCTCGTTACTCGTCCTCGCCTGTCCTTGAGGGGTGTTCCATCGGGTTGACGAATTATTGCAAGAAACTGATACAGGGCATTGTAAGCGTCGACAGCTAGTGTTTTTCCTGAAAGGCTGCCGAGAGTGATTACTTCCTCCGGTAGGATATCCGCTAGGTCAACGCCCAACCTCACCGCGCCTCCGGGCGGTGAAACGGCGGAAGGCCTTTACAAAACTTCTCTTCCTATGCGGACAGCAAAGTCGTTCAATCGATTGATTGCTCTTCTCGACGATTGACTATTATCTCACTAAGCTTGCCTTTGAAGTATATCTTGACGATTCTCCATTTGCCGTGAATGTAGTGCTGTTCTGTGACGTAGGATCTTCGCACTTCCGATTCAAGTCGCATGCTGTGGTACCGAATAGGACTCTGGGAGGATGGGTCTAGATTAGACGTTTAGACTCTGACGAGGCAAACCTGGGCGGTTGCCAGAGGGCGAAGCACAGTGGCGCGGTGTATTCTCACGTGTCCGCGAAGGCTTCGTGAATGCTGGGCGGGGCATTTTCTTCAGTTGATTCGGCTTCAGAGCCCCTGTCCGCGATAGCGTACGATTCGGGAAGAGCTTGAGAGGCGAATAAATTGACCAATGTGTTGGGGCTGGCTTCGCCGCTCAGTCGGCCGATTCGCCCTTTTAGGTGTCGCCATTTAAGTTGCGTTCGTCCACTCTTCGAGTTGTATATTATCCCAAGAACGTTTGAAACTCTCGTGAATCTGATATCGCGGATTTGATGGACGGTTTCCTTATCCTCCGCCTCGACATACATGGTGCCGTTCTCTGAAGAACGTTCAGGGTAGACGGTCTCATCATTATCTAGCTCGAGGGGGATGTAAGATTGGCAGGTGCTCATGATCATAAAGCGTCTGAACCTGTCCAAGTCACAGACCGAATCTATCTTGACCAACTTTCTCTTCTCTCGCTGCCGAAATGTACATTTCCCACTTGAAGCGTAAGGCTCTGTTTGAATTTGTCGGTCGGCTTTGATCGACGCCTTCTGTAGGCGGAACAATCAATTTATAACTTGCATCGAGGTGCCTGTGGGCTCCGCCGAGGAGCAAGGAATTGAGCGCAACCACAGTGTCAGAGAAAATCATACGCATGCCTACTTGCACTTGGTGTTCCCGCACGATTCTGCCTGGCGAGGGCGCGGTCAAGTTCCCATGCCCAAACTGTGGCGAAGTGATAATCTGGCGTGACGAGAAATGCAGAATGTTCGGCCGCCCCTATAGATGCGTGAAATGCGGGTTCACGGGGCCGTGAGAGTTCGAGGGTTGGCTGGAAGGCCATGGCTAAGGTACTTGCTGCAATCAAGATATTCCCCAATGATGCCAACATAGACTTGAACGGTCTCAAGTCGAAAATTCAATCCTCTCTCCCTGCCGGTGCGACGGTGCAGAGATTCGAAGAGGAACCTGTCGCTTTCGGGCTTGTCGCCCTAATTGCTTACGTCGTTATCCCCCAGGATGCAGGCGGCCAAATGGACCAAGTTGAGGAAGCTATCCGATCCGTTGACCAAGTAAGTCAGATTGAAGTCTTGAGAGTCGGACGCGTGTAGTTACTTCCGGTAACGCTTATATCCGCCTTTGTTACCTTGGGTAACATGGTGTAAGGCAGCCTAAGCATGAACCCTACTGAACAGGAGGCCGGAGGACTCATACAGATGCAACGTAGCCAAGCGACAATCGAACGGAACTTTAATAGTACCTTTAGCCGACAGGGCGTCATCAGAGAAAGCTCCTTTCCAGAGTGATTCGTTATGAGTAGCCGAGAATCTTCACTCCGTGTTGCCGACGCTAGACAACGCGATGTTGGACATGGAAAAGTTCGGATAGATAATGATACGATGCAGAAACTGGGCATAACGGCAGGGGACTTCGTCGAGATACACGGAAAGAAGATGACTGTTGCGGTGGCCTGGCCGGCCTACGCTGAAGATCAGGGTCAAGAGATAATTCGAATGGACGGCCTCATCCGCCGAAACGCCGGAGTCGCACTCAACGAATATGTTAGTGTAAGAAAGGCGGATGTAAAAGACGCTCAGGCAATCGTTTTCGCACCTACTGATGTGCGTCTCAGCGTCGACGAAGAGTTCGTTAGCTTTGTCAAGCGACGATTCATGGACATGCCATTCATCGAAGGCGATATGACCCTACTCTCAATCTTTGGAAGTGCAGTCCCGCTCATCGTTACTAGAACAAGGCCACACGGACCCGTTAAGATAACTGAAACTGCGCACGTGCAAGTGCTTAGCGAACCAACGCCCGAGAAGAAAGGCATACCCATCGTTACGTACGAAGATATTGGTGGCCTTCACGAGGAGATCCAGCGAATACGTGAAATGGTAGAGCTACCCTTGCGCCATCCGGAACTCTTCCAACGGCTCGGTATCGAACCCCCAAGAGGCGTCTTTCTCTACGGTCCTCCGGGCTGCGGGAAGACTCTGCTGGCAAAGGCAGTCGCGAACGAATCGGACGCGAACTTTTACGTTATCTCAGGGCCTGAGATAATGTCGAAATTCTACGGCGAATCTGAAGCGAGGCTGCGAGAGATCTTTCAGAAGGCTCAAGAAACTTCACCGAGCATAATATTCATCGACGAAATGGATGCCATCGCGCCTAAGCGGGAAGAGGTAACTGGTGAGGTTGAACGCCGTGTCGTGGCACAGCTCCTCTCACTTATGGACGGCATGGGTTCGCGTGGAAACATCATAGTGATCGGAGCGACCAATAGGCCGAACGCAATAGACCCAGCTCTCCGTAGGCCGGGTAGATTTGACAGAGAGGTGGAGATCGGAGTTCCAGATAAGGCTGGAAGATACGAAGTCCTCCAGATCCATACAAGGAACATGCCCCTAGCTGAAGACATCGACTTGAAACGGCTGTCTGACGTCACACACGGATACACTGGCGCGGACATCGCCTCCCTCTGCCGGGAGGCAGCCATGAAGGCTCTCAGACGGTATATACCTGAAATCAATCTTGAGGAAGAGAGGATTCCGCCTGAGACTCTCGAGAAAATGGTCGTCAAAATGGACGATTTCATGTCGGCTTACCGTGAAATCACACCCACGGCGATGCGCGAGGTCTACGTGGAAGTCCCACAGGTTCACTGGAACGAGGTAGGAGGGCTGAAGCAAGTAAAGCAGGAGCTCATGGAATCCGTTGAATGGCCGTTGAAGAAGCCCGAGGTTTTCAAGAAGATGGGTATCAAGCCTCCAAGAGGCATACTTCTGTACGGACCGCCTGGGTGCGGAAAGACACTACTGGCCCGGGCTGTTGCGACAGAAAGCGAAGCCAACTTCATCTCCATAAAGGGACCGGAGGTATTCTCGAAGTGGGTCGGGGAGTCTGAGAAAGCCATTCGTGAGGTGTTCAGAAAAGGTCGGACGGCGGCCCCAGCCATAATATTCTTCGATGAACTTGATGCAATTGTGCCCAAACGGGGACTCGGATATTCCGACTCGGGTGCTAGTGAACGGGTAATCAGCCAACTACTGACTGAGATTGATGGGATCGAAAGCCTACAAAACGTGTTAGTGATAGCGGCCACCAATAGACCCGATATACTCGACCCCGCTGTACTGAGACCCGGCAGGTTCGACAGACTCATCTACGTTCCGGCGCCAGACATCGATTCCCTGCGAGAAATCTTCAAGATCCACTCGCGGGACATGCCACTCTCCAGAGATGTAGACATCGAAGACCTAGCCAGAAAGGGTCAAGGATATTCAGGAGCGGACATTGAAGCAATATGCCGTGAGGCGGCGATGACCGCTTTAAGAGAGGATATAGACTCGACGGAAGTTTCGCGGCGCGACTTCGACATAGCATTTGAAAGGGTAGGACCAAGCATAACGGCGGAGGATGACGCCTGGTACCAGAAATTCGCAAAACGCCTTAGACGGGAACGAGCCTCAGCCCCTACCCCAGTGGCCTAAGCATATTACACTTACGGAGGACGGAGCGTTGGACAAAGTGTGGGGGCCGCGCCCCTTGCAACTATTCGTGCTAGAAGTCGTCGGACGAAAAGGACCTATGACCGACGACGAACTTCTTCGCGAACTTAAGAACGGAAAGGAGGACCTGAGCTACCGCGAATTGAATCGCATATTGTTGAAATTGGAAGTCAATGGGTTAGTCAGAGTTTCGAGGCAGATGAAAGGCAAACGCCGTGTCGAAATCGCCGAAGAACGCAACCTACGATAGAAAAAGGTCCTTCCTTGCCGCCCCGCCCCGCTCGATGATCGTCGTGAAAACTTGTCTACCGAGTCAGTGGATGCGGCTGTAGTTGGATGTGGGGTAAGCGGCGCTAGTGCCGCCCTCGCACTGACACGAAAAAACGTGTCTGTTTCAATATTCGAGGAGCACCCCGTAGTCGGTGTACCGTCGCACTGTTCAGGACATGTGGGAATTCTTGCCTTCAAGCGGTTCAGCCCCCAAATCCCCGCTCGCATAATCGAAAATGAGATTGTCGGCGCCGTCCTGCAATCGCCAAACGGAAAGACACTGACTCTCCATCGCTCGAAACCGGTGACGTGGGTTCTCAACAGAGCTGAGTATGACCAACATCTCGCTTCGTTGACTCAGAGTGAGGGGGCCAAGCTACGCCTCAACACCCGTGTCGTATCCTGCCATCGTTCGGATAACGGACGGATTGATTTGAGAGTCAACGACGGTGATGAACACACAGTTAGGTGTAAGATTCTAATCGATGCCAGCGGATGCGGTGCGTCGATTTCAAGATACGCCGGCCTCAGAAGGCTTGGAAGGGGTATATGGGTTAACTCCGCTCAGTTCAGTGTCGAAGACCCTGCCGATATCGAACAAGACTTTGTTGAAGTCTACTTTGGCCAAGGGTTCGCGCCAGGCTTTTTTGGTTGGTTAATCCCACGACGGGACGGTACCGCGAAGATTGGGATCGCGGCGGGAGCCCGGGCTAATGTCCGTGAATGCTTTGAGCGGTTCATACACAAACATCCGACGGTATCCGCTAAGTTAAGGCATGCGAAGCCTGTGGGACCTCCTACGTTCCACCCCATCCCTGTTGGCGGCGGGGTAAATCGCACGTATACCGACAACATGATGTGCGTGGGCGATGCGGCTTCACAGGTTAAACCGACAACGGGAGGCGGTATTGTGTTCGGTTTGGCATGCGGCCGCTTAGCAGGCGAAACTGCCGCGAGGGCGATAGGTGAAGAGAACCTCTCCGAGGCACGCCTTAGTGAGTATGAAAAGTCATGGCGTGAACTCATAGGGTTCGACCTTAGGGCCATGTCGTATCTGCGGCGGCTGTTGTATAGGATTCCCGACCGGAGTCTCGACCGCATCTTTGGCATTGCAAACGACTTGGGTGCCGACGAGATTCTCAACAGGACGCCCGACATCGACTTTCAGGGAAGAACGTTGCTTGCGTTGGCGCATGATCCGAGGCTATTCATCACCCTTCTATCCGCGTCCATTCTTTCGGTTCCATCATTGGTACGAAATTAGAGCTACGTGTAAAGCGTAGTACGCGAGAGTAGGTGAATTCACGCAGGAAACCTAGGGCCGTAGCGAAGAGCCTACAGGCGTCCGTTCTTCTTAGGTTCCGGCTAATTGTTTCACCGCGTCGATCAAGGCAGGGATCATCTGGTAAAGGTCGGCAACGATATTATAGTCGCTATACTCGAAGATTGGCGCTTTCGGATCGTTGTTTACGGCGACTATAGTTCTGCTGTTTCTGATTCCCGTCAAGTGTTGGATTTGGCCTGATATTCCTAATGCGAGGTATAACTTCGGATTCACCTTCTGGCCTGAGAGACCGACGTATTGGTCCTCAGGCAGCCAGCGCAGGTCTTCCGCAATCGGCCTAGAACAGCCTACGACTCCACCGATCGTTTTGGCCAGCTGCTCAACAATCCCAATATCTTCCTTTTTTCGCACACCGCGGCCAAAGGAAACTATGACGGCCGCGTCACTGAGCTTAGCGCCCTTCGCGGTTTTTGGCTTCGTTTCGATGATTCTTGTGTTAGGCGGTTTGAACTTTGGGTCAACTTTGACAATTTCCCCCTTCCGCGTGGCGTCCGATGGATTGGCAGAGTACAGTCCCCTTGGTACAGTCGCGATTTGCGGCTTGGCTTTGGATACCTGAGTCTCAGTCAAATTGCCTCCTAACGTGACCCTGTCCATAACCAGAAGCTTCTTTTCTGCATCAAGCTCCAGTCGAGCGGCTTCCGTGACGCAACCTGTCTTGAGCCGCTCTGCGAGGCGCGGCGCGAACTCCAATCCGTTTCGGGTTGCGCCGATTAGAAGAATGTCTGGCTTTTGTTCAGCGATTAGGCTCTCGAAGGCATCGGTGTAGGTATCTACTTGGAACGCGGTTAGTTCCGGGGAAAACGCCAAAACCTTGTCAGCTCCGTGCTGAACGAGTTTTTGCGAGTCAATATCGCCCGTAGCTATTGCAACCAACTCGGTGCCTAGGTCATCGGCGAATTTTCTACCCTTACCTAACAATTCAAGAGTGATTTGGAACGATTCCGAGAAGACCCAGACCCCATTATGTTCCGTCGCTGAACTCAAGCCTTCAGAACTCCTTCTTCGACTAATGCCTTGACGATCTTTGGTGCAATGTCTTTAGGTTCGCCTTGAAATGTGATTCGCCTCCGCTCGCCGGCAGAGACTGTGCTGCGCAGTACTTCGATCAATGATCCGTTGAATCCAATTTCATCGGCTTCTAAACTCAGATCAGCTGCGTTCCAGGTCTTCATAGGCTTCTTGGAGGCCGCCATGATTGCCATCAACGTCGGAAGGCGCGGTTCATTGATCTCTCTGACGACACTGACTAAGCATGGAAGTTTGGCCTCGACCACTTGACGTTCACTCTCGAGGTCTCTTTCAACCAGCAGCCGGTTTCCCTCTAAGGTTACTTCGGCCGCGTAAGTAATCTGCGGAAGGTTGCAAATCTCCGCGAGCCGTGGCCCGACTTGAAAGGCGTAAATGTCCTCAGAATAGGCCCCGCACAGGATTAAGTCGTATTCCAATACCTTCGTAACCGCGGCCGCCAATACGTTTGCCGTCGCGTGCGCGTCTGACCCTTCAAAGCGAGGGTCCGTGATTAAGTAGGCTTCGTCCGCACCCATTGCTAGGGCTTCTCTCAGCGCTTCCTTTGCCTCGGGCGGGCCTAGGCTTAGTGCAGTAATCTTGCCGCCGTGTTTCTCCTTGATCCTTACAGCCTCTTCAACAGCATTCTTATCCGTCTCGCTTATGACGCGAGGGACACCCTGCGTGACTACTGTCTTTGAAGTCCGGTCGACCTTCAAGTCCGCTGTCTGAAAGACCTGTTTCACTAGAACGATGATTTTTACCATCGGGCTCACGTGCTGGCCTGCTTCACCGCATCATAGAATTAATACGTTATTCGGTGAAGCCCAGTCAAGGCCCCCACTGTAACCGACCAATTAGGTGGGGTAAGGCTGGCTTTTGCGATTTCTTGCGATTGCTTTTACGTAGGAAGTTAGGGAGGCATGGATATTCGGAGTGTACTTTGCGCTTGGATAAGATCAAGGTGGTTCAATACGGCTTGGGGCCTATTGGGCTGCGCATAGTTGAATTTCTCTTGACGAGGCCTTGGGTGGAACTTGTGGGTGCGGTGGATATCGACCGAACAAAGGTAGGCAAGGATGTCGGGCAATTGTTGGCCTCCCCCAAGAGGACGGGAATACTGGTGGGTGAGAAGGGCGCTGACGTTCTGAAGCAAACAAGCCCGGACGCAGTCACCCACGCCACATCTTCCTCCATGAACGCCATCCAACCGCAATTACTGGAGATCGTTGACAATGGTGTCAGCGTCGTATCAACGGCTGAAGAACTCACATACCCCTTTGCGAAGCACCCTGAACTCGCAAACGCCTTGGACCAACGCGCTCGAAAGACCAAAGCCGTCGTGCTTGGGACTGGCATAAACCCTGGGTTTCTGTTAGATACGCTAGCCGTGGTCTTATCGGGCGTATGTCAGAAGGTTAACTCGATCAGGGCTGAACGAATTGTAGATTCATCGCGCCGAAGGCTGCAGCTTCAGAAGAAGACCGGTGCAGGCATGGCGCCATCTGAGTTTGAGAAGAAAGTCGCCGAAGGGTCGATAAAACACGTTGGCCTTCCAGAATCGGTAGGCCTGATCTCTTTAGCGATGGGCTGGAAAGTGGGTGAGATTCAGGAGAGGATTACCCCTGTCATCGCTGAGAAGGAAGTGAGAAGCGAT
>Ga0187772_10000927_pt1 | contig 13460 bp, 13 predicted proteins | sample 0116_SJ02_MP15_2_FD_133137 | JGI IMG/M metagenome (GOLD analysis project Ga0187772, IMG submission 133137) | Tropical peat soil microbial communities from peatlands in Department of Meta, Colombia - 0116_SJ02_MP15_20_MG | ecosystem: Environmental > Terrestrial > Soil > Wetlands > Peat | place... | reverse complement strand
GGGAGCGCGCATGTTCGTCACGTTGAAATCGCTCCTGCACACCCTGCTGCTCCCGCCCGGGGGACCTCTGCTGCTCGCTGGCGCCGGCCTGTGGCTGCTGCTGCGCCGCCGCGCGAGCGACGCGGCCAGGAAGGCCGGCGTGGCGCTCGCCGTGGCGGGCCTGGCGACGCTCTGGCTGCTCTCGACGCTGGTCGTTGCGGATGCGCTCGCGCGCCTCGCAGAGCATTACCCTCCGCTCGATCTGAGCCGACCGGTGCGCGGCCAGGCGATCGTGATCCTGGGCGGCGGTACCGCGCGTATGGCGCCCGAATACGGCGGCCCCGCAGCAGGCTTCGAGCTGCTCGAGCGCGTCAGCTACGGGGCCTACGTGGCGCGCCACACGGGGCTTCCGGTGCTGGTCTCAGGCAGCGCCAACGAGGCATTGGCGATGAGCGCCGTGCTCGCGCGCGACTTCGGGATCCGCACGCGCTGGGTCGACGGCCAGTCGGGCGATACGTTCGAGAATGCGCGCTTCTCGGCGCGGCTCCTCAAGGCCGACGGCATCACCCGCATCGTGCTCGTCACCAGCAGCACCCACGAATGGCGCGCGGCGCAGGAGTTCATGAGTGCCGGGCTCTCGGTCGAGCCCGCGCCGGCGCATGTGTTGGCGCCGCCACCGGTGCACCCCCTGATCGACTACCTGCCGACTCCGCGCGGCCTGGCGCGCTCCACCGAGGGCATGTACGAGATCCTCGGCAATGTAGTGCGGCAACTGCTCGCGGCGACCCACTTGCGTCGGCACGATGCCGAGGAACCACCACCCTCATGAGCGGAGACGTCCCGGTCACCGTGTTCCGCTCGCCGCGCCGCCGCGCCTGCGAGGAGCGGCTGCTGGTGCTGACCGCGGTGGGCATCGAGGCGTGGCTGGTGCGCGGCGCGGACGCATTCCTGCTGGAGGTAGCCGGTGCCGACGCGGATCAGGCCGCGCGCCACCTGCGCCAGTACGAGGCGGAGAATCGTGCGTCACCGCTGCCGTCGCCGCCGTCGCGCGTGTATAGCCACGCCTGGGTCGGATGCCTGGCCTACGCCGTGGTGCTGCTCGGCGTCCCGTGGGTGATGTCGAACGGACTGGTGCGGCTCGACGCGTTCGATCTCGGCGAGCTCGATGCGGCACGCGTGCAGGCGGGCCAGTGGTGGCGCGCCTGGACGGCGCTCACCCTGCACCTCGACGGTCCGCACCTCGCAGCCAACCTTGCCGCCGGAATGTGGTTCGGCTACCTCGCGGCCCGGCAGATGGGCAGCGGGCTCGCCTGGCTGCTCACGGTCAGCGGCGCGGCGATCGCCAACCTCGCCGAGGGTCTGTTGGGTCCCCCGGAGCACCTGGCGGTGGGCGCTTCCACCGCGGTCTTCAGCGCGCTCGGAGCGATGTCGGCCTACGCGTGGCGGGAGCGCTTCGCCTGGCCGCAGCGCTGGGCGCGCCGCTGGGGTCCGCTGGTTGCGGGCGTGATCTTGCTCGGCTGGACCGGCGCGGGCGGCGAGGGGACCGACGTCGACGTGGTGGCGCACCTCGGGGGATTTGGGGTCGGCGCGCTGCTGGGTGCCACCGCGGCGCTGCCACGCGCGCAGCAGCTGCTCGGGCACGTGCCGCAGCCGCTGAGCGGCGCCGCAGCGCTCGCTTCGCTCGCGCTCGCGTGGGCGTGCGCCCTGCTGAGCTGAAGATCGGCCTCAGGGGCCTTCCACCGAGTAACCCTGTGCCCGCAGCGCGGCGAGGGCCCCGTGCTCACCGAGCAGGCGATCCATCGACTGCACCGCCAGGGTGCTGCGGTTGCGCCTCAGGCTGTCCTGCACGGTGATCAGCCAGTCATCCTCTGCACGCGCGATCAGCGTGCGCACCCGCTCCGAGGTCGAGACCGCGGCGATGCAGGCGGCGCGGTCATCGGCATGCGGGAGCCGGCGCAGCATGTCGACGTCGCCGAGCGCCCAGGCGCGCGCCCGTGCCTGCATGGGCGCGAGGTCCGTCTCGAGCAGCGTGACCACCGACTCCAGGCACGCGACCTCGCCGGCGAGCGGCGTCGCGCCGACATCCTTCAGCACATCCACCGGGTCCTCGATCCGCAGCTTGTCCTGGCGAATGCGCACGCCGCGGCGGCTGGCGAGGTTGAGCACTTCCTGCTGCACTTCGTTGCGCAGCGCGAGTCCTGCCGCATCGAAGACGCGCGTGAGGAGCCGGCGCGCGGCCAGCATGGGACGCATCTCTTCGAGCTTGTCGTCGTGCGGGTCGTAGCGCGCCTCGAGAGCGGCCACGCGCGCGTACAGGGCCGGCGGCAGCGCCTCGCGCAGCGGCATCCGGTCCGGAGGCTTCTGCAGGTGCCGCCACTCGATGTAGACGCGCAGCGCGGTGAAGGGATTGGCGCCGATGCCCCAGCTGGGCCAGGCCGGAACCACTTCCTGCGCATGCTTCAGGACTTCCAGCACCGCGTCCGGCTGCCACACCATCCGCTTCGGCAGTGGCGAGATCGTGCCGAGAATCCACAGCGTGTGATCGCCGCTGCTCACGGTCCACATCCGCGGGCCTTCGTGGCGCCCCTCGACCACCACTTCCTCGATGGGCGCTACGGCAGCGGCGGCCGAAGTCGAATCAGGGGGCGGCTGCGCGGCCGTCGGCTCGTCCGCGGCCAGCAGCAGTGCGCACAGCGCCGCCAGGGTTGCCGCCGCGGGTCGCGTCGAGGCGACCGCCGGATGAGCGCCCCGAGTCAGTCGTTGTTCGGCAGCAGCCGTGGCGCGACCTCGTCGGTCGGGATGTACACGCGGGTCAGCGTGACCGCCGGCAGCTCTTCGGCGGCGATGTGGAGCTTGTACAGGAGCTGCTTGCCGTCGGCGGACAGGCTGAACTCCTCCGTCACGTCGGGTCCGCTCTGCGCCTTGACCTTGATGAGGTAGGCGCGGCCGTTCCACCCGGAGAGCTGGTCTCCCACGCCGCCCTCGGCGGATACCACGCTGTGCGCTCCGGGCGTGAAGCTGCGCACCGAGGTGCCGTAGTCGAGCACGAACTCGCCCGGCCCCTGACGAATGGTGAGGAACTCGCCGCGGGCGATGCATTTCCTGACGACCTGGGCCATAGGCGAGCGCTGCAGCGGGTCGGGGCGATGGCCACCGGGTGCGACGGGTGCCGGCGTAAAATCCTCGACGCCCGCCTGCTCCTGCGTCTGGCCGCCGCCGCGCGTGCCGGCGCCGCGCGCCGGCATCGGGGCCGGAGCGGGAGCCGATTGCTGGCGGCTGATGATCTTGAGGGCCTGCGCGCGCATTTGCTCGAGGGTCTTCTGGGGATCGTCGCCCGCGCCGTGATCGATCTTCCAAGCGCCCGCCAGGCTCGTGCCCGCCGGCGGCTGAGCGGTCAGCTGGGTCGCGCACCCGCTCAGGGCCGCGGCGGCGCACAGCAGCACTCCCGCGGCACGAACCATCAGCATAAGGCGTATCCTCGCTCGGGAAGTCCCCGCACGCAGCATCGCAGTTCGCCACGCCCCTGCGCAATGACGAGACGACCCCATCCCGCTCGCGAGCTCGCCCGACTCCGACGGCGCATCACGCGGCTCGATTCGGACAGCATCGATGAGCTGTACGGACTCGAGCCGGTGTGGGAGCCGGGCGCCGGCCGGCGGCGCCTGACACCCGAGGAGTTCGTGGCGGTGCGCTGCCCTTACTGCGGCGAGCGGTTGGAAACTCGCGTCGACCTGACCACCGACGAGTGCTCGTACGTAGAAGATTGCGAGGTGTGCTGCCGCCCGATCGAGTTTCACATCGAGCGGGATGCAGGCGGCGCGCTGCAGGCGCTGCAGGTCCGCCGGCTGGACTGAGAACCAAGGAATTAAAGAGGAATCCGATAGCATGGGACGCGCCATAGGTACCTGCTGGGCCATTGCGGCGCTCACCGTTCTGGCGGCCTGCAGCGGGCCCGCCACCCCGCCGCCGCCGGCGGGGCCGCCGCAGGGGGCCGCGGCGCACGCCGGCTGGGGGGAGTTCACGGCGGACTTCATCGAGAGCTACTTCAAGGCCGATCCGTTCTTCGCCGTCCAGGCGGGACGGCACGAGTTCGATGGCCAGATGGCCGACTGGAGCGCTGCCGGGATCGCCGCCGAGGTCGCGCGCCTGCAGAAGCTGCGCGGCCAGGCGCAGGCGTTCGACGCGGCGGCGCTGACGTCCGCCGAGCGCTTCGAGCGCGAGTACCTGCTCACCGTGATCGACGCCGAACTGTTCTGGCTCGACCGGGCGCGCTTCCCGTTCGCCAATCCTGCCTGGTACATCGATCGGCTCGACCCGGACGTCTACCTGAACCGCGACTATGCCCCGCTCGCCAAGCGCCTGACGGGCTACACCGGCTACCTGCGCGCGATACCGAAGATCGCGGCCGACATCCGTGCCAACCTGCGCACGCCGCTGCCGCCGAGCTTCGTACAGCGTGGCATCGAAGCGTTCGGCGGCTTCGCCGATTTTTTCCGCAACGACGCGCCCGCGGTGTTTGCCCCGGTACACGACGCCGCCGCGCAGAAGGAGCTGGCCGAGGCCACGGCGGCGGCGGCGGCGGCGATGGACGGACTGAAGAGCTGGCTGCAGGGCGAGCTCGCGCGGGCGGGAGGGGACTTCGCCCTCGGCGAGCCGCTGTTCCTCGAGATGCTGAAGGCGACCGAGCGGATCGAGGTGCCGATCGGGCAGCTGCTTGCCGTCGGCCGCGCCGACCTCGAGCGCAACACGCGGGCACTCGAGGAAGCGTGCCGGCAATACCTGCCAGGGGGCACGGTGCCGGCCTGCGTGGCGAAGATGCAGGCCGACAAACCGCAGGGCGGCGCGGTCGAAGGCGCACGCGCCCAGCTGGCCGAGCTGCGCGGCTTCATCGTCGCGAAGAACATCGTCAGCATCCCGAGCGACGAGCGCCCGCTGGTCGTGGAAGCGCCGCCGTACAACCGCTCGAACTTCGCCTACATCAACATTCCCGGCCCCTACGACCAGAACGTGGCCTACACCTACAACATCGCGCCCCCCGATCCTTCCTGGACCGCGCAGGAGCGGGCCGAATACATCCCCGGCAAGGCGAGCCTGCTGTACACGAGCGTGCACGAGGTGTGGCCCGGCCATTTCCTGCAATTCCTCCACTCGAACCGCAACCCCTCGAAGATCGCGGCTCTGTGGGTCGGCTATGCGTACGCGGAAGGCTGGGCTCATTACTGCGAGGAGATGATGTGGGAGGCGGGGCTCGGTGAGGGCAGCGCCGAGCAGCACATCGGGCAGCTCACCGAGGCATTGTTGCGCGACGTGCGCTTCCTGTCGGCCATCGGCCTGCACACCCAGGGAATGGCGGTGGCGCAGGCGGAGCGCATGTTCCTCGAGCAGGCCCATGCCGACCCGGGCGATGCGCGCCAGCAGGCGGCGCGCGGCACCTACGATCCGGAGTACCTCTACTACACGCTGGGCAAGCTCATGATCCGCAAGCTACGCGCCGACTGGGTTGCGCAGCAGCCCGGCGGCGCCGGCGCCGATGCGCGGCGGTACTGGCATGATTTCCACGACAGGTTCCTGTCGTACGGCGGGCCGCCCATCGCGATGGTGCGCACGGCCATGGTGGGCGCGGGCGGTACGCTGTTCTGACGGCCCGCGGTGCGGCCGGCGCGGCGCGGCCGGCGAGCCGACGCTACGTCGACACCGCTGCCTCGAGAAACAGGAGCCGCGCGCTGTCGGCCTCGAGGCGCACGCGTGCACCGAGCGGCACCGGTTCGTTGAGGTCGCCATGCCCGATCGGAAAGCCGGCCGCGCACGGCAGCCCGGTGCTCTGCGCCAGCTCGCGCAGAACCTCGGCGCCGGTGTAGGGGGCCGCCGCCTCCTCGCAGCTGGTGAAGGTACCGAGCGCGATGCCGCGCACGCGGGCGAATACCCCGGCGAGCTCGAGATGCGTCCACATGCGGTCGAGCCGGTACGGGCGCTCACCCTGATCCTCGAGCAGCAGGATTGCGCCCTCGAGCGGCGGGAGGAACGGCGTGCCGAGCAGTCGCGTGAACACCGACAGGTTGCCGCCGAGCAGCGGTCCCTCCGCCGTTCCGCCGACATAAGTGGCGCTGCCGTGCAGCGCCGGCGCCGGCGCCGCCGACTCGAGCAGATCGAACAACCGCTGACGGGTGGCCTGCGTCAGGCGCCCGAGCTGGGTGAGCACCGGCCCGTGGATGCTGATGCGGCCGTGGGCCTGCAGCCAAAGGTGCAGCGCGGTGATGTCCGAGAAGCCGACCAGCGGTTTCGCCGGGCCCACGGGCGCCGTGCCGCCGAGCCTCGTCAGCAAGCGCGTGGCGCCGTAGCCGCCGCGGGCGCAGAACACCGCCCGTACCCCCGGATCGGCCAGCGCGGCGCTCAGCTCATCGAGGCGCCGCGCATCACTGCCGGCGAGATAACGGTGCCGCTCGAACACCCCGCTGCCGTACTCGGCGCGGTAGCGGCCGCCGATGTGGGCGAGCCCCGCCTCGAAGGAGGCCCGCTCGAAGCCGCTGGCCGGCGCGATGACGGCCACGCGATCCCCCGGACGCAGCGCCGGCGGCGGTTGGAAGATTGCGGTCAACGGCGGTTCCCCCGATCGCGCCACGGCGTAGACTGATACGCGCTGAGCTCGGGCGACTGTAGGCGGCGCGCGAAAGGATCGTCAATGATCGCGTTTCTCCTGTGGCTGCTGCTGCTCGTGGTCTGCTGGCCGCTGGCGCTGCTGGCGCTGGTGCTGTATCCGATCGTGTGGCTGCTGCTGCTGCCCTTGCGGCTGGTCGGCCTGACCGTCGAGGGTGTGTTCGCGCTGCTGCGCGCACTGATCCTGTTGCCGGCGCGGGTGCTCGGCGGACGCCGCTGACAGCCGTGCGTCCGCGGCTTCTAGTCCGAGAGAGCCTTGAGATCGCGTCGCAGCGCCGCCCGCCCGCGGGCGAGCTCATCGAGACGCTGCGCGGCCGCGCGCAGCGCACTCAGGTTCTTCACCGGAGCTTCGTGCAGGCGGCGGTAGGAATTGCGCGCCGTGACCCACAGGCGGTTGATGCGGGCATAACGCGCCGCGAGCTCGCGGCGCAGCGTGATGAGGGCTAACGCACTGCGGTGCATCGGCGCCATCACGCTTGAAAGAGCCGCCGCGCAACAGTGCAGCCGTCACAGTTCTTCGGCGCTGTGCGGGCATTGATTGCCACGGAGGGCGCAGGTAGCTTGGGGATGTGAAGCGGCACCCGCCGCGCTGAAGTGACCCGCACATGGCCGAAGTCCGGCCTGACCCCGACCAGCTGCTCGAGCGCGTGAAGGCCGAGGAGGCGCGCGAGCGCCGCGGGCGGCTGCGGATCTTCTTCGGCGCCAGCGCCGGCGTCGGCAAGACCTACGCCATGCTCGAAGCCGCGCGCAGCGCCCGCGCCGGCGGCACTGACGTCGTGGTCGGCTATGTCGAGCCGCACGGGCGCGTCGAGACCGAGCGACTGCTCGAAGGGCTCACCCGGCTGCCGCCGCTGGCGGTGAGCTATCGCGGCATCGTGCGCCTCGAGTTCGATCTCGATGCGGCGCTCGTGCGCCGTCCCGAGATCCTGCTGGTCGACGAGCTGGCACATTCCAACCTGACCGGCGGCGAGCCGGCGCCGCGGCACCCCAAGCGCTGGCAGGACGTGGCCGAGCTGCTGGCCGCCGGCATCAGCGTATGGACCACGGTCAACGTGCAGCACCTGGAAAGCCTCAACGACCTCATCTACCAGACCACCGGTGTCCGCCAGCGCGAGACGCTGCCCGATCACGTGTTCGACGAGGCCGACGACATCGAGCTCATCGACCTGCCGCCCGATGACCTGATCGCGCGCCTGCATGCGGGCAAGGTGTATGTCGCCGACCAGGCGGGCACCGCCATCGAGCGCTTCTTTCGCAAGCAGAACCTCATGGCGCTGCGCGAGATCGCGCTGCGCCGCGTGGCCGATCGCGTCGAGGCGGCGGCGCGCGCCCTGCCGGCGGATCGCCTCCAGGCACGTATCGCCGGCGATCGCGTGCTGGTCGCCGTCGGTCCCGACGCCCAGGCCGAGGAGCTGGTGCGGGCGGGCAAGCGCATGGCGGATGCGCTCGATGCGCAGTGGGTGGTGGTGTATGTGGAGACTCCGGCGCTGCTGCGACTGTCGGAGAGCGAGCGCAACCGGCGCATTGCGGTGCTGCGGCTGGCCGAGTCGCTGGGCGGGGAGAGCGTCACCCTCGACGGCCCCTCGGCCGCGGCGACCATCGCCGAGTACGCGCGCGTGCGCCACGCCACGCGGGTCGTCGTCGGAGCGCCGAAGCGGCGCGGCTGGCGCGCGTGGCTGCGCGCCTCGACCACCACCGAGCTGGTGCGCCGGGCACGCGGCTTCGACGTGATCCTGATCGGGGCCGCGCGCCCGCCGGCACCGCCCGCGGCGCAGCCAGCGGCTGCCGCGACCGCGGCGACTCCGGCGGTGCACTGGGATCGCTACGCCTGGGCGGCGGCCACCACCGTGCTGTGCACGCTGGTGGCGTTCGCGATATACCCGCATTTCGAGCTGTCGAATCTGGTCATGATCTACCTGCTGGGTGTGACCGTGGCGGGGCTGCGGCTCGGGCGCGGGCCCTCGGCGCTGACCGCGGTGCTCAACGTGGCCGCGTTCGACTTCTTCTTCGTGCCGCCGCGCTACTCGTTCGCCGTTTCCGACGTGCAGTACCTGGTGACCTTCGGGGCGATGCTGACCATTGCGCTGGTCATTGCCACGCTCACCGCGAGCGTGCGCCAGCAGACCCGCGTAGCCGGTGCGCGCGAACGGCGCACTTCGCTGCTGTACGCGATGAGCCGTGAGCTCGCGGTCACCCGCGGCCTCGCCAACATGGCGCGGGTGGTGGTGCGGCACGTGGCGGAGGTGTTCGAATGCCAGGCGGTGGTGCTGCTGCCGGCGGCGGATGGCAAGCTGCACTACCCCGAGGAGCCCCCGCTCGAGAGCTCCTTCCGGCGCGCCGATCTGGCCGTGGCGCAGTGGGTGGCCGATCACGGCCATCGGGCGGGACTCGGAACGGACACGCTGCCCGCCGCCCAGGGCCTGTACGTGCCGCTGGGCGAGGAAGGCCGCACGGTGGGCGTGCTGGCCGTGCTGCCGAGCAACCCGCGCCGCGTGCTGCTGCCCGAGCAGAGCCATCTGCTCGGCACGTTCGCCGGGCAGATCGCACTCGCCCTCGAGCGCGCCCGCCTGGCGGAAATCGCCCACCAGTCGAGCCTGGCGGCCGAGCGCGAGACGCTGCGCAATACGCTGCTCGCCTCCATCTCGCACGATCTGCGCACGCCGCTCGCGGTGATCGCCGGGGCCGGCAGCACGCTCGCCCAGCACGGCGGCGGCCTCGATGAGACGACGCGCGTGCAGCTGGCGCGCTCGGTGGAGACCAAGGCGCGCGAGATGTCGGAGCTCGTCTCGAACGTGCTCGACCTGGTGCGGTTCGAGTCGGGCCAGGCGGCGCTGCGGCGCGACTGGCAGACCCTCGATGATCTGGTGGGCAGCGCGCTCGCGAGCAACGCGGACAAGCTCGCGACCCACCCCGTCGAGCTGCGCCTGGGGGCGGACCTGCCGCCGGTGTGGGTGGACGCCACGCTCATCGTGCAGGTGTTCGCGAATCTCTTCGACAACGTCGCCAAGTACACCCCGCCCGGCACGCGCGTGGTGGTGTCCGCGGTCGCCGAGCCGGAGCGCAACTTCGTGCGCGTCACGGTGGACGACGAAGGTCCCGGCCTGCCGGCGGGGGATCCGGCGCGGCTGTTCGACAAGTTCCAGCGCGGCAGCGGCGAAGGGACGGTCGCCGGAGTCGGCCTCGGGCTGGCCATCTGCCAGGCGATCGTGCGCGCCCACGGCGGTGAGATCGAGGCTCAGCGCCGCGAGGGCGGGGGCGCGCGGTTCGTCTTCGCGCTGCCCGCTACGGAAGAGCCGGCCGCATGACACAGGCGATGTACCAGGTGCTCGTCATCGAGGACGAGCCGGCTATCCGCGGCGTGCTGCGGGCGCTGCTCGTGAGTCAGGGTTACCGCTGTGTCGAGGCCGACACCGCGCTGCGCGCCGAGATCGAGGCGCGCAGCCACAAGCCGGACCTGCTCCTGATCGACCTCGGGCTTCCCGACGGCGACGGCCTGAAGGTGATCCGGCAGGTGCGCGCCTGGTCGCAGGTGCCGATCGTGGTGCTCTCGGCCCGCACCATGGAGGAGCAGAAGATCGCCGCGCTCGATGCCGGGGCGGACGACTATGTCACCAAGCCCTTCAGCGCCCCCGAGCTTCTGGCGCGGCTGCGGGCGGCGTTGCGGCGCGACGTGCGCGGCGCCGCTGCCGTGGCGCTGCTCGAGTTCGGCCCGCTGCGCGTCGACCTGGCGCGCCGCGAGACCCACGGCGCCGCAGGCGAGGTGCACCTGACGCCGCTCGAGTACCGCGTGCTCGCCTGCCTGGCGCGCCATCTCGGCTCGATCGTCATGCAGCGGCAGCTGATTCGCGAGGTATGGGGTCCGGAGCGGCAGGATGATTCGCGGAGTCTGCGCGTCTGCATGCGAAACTTGCGCGCCAAGCTCGAGCCCGATCCCCGCCAGCCGCGCTACCTGGTGACCGAGACCGGGCTCGGCTACCGGTTGCGGAGCGACCAGGCGGCCGACGCTGCCCCTTCAGGTGAGTGAAACCACCAGCTTCGCCGAGTGGCTGCGCCAGTTGATCGGGATGATGAACGAGCGCTGGCCGGGCTTGTGCGTGAACTCGGGCTTTTCGTTGGTCAGCACGCTCGGCACCGAGATGACGAAGTCACGGCCGAAGTCGCGACGCGCGTTGCCGGAGATGGTGTTGGCCACCTCGCCGACCAGATCGCGCATGGTCTCGTGGCTGAAGTCGTTCTCCTGCATCTTCATCAGCAGCACCGTGAGCATGGCCTTCGGGGCGGTGAAGTACACTACCCCCTCGCGTTTGCCGGAGATGTTGATCACGCCGGTGTACTCGTGCACCGCCGGCGGGCCTTCCATCAGGTAAGGCGAGCCGATCGAGGCGGGCTGTTGCGCGGCGACCTCGAAGAAGTTCGTCGTCCCTTCGACGAAGGTCTTCAGTTCCTGTTCGTACAGCATAGTGGTGCGTCCTCGGCAGGCGGCTAGCGCATGACTTCGGCGATGGCTTCGTTCAGCTGCCGGTCGGTGAAGGGCTTGTTGAGGAAGCCGTTGGCCCCCCTCTCCATGGCCTCGACGGCGGTCGCCTTGTCGGCCAGCGCCGAGACCACCAGGATCCGCACGGCGGGCTTGAGCGCGACCAGCCGGCCGATGCACTCGATGCCGTCCATGCGCGGCATGGTGAGATCCATGGTCACGACGTCCGGGTCGGTGCGCTTGAACAGCTCGAGCGCCTCCTCGCCATCGCCGGCGGTGCCGACCACTTCGAGCTCCTCGAACTGCTGCGAGCGCTCGATGCGCCGTCGCATGATGTTGGAGTCGTCGACGATCATCAGCTTCAGGGATCGTTTGCCGTTGCCGCTCGTTGGCGAGCCGTTGCTGCTCATGTGTGAGTTCCGTCGGTTTCAGGCGACCGCGCTGCTGGCGGCCTCGGCGGCCGGCAGGACGATCTTGAAGCGGGTGTATTTGCCCGGGTGGGTGCTGACACCGATCTTGCCGCCGAGCGAGTAGACGCTGCGCGCCACGACATCCATGCCGACGCCGCGGCCGGCGTCCATGGATATCTCCTCCTGCGTGGAGAACCCGGGGCGGAAGATCAGCGCCATGGCCGACCGCGTGTCCATCGCGGCAGCCTCTTCCGTGGTGATGAGGCGCCGCCTCACGGCAGCCGCCTTCAGTGCTTCCGGAGTGATTCCGGCGCCGTCATCCTCGAACACCAGCTCGTATCCTTCCGCGGACTTGCGGAAGTCGATGTGCACGGCGCCGGTGTCGGCCTTGGAGAGCGTGCGGCGCACCTCGGGCGCCTCGATGCCGTGCACGGCGGCGTTGCGCAGCATCTGGATGAGGCAGTCCTTGATCGTCGGCGTATACGCGGCCGGCACTTCGGCGAGCCCGGTAGTGGTCAGCTTGAAGTGCTTGGCGTGATCCTGGGCGAGGCGGACGGCGAGCGATTGCAGCGTGGGCGACAGATCGTCCGCGCGGCGCAACTGGCGCTCGGACGCGGCGGGTGCCCTGCCGGCCGGCGGCGGCGGCTTCGCGGCGGGCGCCGCCGCGGCGATTTCATGCGTGTCGTCGGCCGCGCCGGCCGGCGCGGGAATTTCCACGGCGGCGGCGGCGCGTGCCGGGGCAGTGGTGACCGGGACCGCGCGAGCGGGGGCCGGCGGGGCGGCGGCGGCTGCCGCTGCGGGCCCGGGAAGGGCATCCTTCAGTACGGTGAGGCGCGCCGCCATCTCGCGCACTCCACGCAGGTGCGCGAGCAGATCGTCGAGCTTCAAGACCATCGGCAGGAAGTCGTTGCCCGACAGCTCCGGCTTCTTCTTGCACTCGCTCACCATGTCCTCGAGCGCGTGCACGCGCGTGGCCACGCTCTTCAGGTTGAGCGCCGAAGCCTCGCCCTTGATGGAATGCAGCTCGCGGAACAGGCCGGAGAGCTTCTTGCGGAACTCGGCGTCGGTACGCGCCGGCTCCTTGAGGATGGTGTTGACCAGCTTCAGGCCGATCTCCGCGGTATCGAGGAACGACACCAGCTGCAGGGGATCGACGTGCATCATGCCGAGCATCATGTCGAGCTGCGCGCTGGCGTTCTCCTGCGACTCCTGCAGCTCGCGGGCGAGCAGCACGCTGGAGGTGATGTCGCCGACCGAGCACAGCACGTGCTTGATGCCCTCCGCACCCATGACGCGGTGGAAGTCGAACTGCAGGTAACGGCTCTCCTTGCCGCCGCGCCCGTTGTCCATGGTGATCTCGAGCTGGCCCAGCGGATTGATGGTCTTCATCAGGCTCTCGTGGGCACGATCACCCCACAGGAGCTTGATGTACTTGGTGGCGGTCGTGAGCGTTGCCGGTTGCACCAGGTCCTTCAGCAGCTCCTCGAACGACAGGCCGGCAAAGTCGCTGCGGCTGAACATGCGTGTCAGCGCATCCGACCACACCGTGCCGATGCGGTAGTTGGCGTCGAGCAGGAAGAAGCCCTCGCGCACGGTGCGCAGGATGTCGCGCGTCTGCTCCTGCGCGTCGCGCGCCGCGCGCTCGTGCCGCGAGCGCGTGAGCTGGAAATAGGCGGCGGCGGCGGCCAGCACCAGGGCGGCCAGCACGCCCGCCAGCAGCAGGGTGCGCAGCCGCGCCGCGGCGTCCGAGGCGGTGCGCTGCAGACTCGTGGCGAGCCCGCCCAGCTGTTCCTGCAGGGCCGGGGCGTTCTCGGCGGCGAACAGCTGCGCGCGCTTGACCTCGACGTAGTGTTGCCGGCCCTCGCGCGACAGTGCGCTGCCGGCGGTGTCGGAATCCACGTACGGCTGACCGGTGAAGGAGATCACCGGATCGATCACCGGTG
>Ga0187772_10000926_pt1 | contig 13466 bp, 9 predicted proteins | sample 0116_SJ02_MP15_2_FD_133137 | JGI IMG/M metagenome (GOLD analysis project Ga0187772, IMG submission 133137) | Tropical peat soil microbial communities from peatlands in Department of Meta, Colombia - 0116_SJ02_MP15_20_MG | ecosystem: Environmental > Terrestrial > Soil > Wetlands > Peat | place... | reverse complement strand
GAGACGTACCGCAACTTCCCCCGGGTCGTCGGGGAGACCGGCGGCAAGGACTTCATCTTCATGCACCCGTCGGCGGACGTCCGCGGCACCGTGGTGAACCTGATCCGGGGCGCGTTCGAGTACCAGGGTCAGAAGTGCTCGGCCTGCTCCCGGGCCTACGTCCCGGAGAGCCGGTGGCCCGAGGTCGAGCGGATGCTCCGCGACGAGGTGCCGAAGGTCCCGATGGGGCGCGTCGACGACCTCGGCAACCTGATGGGGGCGATCATCGACGAGGCGGCGTACGCGAACATCGAGAGCTACCTTGCCTACGCCCGGGCGCACCCGGACCAGTACTCGTTCGTGGTCGGAGGGGAGACCGACCGGGCCCACGGCTGGTTCGTCCGTCCGACGGTCGTCCGCTCCGCCGACCCCCAGGGGAAGCTGATGTCGGAGGAGATCTTCGGGCCCGTGCTCACCGTCTACGTCTACCCGGACGCCCGGTTCGACGAGACCCTCGCGTTGTGCGACCGGACCTCCCCGTACGCGCTCACCGGCGCGATCTTCGCGCGGGACGCCCAGGCGGTCGTGACGGCGAGCGAGGCGCTCCGCTGGAGCGCCGGCAACTTCTACATCAACGACAAGCCGACCGGGGCGATCGTCTCCCGGCAGCCGTTCGGCGGGGCCCGACGCTCCGGGACGAACGACAAGGCCGGCTCGCTGCTCAACCTCCTGCGCTGGGTCAGCCCGCGCAACATCAAGGAGACGGCCGTCCTTCCGCAGGACTGGCGGCGGCCGTTCCAGCCCGCGCCCCGGGGCGGTCCGTAGGGTCCCGTCGTGCGCTCGACGCCCGGGGGTCCCCCGGGCAGGGCCGCGGGACCGGTCGTCGGGCCGCCACCGTCATGACCCGGGCCCCCGGTTCCGTCGGCCGTGATCGGCCGGTTCCCTTGGGACCCGTTCCCCCCGGACCAGCCGGCGCCGAGCGGGGACGATCCGCTGCTCGCGTCGGTCTACCGGGGGGCGGTGGAAGGGGCCGACGCCTATCGGGCCGTGCGGTCGGCGGTGCGACGGGAAGGCGGGGTCCTTCGCGTCGGCAACCGGTTCGTCCCGGACGGGCGGTACCGTGAGGTCGCGTTCGTCGCGCTGGGTCGCGCGGCGAGCTCGATGGCCCTCGCCGTCCTCCACGTCTTCGGCGACCGGGTCACCCAAGGGTTCGTCGCGGGGCCGGAGGAGCCGCCGGAGGGTGTGCCGTTCCGGTCCGAGAAGGTCGGGGACGGCTGGGGCGGGGACGAGGCGGCCTCCCGCGTCCTCGAGGCAACGCGGGAGATCTCCGGGGGCCTGCGGGAGTCCGACCTGTTCCTCCTCCTCGTCTCCCCGGGAGCGCTCCGGGCCCTCCTCTTGCCTCCGACCGGCCTCGACCGGGCCGCGTTCGCGGCACTGCTCCGGCAGCTGTACGACGGAGGGGCGACCGGGGCCGACGTGGGGAACGTGGCGCGGGTCCTCGGGACCGGTGGCGTCGGCGGCCGCCTGATCCCGTCGAGCGTGGCGGCGGACGTCCAGTGCCTGATCGTCGACCGGGGAGACGGACCCGCGGCCGTTGGGGGTGGCCCGACGTTCCCGCTCTCGAACGACGAACGTCTTCGCGCCCGCGCGACGCTCGAGACCGCGGGCCTCCTCCGCACGCTGCCGGCGACGGCCACGGGGCCGCTCTCCCCGGGGGCCCCGGGACCGGCCGCCCCGGAACGCCGGCCGGTCGTCGTCGCCGCACCCGCCGACGGGATCCGTTCGGCCGGGGATGTCGCGTTCGACAAGGGATGGAGCGCCCGGGTCGGCCTGCTCGGGATGAACGACCGACCCCCGGTGGCCGTCCCGAGGTTCCTCGACGCGGTCGAGAAGGTGATCGCGGCCGAGCGGCTCGGCGAGGCGTCCCGCTCTAAGGGGATCGCCGTCTTCGCGACGACGACGCTCGACCTGCCCGAGGGGGTCCCCGAGCGCGGCCCCTGCGAGGAGTTCCTCGCGCTCGCCCGGACGGCGCTCCTGCGGCGGGAGATGAGCGTCGGCCTCTTCCGGACCACGGGCGCGACCGGTCCGCCTCCGGATTTCGCGGGCGGCGTCGTCGGCGCGGTGGCCGACCCGTCCTCGACCCCTCCACGGGCTGCGGGCGTCCGGCCGATCCGTGTCCCGCCCGGCATCACGGACGTCGGCTTGCTCGTGACGGCGCTCCTGCCAGCCTCCCCCGGAGGGAGACCGGCCCCTTCCCGCGGCACCGCGCGCTAGGCCCGTCCGCCCGGCCCCGAGCTCTCCTTCGGCTCCCCGCTCGAGTCGGCCGCCTCGAAATGCCGTTTCAGGGCCATGTACTCGGCGAAGGAGATCTGGCGCCGCGCGCGCACGGCGCCGGCCTGGCGGAGCGACGTGATCTGGAACGTCCTCAGCAGCTCGGGGACCGGTCTCGAGGGCGGCAGCCGCGGCTCCGCCGAAAGGGGAACGGCGGCGATCGGCGTCTCCCCGACGATCGGGGTCTCGCTCCCCGCCGGTGGGGAGGCGGCCGACGCGGGCCCGGCAGAGGCCCCGACGCTCGCCACGAGGCTCGCGTGCTCGCCCGCGCTGATCTCCCCGTCCGCGAGGAGGAGGTCGACCAGCTCCCGTTGGCGCGGGCGGTAGGTCTCCACGAGCTCCTCGAGCCCGCGGTCCGGTCGCCCGGCGGGGGCCACGGCGAGCGACGGCCCGAGAAGCGCCTCCAGGTCCCGGACGAGGTCGTCGAGCGCCCGGGCGAGCTCGCTCGGCGTGGGGCCCTCGCCGTCGCCGCCGGGCTCGAACGTCGTGCTCAGCCGGGTGACCGAGCCGGCAGGGCCCCGGGCACCGAGGGGCCGCTCGACCGACAGTTCGACGTGTCGCCGTCGTGCGGGCACGGGGCGGAACGGGCCACGGCGGAGAAAACGTACACCGCAGCGACCGCGTTCGACCGGGATCGAGGCGGTCCGACGTGTAGTTACACTTCGTTAGTTGCTATAGGGCGGTAACTATAAATCCGCCTCTCGGTTCCGTTCGGGCCGAGGGGCGACCGTGCACGTCGACAGGGCCCATCGCGCCAGTGGGGCGGGAGGTCGGCCGACGGACGATTGTGACCGGGAAGGGGAGCACGGGATCTGCCCGGTCCTCGCCGCGGTCGGCGTCATCGGGACCGAGTGGCGGTTGGCGATCGTGCACCGCCTCCTCGAGGGGCCGCAGCGGTTCAGCGAGATCCTGAAGTCGAACGAGCGGCTCAACGCCAAGACGCTCAGCGCGACGCTCAAGTTCCTCGAGAACCAGGGCGTCGTCCAGCGGACCGTTGTCAGCACGCGGCCGTTCTCCGTGGTCTACTCGCTGACCGAGATGGGGCTCGGCCTCGCCCCGGCCGCCCGGGAGCTGCGCCTGTGGGGGACCCGGTGGCTGCTTCCCCGTCGGCAGGCGGCGATGCGCGCGGGGGCGGCCGTCCGTCGGACCCCGGTGATCGAGGGGGAGCTCCCCCGCTTGTCCGTCGGCGAGGCGGAGCACCGGGCGAAGGCGTAGGCGCGGCCCGGTGGCCCGAAACCCCTGCCCGGCGGGGGCGTTCCACTCCCTCCCCTTTCGGGGTTCAAGTAGCCCGGCGCGGTCGTAGGAGTGCAACCACCCAGGGAAGGCTCCCTTAGATCGCCCAAGGGGACGGTACCGCGTCCCAGGCGTGCGGGGCGCCTTCCCACCCCGTCCCAGTGGTCGGTCGCTTTCTCGACCAGGCTCCACCGTCCATCGGCCCACGACCGCTTGAGGCAGGTCGAGGGGTTCCGCATCCGTCCGATGCCCAGCCCACCTTCGCCGCCGTCCGCGCGCCCGTCCGACCTTCCGGTCCGACCGAGCGCCCCGACCGCGTCCGAACCGCCGCCAAGCCCGCCGCGCGCCGCAGGTCCGCCCCGTTCGTCGTCCCCATCGTAGGGCGACCGAACCGCCGACCCGTGGCCCGCGAGCCCTGACCTCAGGCGTCGCCGGGGAGATCGGAGCCTCCCGGCCACCGACCGCGAGCGGACGCTAGGCCCATCTCGCCCGACCGTCGCGCCGAGCGTCCCCCGACGACGGCGTTCGACCGGCCCGGGCGCGCGGCTCCCATCGGAGATCGTAGGCCGGGCATCGAGCCCCGTCGCTTCCCTTGGGAGCCGGGGTAGGAAAGGTGTAGAGAGAATGGTCGGAACGACCAGTCCCCGAACGTCGAGCGAACCGGTTCCTGCCGAACGATGCCCCACGGTGCCCGTCGGGTCGACCCGTGAGCGCGCGCCCTCCCGCCGGCCCGAGCGCGGACCCCGCCCACGGCCGACGGTCCGGAGAGGGGCGAACGGTCCTGCCCTGGGGAGCCACCGATGATCGATCCCGAGCGGGCCCTCCGCTTCGTCGCTCCGAGCGACCTAGAGCTCCGGGGTCGCCTCTATCGGGCGCTCGCCCAGGAGCTGGTGGTCTCCTCGCGCCCGGCCGCCGTCCTCTTCGAGTCGTCGACCGACCGACCGATCCCGGAGGTCACGGTCTCACCCCACGAGCTGCTGGGGCCCCACCTCGCCTCCCCCGCGTTCCGGCCGCTCCGGACCCTGCGGGCGGGCGTTCGCCGCCTCCCTGGCCCTGACCGGGGCCTCGGCACGTCGACCTGGACGTTCGAGCCGATCGACGCCGCGCGGTCGCCTGTCGCACCGCGGGACGTGCCAGACGTTCCTGAGGGCCCTGCCCTGTTGGGGGTCGACGGGCGGGTCGACTTCCAGACGTTCTGGCTCTCCGGCCGGACCGACGGTCGGCTCTGGGCCGCCCGCAGGGTCCGGTTCCTGGCGAGGGCCGACGAGCTCGCGGATCGTGCCGGCTCGGTGGCCCGGTTCGCCGCCGCCGAGTGGAGCCGGGCGAGCGGCGTCCTCTGCCGGGCGCGGGTCGTCCGCCGCCCCGAGCGCGCCTGGGCGGAAGGCTCGAGCTCGACGATCCCGGCGAACGGGTGGCTCGCGGTGGCTCCGTCGGCGGCCGAGCGCTCCGCGGAGCCGACCACGCCGGAGGGGCCTTCCCGGCTCTCGGTCGAGGACGGGCACACGATCGTCCTCGGGGCGTCGGGCGCCGGGAAGACGACGTTCCTTGTCGAACAGGCCGTGCGGGCGATCCGGCAAGGGTTCGCGGTCCTGGCGGTCGACCTCCACGGGGACCTCGCCTCCGCGATCGTCGCCCGCATGGGGCCGGAGGAACGACGGGCCACCGTGGCGATCGATGCGAGCCGCAGGCCGGTCGCCGGCATCGCCGCGCTCGCCGGGAGCGGGGACCGCGCGGCCGCGCAGTTCGTCGCCGCCGTCAAGCGCCTGACGCCGGACGGCACCGACGTCTACTGGGGGTTCCGGCTCGAGCGGATCTTCGACGCGTTCGTCCGTCTGGTCCAGGAGTTCGGCGGGAGCCTCGGCGACCTCTACGCGCTGCTCACGGACGCGGACCGACGGGACGCGGCCCGGCTCGCGACCCGGTCGCCGGAGCTCGCCCGGTTCCTCGAGGAGCTCGGGCCGATCGTCCGGCGCTCCCCGGAGTTCCTGTGGGCGGCCGCCGCTCGCCTCGCGAAGGTCGTCCTGGTGCCGGAGCTCGCCGAGCTCCTGTCGCCCGCGGACGGCGGCGTGCCGGTCGAGGAGCTCCTCGAACGCCGGCGCCCCCTCCTCGTCCGCATCCCGTTCTCCGCGGTCGGGCCGGAGGCGGCGTCGTTCGCCGGCACGCTCGTCCTGGCGCGCGCCTATCTCGGGGTCGCGGGAGCGCGCGAACCGGGCGGACCGCGCGCGCCGATCGTGGTCGTCCTGGACGAGGTCCAGGGGCTCTCCCCGCGGCTGGTCGCCGAGATGCTGACCGAGGGGCGCAAGTTCGGCCTTCGCCTGATCGTCGCGAGCCAGTACCCCGAGCGGCTCGCCCCCGAGCTCCGCCTGGCGGCGGCCGGCGTGAGCCGGCAGGTCGTGGCGTTCCGCGTGCCGCGAGCGAACGCGGCCGTCGTGGGGGGCTGGCTGGGGCTCCCTCCGGGCGACGCCGAGCGGTCGCTCTCCGACCTACCGGTCGGGGTCGGCGTCACGCGCGCCTCGGGGGTCGGCGACCTGCGCACGGTGTCCGCCGGGGAGCGCCTCAGCGTCCTGGGCGACCAGGGATGGACGGACGCGACCGCGCGGACGCTGACGGAGTTCCCTTCCACCTCCCCGTCGGACCCGGGAACCGCCGATGCCGTGACGGAGCGGCTCCTGCTGGCCGTGCTCGCCGCCGACGAGCGAGGGGCGCCGGCCCGGGGGCCTTCGCTCGTCGACGAGGCGCTCGGGATCCCGGGTCCCGTGATCGACCGCGCCGTGGCGGAGGACCGCCTCCTTACCCTCGTGCGCGACGGGCTCGCGCACGAGGTCGACGGCGCCTGGCACCTCGCTCCCGCCGGCGAGCGGTGGCTCGGGCTCCGGTCGGTGACCGGCGCGTCGCGAGAGAGCGATGAGCACCGCGCGCTCCTGTTGAGGGCGTTCCGGCTCTTCGCTCGCCACGGGCACCGGATCGAGATCGTGCGTCAGGGCCGGTACGACACGACGCTCCCGGACGCCGTCTTCCGCCAGATCCCCGAGCGGGCGCGGAGCGGCCCGCCGCGGCAGCTCGCGGAGGCGATCGCGTCGGCCCAGCGGGGGTGGGCGTGGCGGGCGTTCGATGGAAGGGACGTCCACCTGGAGGCCGAGGTCTCCGGGGCGCTCCGCCCCGTCCGCATCCGCCACGGGCTAGCGAAGGCGCGGGCCCGCGGGGCGTTCGCCCTGTTCCTCGTCGGGGACGCGGCGCGCGCCTCCCGGGTACGTCGGACGCTCCGGGCGGAAGGCGTCGGACCGAGCGGCGCCCAGGTCTGGACGCTCCGCGCCGGCGGTCGCCTCGGGGGCACGCCCGTCGCCCATGACGGTAAGGGGTCGAGCGGCTGCTCCGGGGCGTGAGAGAGTTCGTGGCGGTCGAGGTCGGCGCGGCCCAGCCCGGCCCGGGCGCGCGCGCGGCGCCGCACCTGACGCTCCGGTTCCTCGGCGAGGTCGCCCCGGACCGGAACGTGGGGATCGAGGCCCGCCTCGCCCAGGTGGCGGCCGAGAGCTCCCCGTTCGTCCTGCGGCTCGAAGGGGTCGGGGCGTTCCCGACCACCGATCGCCCGAGGGTCGTCTGGGTCGGCGTGACCCAGGGGCGGAGCGAGCTCGCCGAGCTCGCGCGGCGCGTGCGCGATGCGCTCGCCCCGGAGTTCGGACCGGACCGCGAGGAGTTCGTCCCTCACCTCACCCTGTTCCGCGTTCGCTCGCCGTCCGACCGGACCGCCGCGGCGGAGCTGCTCCACGGCCTCCGACCCCCTCCGCCGGCTCGGGAGATCGCCGTCCACGAGCTCCTCCTGAAGGAGAGCGTGCTGGGGCCGAGGGGAGCCGACCACCGGACGCTCGCGTCGTTCCGCCTCGGCGGCCCCCGGTCGGCGGCGCCCTAGCCGGCCTCGTCGGAGGCGTTCTCCGCGACGAGCTTTCGCCAGAGGTAGAGGGTGGCGTAGCTCCCCCAGCCCGGGTAGTGCCGCTCGGCCCATTCCCGGGCCTGCTCCTCCGGCGCGCAGCGGGAAAGCCCTCCGAACCGTTCCAGGGCGACGCGCACCCCGAGATCGCCCGCGACGAAGACGTCGCGTCGACCTGCCCCCCGCAGCAGCGCGTTCTCGGCGGTCCATCGGCCCACCCCGCGAAGCTGCTCGAGATGGAGGCGCGCGGTCTCCAGGGGGACCCGGCAGAGCCAGCGGGCGCTTCGGGCCCGAGGTTCCTCGAATGCGACGCCGACCAGGGCCGCGGACTTCGCGCGGCTGAGGCCGAGGGACCGCAGACCGGTCGCGCCCGCGGCGACCAGCGTGCGGGGGGAGGGGACGACCGGCACCTCGATCCGTCCGGCCTCCACGACCTGACCGTACCGTTCGAGCAGCCGTTGCTTGAGGGCGTTCGCGGAGGCGACCGACAGCTGCTGGCCGATGATCGAGTGGAGCAGCGCCTCGTACGGGCTGGCGTCCCGGGGAAGCCGGAGCCCGCGGAACCGCGACTCCGTCCCCTGGAGGAGCGGCTCGCTCCGGGTCCGGCGGTAGAACTGTTCGAGCGGGTTGTCGAGGGAGAACATCTCCCGCACGGCCCGTCGCGCCTGGGCCGGGGTGCACCCCCAGCCCTCCACCTGCCACCGGCCGCCGTCCGGCTCGACCCCGACGACGAACGGCCGCTCCGGAGGCCCCCAGGCACGGAGCCGTCGTTCGCCGTCCCGGACGAGGACGGGAGAGCGGGACGAGCGCTCGAGCTGCTCCCACTGCTGGGAGAGCGAGGCAAGAGGAGGCGGGCCGACGGCCGTTCGGACCGAGTTGGCCATCGTGTCCCGCACGGGGAACGACCGTTTTCCGCGTTTCCCCAGCTTCCATCGCCCGCCCGCGGCGTACCGCAGCGTTAAGCCCCCCCGGGCGGGTGACCGAGGCTGCCTGTCGCTCGACGGACGGGCTGGGGGGTGGGGGCGACCGTGTTCCGGCTCCGGTGGTCGGTCGCCGTGGCGGTCGGCTTGCTCTGCCTCGGCGCGACCGGCCTCCTTCCCGGTGCTCCGGCCCCAGCGGGGCACGCCCTGGGGATCGCGACCGCGTCCGACCCGGCGTCGTGCGTGGTCCCGCTCCTGGGCTCGGGGGTCCACGGGCAGATCACCGTGGACGGGGGCCCGCTCGCGGGGGAGCCGATGGCAGGCTGGGTGCTGAACTACACGTTCACGGTCGCGTTTCGGCAGATCTACGCCTCGAACGGCACCCTGGTCGACAACGGATGCCTGACGGACGGCGGGAACACGACGGTCGCGCCGAACGGCTCGTTCTCGTTCACCCCGGTCTCGCCGCAAGGGTACTGCACGGGGACCGTCGCCGACCAGGTCTGCACGGAGTACTCCGTCCCGTTCGCGCCGGTGAACGTCACGCTCGAGGGCGGGGCCCCGCTCGGCTACGCCGTCTCGGTCGCCGGATGGTACGCATCGATCGCCGTCGCGCTCGTCTACGAGCTCGCGGCCGTGACGATCACGCCGGGAGGCCCTACCGTGACCACGTCGGTCGGGGCCCCGACCGAGTTCGCCGCTGCGGCGTCGACCGCGGACGGGAGCCCGACGCCGCTCCCCACGACGTTCCTCTGGTCCCTCGTCGGGACCGGCTGGTCGTTCGACGGACCGGCGACCGGCCCGTCGGTCGCCGTGTCGGCGGTCTCCGCTACGTCGGTCGCGACCCTCACCGTGAGGGCGAACGCCTCCGTTCCGGGGGGTCGGCTCGCCCCGGTCAACGCCAGCGTCGAGGCGATCGCCATCCCGACGGAGATCGAGACCGGTCAAACGAACCGGACGAGCCTCGACGCCGGGGGGTCGCTGGAGGTCCGCCTCTCGGCGTACGGGGCGGCCGGCTACCCCTACTCGGCGTTCGTCGACCCGGGGCTCGGCCTCCCGGGCGTGCGCGCTCCGTGCACGGTCGGTCCCCCGACCGGAGGCACCGTGGCGGTCTCCTGCGAGGCGAACGTCTCCTACCCGTCGGCCGGCACCGCGCAGCCGACGGCGAACGTCTCGAACGGCTACTCGGCCGCCGACTGGCGGTTCCCGAACGTCGTCGTGAGCCCGCCGCCGGAGCTCGAGGTGAGCCCGACGGCGCCGGTCGGCTACGCCCTCGCGCCGGTGGCGATCACCTTGACGGCGGCCAACGGCTCGGGCGTCGCCCCTTACGCTTCCGCCTGCCTGGACGCCGGCTCCGGGGAGCCGCTCTGCTCGACCACCCCGGGTCCTGCCTGGACGTTCGAGCCCACGTTCCCGAACGCGGGCGCCTACACGCTGCGCGCCTGGGCCGTCGACGCCGACGGGACGAACGTGTCGACGTCCGTTCCGGTGACGATCGTCCCTCCGCTCGCCGTCGGGCCGGTCGGCCCCGCGGGGGCGAACGCGACCGTCGGCGCCCCGCTCGAGCTCGACGCCGGCGTCACGGGCGGAGCCGCTCCGCTTCGGTACTGGTGGAACAGCTCGGCCGGCGCGAGCCCGTTGCTCGCCGGTGAGCTCGCCTCCGGCGGCACGCTCAACCTCACCTTCGTGCCAACGGTCCCGGGTCCGCTGCTCGTGAGCCTCACGGTCGTCGACCGGCTGGGGTCGGTCGTCGACCGCGACCTCCTCGTCCCGGTCGGCCCCGCGGCCGCGGAAAAGGTCGCGGCGACCTCTGCCCCGTCCGCCGGCGCGGTCACCGTCGGGGCGCCGGTGTCGCTCTCGTGGGCCGCCTTCGATGTCTCGGGAACGATCGACACGACGTTCGAGGCGGCGGCGGAGCTCACCGTCCGCGAGGGGAGCGTCGCCCCCGAGGCGTGGGTGAACGCCTCCGGGGTCGGCTCGCTTCCGCCGCTCGGGGACGGGACGTACGGGGTCCCTCCGTCGGCGTGGATCGACGGGGGCCTGAGCCTCACCGTGACCCTGGGCACCGCCGGGGAGGCGTCGGTCACGCTGTCGGGATCCGGGATGCCCGGGAGCGTCGCGCCCACGAACCTCACCGTCGGGGCCGACCGGAGCCACCTCCGGCTCTACGACCCGAGCGTCGCCCGCGCGGGGGGCCGGTCGAACGCGACGTTCTGGCGCGTGGAGGACCGGTTCGGCAACCCCGTCCCGGGGGCCGTGCTCGCCATCGAGGTCGCCTTCGGCGGGACCCAGGAGACGGTCGCCGTGGCCGCGGTCCCGGCGCCCGGAGGAGGGAGCGGGGTCTGGGTCAACTACTCGGCGCCGACCGCCGGGGCGGGGGAGGTCTCGGTCGTCGACGCGGCCGGCGCGGTCGTCCTCGGGCCGCTCGCCGTCCCGGCGGCCGTCCCGTCGTCGCCGTCCCCCGCCGAGGTCGATGCGCTCGCCACGGCGGTCCCGCTTGGCGCCGCAGGGGTCGCCACGTTCGCCGTCGCCCGGAGACGTCGGCGCGCGCATCGCTCCGTCCCCGCCGAGGAGGAGCTCCGCGAGCTCGCCGAAGGACGCGCGAGGACCGTGGAGCTCCTCGAGAGGTCCGGCCCGACCGACCTCGCCGGCCTAGAGTCCGCCTGGCAGCCCCCACCGGTCCCGCCGGCGCTGGCCGACTGGATCGCCTCGCTGGTCGCCGACGGCACGGTCCACGCCACGGTCGGGGACGACGGCCAACCGCGCTTCTGCCTCGCGGACGGCCGGGCGACCGCGCCCCAAGTGACCGTCGACGTCCAGATGCTCGACCGGAGCCTCCGGCAACGGGACGAGGAGCTCAGCTCGGAGGAAGGGGACGGGGCCGAGCGGTCGGCGTAGGGCTTGCGCCTCGGCCCCCCGCCGGCGGGACCGCAACGCGCGAGCTAGGCGGGCTCGTGCCCGACCAGGTCGTAGTAGCGGTAGGCGGCCTCGCCTGCCCCGAAGCAGTACCGCAACGTCGTGAACCCGCCCTTCAGCTCGGCGACGGCGGTCTCCACCTCGGCCGTCGGACGCCCCTGGTGGAGGAGGGCGTCCATCAGCTCCGCGATCGCGGCCATCTCGCGCGGTCCCATGCCGAGACGGGTCACCTCGGGGGTGCCGAGGCGGATCCCCCCGGGCTGCTTCGGGCTCTTGTCGCCCGGGAGGAGGTTCTTGTTGGCGATGATCCCGTGGTCGGCGAGCCGACGCGCGACCGCCGCCCCCCCGCCCTCCCGGACGACCCGTACGGCGATCGTGTGGGAGCGCGTGTACCCGAGCTTCGGGGCGAGCACGTCGAACCCGCGTTCGTGCAGGGCCGCCCCGAGCGCCTGGGCGTTGGCGACCGTGCGCCGGGCGTACTCTCGCCCGAACTCGAGGTGCTCGGCGAGGCTGACGGCGAGCGCCGCCATCGCGTGCAGGTGGTGGTTGCTCGTGACGCCGGGGAACGCCCCGGACCGGAGGCGCTGGGCGAGCGCTTCGTCGGTCGTCTCGGCGAGGAGGATCCCGTGCTGGGGCCCCGGGAGGGTCTTGTGCGTCGACGCGGTGAGGACCGTGCACCCCTCGCGGAGCGGGTCCTGGAACTCCCCGCCCGCGATCAGGCCGAGCACGTGGGCGCCGTCGTACCAGCCGAGCGCGCCGATCTCCTCCAGCGTCGACCGGAGCTCGTCGATCGGCATCGGGAAGAGGAACAGCGAGAGGCCGAACAGGCAGAGCTTCGGCCGCTCGGCCCGGAGGAGCTCCCGGGTGCGGGGAACGTCGATCGTCATCCGCTCGTCGTCCCACGCGTAGTGGACCGGGCGGACGCCGCGAAGCCCGAACGCGCCGAACGAGGCGCTCGAGATGTGGGCGCCGTCCGCGAGACGGCTGGTGCCGACCGGCTCGCCGGCCTCCGCGAGCGCTTTCAGGACCGCGAGGTTCGCGACCGTCCCCGAGATCGGCCGGACGTCCGCGAACGAGCACCGGAACAGGCGTCGGGCGAGCTCGAGGGTCAGGTTCTCGATCTCGTCGACCTGCTCGTTCCCCTCGTAGTACCGGTCACCGGGGACCCCCTCGGCGTACCGGGAGTGCAGGTCGGAGATCAGGAGCTCCTTGGCGTACGGGGAGAGGAGGTTCTCGCTCGCGATCAGCGGGATCGCGCGCTCGAACCGGCGGGAGTGGGCCCGCGCGAGGTCGCGGACGCGGCGGACGGCCTGGGCCATCTCGCCCGGCGCCGGCGGGGCTGTCCCCCCCACCCCTTGGTTTCCAGTGGAACGGCCCGGCATCGCCTCGCTGCTCGGCCCTCACAGGCCGTGCCCGACCAGCCGCTCGCGCGGATATAGGGAGCGTATCCCTGCGGCCGCGATGGCCGGCCCCGCGCCTCCGGAGCGCCCGTGGCCCACGCGCCGACGGTTCCCGGTCACCTACCACGACCTGGACGTCCTACGCCATCTCAACCACGCCGCGTACTTTCCGATGATGGAGACCCTCCGGTGCGAGTACTACCTCGGCGTCCTCGGAGGTCAGGATCCGTCGCAGCTGGACATCATCGTCGCGGAGGCGAGCTGTCGGTACCTCGCTCCCGTGTCGTACGGGGCGGAGCTCGTAGGAGAGGTCGCTCCCGCTCGCCCTCTCGGCCGGACCAGCTTCGTGCTCCTCTACCGCTTCTGGGACGCCGCGAGCTCCCGGCCCACCGCTCTCGGCCGTACCGTGATCGTCACCTACGACTACGACCGGGCGACCAAGACGGAGATCCCGCCGGACCGACGTCGCCGGCTCGAGGCCGACGCGGTCGACCCTTCGACCGCGGGATGGGGCAGCGAGCCCACCACCTCCAGTGGAAATGGGGGGGTGGGGGGCGGCACGGCCACGACCCCGCGTCCCTAGGGGGGGAGGACCCCCCGGCGGTCGGCCGGCGGATGCTAGGCCAGCAGGATTGCCGCCCAAGGGGACCGCACGGAGACCCCGCGCGCCCCTCGGCCCCGTCACCCCGCCAGCGTCGACGGGTCACGGTAAGGCTGCTCCCGTCAGGACCTGACCCGGTGCCCGTGATGGTTACCCGCTAG
>Ga0187772_10000925_pt1 | contig 13469 bp, 24 predicted proteins | sample 0116_SJ02_MP15_2_FD_133137 | JGI IMG/M metagenome (GOLD analysis project Ga0187772, IMG submission 133137) | Tropical peat soil microbial communities from peatlands in Department of Meta, Colombia - 0116_SJ02_MP15_20_MG | ecosystem: Environmental > Terrestrial > Soil > Wetlands > Peat | place... | reverse complement strand
GATGGCGTCTTCTTTTCCGCTTCCTTCGCCCTGCTTTTTCTTTTCCGGCTCCGGCCTTTTGCCCATGCGCTCCTGTCTAAATCCCGTTGAGTTCCCGGCGGCCGCCTACCAAACCGGCCCGCTCGCCTCGCGAGGCCGGGTCAAAATCCACGGGCCGTTGGCGGTGACGGCGACCGTGTGTTCGAAATGCGCCGAATCGCTGCCGTCGGCGGTCACGGCGGTCCAATCGTCGCTCAGGACTTTCACCCCGGGCCCGCCGCGATTCACCATCGGCTCAATCGCGAGCACCATTCCTTCCTGAAGCCTTGTTCCCTGCCCGGGCGTGCCGTAATTCGGGATCTGAGGCTCTTCGTGCATGCGCGTCCCGATCCCGTGCCCGACAAATTCGCGAACGACCGAAAAGCCGTTGCGCTCGACCCAGGTCTGCACCGCGGCAGAAACATCCCCAAGGCGATTCCCCAGCCGGACCTTTTCAATCGCGCGTTCGAGCGATTCGCGCGTCACCCGGAGCAGCTTCTCGCGCTCCGGCTTCACCTTGCCGACCGGAACCGTGAGCGCCGCATCGCCGAAATAGCCGTCCAGCTCGACGCCAAAATCCATAGAGAGGATGTCGCCTTCCTTCAGCTTGCGCGAAGCCGAAGGAATCCCGTGCACCACTTCCTGGTTAATCGAGGTGCACACCGAACTCGGATAGCCCCGGTAGCCTTTGAAAGCAGGACGCGCGTGATGCTCCTTGCAAAACGCTTCGGCGAAATCGTCCAGCTCCTTGGTCGTGATACCGGAGCGAACCATTGCGCGCATCTGGTTCAGCGCTTCCCAAACAACCAGCCCGGCCCGATGCATCTTCTCGAGCTCGGCCGGCGATTTACAAATGACCATTTCGTTTCTGGGCTTGTCTGACGATTTCGCCCACCGTATCGCTTACTTCTTCCTCGGTCCCCGAAGCGTCCAACTCAAAAAAACCGCCGCGCTTGCGGTAGTAATCCGTCAGCGGCTTGGTCTTGCGCTCGTAGGCGATGAGCCGTTCCTTCACCGCCTCGGGCCGATCATCGGCGCGCTGAACGAGCTTGCCACCATCGCGATCACATACCCCAGAAACCTTCGGCGGATGCTGGTAGACATTGTAAATCTCGCCGCCGACGCTGCATGTCCAGCGGCCCGCCAGCCGCCGCAACAGGGCCTCTTCGCCCACGTGAAAGTCGATCACCAGAGGTTCGCCGAAACCGCGGCGCTCGAGAATCGTATCCAGCCGCTCAGCCTGCGGAATCGTCCTCGGAAATCCATCGAAGATCACCCCGCCGCGGCAATCGGGCTGCTCTAATCTCTCTTCGACCATTCCCAGGATAATGTCGTCGGGGACCAAGTCGCCGCGCTCCATGATCGGCTGAGCGAGGCGACCAAGCTCCGTACCGCGGGCGACGGCATCGCGCAACATATCGCCCGTCGAAAGATGCGGAACGCGATACTGCTGCGCAATCCGCTTCGCCTGGGTGCCCTTTCCGGCTCCCGGAGGCCCCAAAAAAATTAACGCCCGGTTGAGCGCCATTCCCACCGCCGGTGAGACGCCACTAGCCACGCCTACCCCGAACCCGGCCCTTCCTCACAAAACCGTCGTAGTTGCGCATCACGAGCTGCGCTTCGAGCTGCTGGACAGTGTCCATCGCCACGCCGACTACGATCAGCAACGAAGTGCCGCCGAAATAAAATTGCACGTTCAAACCGTCGAGCACGAACCGCCACATGTGCTGGTCAAACCAATTTCCGCCAAGCCAAACCGGAAGATGCTGCAGGTGGATCCCGGAAATCATCCACTCCGGAAGCAGGCAGACGATCGCAAGATAGACTCCTCCCACAAATGTGAGCCGCGTAAGGATACGGTTGATGTGTTCCGAGGTGTTGCGTCCGGGACGGATGCCGGGGACAAATCCGCCGTACTTACGCATGTTGTCAGCCAGCTCGGTGGGGTTGAAGATGATTCCCACGTAGAAGAATGCAAAAAAGATGATCAGCGTCACATAAATGACGGTATAAAGCGGCTCGCCCCAGCGGATCTGGTTGGCGAATGTCGCAAAGAAATGCGACTTTTTCGAAAAGAACAGGCCCAGCGTCTGCGGAAACGTGAGGAGCGAACTCGCAAAAATCGGCGGAATCACGCCGCCGGAATTGACGCGCAGCGGAAGATAGGTCATCTGGCCGCCCATGACCTTTCGGCCCATGACGCGCTTGGCATATTGCACCGGAATGCGCCGCTGGCCGCCTTCGACGAAAACGATGAACGCGACCACCGCCGTCATCAGAACAATCAGGCCGAGAAGCGCGAGCGTGGTGAATCCGCCCCACTGCTGCGTTCGGGCCTTCACAATGAGATCCTGGACCGCGTTCGGCAAGCCGACCACAATGCCGGCGAAGATGATGAGCGACATCCCGTTGCCGATGCCGCGCTCGCTGATCTGTTCGCCAAGCCACATGATGAAAGCGGATCCGGTGGTGAGGGTGAGCATGGTCATCAAAATGAAGCGTGGCCCGGGATGAAAAACGAGCATTTGTCCGCCGAGGTTCTGGCTCTGGAGCGTAAGCGCGATCGTGAACGATTGGAAAGCGCTCAGCACAATCGTCAAGTAGCGCGTGTACTGCGTGATCTTGCGCCGGCCGAGTTCGCCCTCTTTCTGGAGGCGTTCGAGATACGGCCAGACGACGACCATCAATTGCAAAATGATCGAAGCGGTAATGTAGGGCATGATGCCCAGCGCGAAAATCGTGAGCCGGCGAAGGTTTCCGCCGCTGAATAGGTCGATCAACCCCAACACCGAACCCTGGCCCTGCCGGAAAAGCGACTCGAGAAGCGCGGTGTTGATGCCGGGCGTGGGAATGTGCCCGCCGAGGCGATACACCCCCAGCAACGCCAGCGTGAACAGGACGCGGTTCCGCAGGTCCGGCGTGCTGAAGATATTTCGGATTGCCTCGGCCAGCTTTTTCATTGCAGGATCTCGGCCTTCCCTCCGGCGCCAGAAATCTTTTCCTGCGCCGACTTGCTAAAAGCGTGCGCGCGAACCGTGAGAGCGACTTTGAGGTCGCCATCTCCCAGAATCTTGACGCCGTCGCGCGCCGTGCGAACGATGCCGCGTCCCAGAAGATCTTCGGGCGTGACGGTCGAGCCCGCCGAGAAGATGTTGAGGCTCTCAACGTTGACGACGGAAAACTCCCGGGGAAACGGGCTCGTGAAGCCGCGCTTCGGCAAGCGGCGGTGCAGGGGCATCTGGCCGCCCTCAAATCCGGCGCGCCGGGAATAGCCACGGCGCGATTGCTGCCCTTTGTTGCCGGCGCCGGAAGTCTTGCCCATTTTCGAGCCCATGCCGCGGCCCACACGCACCTTGCGGTGGCGCGACCCGCGCGGGGGCTTCAAATTCGATAGTGTAGGTTTCTCAGCCATTGCTAGCCTTCGATCTCCACCAAGTGATGCACCTTCGCGAGCATCCCGCGAATCGCCGGCGTATCGGGCCGCTCGACCACCTGGTTCATTCTCCGGAAGCCCAGGCCGCGGATCGTGCGGCGCATGCCCTGGGGGCAGCCGATGAAGCTGCGCACCCACTTGATTTTCAGCGTTCCCGATTTTTTCGTTGCCTTCGCCATGATTTCCGTGCAATCCCCTTACGATGAGGAAGAAGCCGAGGCTGCCGTTTCTTCGGCTGCTTTCCCGCGCGATTCCGCCACTTTGGCTGCGTCTTTCAAATGCAGCAGCGCGTCGAAAGTCGCCTTGATCACGTTGTGCGGATTCGAGGTGCCCAGCGACTTCGTCAGCACGTTTTGAATCCCGGCAACCTCCATCACCGCGCGCACCGGCCCCCCGGCGATCACTCCGGTACCTTCGGGCGCGGGCTTCAAGAGAACTTGTCCCGAGCCGTAACGGCCGATCACTTGGTGCGGAATGGTCGAGCCCTTCAAATTGAGCTTGACCATGTTTTTCTTCGCCTGCTCGATGGCCTTGCGGATGGCCATGGGAACTTCGCGGGCCTTGCCCATGCCAAATCCGGCGTGCCCGCCCTGGTCTCCCACCACCACGAGCGCCGAAAAACTGAGGTTCTTTCCACCTTTCACCACTTTCGTAACGCGGTTGATGGAGACGACCTGGTCTTTCAGATTGGCCTGATTGGTTTCCACCGGCCTCCGAACAGCAAGCGTATCTTTGAGTTCTTGTTTCGGCATAAATTTCAGAATTTCAGGCCCGCCTCCCGGGCCGCTTCTGCTAGTGCCTGAACGCGGCCGTGATACTGGTAACCGCCGCGATCAAACACGACTTTTTCAACGCCCTTGGCACGGGCGCGCTCGGCAATCACTTTGCCCACTACTTTCGATGCGGCAATATTGCCGCCGCCTTTGATCAACTGGCGCACTTCCTTGTCAAGCGAACTGGCCGAGACAACGGTGCGCGCCGACTGGTCGTCGATTACCTGAGCCCGGATGTGCCGGGCCGAACGGTGCACGCTGAGCCGCGGGCGCTCGGCCGTGCCGGCAATCGCTTTCCGCGTGCGCACGTGAATCCGACGGCGATGCGCCGAACGCGATAATTTTCGAACGGGTGCTGCCACGCTACGTCTCCTCGTGAATTAAGCGGCTGCGGTCTTCGCCGCGCCGGCCTTCCCGGCTTTCTTCTTCAATCGCTCGCCGGTAATGCGGATGCCTTTCTGTTTGTACGGGTCGGGCGGGCGCAGCCGGCGAAGGTTGGCGGCCACCTGGCCCACCTGGTTTTTGTCCGCCCCGGAAACCGTCAGATGCGTTTGCTTTTCAACCGCCACTTGAATTCCCTCCGGGATGGGGAACTCAATCGGATGCGAATAGCCCAGCGCCAGGACAACGTTCTTGCCTTTCACTTCGGCGCGATATCCGACGCCCACGATGTCGAGCTCTTTCTTGAAGCCCGTGGTCACTCCGGTAACGGCGTTTGCCACGAGAGCGCGGGCGAGGCCATGCAGTGCGCGCTGTTCTTCGGTCTCGCGCTTGGCCACCAGCGTCGAGTCCTTCTGCTCGAAATGAATCCCGCGCGGCAACGGCACCGTCAATTTGCCCTTGGGTCCCTGCACTTCCACGGCGCCATCTTTAATTTGCACTTTCACGCCGGATGGAACCGGGATGGTTTTGTTTCCGATTCGCGACATAGCTCCTTCGATCCCTCGTTCTTACCAGACCTCACACAAAAGCTCGCCACCGACGCCTTCTCTGCGCGCCGCCTGGCCGGTCATCACGCCGCGGGGCGTAGAGAGAATCGAAATCCCCATCCCCCCCACAACGGCACGGATGCCCGACTTGCCCACATAGCGGCGGGAACCCGGCCGCGAGACGCGCTTGAGATCGGTGATCACGCTGCGACGATCGGGCGTGTATCGCAGGAAAACGCGCAGTGTCTTTTTGCCTCTTTCGTCGACGACTTTGTAATTCGAAAGATAGCCTTCGTCCTTCAGGATGCGCGTGATCTCCACTTTCAGCTTCGACGACGGGAGGTCGACTCGCGGGTGCTTGGCGCGCGCGGCATTGCGAATGCGCGTAAGCAAATCGGCGATGGGATCCGTTATCATTCGTCCTTACCTGTTGTGCCCTTTCCCGCTCTTCGGAATCACCAACTGGCCTTCACAACGCCGGGGATTTCCCCCTTGAGCGCGAGCCCCCGGAAACAAATGCGGCACATCTCGAACTTTCGGAGATAGCCGCGGGAACGCCCGCAAATCCGGCAGCGATTGCGCCGGCGGATTTTGTACTTCAGTTTCTTGCGCATCTTTGCGAATTGGCTGGTGCGCGCCATGCTAGCTCTCTCTCCCTCCCGAGCCCGGCGAGCGGAAAGGCACGCCGAGCAACCGCAGCAGCTCGCGGCCTTCGTCGTCGCTATGCGCGGAGGTGGTGATGGTGATGTTCATTCCCTTGATTTTGTCCACCCGCGTGTAATCGATTTCCGGGAACACGAGCTGGTCCCGCAGGCCGAGCGTGTAATTACCACGGCCGTCGAACGAATTCGGGGGCAGCCCCTTGAAGTCGCGCACACGCGGCAGAACGATGGTCGAGAGGCGATCCAGAAATTCGTACATCCGCTCGCCTCGCAGCGTGACCATGCATCCGATCGGCATCCCTTTGCGGATTTTGAAATTCGCAATCGATTTCTTCGCCCGGGTAATTACGGGCTTCTGCCCGGTAATCTGGCCGAGTTCCTGCGCGGCGGTGTCGAGCAATTTCACGTTGGCGCTCGCCTCACCCAGGCCGATGTTGACAGTCACTTTTTGCACGCGTGGCACAGCCATCGTGTTCTTGTATCCGAAGCGCTTGGTCAGCGCCGGCATCGCTTCTTTTCGATATTTGTCGTGCAAACGGCTGATCATGTTCCGGCAACTTCTCCTAGTTCTCAAACGTCGTGTTGCACCGGCGGCAGGTGCGGACTTTGGTGCCGTCCGGAAGCGTCGTATGTCCCGCGCGGGTGTGCTTGCCGCACCCCGGGCAAACCAGCAAGACATTCGAAACGTGAATCGGGCCTTCTTTTTCGAGAATGCCCCCCTTGATGTTCTTCGAAGGGTTAGGCCGCGTATGCTTCTTGATGATGCTCGCGTGCTCGACCGTCACCGTCCTCTTCGCCGGATTCACGGACAATACCTTGCCGGTCTTCCCTTTCGAGCGGCCCGTCATCACTTTCACCGTATCGCCGTGACGGATGCCGAAAGGCGCCGGTTGGTGGTTGAGTTTCGCCATCGTTACCACACTTCCGGAGCCAGCGAGATGATCTTGGTGAATTTCTTGTCCCGCAGCTCCCGAGCAACCGGGCCGAACACGCGCGTCCCAATCGGCTCGTTCGCCTCATTGATGAGCACTGCAGCGTTATCGTCAAAGCGGATGTAGGTGCCATCCCTTCGGCGGTGCTCTTTCCGCGTGCGCACCACGACGGCGCGCACCACCTTGCCCTTTTTGATCTGGCTGTCGGGTGTAGCCTCTTTCACCGAGGCGGTAATTACGTCGCCCAAATCCGCTCTGAGTCCTGCGTCTCCACCGAGCGGAAGAATGCAGGTCAATTGGCGGGCGCCCGAATTATCGGCCACTGTCAGCCATGTCCGCATCTGCACCATATTCGTGCTCTCCTAAATCCGATTCGTGCTCAGGCCACGCGCGTCGAGCGGGCAACCACTTCCTGTAGCCGCCACCGCTTGAGCTTGGAAAGCGGGCGTGTGGAGACAATCCGCACCGTATCGCCCACGCGCGCTTCGCCGGATTCATCGTGCGCATAGTATTTCTTCGCTCGCCGCACAACCCGCTGGTAGAGCGGATGCTGCACTGTCCGGGTGACCTTCACGACGATGGTCTTCTGCATCTTGGCGCTCGTGACCACACCGACCAGTTCCTGGCGTGCTCCCCGTGCTTCTGTGCCGGGCTGAGCGCCCGAACGCGCCGCTGCTGCCGATTCGTTGGCCATTACGCCTTCCTCAATTCCGCATCGCGCAAAAGTGTTTTCACGCGCGCGAGATCGCGCTTGGCTTCGCGCAGCTTCTTGAGACCTTCCGATTGCCCGGTCGTGAGCTGAAACCGCAGCCGGAAAATCTGCTCGGCGAGTTCGCGCTGCTGGATCTCGAGCTCGTTCGGATTCATCTCGCGAAATTTTTCGACGCGCTTCGACATCAAATCTCCTCGGACCGGCTCACGAACTGAGTCTTGATGGGCAGCTTGTGCGCGGCCAGCTCCATTGCTTCCGTAGCTGCCGCAAGGTCCACACCGGCCATCTCAAACATCACCCGCCCGGGTTTGATCACCGCGACCCAGCGCTCCGGCGGTCCTTTGCCTTTTCCCATGCGCGTTTCCGCCGGTTTTTTTGTGAACGGCTTATCCGGAAAAACGCGAATCCAGAGTTTCCCACCCCGCTTGATGAACCGGGTGATGGCAACGCGAGCCGCTTCGATCTGGCGGTCGGTAATCCAAGCCGGCTCGAGCGCCTTCAAGCCGTACTCACCAAACGCCAGCGAACCGCCGCGCCACGCTTTTCCGCTGCGCCGGCCGCGCTGCTGCTTGCGGTACTTCACTTTTTTCGGCATCAACATAATCGTTCGCCTGTTCCGTGCCGCCTAGGCTGCCGCACCTGCAGCGGCTTCCGGCTTCCCGCGCTCGGGAATTTTTTCGCCCTGGTAAATCCAGCACTTCACGCCAATCACGCCGTAGGTGGTCTGCGCTTCGGCGGTGCCGTAGTCAATGTCCGCGCGGAGCGTTTGCAGCGGAAGCCGCCCCTGCAAGTACCATTCTTTGCGCGCGATTTCGGCGCCATTCAGCCGCCCTGCGACTCGCACCTTAATGCCCTTGCAGCCGAATCGCAGCGCCGAATCCACGGCTTTGCGCATCGCGCGGCGGAACGCCACGCGCTTTTCCAGTTGCAAGGCAATTGATTCCGCCACAAGCTGGGCATCGAGCTCCGGACGGTGCACTTCCTGAATGTCGATATGCACTTCGCGCTTGGTGCGCTTCTGCACTTCGCTCTTCAGCTTGTCGATTTCCGATCCCTTGCGCCCGATGATGATTCCCGGGCGGGCCGTGTAAATCCGCACGACCAATTTGTTCGCGGCGCGCTCGACGTCAATTCCATTCACGCCCGCCGAGCGCAGCCGATCTTTCAATTGCTTGCGAAGCAGGACGTCTTCGTGCAGCAGGTCCGCATACTCGCGCTTGGCGAACCAGCGGGACTTCCACACTTTGTTGTAGCCGAGGCGAAAACCGTACGGATGTGTTTTCTGTCCCACTCGATCCTCCTACTTTTTCTTCCTGACCGGCTGCTTGGAGCGTTTCTCCAGTGCCTTGCGAGCCTTCCGCACCGCGCCCTTTACGCCCTTGGAAGCTTCCGCCTCAGCCGCCGCTGCGGCCGCACGGTCGGCGGCCGCGCGGTGATGTTCGGCTACTTCGACCACGATGTGGCTCGTGCGCTTCTGATAGCGGAACCCGCGGCCCATCGGCGCGGGACGCAATCGCTTCCAGCGCGGCCCTTCGTTCACGAAACAGCGGGTGACGAAGAGCGAATCGACGTCGAGCGATTCCCCGGCGTCATCCGCCTTCCGCTCTGCATTGGCTATGGCGCTGTGCAGCGCCTTCTCGACTTCCCGAGCAACGCGCTTCTTTGTAAAGCGCAGAGTCTGCAAAGCCTCTTCGGCACGCTGGCCGCGGATCAGATCCACCACGAGTCGCGCCTTCTGTGGCGACACGCGGATGAACTTCGCGATTGCAGTGCCTTCAATTTGAGCCGGGGCTGGAAGTGCCGTTGCCATCTTCTGTGCCCTTTATGCCTTTGGCGCCGGAGCCGCGCCGCCACCCGGAGCCGGTGCAGCCCCCGCCGCTCCCGGAGCCGGTGCGCCTGCCGCTGCGGCCGCCTTCTCAAGCGCGGCCTTTACGGCGTGTCCTTTGAACGTGCGCGTGGGGGCGAACTCTCCCAGCTTGTGACCCACCATCTGTTCGGTGATATACACGGGGATGAACTTCTTCCCGTTGTGCACCGCGATCGTGTGTCCCACCATCTCGGGAAGTATCGTCGAGCGGCGCGACCACGTCTTTACGACTTTCTTTTCGTTTCGTTCGTTGAGCGCTTCCACCTTTTCGCGGAGATGGCTGTCGATAAACGGTCCCTTTTTGAGCGAGCGCGGCATTTGCTGTGCTACTCCTCCACCCGGCGCAGTTTCACCCACTGGGCGCGGCGAACCTTTCGAAATCCACGCACCGGCCCGGGCACGCGGTGAGAAAGCGGGCAAAAAGGACACACAAAGCGCGTCCCCTGCGCATTGGGAATTTTTTCTACGATTACCGCCCAGCCGGCCCGGCAAAGGCGAAACAATACCTGGGGTGGGGGCGCCAGCTTCGAAACAGTCTTCACCACTGGCTTCGCTGCCCGCCGCGGAATTGCTTTCCGCGGGCGCGCTGCTCGCCGGTGTGTTCGTCGAGACGTTCTTGTGGCTGTCATCAGGGTGCTCTCAATTCCCCGCCGCGCCGGGATCATTTTTTTCTGCTGCTCCAAACTACGGCTTGCGCCGTTCCACAATCATCCGGTCGCTCGGCCGCTTTTTGCGCGTCTTTGCGCCCAGAGTCGGAAAACCCCACGGGGTTTGCGGGTGATTGCCCTTGACGCGGCCTTCGCCGCCTCCGTGCGGATGGTCCACCGGGTTCATGGCTACACCTCGCACTGTGGGCCGCCTCCCGCGCCAGCGGGTGCGTCCCGCTTTCCCGTAGGTTACATTTTCATGATCCAAATTCCCGAGCTGGCCAATCGTGGCCATGCAATCGACGCTAAATTTCCTCACTTCGCCCGAAGGCAGCTTCACCAGCGCAAAATCGCCTTCCTTGCTGAGCAATTGCGCGGCTCCTCCGGCGGATCGGACTACTTGCCCGCCTTTGCCCGGGTAAAGCTCCAGGTTGTGCACCATCGTGCCAGGCGGGATGTGCCGAATCGTAAGTGCGTTGCCGGGAAGGATGTCCGCACTCTCGCCGTTCTGTACCGTCATGCCGACTTCGAGCCCGACGGGCTGAAGGATGTAACGCTTTTCGCCATCGGCGTAATGCAGAAGCGCGATGCGCGAAGACCGATTCGGATCGTATTCGATGGCCGCCACCTTCGCCGGGATTCCGATTTTGTCGCGGCGGAAATCGATGGTGCGGTATTTCCGGGCGTGCCCGCCGCCGCGGTGCCAGATCGTGACTTCGCCATGGGCATTGCGGCCGCCGGTACGCTTTTTCGATTCCGTAAGTGACTTCTCCGGCGTTTCCTTCGTCACCTCGCTCTTGTCGAGCATCGTGAGAAAGCGCCGCGACGGGGTGTAGGGTCGAAAGGATTTGAGCGCCATCGTCGTTGCCTCGTGCCTGGACTACAAATTCTCCGCGTATTCGATCATCTTTTCGCCGGGCGCCAACTTCACGTACGCTTTTTTCCAATCGCGGCGAAACCCTTCGGCGCGCCCGCGGCGGCGAAATTTTCCGTGGAAGTTCGCCGTGCGTACACGATCGACTTTCACTTTGAAGACCCGCTGGACCGCTTCCTTGATCTCGGTCTTCGTGGCATCCGCGGCCACTTCGAACACCACCGTGTGCTGCGTTTCCTTTACGCCGAGACCTTTTTCGGTGATGATCGGCCGGCGGATGATTTGGTAAACGCTCGCTGCCATGGCCTAACCCTTTTTTCCTTTGGGCTTCGCTGCCGGCGCGGCTTTTTTGGTTGCAGTCACCTTTTTCGACTCTTTGGCCGCTGCTGTTTTCGCTTCGGCCGTTTTTTCGCTCGCGGCTTTCTTTTCCGGAGCCGCTTGAGCCGGTTCGATGCGCACCGGCGCTTCGGGCTTTGTGGCCGAAAGCGCGCGGCTCAGCTTCGCGGCGGCTTCGCGAGAGAGCATCAGCCGGTCATGCCGCAACAAGTCGTACGCTTCGAGGGCCGTTGCCGGCACGAGCGTAACTCCCTCGAGGTTCCGGCTGGCGCGCTCGAGATTCAAGTTCGGCCCATTCTCGACAAGCAGGATGGTTTTCGTCTCGCCGTCAAGTTTGTCGAGAGTCTGGCGGAAGGGCTTCGTTTTGTGCGAATCAAGCTTCCAGCCGTCCACAACCGTCAATTTCTCTTCGGCAAGCTTCGATGAAAGCGCCGAACGCAGCGCCCCGAGAACCATTTTTTTCGGCAGCGCATACTCGTAGCTGCGGGGCACCGGGCCGTGCACGGTACCGCCATGGCGCCAGAGGGGAGAGCGGATCGATCCAATGCGGGCGCGGCCTGTGCCCTTTTGCCGCCAGAGCTTTTTCCCCGAGCCGCTCACTTCGCTCTTGTCCTTTGTTTTGTGCGTCCCGGCACGCTGCCCTGCGAGAAGATGGCGCACGGTCTCGTGCAATAAGTTCGGGTTCACCTTCGCGGCAAACACGTCGTCGGCCAGCTCGATCTGGCCCACTTTCTTGCCTTCGAGATTTTTTACGTCCACAACCGGCATCGTCGTCTCTCGGCCGTTTACTTCGCGGCCTTTACTTTACGAATATAGATATAGCCGCCGGCCGGCCCGGGAACGGCCCCGCGAACCAGCAGCAGGTTCTCATCCGTATCGATTTTCACCACGCGCAGATTTTTCGATGTCTTGCGCTCGTTGCCCATATGTCCGGCGAAGTGCTGGCCCGGCCAAACACGCGAAGGAAACGAGCTTGCGCCGATTCCGCCCGGTGCGCGATGGAACATGGAGCCGTGCGTATTGTCGCCGCCCCGGTAGTGCCACCGCTTCACGCCGCCCTGGAACCCCTTGCCTTTGCTGACACCACTCACATCCACAAACTCGCCGACTTTGAAATTCTCCACCAGCACGCGGTCGCCCGGTTTCGATTCGTCCTTGGAATCTTCGATCCGGACCTCGCCGGTGTAACGCATCGGCGCGACACCCGCCTTCTTAAAATGGCCGGTGAGCGCCTTGTTCACCCGCTGCGGCTTGATGAATTCGACCAGGCCAAGCTGCACGGCGTCGTAGCCGTCCTTATCCTTCGTGCGCCGCTGAACTACGACGCACGGGCCCGCCTGCAGTACGGTACAAGGCACAGCGGCGCCGTCTTCGGCAAAGACTTGCGTCATTCCGAGCTTGATTCCGAGGATGCCGTTCACTGCCATAGCGTCCGCTTTTTCCTTCCAAAACCCCCAGGTCTTAAGACCTGGGCTACATTTACTTCGTCGTGTGCTCCCGCCCGAATGCCTTGATCTCCACGTCCACGCCGGGAGGAAGATCGAGCTTCATGAGCGCATCCACCGTGTCCGGGGTAGGCTCCAGAATATCGATCAGCCGTTTGTGGGTGCGCATTTCAAACTGCTCGCGTGATTTCTTGTCCACGTGCGGCGACCGCAAGACGGTCCAGCGATTGATCACCGTGGGCAGCGGAATCGGCCCGGCTACATCGGCGCCAGTCCGCTTGGCTGTATCCACAATCTCTTTCGTCGATTGATCGAGAATGCGGTGATCGTACGCTTTCAGACGAATCCGAATTTTTTCTCCGTTGGGCATGGTCGTTTACTCGATGATTTCGGAGACGGCGCCGGCGCCGACCGTGTGGCCGCCTTCGCGGATCGCGAACCGCAAGCCCTTCTCCAATGCCACCGGCGTGATCAACGTGATCTCCGCACTCACGTTGTCTCCCGGCATCACCATCTCCACTCCCGTCGGCAGCTTTACGTCCCCCGTCACGTCCGTCGTCCGAAAGTAAAACTGCGGCCGGTACCCCGTGAAAAACGGCGTGTGCCGACCCCCTTCTTCCTTCGTCAACACGTATGCTTCCGCCTTGAACTTCGTGTGCGGCGTGATCGACCCCGGCTTCGACAGCACCTGCCCGCGCTCGACTTCATCTTTTTCCGTCCCCCGCAGCAGCAATCCCACGTTGTCGCCCGCAATCCCTTCATCCAAGAGCTTCCGGAACATCTCCACGCCCGTCACCGTCTTCTTCATCGTCGGCCGAAAGCCCACGATTTCCACTTCTTC
>Ga0187772_10000924_pt1 | contig 13478 bp, 7 predicted proteins | sample 0116_SJ02_MP15_2_FD_133137 | JGI IMG/M metagenome (GOLD analysis project Ga0187772, IMG submission 133137) | Tropical peat soil microbial communities from peatlands in Department of Meta, Colombia - 0116_SJ02_MP15_20_MG | ecosystem: Environmental > Terrestrial > Soil > Wetlands > Peat | place... | reverse complement strand
GAGGCGATCGACGATGTCGAGAACGTGAAACAGGCAGCCTGGATGAATAACACGCCCGCGGTGATTGTCAACATCCAGCGACAACCGGGAGCCAACGTGATCGCGGTCGTCGACAGGATCAAGAGACTTTTACCACAACTCCAAAGCTCTTTGCCTCCTTCCGTGAAGGTCTCGGTGTTGACCGACCGCACCACAACTATCCGCGCCTCCGTCAGAGACGTACAGTTCGAACTGATGCTGGCGGTCGCCTTAGTCGTGCTGGTCATGTTTCTGTTTCTTCGCAGCATGGCTGCAACGGTCATCCCCAGCGTGGCGGTCCCTTTATCCCTCGTCGGCACGTTTGGCGTGATGTACCTGTTAGGATTCAGCCTCAACAACCTGTCCCTGATGGCCCTGACCATTTCAACGGGCTTCGTTGTGGATGATGCCATCGTCATGATTGAGAACATCGCCAGATACGTTGAACAGGGAGACTCGCCCCTTGAGGCGGCGCTCAAGGGCTCCAAACAGATAGGCTTTACCATCCTGTCTCTGACCGTTTCGCTGATCGCTGTACTCATTCCTCTCCTCTTTATGCGTGAGGTGGTGGGACGGCTGTTCCGAGAGTTCGCTGTCACCCTTGGCGTGACCATCCTCATCTCCGCCGTCGTATCGCTGACACTGACGCCGATGATGTGTGCGAGGATCTTGAAACACACGCCGGAGGAGCGGCAAGGAAGGTTCTTCCGTGGGTCCCAGCGGGTCTTCGACAGGGTCATCCAGATCTACGGGAAGACGCTCCAATGGGTGCTGAAGCATCAGACGCCAACACTCCTGGTGGCTGTCGCGACCCTGGTCCTCACGGTATTGTTGTACATCATGGTGCCCAAGGGGTTTTTTCCCGTTCAGGATACCGGCGTCATTCTCGGTATTTCGGAAGCGCCTCAATCGATCTCGTTCCCGGGCATGGCGAAACAGCAGCAGGCGCTCGCCCGTGTGATCCTGAAAGACCGGGCAGTCGAAAGCCTCTCATCTTTCATCGGTGTGGATGGAACCAATACCACGCTTAACAGCGGCCGCATCCTCATCAACCTGATACCCCTGGAAGAGCGTAAAGTGAGCGCCACGGAGATCATCCAGCGACTTCAACGGGAACTCGCGAAGGTCGAGGGGATTACGCTGTACATGCAGCCGGTGCAGGATCTCAGCGTCGACACGCGTGTGAGTCGGACCCAGTACCACTATGCGCTGGAGGATCCGGATATCGATGAGCTGAACAACTTTGCTCCCAGACTCATCGAGACGCTACGTAAACAGCCAGAGCTTCTTGATGTGAGCAGCGACCAGCAGAACAAAGGGCTGCGGGTGTCCGTCGATATGGACCGGAGCACCGCCTCTCGGCTCGGTATCACCCCTCAGCTTATTGATAACATCCTCTATGATGCCTTCGGCCAGAGGCAGGTCTCCATCATGTTCACGCAGTTGAACCAATACCGGGTTGTCTTAGCTGTCAAGCCTGACTTTCAACAAGGTCCCGATTCTTTGCAGGCGATCTATCTACAAAGTACGGCCGGTGGACAGGTGCCCTTGACCGGGATTGTCAAGGTATCAGAGACAACAGGACCGCTCCTCATCAATCGCCAGGGACAGTTTCCTTCGGTGACGGTCTCCTTCAACCTGGCACCCAGGGTGTCTCTTGGAAAGGCATTAAAGGCCGTGGAATCGGCCACACAGCGAATGGGACTGCCCGCAAGTATCCAGGGTGGCTTTCAGGGCACGGCCCAGGCCTTCCAGGCGTCTCTGACCAACGAGCCCCTTTTAATTCTGGCAGCGCTCGTGACGGTTTACATTGTGCTCGGGGTGCTCTATGAGAGCTATATCCATCCGATCACGATCCTCTCAACACTTCCTTCCGCCGGTATGGGAGCGGTGCTCGCCCTCATGGTTTTTAGTACAGAGCTATCGGTCATTGCCGTGATCGGCATCATTCTTTTGATCGGTATCGTGAAGAAAAACGGCATCATGATGGTTGATTTTGCATTGGAGGCTGAACGCAAAGAGGGCAAGAGCCCTGTTGATGCAATCTACCAGGCCTGTCTCTTGCGATTCCGTCCTATCATGATGACGACGATGGCGGCGCTGCTCGGGGCGCTCCCACTGGCGCTGGGCAGAGGAGTTGGTTCTGAGCTTCGTCATCCCCTCGGCATCTCTATCGTCGGTGGCCTCGTTATCAGCCAGATGCTCACCCTTTATACGACGCCGGTCATCTATCTTGCTTTTGATCGGCTGGCGCGACGTATCCGGCGCGGTCGCTCTGGAAATACGAATGCCCCCGAGAACCGCACGAGCTTGTCATGAATATCTCGGCGACCTTTATCAACAGGCCTGTTGCGACCACTCTCCTGACAATAGCGCTGGCCCTTGGCGGGGCAATCTCCTTTCGTCTGTTACCGGTGTCCCCTCTGCCTCGCGTAGACTATCCGACGATCTCGGTGTCGGCAAATTTACCCGGAGCGGACCCCGAGACCATGGCCACATCGGTGGCAGCTCCCCTTGAGCGCCAGTTTGGATTGATAGCCGGTGTGACCGAAATGACGTCGAATAGTGTCCGCGGCGCAACAAGCATCACGCTGCAGTTTGATCTGGACCGCGACATCAACGGGGCTGCACGGGATGTCCAGTCGGCGATCAATGCAGCAAGAGGTTACTTGCCGCCGACTCTCCCGAGCCAACCGACCTATCGCAAAGTGAACCCGGCAGAGGCACCCGTTCTCATTATTGCCCTAACATCCGACTCAGTAGGTGTAGGAAAGATGTACGATGCGGCCTCGACCATCCTTCAACAAAAATTATCCCAGGTGGATGGTGTTGGTCAGGTATTTGTAGGCGGCAGCTCCCTTCCCGCGGTCCGGGTAGACCTTAACCCAACGGCATTAAACAGGTACGGGATCAGCCTTGAGGGCGTTCGTAGTGTTCTGAGCAGCACGAACATAAATCGCCCGAAGGGACAGTTAGCAGACGCGATGAGAACCTGGGAGATCCAGACCAACGACCAGCTTCACGTTGCCGAGCAGTACCGACCCCTCGTCGTGGCTTACAGGGGGGGAGCTCCAGTACGGCTGCCAGACGTTGCCAACGTAGAGGATTCGGTGGAGGACCTGCGTGCCGTAGGACTGGTCAACGGAAGGCCTGCTGTGATGGTGATCGTCTTTCGTCAGCCCGAGGCAAATATCATTGATACGGTTGACCGCGTTCGGAGCTTACTTCCGCAGATGGAGGCGGTCATGCCAGGGGGAGTCAAGCTTTCGGTTGTTCAGGACCGGACGCCCCCGATTCGGGGTTCCCTGCATGACGTCGAGATGACTCTCGTTATCTCGGCATGTCTCGTGATTTTGGTCGTCTTCGGCTTTTTGAGAAATGTCCGCGCCACCGTAATCCCCGGCGTGGCAGTTGTGGTCTCTCTGGTTAGCACCTTCGGCGTGCTATACCTCTTTGGCTACAGCCTGGATAACTTATCCCTGATGGCCCTCACCATCGCAACAGGCTTTGTCGTTGACGACGCGATTGTCGTTCTTGAGAACGTCACCCGGCACAGGGAGAAGGGGGTTCTCCCGAGGGAGGCAGCCTTAATAGGGTCACGGGAGATTGCTTTCACCGTCCTCTCGATGAGCGCTTCTCTGGTTGCAGTCTTCCTCCCTATTCTCTTGATGGGCGGGATGGTAGGCCGCCTGTTTCGGGAGTTCGCTGTGACACTTTCTGCGGCAGTGGCTATCTCGCTTGTTTTATCGCTCACGACGACGCCTATGATGTGCGCTAAGCTCCTTAGACCTGAAAAAATGGGAGGACACGGGCCCGTGTATAGAGCGAGTGAGCAGATTTTCAACGGGATGCGCCACCTCTACGATGTCACTCTCCGATGGGCGCTGCGCCACCCCCGGTTTATGCTCGCTCTGTTATTCGTCACAATCGGGGTCAGTATCGGCCTCTTCATCGTCATTCCGAAAGGCTTCTTCCCGGAGCAAGACACCGGACGCCTGAGCGCTACCATCCAGGCGGAGCAGGACATCTCGTTTCAGGCCATGCAGAATAAGTTAACAGAAGTAGTGGACATTATCACGAGTGATCCTGAAGTCGATTATGCGGCGGTGTTTACTGGGGGAGGAGGAGGCGGTACCACGACCAATATCGGACGAATGTTCATTACGCTAAAAGCATTTAACCAGCGGAAGACCAGCGCGGAACAGGTGATCGCCCGGCTTCGGAAGAAGCTCGCCCGGGTACCGGGTGCCCCAACCTATTTTCAGGCAGTACAGGATTTGCGCATCGGCGGAAGGATAGGTGCTGCATTATACCAGTATACACTCCAGGGAGACAGCCTGACAGAGCTCAACGCATGGGGTCCGCGTGTACTCCAACGAATGCGCACATTGCCTCAACTGCTTGATGTGAGCAGCGATCAGCAGAACAAGGGGCTTCAAACCTCGGTGGTGGTAGACCGCAGCACTGCCTCTCGGTTGGGTATCACCTCGCAACTCATTGATGACACCTTGTACGATGCCTTCGGCCAGCGGCAGGTGTTGATCACTTATACGCTGTTAAATCAGTACCACGTCGTAATGGAGGTCGAGCCGAAGTTTTGGCAACGCCCCGAAACGCTGCGGGACATTTATGTGAGCTCTCCTCCTACCGGGGCCATGGTTCCGCTGAGCGCATTCGCTCGTTTCCAACGAACCTGGACCTCCCTGGCCGTGAACCACCAGGGTCAGTTTCCGTCGGTTACCATCTCGTTCAATTTGCTTCCAGGAGTTGCACTCGGGGATGCCGTCAACACGATCGAGGCAGCCACGCGGGAGATGGGGTTGCCGGCGAGTATCCGGTCAGGCTTTTCGGGTACGGCCCAGGCCTTTCAGGCATCGCTGGCCAGCGAACCGCTTTTAGTCCTGGCAGCCCTCGTGACGGTTTATATTGTACTGGGGGTTCTCTATGAGAGCTACATCCACCCGATCACCATCCTGTCCACGCTGCCCTCAGCGGGTGTAGGAGCCGTCCTCGCCTTGTTGCTCTTTCACAAAGAGCTCACCGTCATTGCTTTGATCGGCGTCATTCTTTTGATCGGCATTGTCAAGAAAAACGGCATCATGATGGTCGATTTTGCGTTGGAGGCTGAGCGCCGAGGAGGGATGAAACCGGTGGATGCGATTTACCAAGCTAGCTTGTTGCGATTCCGGCCGATTATGATGACCACCATGGCCGCACTGCTCGGGGCGCTCCCACTGGCGTTGGGCGGTGGGGTGGGTTCCGAGTTTCGCCGACCCCTCGGCATCTCCATCGTCGGCGGCCTCATTTTCAGCCAGATGCTCACTCTCTATACCACGCCGGTAATTTATCTCTACCTTGATCGTTTCAGGCTTTGGCTCAAAGGCAAACGGGGAGCACATAAAGGGAAGCCGGTGGCCGTGGGTCCATGAGGCATTAAAGCGACTGCGAAGCTGCGATCAATTTAGCTGTTTGAAATCGTCTTGTAAAATCCCTTCCAACCTCCCTTTGCCAAAGGGAGCAGAGAGGTTTCCCCCCTTTTGACAAAAGGGGGTGAAGGGGGATTAGATGTTCACTTTCGAAGGGCCAAATTGTTACCTACTCTTTATGATATATTTTTTGGACGAATTTGAGACAGCCACCGGAGAAGAATCTTGAAAGGAGAATCAATGATTCGTTTAACAACTGCTTGTCGCGTATGGAGATGGCCTTTAGGTTCCATTCTTCCAATACTCACAGGAATGCTTGCTCTTTTTACCGCCTGTACGGTTGGCCCGAATTATGTGAGGCCCACAACCGAGATCCCCGGGGCTTACAAGGAGATGGAAGCTTGGAAGGTGGCGCAGCCCAAGGACCATCTCACCCGCGGAGCATGGTGGGAAATCTTCAATGATCCTCAGCTTAACGCCCTCGAAGAGCAGGTTAATATCTCGAACCAGAGCCTGAAGGTGGCGGAGGCGCAGTTTCGGCAGGCCAGAGCTCTGGTTCAAGTTGCTCGAGCAGCCTACTTTCCGACGGTCACTGTGGGAGCGTCATTTACGCGCGCACGCGTATCGCCGAACTCGCCGAGCGTGGTCTCACAGACAGGAAAAACGGGAACCTTTTCCCCGCCTTACTCGGACTACTTGCTTGGCGCTGATGTCTCCTGGGAACTGGACCTCTGGGGTCGGGTTCGCCGCAACGTTGAGTCCAGCAAGGCAACCGCCCAGGCGACTGCCGCTGATCTTGAATCGACCCGCTTGCTGGTTCAGGGAGAACTGGCACAGGACTATTTTCAGCTGCACGCATCCGATGCACAGAAGCAGCTTCTGGATGCAACCGTCATCGCCTTCCAAAAGTTTCTTGAATTGACTAAAAACCAATACGCCAGCGGCGTAGCATCCAGGGCAGATGTGCTTTCGGCGGAAACTCAGCTTAAGACCACCCAGGCCCAGGCGATCGATGTTGGTGTGCAGCGTGCGCAGTTAGAGCATGCGATCGCATTGCTCGTTGGAAAACCCGCCTCTCTGTTTTCCATTCCTGTTGGACCGCTGACCAAGGTTCCTCCTGCCGTGCCCGTCGGGGTGCCATCCGGGCTTCTCGAACGCAGGCCTGATATCGCCGGCGCCGAGCGCCGTGTGGCAGCAGCAAATGCCCAGATCGGAGTGGCCGTAGCGGCCTATTATCCAACCGTTACGCTGAGCGCATCGGGTGGGTTTGAAAGCTCAAGCTTATCCAAATGGCTTTCGTGGCCAAGTCGCTTCTGGTCGGTTGGGCCTGGGATCTCGGAGACCGTGTATGACGGTGGCTTGAGGCGGGGTCAAACCGCAGCGGCGCGAGCAGCCTATGATGGGACAGTCGCATCCTATCGCCAGACCGTACTGACGGGATTTCAAGAGGTAGAAGACAACCTGGCCGCGCTACGCATCCTTGAAAACGAGGCTAAAGTTCAGGATGAGGCGGTGAAGGCGGCTCGGCAAGCTGTCGATTTCACGACGAACCAATACAAGGCGGGAACGGTTAGTTACCTCAACGTTTTGATTGCTCAGACCGTAGCGCTGAACAACGAGATCACCGCACTTGGCATTGCGAGCCGTCGGATGACTGCCAGCGTCCTTCTTGTCATGGCTCTGGGGGGCGGCTGGGATGTATCCACCCTGCCCTCGGCTAAAGACTTCGGTCGCAAGGACCTTAAGCAATCACAGTCAAACGAGAGCAAACCCTTGCCGATAGACTTGCCGAGCGCCAATACCCCGTAGGTTCGTCTTCGCTATTTTCGTCATTCTTTAATTGAAACTATGGACGCCCTTGCGCCTGCACGGCCCCGAGACAATGGATTCGCAAGCTGACCAAATCTTTTCGGCGAATGCCTACGAGTAGAGATAAATCCTATAAGCCGTTTTCCGACTGTCTCTCGACAAAAAAAAGGGATCAGTTAGAGGAGGGCAATAACTGATCCCGAGCAGTACATCAATGGGGGGCAAAAAAAGGGGCTTTTGATGTACTGTTTCTTCAATGACGCTATTCATTTTATGATAAAAACATTAGAGAAGGATTAGTACTGGATTAAGATTTTTTAAGACCGTGCCTTGGCTCATCCTTGCGAAATTCCGATACACCGATGTTATTGCTTTTGGGTAGAAAGTAGCGTATAATAATACAAAAACAGGGCTTTTGGAGACAGTAAGAAGAAAGTTCGTAAAGAGAGTTTGCCGCTTTCTGAAAGGTTGTGTTGTCATTCGTACAGATTCCTCCAACGTATTTCTGCATGATTTAGCCACTGCTTACCTGCACGTCGCATGAAATCGTGGAAATTGTTGGTCTGAGGCAGAAAAGAAAAGGACAGCCTTGTTCAATATTGATTTGGTTCATTGAGGGTTGGCGATGAAGTTTTCAGAGTTGGATTTGAGGCGGGAGATTCTGGAGGCCTTGACTGCCATGGGGTACAAGGAGTTGACACCTATCCAGGAAGAGACGTTCCTTCCCATCCTGAATGGGAGGGACCTCTTGGCCCGGGCAGAGACGGGCTCGGGGAAGACAGCCGCCTGCTGTGTTCCACTGGTTCAGAAGATCGATGCTTCGCTCAATGCGATCCAGGCCCTCATCCTGGTTCCCACGCGTGAACTGGCGTTTCAATATGTGGAGGAAATTAGCAAAATTTCGAGATTAACAGATGTTGTCCCTTTTGCCGTCTTTGGCGGATTCCCGATGGAGGTTCAAGAAGGAAAATTAAGAGACAGGGTGCATATCCTTGTTGCGACCCCCGGTCGATTGATTGATTTCCTATACCATACCACGGCGATTGACCTCTCTTCTGTCCGCACGCTGGTTCTGGATGAGGCGGATGAGATGCTGAAGATGGGGTTTATCGAAGATATAGACTTTATCCTGTCCTGTCTGATCCATGAACACCAGACCTTGTTCTTTGGGGCGACAATGCCCGAAGAGATTGATCGACTGGCCAGGACCTATCTGACAAAACCCGTCCGGGTGGAATTGAACAAGGAACGGGTGGCTCCTCAGAGTCTTATTCATCATTTTCAGGTTACGAGACGACACGATCGACTCAACGCTTTGATGGAATACCTAAGAAGGGAGAAGATCTCGCAAGCCATCATCTTTTGCAACTCAAGGCATCACGGTGAGGAACTGATAAAAAAGTTGGAGGGAAAATTCGAATCGATAGCGTATATCCACGGAGGCTTGGAACAATCGAGGCGAACGTCCATCTTCGAGCGTTTTCGCCGAAACGAAATCGCCTTCTTGGTTGCCACCGATGTTGCCGGCCGCGGACTTGACTTCAGCAGTGTCAGCCACGTGATCAATTATGACTATCCGTATCGGCCGGAATCCTACACGCACAGGACTGGAAGGACCGGGAGAATGGGGCGTGCGGGCATTGCCATGACTTTTGTGACAAATCAGGAGCTGGGAGACTTGAAATCCCTGTTTAAGATAAATCGTATTGATCCCATATGGCACGGGAATATTCCTGACCTACAAAACATTAAACGGAAAGGGTTCCAGCGGGTAAACACCCGATAGTGGAAAGCAGAGAGTAGAAAGTGGTCAAAACTGCATTCTACTTTCCACCTTCTAACCCGAGGTTTTGAACCCTTGAATCCAGGAACCCTCCACAAACCTACCTGGTAAAGGATAGAAACATACCCCCTGGTCGACTCGATGCAATACGAAGGTGACTTATGAAACGCGAGGATTTGAGAAATATTGCTCTGATTGCCCACGTGGATCATGGGAAGACAACGATTGTCGATGGTCTGCTCAGGCAGTCGGGCATCTTCCGTTTGAACGAAAAGATCCAGGACAGGGTGATGGACAATATCGACCTGGAGCGGGAGCGCGGCATTACGATTATGGCAAAAAATACGGCGATCGAATACAAGGGGGTCAAGATCAATATTGTCGATACGCCAGGCCATGCCGACTTCGGCGGGGAGGTGGAAAGGACGCTCAAGATGGTGGATGGTGTGCTGCTCCTCGTCGACGCCTCCGAGGGCCCTTTGCCCCAGACCAGGTTTGTTCTGAAAAAGGCTCTTGAGTTCAATCTCCCTCCCATCCTTGTGATTAACAAGATAGACCGTGGCGATGCGAGAATCCAAGAGGTGCTGAACGAGGTCTACGATCTCTTTATTGACCTCGAAGCCACGGAGAACCAGCTCGAATTTCCGATTGTCTACACCAATGCGAAGCTCGGGATTGCGAAACTGCGGCCTGATGAGAATACGAAAGACCTTCAGTGTCTGTTTGAGCTTATCCTTCGCGCCGTTCCACCGCCGGAAGGGGATGAGGCGGGGCCGCTGAAGATTCTGGTCACCAACATCGACTACAACGATTATGTGGGCAGGCTGGCCATAGGAAGGATCTTCTCAGGCTCGGTCAAGGTGGGGGATTGGGTTTCGACGATCGACGGCAAAAGGGAACCGATCAGGACGAAAGTTACTTCTCTCTGCGGATTTCAGGGACTCGAAAGGGTGGAAATCAAAGAGGCGCGGGCCGGGGATATTGTTGCTCTGGCCGGTATCGAAGGGATTAACATCGGTGACACCATCTCCGATGTCGAAAATACGGAGCCTCTTCCGAGAATTGCGGTAGATGAGCCCACGATCTCCATGGTTTTTTCCGTGAACACATCCCCCTTTGCGGGCCAGGAGGGAAGGTATGTTACATCGAGGAACCTGAGGGAGCGACTCGAAAAGGAACTCCTGTATAATGTGTCGATTAAGGTTGACTTTGATTCGACAGATTCGTTCAAAGTGATGGGACGAGGAGAGCTGCAGCTTGCAATCCTCATTGAGATGATCAGGAGGGAAGGCTATGAGCTTTCCGTTTCCATGCCGGAGAGCATTACAAGAAACGTGGACGGCATTCTTCACGAGCCTATGGAACATCTGGTCATCGATGTCCCGGAGGAATTCATAGGAGTGGTGACACAGCAGATAGGGATCCGGAAAGGCAGGATGCAGAAGATGAACAACAACGGCCATGGCAGGGTTCGCCTCGAATTCAGGATCCCATCCAGAGGGCTGATCGGTTTCCGTTCCCAGTTTTTGACGGATACCCGAGGGACAGGCCTCTTTAACCACCTTTTCGGCGGTTATGAACCATGGCATGGCCCCATCGCCAAGCGCTCTACCGGAACTCTGGTTGCAGACCGGCCTGGGAAGACCACCGCGTATGCACTTTATCACCTCCAGCCCCGAGGGACTCTCTTTATAAAAGAGAATACACCTGTCTACGAAGGAATGGTAGTCGGCGAGAATTCAAGAGACAACGATCTGAATGTCAATGTGACAAAGGAGAAGAAACTCACCAATATGAGGGCAGCGGGGTCTGACGAGGCCTTGCAGCTCATTCCGCCGAAGATCCTTAGCCTTGAGCAGGCCATCGAGTTCGTCAAAGAAGATGAGCTGGTTGAGGTGACCCCGAACTCCGTACGCATCAGAAAGAAGGTCCTCGAATCCAACAAGAGGCCCAGGTTTGTTTGACAGATGGAAAAAGGATTATTAATTTTATATTAAAATGGAGGGAATGCGATGGAAAAAAACGAGAGAATTCTTGTTCCCCTCGACGGCTCGAAGTGCGGAGAAAACATTCTCCCGATGGTGGAGCAGCTGGCAGAACGTAGGAAAGAAGGCATTTCTCTTTTGCGAGTTGCTTTAGCTCATACTTTTCCCGGCGCTGATCAAACAGAAGCCCAGGTGGAGGTAGTCCGTGGGGCAGAGGAATATCTTCATGGTTTGGAGGGTCATCTGAAGGCCAAAGGGTTCGATGTAGATACCCATGTCCGGTATGGGAATGAGGTTGAGGAGATACTAGATCATGCGGCCCAGAAAGAAATTGACCTAATTGCCATCTCTACGCCTCGCCATAGAGGAGTCAAACATTTTTTTCGGGGATGCGTATCTGAAAAAATCGTGCGCCATACGCCGAAGCCAGTCTTTCTGGTTCCGTGCAGTGGATAGATCACAGCGGATTTAATGGAGCAAGCGGGTCCAGAAATGGAAAAAAAGGGAGGATCATTTATGTATATCTTTTGCCCGAAGGCGAGTGAGCAGTTCACCTTTTAACCTCCCTTCTTAGCAGTGTTTCGGAAAGATTTTTCATGAACAGGGCGCAAATACCCCATAAGAAAGGCAACCACAAAGGAATCAAAAAAAGCGGTTTCGGATACTTCCAGGCCCAAGGTAAACTGCTACAGATTCTCCTATGGGGCCAAGGACAAAGGTCACGAAATAGAAGAGTAGATCACTTTTGGTATGCCATTTGGTGAGTGCAACGATGCTGAGCGCCATATAACAAATGGTTAGAACAACTGGCTTATGCCAGAACAATCCTACCAATACGATACATAAGGTATACAAACCTAATTCAAATGTAAGTTCTCTTTTCATTAGGCGGCAAACCTAAATGAACGATTTAAAGTTCTTTTCCATTTTCGGGATCCTGTGTCCTGGTTGATAATGCTATCCACTCCACCGTAAAAGTCAAGTTGATTTTCCTTGTCATTCTCCATCCCAATGATTATAAATACCCCAGAGGAGCAAGGAATGGAGCACAAATTTACAAACCGGCTGATTCATGAGACCAGCCCTTATCTCCTACAACATGCCCATAATCCGGTGGATTGGTACCCATGGGGAGGAGAGGCTCTGAGCCAGGCCAAGAAAGAGGATCGACCCATTCTCGTCAGCATTGGCTACTCCTCTTGCCATTGGTGCCATGTGATGGAGAAGGAATCTTTTGAAAATGAGACAATTGCGGGAATCATGAACCAACGCTTTATTAATATTAAGGTCGACCGGGAAGAAAGACCGGATCTTGACGAAGTTTATATGAATGCTGTTCAGGTGATGACTGGTTCTGGGGGATGGCCGATGACCGTCTTTTTGACTCCCGATCTCATCCCCTTTCATGCGGGAACCTATTTTCCCCCTGAAGATCGACGGGGAATGCCGGGTTTTTCAAAAGTTCTGGTGGTCGTCTCTGATTATTATCGCTCTCATCGAGGGGAAGTGGAGAAGGTGGAGGCGCAACTGAAAAATGCCCTCCATCAGATTGCTGAGATTATTCCCTCTCAGGAGGCCGTGAGCGATAGAGTCCTGTCGAAGGCTTTCAGTGCTCTGGAAAACCAATTTGATCCTTTTTACGGAGGATTCGGGAATGCTCCAAAATTCCCGAGCAGCATGGCCCTCTCCTTTCTGCTCCGACACTGGAAGAGTGCGGGATCAAAAAAGGCATTGGAGATGGTGGAAAAGACGCTGGAGAAGATGGCCAATGGCGGGATCTACGACCATATAGGAGGAGGGTTCCATCGTTATTCTGTGGATGAACGATGGCTCATTCCCCATTTTGAAAAGATGCTTTATGACAACGCCCTGCTTTCCAGAACTTATTTTGAAGCCCATCAAGCCACTGGAAAAGAAAGGGACCGTCTTGTAGGCGAAGAAATCCTCGATTATGTCCTTCGTGAAATGAAGAGCCCGGAGGGAGGATTCTACTCTACCCAGGATGCCGATAGTGAAGGTGAGGAAGGGAAGTTTTATGTCTGGACGAGAGACGAGATTAAAGAAGTATTGGGCAAAGAGAAGGGGACCCCTTTTTGTGCTTATTATGGGGTGGCCAAGGATGGAAATTTTGAGGGAGGGGCAAGCGTTCTTAATATTGCTTCCACCTTAGAAAAGGTTTCTCAATTATACGGGGTGCCTGTTGCAGGGTTGGAAAAGGAACTGGCAGAGGGGCGGCAGAAGCTCTATGCTGCAAGGGAAAAAAGAGTGAGACCCGGGCGGGATGAGAAGATTCTGGCCTCTTGGAACGGTTTGATGATCTCCAGCTTTGTCGATGGATTTAAGGTCACGGGGAATGAAAAATATCTTGACGGGGCGAAAGAAGCAGCCCGCTTCATCCTCCGGGAGATGAGGAAAGATGGCGACTTGATAAGGGTGTTTAACACAGGAAAATCTGGG
>Ga0187772_10000923_pt1 | contig 13482 bp, 10 predicted proteins | sample 0116_SJ02_MP15_2_FD_133137 | JGI IMG/M metagenome (GOLD analysis project Ga0187772, IMG submission 133137) | Tropical peat soil microbial communities from peatlands in Department of Meta, Colombia - 0116_SJ02_MP15_20_MG | ecosystem: Environmental > Terrestrial > Soil > Wetlands > Peat | place... | reverse complement strand
TTCGGGTACAAGAACCTCACGAACGGTTCCTACCTCTACTTCCTCAACAACATCGTGGGATCGATCAGCTACTTCACGAGCGCGGCCCAGATCGGCAGCGTCGCGCTGAGCACCCTCAACTACTCGTACCAGGGCAAGACCCTCGCGGAGAGCATCGCGACGTTCAACGTCACCATCGACTCCGTCCTGAGCAACTCGAAGCTGCTCGTCTATACTCCGGACCAGCGGTCGGTGCCGGTCCCGACGCTGCTGACGTTCCGCGTCACGCACAACATCACCGAGACCGAGTACAAGTACGGTGCGAGCATCAACTGGAGTTCCGCCAAGGACTTCCCGACGAGTACGCCGCTCCCCGCCGGCCAACCCTTCAGCATGGTGGCCCAGGACCTCGTCTCCTGCGACTACTCGAGCAGCACGTCGGGCAGCATGATCGAGGTCAGCTCCTTCACCACCGACCCGAACGACGACTCGGCGATCTATCAGGGGACCGGGAGCCCGGTCTGCCGGGAGCTCTTCACGACGCAGTACACGCTCAACGGAAGCTCCCAGGTCTACGACACCGAGCGAATCTACATGGCCAACCAGTCGGTCCAGCAGGGTCAGACGTACTCTTCGATGTTCGTGGTGTATGGCGGATTCCACTACGGTGCGAGCACCGGATTCTCCTTCGACCCCGCGGTGATCGCTCCGAACTCGGTCGTGGCCTCGACCGGTCCCCCCCACCAGAACCCGAGCCCCGCGCCCTCGTCCGGTGGATCGAACCCGAGTCCGCTGTTCCCCATCGCCGCCGTCGCGGGCATCGCGGCGGTCGTCACCGTCGCCGTACTCGTGGTCCGTCGCCGCCGCAAGCCCAAACCTTCCGTCCCGGTCCCGGCCTAACTCGTTGTCCGGGGTCGATCGCCGATCCCTCGAGAGAGGGCGGACCGCGTCCGCCCTGAGCTCGGCAGAAGGCCCACTGGGGCGAGGGGTGGCCGAGGCGGCGTCCACGCTCACTCCTGGTGAACCCCGCGCTGCCGACCGGACCTCCTCGCCCCGCGTCTATCCGCCCGCTCCATCGCTCGCTTCGTGAGCCCGGCGAGCCCGCCCTGGAATTCGTTCGCGCATCCGAGCTTCGGCGGGCAAGTCGTGGCCCGAGGCTCTCATCCGACCGTCCCGGTGGGTGGGCCGAGACGATTTGCCCGGGGCCGCGAGGCCCGCGGCCCCGGGGGGCCATCCCTGACCCTTTGGGCTGTCTCGGTGTTCTCAGCAGTCCGAGGACGGCTCGCTTCCGAGCCCCCAGACGTGCGCGACCACCCCGTACTGGCTGCTGCCGTCCCCCTGGAACTCGTAGACGAATCCGTAACAGGTGGTCGACGGCGATGCCACGGTGAACGAGACGGTGTACGAGGTGGACGACGTGGTCGCAAAGGAGGTGGTATAGCTATCCGAGACCGATCCGGTAACCCCGATCCCCGGAAGGCTGATGGGAACCGAGACGCCCATGTTGAACGACGACGAGAGTGTGTAGCTCCCGCCGTCGGTCATGCTGTAGCTGTTAGGAGTGGAGGTCTCCTGATACTCGCAGTACACCACCCCGGGGTCCGAGTTGCAGGCCGGCTGGGGCAGCCAATCTCCGACCGAGGTGGGACCGCTTCCCATGGAGCCGGAAGGCTCGAAGAAGTCGGGGAAGAGGCTGACCAACCGGGTGGCCGCGTCAAAAACGGCGGTGCCCGTGACCACGTACTCCTGCTGAATGATGAAACTGTCACCCTCGACCCCGTTCAGCGTCTTGGCGACGTTGGTCGTGGCCGTGGCGGAGTAGGATGTTCCCCCGCCGACGCTGACCCCGTTGATCGCTCCCTGGACGCTGAGACTATAGCTCTCTTGGGTTTCGAAGGTCGAGCTGGAGGAGACCGAGAACTCGACATACTGGCTATTGGTCGCAAAGTCGTACGTCATCGGGACCCATCCGCTCACGTAGTTGGTCGGCAGGTAGAAGTTCACCAGCTGGGCATCATAGACCTCGATGGTCTCGTTCCAGTGGCCCGACCAAACCGCGCTCCAAACGTTGAGCTCCTGGGCCCAGTCGACCGGATAGTTGTCCACGGACACGACGTAATTGCCCGGGCAGACCCATCCCAGGTACGAACCCTGGTAGACGGTGAAACTGTACTGGCCGGTCGAGCTCGTCAGATCCCAGCCCGCGAGGGCCGAGCTGCCCTGACAGTAGAGCGCTACGTAGATGTTGGCCGGGGCCACGTTGCCGTTCATGTCGTAGATCGTCCCGGAGATCGACGTCATTCCGTCCGAACCAGTCGCCCAGGAGCCCGTCGTGCTCCCGGAGTACGTCGTTCCATCGCACGTGTCGGTCGCGGTGATCTTGTAGTAGTAGGTGGTTGACGGCTTCAGGTAGTTGAGGAAATCCGTGGCGGAACCTGTCGGGGCCGTACCAAACCCTTGACCCGTGACAGCCGTATACGGATAGCTCGTGGACGGGCCCCAATAGAGGTTCGCCATCCCGAACGGGATCTGACTGCTCGAAGAGGCCTGGTATGTGACGGTCGCGTTCGTGGGGTTGGTGGAGACCGAGGCCGAGAGTTCGATCGGAGTGCCGGCCGACCAACATCCGCCTCCTCCTCCCCCACAACAGATCATTCCCCGAGCGTCGCGGACCATGCCCAGCGGACCCAGGCTTGCACCGACCATGACCAATACCGCGATCCACAGGGCCCATCGGCGCGAGTTCCACTCCGTGGCTCTACGTTCCATGTTTCCCTCCGTTCCGGGCGCAACGGCAGAAGCATGGTACGCTCGCGTGCCCTCCCCCACGCCGACGGGGTCGTTGACCCCGACCGGAGTGCGGGCTCGAAGGTGCTGGGCTCACGCCCTTATCGCGCACGCTTCTCCGTTCGCTCAAACGCCGATGTAAGCTCTATAATAACCGAGATTCGTGAAGTCCGATTTACAAGCTCTCGAAGAGCCGCCCGGCAGCGACGTTGGCTCCCGCTCCTGCGCCCGGCCGGTGCGGGGAACCCAACGGGCGACCGTCCTGGTCGCAGAGCGGGCGCTGCCGGGGCGGGGTTACCCTCGGGTTAGCGAAGATAGACACCCTCCGCCGCGTTGGGCCCGGGCGCGGCCATGACCGAGACCAAGAGTTCGGAGGTCCTCTCGACCCCCCGTTCGATGCACGTCCTCGTGACTGGAGCGACCGGCCAACAGGGGGGTCACGTGGCGAGGCAGCTCCTGAAGCGCGGCCACCGGGTCCGGGCCCTCACCCGAGACCCCCACAGCCCGAAGCTCGCCGAGCTCCGGTCGAAGGGCGTCGAGGCGGTTCAGGGTAGTTTCGACGACGAGCCGTCCATCGAACGGGCGGCGAGGGGGGTCGACGCCATGTTCCTGATGGGCACCCCGTTCGGAGGCGGGGCGGAGGTCGAGACCCGGCAGGGCAAAGGGGCCGTCGACGCGGCGAAGCGGGCGGGCGTGCCGTGGCTCGTCTACTCCTCCGTCGGCGATGCCGACCGTAACACCGGGATCCCTCACTTCGACAGCAAGTTCGCGGTGGAGGAGCACCTTCGCCGGTCCGGCGTTCCCTTCGCCATCAGCGCTCCGACGTCCTTCATGGAGAATCTGCTCTCCCCGCTCACGAGGAAGGCGCTCGAGGACGGGAAGCTGGCCGCGGCCGTCTCCCCCGACCGTTCGATCCAGATGGTCGCGCTCGATGATCTCAGCGGCTTCGTCACGCACCTCCTCGAAAACCCTTCCCGCTACGAAGGACGACGGTTCAATGTCGCCTCGGACTCGGTGAGCTACGCCCAGGTCGCGGAAGTCCTCTCGAAGCTCTACGGCCGGAAGATCGAGTACCAGCGGATCCCCATCGAGGCCCTTCGTGCGCAGAGCGCGGACTTCGCGAAGATGTTCGAGTGGTTCGAGAGCGCCGGCTACACGGCCGACATCGCAGGGCTCCGCCGCGACTTCCCGCACGTGGGCTGGCACCGGCTCGCCGACTGGGCCGCCCGCCAGACCTGGCCGGGTGCGTCGCGCTGAGCGGAGCACGGCGAGGATCGAGGCGCCCCGCGCCGGGGAACGCCACGCCTAGTAGGGACTAGACCCGACGGGGACTTCCCTATACGCGTGCTGAATCTTTCGCCGCGGACCGGTTCGAGGAGGGGATGCCGGAACAGACCTGGGCCTTTACGGGGCTTGAAGTGCTCCATCCCACGGACTTCCTCGGGGGTCGGCTCGACCGCCCCGGCACCGCGGTCGTTTGCTTCGGCGCCACGTGGTGCCCGGTCACCCGGCGCTTCCTGCCCCGGTTCCTGGCGTTGAACGGCCGGGTGCGGGGGACGCTCATGATCGCCGACATCTCCGATCGTGACGATCCGCTCTGGGACGTCTTCCACATTCGGATCACCCCCTCGATCCTCGTCTTCGACGACGGAGCGCTCCGGACGAGGATCGACGGTCGCCGCATGATCGGGATCACGAGCGCGGCGCTCGCCCGATTCGAAGCCCAGCTTTCTCCGCGCTCCGTCTCGGGCCCGGTCGCTGCTCCATGACGGTCGTCCGGACCGTCGCGGCCCACGAGGTCGTGCAGGCGGCGTATCCGCGTCCGGTCACGGAGCGGGATCAGGTCGGCATGGCCGTCGGGAAGGCGATCGACGAGACCTTGTCGCGGTTCAGCTACGAGTTCGCCCAGGGGCGACGCCCGACGCGCGCCGCGATGAACCGTCTGGCCGCCGAGATCCTCGACGACGAGCTCCTCAACGTCCCCCTCGAGTTGGACCCGCAGGACCGCGAACGGGAGCTGGCCGGGATCGCGGGCGTGCTCCAGGCGTTCCGGGGGAGCGAGGTCATGGGGCTCACCCGCCCCCGGAGCCGGTTGATCCTGATCAACGAACGCGTGGGCGTCTATGCCCAACCGGACTACTGGGACGGCCGGGTCCGGTTCTACGAGATGAAGAGCTACCTCGCGGTGCCGCCGCCGCCCGACGTTCAGCTCCAGCTCGAGCTCTTCCAGTGCGCGTTCCCGACGTTCCGGGCGTTCCTCGCCTGCTTTGATCGCCACTCGTCCCCCTCGACGACGTCCATCATCGAGATCCCTCCGCTCGCCCCGGCCTCTCGCGATGCGGCCCTCCGGCTCGCGCTCCGGACCGGCCTCGATCACGGGCTCGAGAAGGTCCTCGAGTACATGGACAGCCCCACGGTCCGCTACGCCCTGCCGGACGGACCGGCGCCGTCCGTGTAGCGGGGCTGCCCCTGCAGCCGGGCGCGATGCGCGCTTAAGGCCCCGGGCCTCTCCGTCCGGGGTGGAAGGGACCCGTCAACCCGGATCGCCAGCAGCTCGGTCGATCGCAGCCCTCGTGCTCGTGCTCGCCGTGGTCTGCGTGCTCGGTTCGGCCTCCTGGGGCTACTACCTCTGCCACGAGGCGAACTACAACTGTCCGGCGAACGGGTGCGGGGAGGTCCCCCAACGCAACTGTGAGGCCGGCACGACATTCGCCGCGGCAACGCTCGTCGTCGGGACCCTGGTGTCCGTCGGCGCGCTCCTGGTCCTCCTCCGACCTCGTCATTCGGCCCCCCGCGATTCACGAAGTCCGGCTCCTTAGGATTCGATTCCGAGCGGAGGTGCGGTGGATCCCCCGCGCGCGCCGGGCAGGGGAGAACGGGGTGCCCCTCCGGAGCTCAGCGATGATGCTCGTGAGCGGCCAGCCACTCGCGGGTGAATCGCAGGTTCTCGTCGAGGCTTAGCGAACCCTCCCAACGACGGATCGATGCGGGGAGGGGATTCGCGGGAGGTCGTCCCGCGGCCTCGAGCACCCCGGAGAGGTAGCCCCGGATCTCGCTGAGGCCGTCGATTCCCATCACGGGGCCGTGCCCCGGAACGATGCGCTCCGGACGCAGACGCTCGATCTCGTCGAGCTCCGTGAGCCAGTGCCGCGGGTCGCCGGAGCCCATGCTCGGCTGCACGCCCACGACCACGAGATCGCCCGCGAAAAGAACCCTCTCGTGAGGGAGGAACAGGAAGGCGTCCGCCTCGGTGTGGCCCCGGCCGAGGGAGATCAGTTCCGCGCCGCGCGTCCCCGGAAGCGTCAGCCTCGTCTCGAACGTATGGTCGGGCGGAGTGGTCCTCAGCTGGCCGATCTCCGAGAGGATGGCGCGGTCGATCTGGATCATGAAGCCGAGATCGGTGCGCGCGTCCTCCGAGCGCATCTGATCGCGGCGGGCCTCGAGCTCCCGGAGCTCCTTCTCGATCGACCCGCGCGACAGCTCGACGGTCCACCGCTCCCGGGACTCGAGGATGATCTCGCGCGTCCGCCGGGTCCCCCAGATCGGGACCGACGAGAACTCCTGGTTACCGAGCGAGTGATCGAGGTGCCAGTGGCTGACGGCGGCCACGGTGGGGGGGCGGCCGAGGCGCCGCTCGGCCTCGCCCTTGAGGATCCGGGCCGTGGCGGGCGTCAAGCTCGTGTCGAACACGAGGGCGCCCGCGCCCAGGTCGACCATGCCCGAGTTGCAGATCGCATTGCCGTCCAGATGGGCGATCGCCGCATGAATGCCTTCGTCGACCGACTCGAACGAGTAGTGCGGGAGAAAGTTGGCTGTCACGGGCGGACCCCTCGGACGAGGCACATGCTCCGACTATAGGTTGCCGACCCGGGCAACGGTGGCGCCCGGGACCGACCCGCCCCGTGGGAGCCCGTGCCGATCCCGCCAGGGGCCACCCACGTATATACGTATAGCTACGCATGATTAAATACCGGCCAATCCAACTCTAGGGTACTCCAATCGGTTGCACGACCGGCGTGACCGGGCACGCCCGTATGCCAGTTCATGCGCGCCCTCGTCGCCGTCTCCGCGATCGTGGCCATCACTCTGGCACTCCTGCTTTCCGGGCTCGGGGTCCCCGCGCTCCACGGGGGAAACGCCTCACCGGCCGCATCCGGGCCGAGCCCGGCGATCATCACCCCGAAGCAAGCATGGGAAGGGATCGACTACAACGCGAGCTGTGCGAGCTGTCTCGAGGCCGATGCGCAGCTCGCGAGCGGGGCCGGCTACGTGGTCGAGGTCGTCAACGGCTCCTTCGAGATATGGACCCTGCAAGGCGCGGAGCTACTCGCGGGATCCCTCGACTCGCTGTTCCACGCCGGAACGGACCGGGTGGCGTACCCGCAGATCCGCTACGACGGGTTCGATCTCCGGTGGTTCGCGACCGCGGACGATCTCCGATCCGACCAGATCCTCTTCGCCGCGAGCGACACGAGCGACCCGACCGCCGGCTGGAACGTGCAGCGGTTCACCGTCGCGGCGAACGAGATCCCCGAGCGGTCGATGCTGGGGGTGGACGCGCTCGATCTGGTCGCGACCGCCGACCTCTTCAGCCGCTCCTCCGGCGCTTTCCTCGGGGCGCAGGTCTGGGTCGCCAACAAGACCGAGCTGACGAGCGGCTCAGCCGTATCGGTCTGGAGCAGCGCGGTGAACGCTTCCGCGGAAGCGCTCGCCCCCGCCCAGCCGCTCACCGATGCGCGGTCGCTCTACCTCGCGACAGACGGTACGGGCACGACCTCCTCGCTCGATCTCGAGCTTCTTACCGGTTCCCCGCCGGCCACGCCGGTCCTCTCGACCCCGCTCCAGATCCCGGTCACGTTGACCTCGGCGCCCAACGCCGTCCAGGCGAACAGCTCTGAGCTCGTCCAGGTCGGGGACGGGCGGATCGCGAGCGCGGTCTGGAAGTCCGGGACGCTCTGGGCCGTCGCCACCGAAGGATGCCGACCCGCCGGGGACGCGGTCCTCCGCTCGTGCCTCCACCTCTGGGAGATCAGTACCCCGAACGGGGTCGTCGAGCAGAGCTTCACCTGGAGCAGCGGGGCGGGCACGTACGACTTCTACCCGGCCCTTTCGATCAACGGGACGGGGGACCTCACGCTCGTCTTCGGAGAGTCTTCGGCCCGGCTCGATCCCAGCGTGTTCGTCACGGGCCAGACGAACGTGGACCCCATGAACACCCTCGAGACCCCGACGCTGCTCCGGGTGGGGACCGGCCCGGATGCTCCCTCCGCGGGTTGCTCGGCCGGGGTCTGCCCGTTCGGGGCCACGTTCAGCGTCGCGTGGACGGTGTTCAGCGGGGTCCGGTTCTGGGTCGTGGGAGAGTACACCTCGACGGACTCGTCGTCCGTCTTCTGGCACACCTGGGTCGCCTCGGTGAACAACGTGGAGACGTACCCCGTCACCTTCTCCGAGTCCGGTCTCGGTGCCGGTGACTCGTGGTCGGTCACGCTGAACGGGGTCGAGACGACCTCCAACACTTCCTCGATCTCGCTCGAGGAGCCGAGAGGGGCCTGCACGTTCTCTGTCCTTTCCCCAATCCCCGGCGTCGCAGGAACCCGGTACGTCGCGACGCCCACCACCGGCTCGTTCGCGGTGTCGGACGGCCCGATCGAACAGCAGATCGCGTTCACGGAGCAGTACCGGCTCAGCACGTCCGTGCTCCCGCTGGCCGCCGGGATCGTCGAGCCGTTGGGGGCCTGGGAGGACGCCGGCTCCTCCGTCTCCCTCGGCGCGCTCGCGAACTCGAGCTACGCGTTCCGCACGTGGGACGGGAGCGGAGCGGGGTCCTATACGGGCACGTCGAACCCCGCCGAGGTCGAGATGGTGGGGCCGATCACCGAGACCGCGTCGTTCGTCAACTCGACCACGTACCTCGTCGACTACTCGGAGACGGGCCTTCCGTCGGGGACGACCTGGTCGGCGACCCTGAACGGCCTCGTGCAGAGCTCGGCCGCGGAGAGCATCACCTTCAACGTCACGAACGGGAGCTACACCTATGTGGTCGAGAGCCCGATCTCGGGCGGACCCGACACCCAGTACGCGACCCCCACGGTCGACGGCTCGTTTTCGGTCGACGGGGCGGGCGTCCCGGTCGCCGTTCCGTACACCACGGAGTACTTGCTGACGACCGGCGCGCTCCCGGACGGGGGCGGTTCCGTTTCCCCCGCGACGAGCTGGATCGCCGCAGGGAGCCTCGTGAACCTGAGCGCGGTCCCGGCGTCCGGCTACGCTTTCGACGGCTGGAACGGTTCGGGCGCCGGAAACTACACCGGGTCGGACGACCCGGCGGCGGTGTCGATGCACGGTCCCGTCCAAGAGACTGCCCTCTTCCGAACCAGCTCCGTGACGTTCGCCAACGTCACGTTCGGGGTCTCCCCGGCGGACGGAGGGCTGATCGCCTTCGAGGGCGCGGACTACGCCGCCGACCAGTGGATCATGATCTCGGCCGGGGTGTACTCGATCTCCGCCCCCCCTTCGCCCGGATACGAGTTCATCCAGTGGACGGCGGGAGGAGCGATCACCCTCGGCCCGGGTATCGCGAACGTCTCCGGCGACGGTTGGATCAATGCGACGTTCGAGGCGGTGCACCTCGTCTCGATCGTGACCGCCCCGACGAGCTGCGGCAGCGTGTCCGTCGGGGGAAATGTCTACGGCAATGCTGCGTCGCTCGTGCTCCCGAACGGGACCTACGATCTCACTGCGACCGCCTGTTCGGGGTTCAGCCTCCTCTCGGTCGTCGGGTCCGGTGGGGTGACCGTGTTCGGGGATCGGATGAACATCACGGGGAACGGAAGCGTTGTGGCCACCTTCACCCCAAAGTTGACCACGAACGCCGCGGGGAACGCCTCGACCTCGGGGCTCGACCTCGCCCTCCTCCTGCTCGCCTTCGGGGCGCTCGCGAGCGCGCTGGTGTATCTCGTGATCCGCGGACCGAGGAACCCGCCGCCCGTGGCCGGCGCCGCGCCGGCGCTTCCAGAACAGGTGCCGGACTGGAGCGAAGACGGGGAGCCGATCTGGGTGCGGCGGCGGCCGCCTTCGTAGCGCGGCCAGACCGGAGCGGGTCACCACCCCCGGTCGGGGGGTTTCCTTCGAGCACCGTCGATGGGAGGTATTTTGAGGGGGTCCGGACCTGTATGCCGACACCCATGTCGCCATCGAGGAACGAAAGGCACGCCGTGGCCGCGACGAGCTTTGGAGTAGCATTGGTGATGGGTCTCGCCGCGGTGCTCGCGGCGATCGTCCTTGCAACGCCCGGCGCCGCCGCTCCCGCCCCGAGCGCCCTGACCCCGGCCTCGGGGAACAGCACGCAGTGGGCCTTCGGCGGGTCGGCGTCCCTCAGCTTCAGCTGCTCGGGCAGCACCTGCACGGGCGGCTCGTCGAGCGCACCCTCGGGGATCTCGGAGAGTTTCCAGTACTACATCGAGTGGGTCGTGATCTACACGGAGACCAACGTGTCGTCGACCCAGACGATGGTCGAAGCGCAGGAAGCGCTGAACGCCTCCGCCTCGGTCTCGGCGACCGCATGCCTGCCTTCCTCCTCGTCGTCCGGCTGCAGTAGCACCTCGTTCAGTCTCAGCCTTTCGGGGCGCGAATCGGCGATCGGGTTCACCAACCTGACCACGGGCTCGGTTACGCTCTCGAGTCCCACCTCGGGCTCGACCCCGGCGTGGGCGGTCACGAACGCCCAGTCCAACGAGACGTTCAACTTCAGCGGGGCGTTCAATGCGCACAACTCCACCACGTCGGCGGGGATCACCTTCGACGTCGGTGCGAACGAAGGCGCCGCGGTCTCGTTCTCTCCGTCCCTCGGCATCGTGCCTCTGGACCCGTCCCCCGGTGAGACCTGGAACTCGAGCGCCCCGTACACCGCCCACGGCAGCTACACTACGGGATACACGTTCGCGTACAACGAGCCCGGCAACAGCAGCACCGTCAGCAACTGGACCCACGGGAACGTCGGCTCGTCGGGGACCCTGACCGTCGACGGCACCGATCTCGGGGCGTACACCCTCACGGACAACTACACGCAGCCGCCTTCCTCGGTGACGGCCCAATCGATCCTCTTGAACTTCGGGAGCGGAGACTGGAGCGCCACGGACGGCTGGCTCATGGTCCCCACCTCGACCTACGGGGGGCTGTTGACCGGCCTGTCGTACGAAGGCGCCCTCGCGGTGATGCCGACCTCGGGAGTTCATCCGAGCGAGGGCCCCACGTCGCTGACGTCGACCGAGTCCGCCTACTATCAGAAGGGGAAAGGGTTCATCGGGGCCAACGCCACGGGGTCCACCGCCTCCGCGAGTACAGGAACGGGCTTGACCGGCCCGGTGATCAAGCTCCAGGCCGGCCCGGAGCCGGTGAGCGTCGCGGAGCAGCAGTACTCGGCGATCCTCACGCCCAGTTCGAGCTCTTCGAGCTTCCCGTGGGTCTGGCTCATCGTAGCGGTCGTGGCGGTCGTCGTGGTCGTCGTCGGAGTGGTGGCGTGGCGGAGGACCAAGCGGCCCCCCGCGCCCTCGCCGATGGGCACCGTTCCGACCGGAGCCGCTCCCACTCCCGCAGCGGAAGGCGCGGCACCACCTACGGACGGCTCCAGCCCTCCGCCCCCGGGCGGACCGGGCACCGTCTGACCGGACGCCCCCGGGACCCGACCGGGTCGGATCCAACCCCTTCGAACGTGTCGGCTTTTCTTTGGTGGCCCTGGAAAGGTGCGGGCCGGTCGGACTCGCTCGCTCGGACCTCTAGACTTAGTGGCCCCTAGCTCTATCCTGCCCGCACACACGGAGGGGGCGAGGATGTCCGCAGGACAGGTCCGGATAGGATCGATCGTGATCGACTGCACTGACTTCCCGAAGATGATGGCGTTCTGGCAGGGGGCGCTCCGCTACGTCCCCCGGGAGCCGGCCGAGCCGGGGTGGGTGGTGCTGAAGGACCCGGAAGGGCGGGGCCCGAACGTCTCCCTTAACCTCACCTCGGAGGGCCCCGCGCCGACGTACCGTCTCCACCTCGACCTCTACACTTCGGACCAGCCGGGCGAGGTCGAGCGCCTGCTCCGCCTCGGCGCACGGATGCATCGCCCCGCCGACGAGAAGGGGGACTTCGTCACCCTCGCCGATCCGGACGGGAACGTCTTTTGCGTGGTCCAGAAGGAGGCGAAGTAGGATGACCGGCCCCGAGGCCCCGCGCGTGTTCCGGGTCCTGCTCGAAGTGCGCGATCTCGACGAAGCGGAGCGGTTCTACGAGGCCCTGCTGGCCACGAAGGGTCGACGCGTCGGTGGCGGTCGGATCTACTTCGACTGCGGCGAGGTCATCCTCGCGGTCGTCGACCCGACCACCGGCGGCGAGGGCCGGGTCAGCCCTCTTCCTGAGGCGCTCTACCTCGCGACCACGGACCTCGAAGCCGTGTTCCGGCGGGCGGAGGAGCTCGGCTGCCTGTCGTCCGAGCTGATCCACGACGACCCGGAGAGCCCGGCCGGGCAGATCGTCGTCCGGCCCTGGGGGGAACGGTCGTTCTACGTCGCGGACCCTTCGGGCAATCCTCTCTGCTTCGTCGACTCGAACACGCTGTTCACGGGGTCCGAGGGAACGACGCCCCGTCCCGGACGCCCTCGAGTTCGGGAAGGTCGGACGACGACCCCTAGATCCCGCCCCCGGCGGACGTGAGACCGCTCGGATCGCGTCGGGAACAAGGTGAAACTCGCGGCCCGAACCGACGATCCCGCGCACCGCCCGAGAGCTCTCGAGGGAGCGACGGGAGTCGATAGAGCGTCCGGATCGAACTACCGAGTCGCCCCGCAGCGTCCGTCATGGGAAGGGGATCAGCTGGCCGACGGGCGGTCTCCCTCGGACGGTGAGGAAACTGCCTGCTTGCTCCGCGTCGCGACGAGCATCACGACGCCCGTCACGAACGTGCCGATGTAGACCGCGAGGAGCGCGTCGTAGAGGTACCGGATGTCCCCTCCGTAGTACGTGATCCCGAACAGGTAGTTCGCCATGTCCGTGGTGGAAGCGAAGCCGACCTGGCTGTAGGTGAAGATCGCACCGACCAGGAGCAGGGTGAGGAGCGCGGATCCGATCACGCCGATCAGGACCGAGAGGCGGGAACGGACGGCGAGCAGAAGCGCGGCGCCGACGAGGTCGGCGACGGCCGTGCCGAGGATCACGTACCAGTGCACGAAGTAGCCGTTCGAGACGGTGCCGAAATCGGTCTGGAGGTTCTTGTCGGTGATCAACATCACGACCGAGAGCGCGAAGGCCAGGAGGAAGGCCAGGCCGTAGTACGCCGGATATGCGGGTCGGGGTTTCGGGTTCTCCATGTTCGGCTCCCTGAACGAGCCAATCCTGAGGTGGGTCACCCCCTTTTTGGTCCAAACGCAACATCGGTTGGTCCAAAACCGGCCGGCGGGGCGATGGCCCTAGAACGAGAGGGTCTTCCGTCTCGGGGAGATCTCACTTCGCCGACGGCGTGGGATCGAGGTGACCCCCCCATCAACCCCCTCTCCCGTTCGCGCGAGGGGGATCCGCGAAGACCGTTGATATACGTCATCGGTATGCGACCCGCACCCGGAGAGACGAAGCATGTCGACGCGCGGCGACGCCCGATGGTCCTCCCCCTCGCGGATCTCCTCTCACCGAACGGTCATGGCTGCCTTGGTGGGCCTCTTGGTGGCGTCCTTGGCAATG
>Ga0187772_10000922_pt1 | contig 13492 bp, 17 predicted proteins | sample 0116_SJ02_MP15_2_FD_133137 | JGI IMG/M metagenome (GOLD analysis project Ga0187772, IMG submission 133137) | Tropical peat soil microbial communities from peatlands in Department of Meta, Colombia - 0116_SJ02_MP15_20_MG | ecosystem: Environmental > Terrestrial > Soil > Wetlands > Peat | place... | reverse complement strand
GAAGATCACCACCGGCTCCGGTCCGCTACGCGAGAAGTTCGAGCGGATCGCCAAACGCCGCGGACGCAAGATCGCCAAGGTCGCGATCGCCCGCGAGATCCTCACCCTGGCCTACTACGGACTCTTCCGACCGCGTCGACAAATCTGTTTCATAGGGCGGCCTTGCGACCCCCAAGGCTTACGGGATCGGTCGGCGGGGGCTTGGTCGAGCCGCGCGGAGGTTGTCAAGCACAACCGCGACGGCCGCGTCGAGACGGAGTCGATGAACAGCGCGACGTTTGGGGTTCTGGAGCAGATTGCCGGTCGATAGGTGCATCCCTTGGCCGTCCTAGTTTGGGTGCGCGACCGTGGATTCGTCCGGCACCCGGGCGAAGCCGGGGTCGCCGCCATGGTACGAGCACTGGCGCCGACCTGCGCCGTCGACAGTAGCAATGAGGAATACGTCCATCCGCTCGATGAAGGCGCGATCCTCGGGGCCTATCACCACCCGTGAGAGGAGCGTCTCCTCGAGTCGGTCCGCGAGCCGACGGTGTCGAAGCAATCTGGAGGCGGCGCGAGCCGGCGGGGCACGCCGAGCTCATTCGAGAAGTCCGTCAGCTAGGCGGGCTCGTACGTGCGCACGTCCTCCGGGCTGTAGTGACCGACCGCGTCGAACCACTGTTTCGCGTGCAGGGCACGGCACAGGTCTCACTCGGCTGCGACGATTCCCGCTTGGTCATACAACGGCCCCGCGATCACCTCGCCGAACGAAGGCTCGATCACCGCCGCGCTGCCGCGACCGAATATCTCGCGATTCGGCGGCAGCGCCGCCGGGAAGTCGTCGGGGAACGCGGCCGCGGGAATGATTGTGGGACCGAGACGACGAAGGCGCGGGACTCGATCGCGATGTGACGCATCGAGGCGAGCCACCCCGTAGGTCTTGCCGTTGAAGTGGTAGATGACATCGATGATCACGTTCGACCAACCGGTCACCCGGGAGGCGGAAGAGCGCTTTCCCAGAGGTGCTTTGCCTAGGAATGAGTCCGGATCGGGCTTCTGGAGTTGCGGGGATGCGGACGTCAGCGCCACCAGGGGTCAAAACTGGGAGCACGCCGCAGACCGCATTCACCTGGTTCGCCGGCGCAGTGCGCACGTCAACCTCGAGGCCTATCCGGAATAGCCTTCGGTGAGGGTGACATCTATGTTCGAGGTTTTCTGGTAATAGCCCACCGCGGTGCAGGCCGCCCCGGTTGCGCACGAGACACCTGACAGGTAGCTGCCTACTGAGCCAGCAGGATTCGGGGTGTTCATGATGGTCCAGGCGGTGCCGTTCCACTGTTCGGCTAGTGTCGTCGCGCCGCCGGAGCTGTTGTTGTAGTAGCCCACCGCGACGCAGTCGGTGGCGGATGTGCAGGAGATGCTGGATAGGTAGCTGCCGTTCGCCCCCCCGAGGTGGGTACGTTCTGGAGCGTCCAGTCGGAGCCGTTCCACTGCTCGGCGAGGATCCCGGCGGTGCCTCCCACCGCGATGCAGAAATTGATCGTCGGGCAGGACACGCCGGTCAGGTCGCCGGTGCCAGAGGGTGGTCTCCAGCGTCCACGTGCTCCCGTTCCACTGCTCGGCCAGGGGTGGCTGGCCGATGCCCGACGTTCCGACGGCTATGCAGTTGGTGGCGGCCGGGCAGGACACGCTCGACAGGGCGCTGGTGGACGATCCCGTTGGGGTGGGACGGTCTCGGCGGTCCAAGCCGTGCCGCTCCACAGCTCGGCCAGCGGGGCGTTCTGCGGTCCCTGGTTGTAGTAGTCGTAGCCGACCGCCATGCAAGTCGCATCGAGGCAGGCAACACCGGACAGCACGCTGTCATAGCCGGCGCCGAGGCTGGGTGTGGGTTGGATCGACCAGTCGGTGCCGGTCGACTGCTCGGTCAGCGCGAGGTCTGGGGGCGGATTGCCCGCACCGGTGGACTCCGCGCCCACCGCCGTGCAGGCGGTGGCAGTGAGGCAGGACACGCCGGACAGAGAGCTGCCCGTGGCTCCGGCCGGGTTGAGCGTCGTCTGCGCCACCCAGCTGCTCCCGTTCCAGCCCTGGGCCAGGGTGACCTTCGTGCCCGAGCCGTTCGTGTAGCTCCCCACCGCCGTGCAGGCGCCAGCCGTCGCGCAGGACACCTGCGAGAGGCGGGGGTTCGCTGGCCCGGCAGGGCTGGGTGTGAGCTGGATCGACCAGATGGTGCCATTCCACCCTCTGCGAGCGCCGCGCCGTTGCCGTTTCCGACGGCGATGCAGGCGGCCGCGGCCGTGCACGACACTCGCTGCAGACCGCTGCCGTAGCTTGGGTTGGGGATCGTCTGCGCGCTCCAGCTGCTGCCGTTCCACTGCTCGGCCGCGGTCGCGCCGCTGCCGAAACCCACCGCAGTGCAGTCCGTGGCCGTCGGGCAGGATACGGCGTCCAGAACGGCGGTTCCGGGGGTCGATTCGATCGCCCACGCGCTGCCGTTCCACTGCTCGGCGAGTGTCGACTGCTGGCTGACGATCCGGCAAGGGTCTTTGAGGCAATTGCAGACGCGCTCTACGTAGAAACAGGGCCCCGGCGCACAACGGGGTTGAACGGGGGCGGTCGACCTCCCACCCCAGCGAGATGAGCGATGCCGGCCGCCGCGGCGTCCGCCTGCTGCGCGCCGATGCCCCCGAGCTTGACCGGAAAGTCAGTCGCGTCTCCGGCAGCGAACACGCGGCCATCGGTCGAGGGAACTACGCACCGCTGGTCGATCGGCACCAACCACCGGGTACCCGCCGGGATTCCTTTGATGGTCCGGCCTGTGATCCTCGGCAAGGTCACGATCCGGTCGGCGTGGACCTCGCCACCGCCGAACGCAACGAGGCCCGGGGCTGGTACTCGCGCGACGACACCGGTGTGCAATGTGACCCCGGCCTCGTGGAGCAGGTCGACCACCGCGTCCCCCGCGGCTCGGCCGAATGCCTTCAGCGGCCGCCCCTCCGACGGATGAAGGTGAACTCGGGATTGCGGTTCATTCCTCGCGCGCGGGATGCAGTGATCAAGGCTAGCTCGTAGAGAGGTAACGGCCAGACCCACTCGTGAGGAAGTGCGAATGCCACGGCACCGATCGACCCCGCTTCGATGTCACGGACGATGCCGCCGAACACGTCGCCGGCCCGCGCGGTCCGTGAACGTATTCGCGTGCGGGTACGGCGATTCTTCGCTTCCCCCGATGGCAAGCAGCAGCGCGTCGTAGGCCAACTCCGCGCCGCCGTCGGTGTGAACCGTCCGCTCGCCCGTGTGCACCGAAGAAAGCCGGTCCCTGATCCACCGCGCCCCGACGTCCGACACGATCCGCTCCACGGGATAACGCCGAACGCCGGGCAGACCGAACGGCTACTGCACGGCGAGCGGCCGATACACGAGGCTCGAATCGGCGCACACAAGCGTGAGCCGGACCCGCTCGCGCGCCAGCCGCCGGACGCGCAAGGCACACTCGACAGCGGCGACCCCGCCCCCGCAGATTATGACCTCGAATGGTGACATCCATCATTCCGTAAACAAGTCGGCGAGCGCGGAGGCGACGCTCCCAATCCCGTGCGACTTTGCGATTTGCCGCTGGCGGCTCGCGCCGGTCTCGTGTGCCATCTCCGCCACCTGCTGCAGCGCGTCCTCGCAACCGAGGTCCACGGCATGCGGGCGTGCGGTCCGGAGGAGGTGATCGAGCGACTCAAGCGCTGACACGCGCTGATCGGCCGCGGGGTCGATGAACTGTGCGCTCATGCCATCGCGCGCGGCTAGGAAGCGGTTCTCGTTGATAACTTCGTCCGCGTGGACGAGGCGGTCTGGCTGGTAGCCCTGTTCGAGCTCCAGATGGACGATGGTCTGCACGAATGCCGCCAGCGCCAGGGTTTCGGCGACGGTCGTCTGAGCGTCCATGACCCGGATCTCCACCGTTCCAAGCGCGGGCTGCAACCGTACGTCCCACCAGAGAAACGTCGGGCCGGGGAACGCGCCGCACCGCAGGAGCTGATCGATGGCCTCGACGTATTCGGGATAGGAATTGAACGCTCGTGGGACACCGACCCGCGGGAACGCTTGGAAGATCGGCGTTCGCGCCGAGGCAAGTCCCGTGTCTCGCCCTTGCCAGAATGGAGAGTTCGCCGACAGTGCAAGCAGCATCGGCAGATGCGCGCGAAGGCGGTTCTGGAGCCCGATGGCCTTCTCCGCATCGGCAACGCCGACGTGCACGTGCAGTCCGAACGTGGGCTCGCGTCGAGCCAGCTCCCGCATCGATTCGTAGACGATCTTGTACCGGGCTCCGCGCGAGATCTTCGTCCCGGTCCAGTGCGCCAGTGGATGCGTCCCCGCGCTGGCTGCGCGGAGGTTGTGGCGAGCGAGATCGACGGCGAGCGCGTGGCGCAGCGCCGCCGCATCACGGGCGGCGCTCTCGGCGCTGCGGTGAGGCGCGCTAGCGAGTTCGACCGTCGCCTCGTGCGTCTCGGCGCTCGCCTGCGACCTTAGTGCGGGCGGCAGGCCGCGGAGCACCTGCTCACCGCAGTTCACCAGCAGCCCGTCGTAGCGGTCGAGAAGCATGGCCTCCTCTTCGATCCCAACCGTGTAGGGCTGCGAGCGCGTCCATTCGGCCCAGGCAGGGAGCTCGCCCCCGACACCTGACGCTCGGTCCACGAGACCCATATCCACCACACGCATGATCATCCCAAACCCCGCGTCGGTGACCAGCCGTAAGGAAGAAGCGAAGTGTCCAATGTTGGCCCTCTGGCTAATAATGCCAGCGCCGTCGATCGCCGGCGGTAACGAGTCCTGCTCCGAGGCCTCCAGTTCTGAATGGCACCGCGCGCCGACACCGAGGCCGGTCACGGCATTCGTTTCGGCCGGCCGGCCGGCCGGCCGGACACATCTTGATCCGTCGGTCGGACGATCGCGACGGGAAATTGGCGCGGTGATCCCGTCGCGCCAACAGCGTGATGCGCTTATATTTATACCTCGGCTCGGTCAGCGGCGGCAAGCGGTGCTAACCCGTGGGACTGGACAAGGCCAGCCAGGTGTGATCCCCCTATCGCCGCTTGCATAGTCCCCCGCTTCGCGGTCTGGCCAGCTAAGCAGATCAAGATAACGGCAGCGGTGTGCAGCCGAGGAGTGGACCGGCGAACTGAGCCCGACCTCTGCACGCGTATTCATCAGCCACCGGCACGACGATGTTCCGGATTCGACCGATCGCCTGAGTGACGTCCTGGACCGCTGGTCGATGATGTTTCGGAACGTTCGTGAAGCTGGGGGCGGCTTAGCAGTAATGGAGATGAGGACTTGTCTTCGGGTCACTCGGCGATGATCTTGCCGTGGAGGGAGGCTTCACCGCTCGTGAACTCGTACTCGCCCGCTTGTTCGGGGGTGAAGTCGACTGGGACGAGCTCGCCGTCGGGGAGCCGGACCCGTCGGGCGAGGTCGGGGAAGACCACCTCCTCTGAGCGGGCGGCGGTTCCCTGCCGGATGAACTTGAGCCGCACAGGCGTGCCGTGCTTCACCGTGATCAGGCTTGTGGTGTAGGCGCGCGTGACCAGAACGGTCGCCTCTTGCCGGCCCGACGGTGTCGGCGCGGCACTGATCTCGCTGTGGCGTCGATCTCGGAAGGCCCTTCCGACTGCGGGCAGGCCAGCGACCGTGCCCCGGACCTGATCGAGCGTCATCAGGGGGCGACCTGCTGACGATCCGCGCGTTGACGCCGGTGACGGCCGGCACCGAGGCGAACGCCGTTGCCGGGTCGGTCAGCGGCAGAGCGGTCACCCGGGTCAGCGTTGTGAGCCCGCAACTCTGTGCGTGGAACCCTCGGCGGTCGGACCCAGCGAACACGCGACCCATGTGAGTGCCCAAGTTGCATCGCTGACACCCGTGTCGAAGCCACAGCAGCATATGCATCGGCGACGTCAGGGTCCAGCACCGCGGCGGCCAACGTAGAAACTACCCAGACAGCTTCCACCACGGCCTCCTCCCGGCCGAGATCCACGCCGCTACCCAAGATGCCCTCAAGCACCGAGCCACGGACACTCAGCCCGCCAGCTCACGCGCCCAAGGATCCGGCGCGGCGGTGGGAGTAGCTCGAGGTACTCGATCGTTCTGGGGGCGCGCGTTGGTGGGTGGGCGCGCTAACGGATCGCCTCAGTAGTCCTCCACAGAAAGCGGGTGGAGTTGCCCTGATGGCCCGTGCCGGGCCGGGCGTACAGTGGAGGCGATTCTCTGCGGGCACCGAGAGGATGCTCGGTGGGTGATGACAGAACCGTTTCTGCTGTGCGCGGCCTGCGGCGACCGCATCGGCATCTATGAGCCTATTTGGTGTGAGTGGCCCGACGGCACGTTGGCGTCGTCGTCCTACCTGAACCTCAGTCGCGAGCAGCGGTGCGCGCGGGCGCGCTGCTGGCATCTCGGGTGCCTGGCTCCCGATGCGGTTCCGCTTGAAATCGGGTCGCTCGCTCCCGGGCGAGTGGGCGGCCCGATCCGAGATCCTGGCGGAGGTGGATCGCTGCCAGACGGCGATCACTCGTAACCGGAACCGGCCGCTTGACGGGCGTCAGCGCAAGCGGTCCTCGCGGCTCGACCTCGGACCTTGCGAACCTTGATCCGCTCCCCGTGCCGGAGGTATGCTCGCCGCAACTCGACGAGGAGAGCGAGGCAAAGCAACGATGAGCGCCGTCGACGAGGTTGCCCTTCGCCGCCTGCTGCAGGTCGGCCGGACGGTCGTTTCCGATTTGGACGCAGACGCGGCGCTGGAGCGAGTGCTCGAGGTCGCCCGGGAGGTTACGGGCGCCCGGTACGCGGCGCTTGGGGTGCTCGACCAGCAGCGCCACGAGCTCGAGCGGTTCGTGACCGCCGGCGTGGACCCAGCGACGCAGCGGTTGATCGGAGCGGGCCCAAGGGGTCGGGGCGTGCTCGGTATCCTGATCGCCGAGCCGCGACCGCTGCGCCTGCGCGATCTGGACTCACATCCGTTCAGTTACGGCGTCCCCCACGGGCATCCAAGGATGCGCACGTTCCTCGGTGTTCCCGTGCTGATCCGGGGCGAGGTGTGGGGGAACCTGTATCTGACCGAGAAGCAAGGCGGCGAGGAGTTCACCCAAGCCGATCAGGAAGCGGCAGTGATCTTGGCTGAATGGGCCGGCGCGGCGATCGAGAACGCCCGCGCGCATCAGCGAAACGAGCGTTAGCGCCCGACGAGCGCGAGCAGGCTGATCGCACCAGGCCGCCACGACGTTGACCAACTGGCGACCGTCCTCGCGATCACGTCGCACAAGAACCCAAGCGCGAACTTGGAATGAACAGCCTCGCGTCTCTGGAGCCCGATCCACTCTGCGCCCAGACACGGCGAAAGGCCGCCATCACCAAGCCCGTTCGCAAACAACTTCACAAACGAACTCTTCTTGACGACCTTCCGTCTGAGCACATCTTCCCGGCCGCCCGCACCGTCGGCATCCGTAGTCCTCCCGGCTCGCAACCGTCAAACTACGGAAAGACCCGCACCGACGGGCACGACTCTCCGAGCAGCTGCGCGAGTTCAAACGTCGCCGCGGCCGACCGCACCATCTTGAGCAGCTGCGCGCCTCGGCGCCGTGTTCGGCGGCTGCTCGCGGGTGTGCGACGTATCACGCGGCCGCCGTGTCTGCGAAGCGACCGGCATCCCGCTACCACCGATCACGCTGCGAGGAGAGGTCTTGACACTTCTGGTGATCAGCGGGAAGCCGAATCCGTCGTGGCCTGGGGGCGAGCTTGAACACGCGCTGTGACTTGGGTAGCCTCGGCTGAGGTTCGGATGCCACCTGCGAAGAAGCCCACGAGATCTGGTGCCCCTCGAACGAGCACGGCGTTCACGGAACCGGCCGCGCTCAAGCGGCTGACGACGTCGCTGGACGCCGCCCAGGACGCGCTGGCGGAGTTGCGCAAAGACACCGGACGCGATGTCGGCCAAGGCGCTCGAGACCTGTACCGGGACCTGCGCACGTTCGTCGCAAGCGCGCGGCGTGATACCGGCAAGCTCGCGAAGGCGCTGCAGCGCGACTTTGAGCAGGCACAGAAGCGAGTCGCAGGCACGCCAGCCACGCGGTCTCGCACGACCGCAACCGCGAGTCCTCAGCGACAGCCCCGGACGGCGACCAAGCGGACCCGGGCCAGCTGAGCAGTCCTCCCCCGTCGACCGCGACGCCAGTGGTCCTACGCGACCTCCAGGGACTCTCGACCCAACCATCTCGGACATTTCGCGCTCACCAATCTGCTGCTTGAGCATGTCAATGGCCGCGTGGTGACGGTGTCCTCCAACGCCCACCGTTCCGGCCGCATCGATTTCGGGGACCTCAACTGGGAGCGCAAGCCATACAAGCGATATCGTGCCTACGCGCAGTCCAAGCTCGCGAACCTGCTGTTCACGTCAGAGCTGCAGCGACGGTTGACGGCGGCCCGCTCGCGCGTTCTCGCGACCGCCGCCCACCCGGGCAATGCCCGGACGTCGATCAGCGCAAGCAGCCAGTCGCGATCGCTTGATTTCTTCATGGGCTCGTCACCCGCCTAATCGGGCAGCACGCCGTCGGCGGTGCCCTACCGGCCCTCTACGCCGCTGTCGCCGACATTCCCGGCGACAGCTACGTAGGGCCGGGAGGATTCATGGAGCAGCGCGGCGCGCCGAAGCTGGTCGGGCGCTCAGCCGCCGCCCAGGACAGGGACGTTGCCCGGCAGCTCTGGGACGTCTCAGAGCAGCTGACCGGCGTTCGCTTCCCGCTCCGCTAGGGCGAGCCCATGTAAAGGAGCAACGACATGACGCTGCGAGTAACGCCGCGGTGTCACGTCGCTGCGCGCACTGCGACTTCACGGCCGGTCGGTTCACGGTCGCGGCGCTGGCTTGCGGCGTCGCCGAGACCAGCCCCAGCGACGCGGCGTCTTCTCCTGCGGATGGATCAAGCGGATTGTGCCCACGTCGATCGACGCGCTAAGCCGCACCACAGGAAAGCCCGGAATTGGCTGCTCGAGGGTGTTGTTGACAGCGCCGCCCGTCCCAACCTGTCGGACATCAAATCCTCGAGGCACGATGACTGTGATCTGCCCCATGTGCACGTGGACGACAATCTCGATATCCCAGTCATCGAACTCTGCTTCGGTCAGATCAATCGTCACGGCGCCCGTACCCGTATGGATCTTGGTGAGACGGCCCGCTTGCCAGCGGCCCTGGAGGCGAACCTCTCCCAGCGAGGTCGAGATCTCCATCGGCTCTTGACGGCGCCGTGATGTTGGAGTGAATTCGACAGGGGGCGGCAGGCTGCGAACCACAGAGGCGAAGTCAGCGTGGGTACGAGCCTCCAAGAGCCCATCGAGAGCTGTCTGAAAGCGATCCTGGTCCACCTTGCCGCTGACCAAGAATCGCTGCAGGACCTCGATCCCGCGCTGCCGCAGATCCTCGGAGATCGGGGGCTCGTGGACTGGGAGCCTGTCGGCGTTCACGCCAGCACACTATCGCGGAATGCTCCTCCAACAGCCATCGCGGGGCCCGCGCCTGCTCTCGAAGACCGAGCAGCCGCCTCGCCGGTCCTCGCGGCGGGGGTTGCAGCAGGGAGCGTCGCGTTGATGGCCTTTGGCATCGACTCGGTGATCGAGTTCGTAGCGGCACTCGTGGTCCTGCAGACGTTCCGCGCGGAGCAGGCCGGTCACCGCGACAGCGGCGAGCAGCGGGCGCTACGGGTGATCGGCGTGACCTTCTTTCTGCTGGCGGCATACATCGTTGCCGACGCGGCATACACGCTGATCGCGGCCAGCCGACCAGACACCAGCGTGCCGGGGGTGGCGATATCTGCCGCGGCCCTGTTGGTCATGCCGTCGCTGTCTCTCGTGAAGCGACGAACCGGGAGCGCCCTTGGCAGCGAGATGCTGCTAGCGGACGCCGCCGAGTCCCTCTTCTGTGCCTATCTCGCGGCGACCGTGCTCCTCGGCCTGGTCCTCAACGTTGCCTTCGGCTGGTGGTGGGCTGATCCCGTCGCCGCGCTGGCCGTCGTACCGCTCGTCCTCAAGGAAGGCCTGGAAGCGCTCGAACGTCGATGAAAGGGCGAGTACCCACCGAAAGCGCTGCCGCTCGGGGCTACGAGCACGCGTCCCGGCCGACTGTGTTCATCGCTCGGAGTAGCGCCCCCACGCGAGACGACGCTACCGCTCGTCAAGCGGAGGGGTCACGCCGGCGCCGTGACCCCTCCAGGCGTTTATGTGAGGTCGGGTCGCGTTTAATCGACGTCAACGAAGGGCCTCCTGAGAGGCGTGTTCGATGCGATATGTGAGGTTGTCCGCGACGTAATCGACGTCGACGACCTCGGCGCAGTCGTCGTCGTGCCAAAGCGCGAGCCACTTCGGCCCACGACGGCGCCACTCGCAGTCGCGAACCCACGGCTCGTGGCCCGTCGCAGGGTGGTGCTCAGCCGTCGTTCGACTCGCCACGAGCCTCGTGAGATCGACGACGTGCGACCTGCGGACGCCGCTGGCGCCTCAGCAGCCCTTCCACAGTAGCGCCTTTGACGTTGTTCCCCGGTCGACGCCGAGTTCTGTCGTTTCGTAGGGCGTGGGTCCGTCAGGAGGAGGCTCCTCGGTGCCCACGTCGATTACATGTCAATCACGTCAAAGGCCAACGGCTACGGTGCTGACGACCTCGACCTCACATAAACGCCTAGAGCGACAGCAATCAGCCCAGCCGACGCTCGAAGGCGGAAGCTGCCGTCGTCCTGCTTTCCCTCGCCAACGAGCACTTCGCCGCCGACGACACGGGCCCTGCAAAGCTCGGAAACCGAGCATCTGGTTGGTGATCGCTTCTGCGTTTCGGCCGCCGCGGCGCGCACTGCTGCTACGGCGACCAACCGCAACTTCACGACGACGCGGTGCTAGCCAATGGCGGCTCGCTGACCGGTTGAGGCTAGTTGTGTGGACCGCTCGCGGGAGCGCATGGGTAACTAGGGGGCGCGGATGATGGAACCGGCGTAGGAGATCGGGCCGGTGGGGCGAACTAGCGCCGAATGCCCTTCGAGTTCAGGATCGCGGTCGAGGCCGACGAGCCGGGCCGGACGGTCTCGGTTTCGATCCACGAGCCGATAGAGACGATCTCCCCCAAGCTCGGGCTGATCGAGTCCGGCCCATTGAAGGTTGTCCTGACCGTTGGCGGGATCATCGGCGAGGAGGAGTGGACTTGGCTTTACGCCGACGAGGCGCGGAAGGTCGCGGAGGCGCTCAACCGAGCCGCGGACGTGGTGCAGGCGGGCCGAGGCTGAGTTCGCTCAGGCAGCCGACGCGGATTGCCGGAATTTGCGGCATGGTGGATCGACGTCGTCCGCGACGACGGTTAGCGTGAAGGGCCGAGGGGGCCTCCTAGCTCGTATCGCACGGACCGGGACTGGAGGACTGGACTGCAGCTAACGCGGGTCAGGCGACCTCAGGAACAGGCCCGTCGGATATGGATATCCGATGGGCCCGTTTCCCGGGGAAGTACCCTCGCCCCGGTCATCGCCCCGCTCGATCACTCGGCCCACCGCAGTCGGGCAGTCGGTTCAGCACGTGCCGGCGAAGCGCTCGGTACAGGGAGCGACGAGCTCGGCTTCCCTCGGGCCTTGTCGGTCAAGCAAGTAATCGATCGCAAAATCTCCTTCCTTGTGCACCGACGCAGAGATTTCCTGCCGTACCCACGCCTCAACCATGTCAACGAAGCCTGCCATTGGCCTCTGCCCCGACGTATCCATCTCGGCTACGACCCCTCGTCCGAGAGCGTGTCGGCCCCGACCCGGTAGTCTCGCATTGCGCTCAGGAGGGTGCAAGGGTGCGCGGATCATGACGTTCTGGTCTGTGCCGCGCGGCGGAGGCACCTCGAGTGGCGCAGAAACCGCGCATGTATCTGCCGATCGCTTTGACCGCTACAGCGGCGTCAGAGCCCGCAACTGCAATGGCGACGAAGGAGTGCCGGAGCTCAGCGGGGAACGACGGCTGAGTCTCGGCGGGACAGGTCGTCCACCGTTCGGCCCGCTGATGACCGCTTCTGCTGGCCGAGCAGGAGTGCGGCCGCGTAGGCACGTTCTGCTCGTCGACGTCGAGGCTGTTTCTCAAAGCCGTTCCGTCTGGCCGGTTTAACACAATTTCTGTATGGCGCGGACCTTCATTGAGAGTTGGCGTGAGCAGGGGTTTTTTACTGCCGTCGGATGTGCGGGATTGGCTTGGGGCGGATCATCTGGCGTGGTTCGTGATCGATGCGGTGGAGCAGATGGATCTGTCGGCGTTCTATGCCGTGTATCGGGCTGACGGTCACGGCCGGGCGGGGTATGAGCCGTCGTTGATGCAGGTGGGTGCCGACGTGGCGGTCAAGACCGGTGGCTGCTTCCCGCGTACCGCCAGCTCGGGCGACCACGGACACGGGCCTTCAGTGGAGATTGGCTGCACAGGCGAACGCGAACAGCGCCGTCCAGGTGAGGGCTAGTACGTAGAAGCCACGCTCGGTCGCCCCGAAGCGCGTGCGGAGAGCCGGGATTAAGCGCGACCAGCCGAAGATGGCTAGGCAGGCTGCCATCGCATACCCGAGCACCGTCGACGCCGGTCCGAGGGAGTGCCACCGGGTCACGTTGGGCAGGATCGCCCCAAGCCAGATAGCGGCGCCGGTGATGCTTAGGAACGTAACGAATGCCAACAGAACGTGGATCGCGCCCGTCGATGTGCGTGGCGTGTCAGGTGCGTCCATGGGAAACCAGCTGATCGCTGCGCGCGCGACGCCGAACACGACCAGTAGCGCGACCACCCCTGCGTGGCCGTGCCTTGCGATCGCGCGATCAATCCCGATCGCGAGCGCCACGCCGGCGACACCGAATGCGATCGCGGCAACCCGGTAGCCGGAGCGAAACGGGGTGATGCCGTACTCGCCGACGGCATCGTGAACCGCAGATAGGCGGGTCGGCTGTACGTGCAGCCAGGCGAGGCTCGCCCCGGTCACCGCAACAGCAATCAGGCTGACCACGCCGGCGAACACCATCGTCCCGTCTCCTCAGGGCCAAACCGGCTCGATGAATAGGAATCGCTTTTCAGAGCAGGCATGATGGATCCGCGAGGTGGCCTCAGTGACGGTGAATCGATAGGTGTCGCCTAGCCGGCCGCGTAGCCGGTGTGGGCCGGGCGACAGGGCGTGGCGCCGAACCAGCCGTTGCGCTGGGGGTGGGTGGGCCGGTTGGCTCGACGGTTACGCGCGGGAGCCATTCGAGCCATTTGGGCAGGCACCAGTTCCAGTCGCCGAGCAGTTTCATGGTCACTAGGAGGAGTACCGCTCTGACGATGGTGGCGTCGATCAGGATGGCGGCGGCGAGGCCGACGCCGAGCATCTGGAAGTTGATCTCGCCGAGTGTGGCGAGGATCGCGAACACGGCGACCATCACGAACGCGGCGCTGGTGACGACGCCGGCGGTCGCCTTGATGCCGTGAGCGACCGCGTCAGCGGTGCTCATCCCGTGGTCGTGGG
>Ga0187772_10000921_pt1 | contig 13492 bp, 10 predicted proteins | sample 0116_SJ02_MP15_2_FD_133137 | JGI IMG/M metagenome (GOLD analysis project Ga0187772, IMG submission 133137) | Tropical peat soil microbial communities from peatlands in Department of Meta, Colombia - 0116_SJ02_MP15_20_MG | ecosystem: Environmental > Terrestrial > Soil > Wetlands > Peat | place... | reverse complement strand
CGTTGGGATTCCCCGATGATCCGCCGCTTCTTCGCCGCGCGCGGCCTTACTCTTCGCGAATGGGACAAGATGCGAACGGACATGCTGACCATCGAGGAAAGCACCGCTCCGACCCCTGCTGCGGCCCACTAGAACCCGTTCTGGAGTGTGGCGGACCCTTGGCCTGTTCTGCGAGGTGGTATAGCGGCCGCCTTCTGAGGCGGGCCGCTCACGTTGCCGCTTCTTGCTTCCAGGTAGCGCTGGCTTTCATGCCAGTCCCCGCGTGTCCATACCGTTCCTGAAATTTGTTATTCTTTCATCCCGGCCGAGAGGAGCCCCATGTCTCGCAAGAATATTCTGATGCTCGTTGGTGATTACGTCGAAGACTACGAAGTCATGGTTCCATTCCAGGCCCTGTTGATGGTCGGCCACACCGTCCACGCCGTCTGTCCGGGCAAGAGGTCTGGAGACGTGGTACGAACCGCGATTCACGACTTCGAAGGCGACCAGACTTACTCGGAGAAACGCGGTCATAACTTCGCTCTCAATACCACCTTCGATAACATTCGCGCCGAAGATTACGACGCCCTTGTCATCCCCGGTGGCCGCGCCCCCGAATACATCCGTTTGAATCAGCGTGTGCTCGAAATCGTTCGCCACTTTGCTTCCACGAAAAAGCCCATTGCGGCCATTTGTCACGGAGCCCAGGTGCTTGCCGCCGCGGGCGTTCTTCAAGGCAAAAACTGCAGTTGCTATCCCGCCGTTTCGCCGGAGGTTACGCGTTCCGGTGGTACCTTTGCCGACATAGCCATGACCGACGCAGTCGTCGACGGCAACCTTGTCTCTGCTCCGGCCTGGCCCGCTCATCCCGCCTGGCTCTCCAAGTTCCTCACCGTCCTTGGCACCCGCATCGAACTCTAGCGTTTCCGTCAAGTGCAACGATGACCGCGCAGGCAGCAGCCCCTGCGCCACCAAAACCGACCAACGTCACGCGCGATGGCAGACGCTGGATCTCAACGTAACAATCTGGCACACACTCCCTGACTCACCCCGTGCCCACCCCTCTTGCTGTGATTCCTGCACTTCCTAATTTTCCCGTCAAGCCGCATAATCGTTTGTTTGCTACTCCACTCCAAGGCGAGTCTTGCGACATGGCTAACATCAACGTAAAGAAGGGCGTAATTGGAATTCTCACCGGAGGAGGCGACGTCCCGGGTCTCAACCCCGCTATCCGCGCGGTCACCCTCCGCGCAATTCACGAAGGTTATGAGGTCATCGGCATCCGCCGTGGCTGGGCCGGAATTGTCGATCTCGTTCGCGATGAGAAGTACGACAATTCGAATAACTTTCAGCGGCTCACCGAAGACGTCGTCAACCGCGCTGGCCGTACCGGCGGCACCTTCCTGCACTCTTCCCGAACCAACCCCGGAAAGGTCAGCAAGAGCAGCGTCCCCGACCATCTGAAAGGGGAGTACAACGCCGAGAAAAACGATCTTACCGCAGAGGTCCTCAAGAATCTTGCCTGGCTCGGCATTGAGTTCATGATTCCGATCGGTGGTGATGACACGCTAAGTTACGGCGTGCGCCTCCATAAGGAAGGTGTTCGTGTCGTTGCCATTCCGAAGACCATGGACAATGACGTTCCCGGCACGGACTACTGTATTGGCTTCAGCACGTGCATCACGCGCACCATCCAGATGACCAACGCCCTGCGCACTTCGGCCGGTTCCCACGAGCGCTTCATGGTCCTGGAAGTTTTTGGCCGCTACGCCGGGTTCACCGCCATGCTTCCCACCATGGCCGGTGCCGCCAATCGCTGCGTCATCCCCGAGCACAAGTTCAACATGGAGCGGCTCACCGAACTGCTCGTCCACGACCGCAATCGCAATCCCAGCCGCTACTCCATCGTCCTGGTGTCCGAGGGCGCCATGTTCGAAGGCGGGGAAATGGTCTTCCAAGGCACCGCGGCCGATGCCTACGGCCACAAGAAATTGGGCGGCATTGGCGAAGTAGTTGCCGAAGAACTAACCAACCTCTCGCCGAAATTCAATAACGGCAAAAAGATCGACTGCATCAGCCAGAAACTTGGATACCTCGTCCGCTGCGGCGATCCTGACGCTGTGGACTCGATTGCTCCCATGGCTTATGGCAACCTCGCGCTCGACCTGCTCCTGAACCGCATCCACGGTCGGCTCGTTGTCCTCAAGAATGGCCGCTACGATAACATCCCTATCGACACGGTGACCTCCACCAAGAAGGTCGTTAACGTCAAGGAGCATTACAGCATCGAGAGGCTCCGGCCTGTCTACCAGAGCTTTGAAATGAAACCGTTGTTCCTGATGACCAGCGAGTAACTTTCAGACTCGACTGGCACTCCGAGAGGGCCTCTTGCGCGCTCCTACTCTTTTCCTGCATTCTTTCTAGACCTGTCTCTGCCCCTGCCGCCTGAGATGGGACTTCGGGGAGGTCCTATGCTCACCGATCCTCCAGCCGCTCCTCTCATGCTTGAGCATCATCGTGCGCTCATCGTTGATTCCAGCCCGGAAATCAACCAGTTGCTGATGAACCTGTTTGACCCGAAGGACTGGGACATTCACTATGCTCGAGACAATCAACATGCTCTTGAGCTGGCCCAAAAGGACGCTTTCGATCTGATCATCACGGGCGAACGCACCACCGGCCAGGAGGATCTCGATCTGCTTCGCCGCCTGCGTATGGTCCGTCCTCACACACGCCTGATTATTCTCACCGACGAATTTACGCCCGGCGATGTCCTCAGTTCTATCCGGGAGCACGCTTTCAGTTATTTTTCGCGCCCCTTTTCCACCGAGAGATTTGCGGAAATGATTCGCATTGCCATGAGCGAACCCTCATGGGACGACGGAATAGAAATTCTTTCCGCCACACCCCAGTGGGTGCGGCTCTGCGTCCGGTGCGATGTCGTCGCCGCGAATCGTCTCATCCAGTTTTTCCGTGAAGCTTCGGATCTGCCCCCAGCGGAAACTGAAGAAGTCGCCGCCGCTTTTCGTGAAATTCTGCTGAACGCTATGGAGCATGGCGGCAAATTTGATCCAACAAAGCATGTCGAGATCAGCTACGTGCGCACGCGTCGCATGGTCCTTTGCAAGGTCAAAGATCCCGGCACCGGTTTCTCGCTTCACGAACTGAAGCACTCCGCCATCTCGAATCCACCCGACCAGCCCTTTCTTCACATGGAAGAGCGCGAGAATAAGGGCATGCGTCCCGGCGGTTTTGGCATTCTGATGTCCAAGAATCTCGTCGATGATTTGATTTACAACGATAAGGGCAACGAAGCTCTGCTCATCAAGTACCTCGACCGCCCCTGCGCGGATCAGCCAGCCTGAACGACAAAAGGCGGAACAGCCCAAACACTGCTGTTCCGCCCTCCGTCCAACTCCTGTTTTCGTCTCAGCCCGCAAGCCTGAACTCGACGGTCACATTCAACTCGACCGCCACAGGCTGGTCATTTAAGTAGGTGGGCTGGTATTTCCATTTCCTTACCGCGTTCAGCGCCGAATCGATCAACAACGGCGGACCGGAAACCGCCTTTACCTCTGTCACGTTACCTTCCTCGTCGATGATCGCCTGGACGATCACTACGCCCTGCAAATGCGTCTGAATCGCCAGCGTCGGATATTTCGGCTCCACGCGCGTAATCAGCAGGGGTTCCTTCACGTGGCCTCCGACGCGCACCGGAGCCTTGGGCCCTTTCTCCTTCGGCGCAATTGGAGCGGCTGGCATCGTCGTCCCCCCAATTACCCCGCCAATCACGCCGCCCATGGGACCACCAGGTACGCCGCCGGGCACTCCACCGACGACCCCGCTGCTGCCTTCCATGTCCGGCAAGGGCTCTTCTTTTAATTGTGCAATCTGTTTCGGTATTACCGTTGGCGCAACTAGCTTTCCTGAATTTTCAAACACTCTATGCGGCGGCACCGTCGCCTTGATCACCGGCGTGGCAGCCGGCGGTGGTGGCGGCGGTGGCGGAGGAGCAATAAGGAACGTTGTCGCAAACTGCTTCAGATCGAGCGTGTCTATAAAGTACAAGCCTGCAAAAATGGGGACGATCAAAAGGCAAGCATTCACTACCAGGCTGATCAAGGTATCCATCAGCCGCGAGCTGCTCTTCATTCGATTGTTTTCCAGCATCGCGGATTCGAACGAACCGTACGCTGTCCGTGCAGATAGCACCTCTTTTGCCGGTGCTTCTTGAATTTCTGTTCCTATGGATTTGCTAATTTTTACTTCAATTGTTTTGCCCGGGAATATTTCTTGGTCCGGGAGTACTTCGACTTGGATGGACGGAGCCATAGTCTTAGCCTCCATCCTTACTACCGCACCTCCTATGCCAGAAGGCCGCGCTCTAACTGATTGGGAATTTTAATCTTATATAAGTCTGAAAACGTATTTGCGCTACTTCACGCAACTTTATGCTCACCTTGAGTCAGGAGCCCCAGTACTTTTGATCCAATTTGGAAGGGTTAACCGTACCAGACTGACTCACGCGTTGATTCAGAGTCTTCGCGATTAGAAAATAACAAACCACTCCTGCTGCCAACAGTATCGCAATCCAAACTCTCGTTTTGCCCGGTCTCTCTTTTCTCTCGATCCAATCCCCAACCGACGAACTCAAAAAATACAGCTCAACGCCAATAGCGATGCTGGCTGCTACTTCCACAAGCGCCAACTGTCGATAGAGCGACACCAGGAACGTCGCTCCACAAGTAAGCGCCGAGCATAGAACCGCAAGAACCCTCACTGTGTGATTCTTCATCCATTCCTCCTGCGTTCATTCCTCTTCTATCATGTAGCTTTGTCTCGCCGGCATACATCCTATTCAAGTAAGCTACATGCGAGGTGAATCGATGCAACAGCGGCGTCTGGGCAGAACTGGACCTCTGGTTTCCCCCATGGGGCTTGGCTGCATGGGAATGTCGGAATTCTATGGCGCGCGCAATGACGTCGAATCTATAGCCACGATTCATCGCTCCATCGAGCTCGGTATCAACTTCCTGGATACTGCCGATGTTTACGGGTATGGAGACAACGAAATTCTTGTCGGCAAGGCGATCCGGGAGCGTCGCGACAAAGTCTTTCTGGCCACCAAATTCGCCGTTGTCCGCGATCCCGCGAATCCCAACGTGCGCGGCGTCAATGGAAAGCCGGGGTACGTGCGCTCCTCTTGCGAAGCCAGCCTGAAGCGCCTCGGCGTGGACACCATCGACCTCTACTACCAGCACCGTGTTGATCCCAAAACTCCCATCGAAGAAACGGTCGGAGCCATGGCTCAACTGGTTCGCGAAGGTAAAGTCCGCTTCCTCGGCCTTTCCGAAGCTTCACCCGCCACCATTCGCCGCGCGCATGCCGTTCATCCCATCGCTGCGCTGCAAACGGAATACTCGCTCTGGACGCGCGATCCGGAGGATGAAGTCCTTCCCACAACCCGCGAACTCGGCATCGCCTTCGTGGCATACAGCCCGCTCGGCCGCGGCTTCTTAACCGGCCAGATCAAGAAGTTCGATGATCTTGCCGCCGACGACTATCGCCGCTTCTCACCGCGTTTTCAGGGAGAAAATTTCCAGAAGAATCTGGATTTGGTCGCGCGCGTCGAACTGATCGCCAAGGAAAAGCAGTGCACGCCGGGCCAGCTCACTCTGGCCTGGTTGCTCGCGCGCGGCGAAGACATCATTCCCATCCCCGGCACAAAGCACCGTAAGTATCTCGAAGAAAACACCGCCGCCCTCAACGTGAAACTCTCCGCCGACGATGTGCGCCGCATGGAAGAGGTAGCCCCCAAGGGTGTCGCTTCCGGCCCCCGCTACCCCGAACACATGATGGCCCTGATCAACGGATAACCTGGCGGGGCCCGCTTTCTGAAACGGGCCATCCTCCCCTCTTCCTGCTTCCATGTAGCGCTGGCTTTCATGCCAGCCTCGAGGTCAGGTCCTCACTGTCCAGCGCGATCCAACCCCGGCAACACAAAGCTCGCCTTTAATTCCTTCCTCTTGGCCCAATCGTGATACGTGTGGCACTCGAAACACCGCGATTCCGCATGCTCGGCCCCTGGCACATGACACGTCTTGCAATTGGCAATCCCCGGCACCAGAACATCGCTCGTCTCTGTGCTCGTCACCGCTTTCCCGTGGCAACTGACGCATGAAAATCCTCGATGCGCGTCATGATCAAACTTTGCGTGCGGCAGCCAACGCTCCCGTGTTCCTGGGGGCGCCACGGAGGGCAGGGAATTGCCCTCTCTGAATACAAGCTGATGACACTGCTTACAGGTCTTTCTCCATAGCAACTCTTCCGCGTCCGCCGCTCGCTCAGAAACCCATTGCGCCGGCTTCAACACCTGCACTTCCGGCGGAATCGGCTTGCCCGTCAAATCCCTCTTCGGTTCCCGCACGACGCGCACCTCGCCCGGATGCGCGGCAATGTACTCCTGAAATTTCTTCACCAGAAGCGCGTGAACCACTTCGGTCTTGTCATGTGGCACGCCTTCGTCGAACCGTTTGTCGAACGTCAGTAAATGACAACCCGCACACGCCTTGGCGAACTGCGCCGGTGCCATCGTCTCTCGTCCCGTCATCGGCCGTGCCCCCGGCAACGCATCTCCTGGCAAGGAACTCTTTGCTTCACGGGAATAGGACGTTTCCGCAAAAACATAAGCCCGATCTTCATATGCCCACGGCAGATTAACCGCGGGTGGCCGGTGACAATCCCCGCATTCCAAATGCACCATCGGCCCATTCGGTCCCTGCCGGATCGGCTTCATGTGAATCGCGTGGTTCAGCCGGATGGTCCCAGGATCTTTTGCACCGTCTTGCACCGCTGCAAATTCCGGATGCCCTTCTTCGAAACGCTTGATCTTCTGAAAGTAGTGCACCTGCCCGCTCGCCACCCGCAGACTTCCATGGCACTCCACGCAACTCTGATTGCTCGCGGCGTCCAGGTTGATACGCCCGCGGTGCTCCATATGACATGTTGCACAAGCCGGCACGGCAGCGGCTATTTCGTTCTCGTGGTGTGCCGGTCCGTCATGACACGCCAGGCACGCGCTATCTGTTGCATTCGAAGAAAACTCGCCGGCCTTTGCCACATGGCACGCTGCGCACTGCCGTTCGAGCACGGCGTGCGCCTCGCTCATCCGCCCGCTGGAATATACCCGCGAGTCCCGCGTGAATCCGCGCCATGCAATCCAGATCACAGCGAGCAGCGGCAGTAGCACACTCAGCCACAGCAGCGCCCGTTTATACGCCGTCGGCCTCTTGAAATAGTTCAGGTCGACTCGCTGCGCCAACTTCTTGGTTGTCCTTGTCCTCGCCACTCCCTCTCCGTGCTCTCTGTGCTTTACCTTCTAAGCCCTTTGTACCAAAAGTCTCTCTTGCCTCCTTGCTTCTAGGCCTCCTTACTTCCTTGCCTCAGTATTTCAGTGCCATCACCGCATGTATCGCCCCCAAAACCATCAATGCCAACGACAGTGGAACATGCACCAGCAGCCACACGTGCAGCCAACGATGCAATTGTTCTTGTCGCACCAGTTGCCTTGCCTCCGCGCAAATCTCTTCCAGGTCTGCAAGTGTCACATGCGCCGTCGCGGGCAACAGCGTTTTCAATCCCGCAAAAACCAGCTTGGCTTTGTCCGAGTCTCCGAGCCGCTGTCCGCGCCGCCCCGGCTGTTCCAGATAGACGCGCATCTCCTCCAGATAAAACTTCTTCAGCGGGGTGCTCTCCACTTCACTTAAAAGAATCGTTTCCACAACCGGCGCCACCGCCGCGCTCGCGCCTGCGCTCACTGCCGCTGACGTCCGCAACGGCGCGGACACCGCCGCAATTGGCCTCAATGCCGTGAATCCCCCGGCGCGCTGTCCTTCCGCTACATCCTTCCCCAGCCCCATCACTCCGCAAATCGACTCCACCTCTCGATCCGCCTCTTCGCGCAGTAGCTTCTGCACATTCCCGATTTCCGCATAAATCGTTTCGAGAGGCACCTCGGCGGTCATGATTCGCGGCACATACTCCTGCAGCACGGCGCCAAACAGGCCGCTTCCCACGGTGATAATCAGCAGCCACATCAGCACGCGCGTCAGCGTCCCGCCAAAATGAAATCCGCCATGAAACAAAATCATCGGCAAGCTCAGTAGTCCGAGCCATAAATGTCCCCGCATCCACGCTTGCGCTCGTCCCAACCGCCACGTCGGCACGCGCTTTCTTGCTCCCAGCAGCGCCGCAAAAATCATGAACGCAAATCCGACGCTCCCGAAAATCAGCCCCATCGTGCTTCCACCACGTGGTCCTGCCGGGGCCTGCTGCGCGTACACAACATAAGCGACCGCGCTGACCGCCAAAATCCCCAGCGACGCTGCCAACCATCCCCGTTGTGTCCGATCCATCCTCATCGCCGCATCTCTTGTATTGCTAAACTCTTAAACTCCTAAACTCTTGTACTCTTACACTTCTTTCTCTTCCTCTCTCAGCCCACCACCCCGGCAAAAAATCTACGCGGATCCACCCTGTGCGCCGCATCATGCGGGCAAGCATATACGCAGCTCGGTTCCTTCAAATGCGTGCACAGATCGCACGACGTCGCCTTCTGCTGCACCGCCGCCTTTTTCCGCCCCGGATTCACCAAGTCCTCCACGCGCACCTCAAACGGGTGCAAATTGATATTCCCGTACGGACAATTCCGCGCGCACAATCCACAGCCAATGCACCAGTCCTCGATAATCACTTCCAGCGAATTTTTCCGCCGGATCGCTCCCACGGGACATCCCACCATGCACAAAGGATCCCGGCACTGCCGGCACGACGTGGCCACCAGATAGTTTTCGAATCGCAATCCTTCGCGCACCAGCCTCGTCACCCCATCGTGCGCATCAGCGCAGGCATTCACGCACGCGTCGCACCGGGTGCATTTCTGCAAATCCAGGATCAGCAGGCTCTGCGCCTCCATCAATCCTTGCGACAGGAACTGATCCAGCGGCACACTCTGTACAAACTGCATCCGTTGCGCATTCGCCGCCTGCCGTTCCGCTGCTACGGCTTCCAGCCCGCTCCGCACCCTTGGAAACCGCACCACCATCTCGCGAAAATCGTCGGCGGAAATCTTCACCAGCTCCACGTGATCGAGGGCCGTGCAGCTTGCCGTCCGTACCCCGCCACCCAGCAAACCGATCTCTCCGAAATAATCCCCGCGCGAAAGATACGCCTGCACCAATTCGCCGCCCGGATACTCTTCCGAAATCTTGACGAACCCAATGCGCACCAGATAAAAACTGTCCGCCGCCTCACCCTGCTGCGCGATCACCTGTCCCGGCGCGTACCGCACCAATTCCACGTTCCCCTTCAAATACTCGATGAAATCCGGCGAAAGCCCCGCAAACATCGGCACGCCACGCAAGTGGGTCTCCAGCGCACGCCGCCGGTAGTTCTCATCCAGCTGCGCCCGGAAAGTTTTGTTCTTCATCATTATGTCGAGCACGTTCCGCAACATTTCGAACGCCACGACATCCGTCTTCGCCTGCACCGTCGCCGACCGCGGGTAGAAATTCATGCACGTCATTTCGCCAAATAGATCGCCCGGCCCCAGCTCCGCCACGGGGTTCCCATACGCCAGGTCCACTGACGCATCGATCGGAATCGTCCGGTCCCTCGCCTCTTCTTCACGCTTGTCTTCTTCCCGCCCCACCAGCACACTCGTCAGCCGCTTGAAGAATCCCTGTGTGCCCCCTTGCGTCTTCACGTGGGCAATCGGCGTGGAGATCGCCACCTGCGCCTGCCCCTCCACGATGAAAAACGCCGTTGAGCCGAAATCGCCTTCTCGGCAGATCACTTCGCCTTTGCGGTAGCGTCGCGTCACGATGGCCCCGCGATTCAATTCCAGGAATGTTCCCGACACGCCCGCAAACACCGGCAAGCGGTGCAACTCTTCCGCCGTCAAGGATTGGGTGTCCGCCCCCACCGCAATCGCTATTCCCACCACTCCTTTGTTCGTCAGCGCACCCGTCGGGCAAGACACCATGCACTCTCCGCACGAAACGCACGTCGAATCCCCCATTGGCGCATTCAAGTCAAACGCAATCCCCGCCGAATAGCCCTTACCCCTCCGCCCCAGCACAAAATTGTTTTTGATTTCGTCGCACCCCCGGATGCATCGGTCGCACAAGATACACGCGTCGTGATCCACCGCGATCGAAAGCGACGAATCATCCGTCCCGCGCGATGTGGTTCTTCGCGCGAATCGCGGTGTGCCCACGCCTGCATGCTTTGCCAGCGTCTCTAATTCACAATCGCCCGAATGCCGCTGCCGGGCGCATGGCGAAGGATGATCCGCCACCAGCAATTCCAGCAGGGTTTTCCGCGCGGCCAGCACCTTTTCCGAATTCGTGCTCACCTTCATGCTCGGCTCGACCGGCCGCACGCACGCCGCGCTCAGCACTCGCGCTCCCGTATCCACCACGCACAGCCGGCACACGCCGACCGGCGTCTGGCTCTGCAAATGGCACAACGTCGGAATTGCGATCCCGTTCACCCGCGCGGCATCATAAACGGTTGTGCCCGCCGGCACGCGTACGGTCCGCCCGTCAATCGTCAGCTCCACCAGCGCTGTATTTGTCGTACTCATTTTGGAGTGCGGCGGCTAGCCGCCGCTTTCACCGTAACCTTTTCCCTGTCGCATCCGACAACAAGACGTCTCGGGAGCTCTCTGCATCAAATCTTCTCTTCTCTCGCCACTAGCCACCATCCACTCGCCACTTCCCCTCACGGCCGTATTCCCACTCTCGCCAGCTCTCCCATCCTCGCCGCCGCAGAAAAACAAAGCCCGCTCGGACATTTCCCCCCCAGTACATGCGCATCCACTTCCGCCCGAAAATGTTTCAAAACGCTCTGAATCGGTGCCGGCACAATCTGCCCCAACCCGCAAATCGAAGTCAGGCTCATCGCCTGCGACAGCTCCTCAATCAACCCCAAGTCCGCACGATACTCCCCCTCACTCACATTCCCCTGAGTCCACCGCGTCAGCAACTCGACCATCTTCTGCGAACCCACCCGGCACGGAACGCACTTCCCGCACGACTCATTCCTGTAGAATTTCACCGCCGTCAGCGCCATATCCAGCATGCACGTCGTTTCGTCGCACACCACAATCGCGCCTGACCCCAGCATCGACCCCGCATCCGCCAGCGCCTTGAAGTCCAGCCGCACATCCACCATAGACGCCGGCAAATATCCCGACGAGGGGCCCGACGGCGCAAATGCTTTCAACGCCCGCCCGCCGCGAATCCCTCCCGCGTTACCATAAATCACGTCGCGCATGGTCGTGCCCATCGGCAATTCGTAAACGCCCGGCCGCGCCACGTGACCGCTGACGCCCACAAATTTCAATCCGCGCGCCCCGCCGACGCCTGCGGTTTTGAACCACTCCACGCCCCGCATCAGGATTTGCGGCACATTCGCAAAGGTTTCCACGTTGTTGATCACCGTCGGCTTCTGCCAAAGCCCCACCACGCCAGGAAACGGCGGTTTATTCCGTGGTTCCGCTCGATGCCCCTCAATCGCTTCCAGCAACGCGCTTTCTTCCCCACAGATATACCCGCCGGGACTGACAAACACTTCGAGAGAAAAATCCACGTCGCTTCCAAGGATCTTCTTTCCCAATAATCCAGCCCGCGCGCATCGCCGAATCTCCTCGGCAAAAATCTCCTCCTGCAACGGGTACTCGTGCCGAATATACAGAATCCCTTTCTTCGCCCCGGTCACCAGTCCCGCGATCATCATTCCCTCTGCCACCAGATGAGGCAGATGGCTCAGAATGAAGCGATCCTTGATCGTTCCCGGCTCGCTTTCATCGGCGTTGCACACCACATACTTTTCCGGGTCCGCTTGTTTTCGCACCAGATCCCATTTCATCCACGTTGGAAACCCCGCGCCGCCCATTCCGCGCAGTTCCGCCTCTTTCAACGCCGCCAGCACACCGTCATAGTCCCGCGTGCTCACAAGTTTCCCCAGCGCACCATATCTCTCGCTGTCCGCATATGGATCGGAGACGCAAGCCACGCGCGCAGTTTCCGGATGCTCCGCCTGCACCTCTTCGCCACGCATCGCACGCCTTACCAGTTGTTCTACCTGGCCCGCGGAAACGCCTTCGAAGATGGCATCGTTAATCGCCACAGCTGGCGCGCGGTCGCATCGTCCCATGCAGCTCACATCCTTTATCTGCAAATCCTCCGCACGCGTCCCCCCAAAACGAGCCGCCAGTTCAGCACGCAACTCGCACGCCCCGTTTAGCCGACAGCTCATGTCTGCGCATACAAGCACTTCCGCCCGGCTCGGCGGCGCCAAATGAAAATGAGGATAGAAACTCGCTACGCTGTGGATCTGGTACAAGGGAATCTGGCTGCGCTTCGAAAGGCTCTCGAGCTCTGCCTTTGGCAGATAGCCGTAACGCAGTTGGATGGCTCGCAATTCGTCAAAAATCACGGTGGAGTGTCTCGCGAACCCGCGCCCTCGTTTGCAACCGCCGTGGGGCCCGATTAGGTTTACGTTATTTCCGCACACTCGCGGCTTTCTCGCCGCTTCTAAATCTGTGCCGGTTGTCTTTTCGCACAATCCCCCGCAAAAGACCAGCCCTTTCCGTTGACTTGCCCTGGCTCGCGAAGCTATAAGCTAAAGGAACTTTTGCCTCACCTCATGCTGCCTCGCATCCATTTAATTCCTCGACGCGCGCTTCTCTTCGTTGTCCTGTTCGTTGTCTCATCCGCCGTTGCTTCCACCGCAAACGATTCCAGCGAGCCCGTAAAGTACATCGGCCCGGGCTCCTGCGCCGCCACAAGTTGCCACGGCAGCGTCAAGCCCGTCGCGGGCAGTCGTATTCTCCAAAACGAATATTCCACCTGGATTCTTCAGGACAAGCACAGCCACGCCTATCAGGCCCTCACCGGCGATATCGGCGTGCGCATGGCCCGCATCCTGAAACTCGACGCAAAAGCTGAAGACTCACCCAAATGTCTCGCTTGCCATGCCCTGTACACCACTCCCGACCAGCGCGGCCGCCCCTTCGAGATTGCCGACGGTGTCTCCTGCGAGTCCTGCCACGGCCCCGCTTCTGCCTGGCTAGGTCCGCACACCACGCGCGATTGGCCACACGAAAAATCCGTTGCCCTCGGCATGAGAGACATGCGCAACGTCGTCCAGCGCGCCAACCTCTGCCTCGAATGTCATCTGGGGACCAAAGAAAAATTTGTCGATCATGAGATGATCGCCGCCGGCCATCCCGATCTTTATTTCGAACTCGATTCGTTTTCCGCGGTCATGCCGCGTCACTGGAAAGCGCCACGCGAATCCGCTCCCGGCAAACCCGTCGAAGAACCTGCCTGGGCTGGAGTTCGCGATTGGGCCACTGGATCAGCCGTGCAGTTGCGCGCTTCCATGGAGCGCCTCGCCTGGCGAGCCAACAACCAGCGCGCAGACAAAAAGGATGTCTGGCCCGAAT
>Ga0187772_10000920_pt1 | contig 13492 bp, 18 predicted proteins | sample 0116_SJ02_MP15_2_FD_133137 | JGI IMG/M metagenome (GOLD analysis project Ga0187772, IMG submission 133137) | Tropical peat soil microbial communities from peatlands in Department of Meta, Colombia - 0116_SJ02_MP15_20_MG | ecosystem: Environmental > Terrestrial > Soil > Wetlands > Peat | place... | reverse complement strand
TTAGGCTTTGAATCGTGCCCTTCTCGATCTTCATCAGTGCTTCGCCTTCCTCGGGGACCTTCTTCTTAGCGAAGAGTTGCTCGATGAGGCCCACGAAGCGAACGTAGTTCTTTGGCAAGCGAATCTTTGGGTTTATTGAGATCACATAATCATCCTGAGTATGAACGAACACTCTTAGCTGATTCTCCCAGTTCAGCGGAGTCTCTAAGACCTGCAGTAACGTGTTGTGAACGATATCGGGACGTCCCATCTTCTCAACCGGTAATCGGAAATGCTTTCGGGCGAGTTTTTGCATGGCGTTATGGTGGAAGCTTCTGTCGAGCAGCACATCTGACGATCTTTTCATCCGACGTTCGGCGTACTCTTTGATCTCGGAGTCGGACTGGATTTCCGCAGGGACTATTTGAAGGGCGGATTCAACAAGCGCTAAGTTCAGGGTCAAGGAGATGCCTGCAAAGCTCTCCCGTCTGCGCACAAAAAGATTACAAAGCCTACAGTAACTGGTGGGTTTCAGGTTTCTTCGTTGAGTTGGAGAAGAGCTGGCGGTGTGAAGGAGATTGCCCGTGAGCGAATAGGAATTCTGTTCACTCAGGCCCGTAAGGCGTTTCGAGATGATCCGCAGCTCGCCAAGCGATATGTAGAGTTGGCACGCAAGGTCGGAATGAAGGCCGGAGTCCGGTTAACTCGAGAACAGAAATCGCGCATCTGCAAGGGATGCGGGAGCTTTCTGGTGCCCGGTGTGAATTGCCGTGTGAGGACGCGGTCGGAATACGGGACTACCGTATTGGTTACATGCTTGGAATGTGGAGTAAAGAAAAGATACCCGACAGTGAGGGAACACCTTTCGAGAAAAGGAAGTTAAGTGGGCTCAAGTCCACGTCTAGAAGGACCGAGGCAACGATCTGGATAGGAAAGGAAGGCGCTTCCCAAGCCCTGGTCTCACAGGTCGAAAATCAGTTGAAGAGCCGCGAACTAGTCAAAGTGAAAATACAGAAGTCTGCTCTACGTGAAATCGAGACGAGCAATTTGGCCGCGAAAGTCGCGGCGTCCACGGCTTCGACCCTAATCGAGGTGATGGGCCACACTTTCACGGTGTATAGGAAGCGCGCAAATCCGATTGTGCGACGAAAGAGTGAAATTTGATGCGGACGAGCTCTTGCGCTAAACTAGATTTATATGGCGCTCTCAGTCTGTAAGCTGAAGACTTAGAAATCGGACGGAAAATTCGATGCCAACACCACTGGATGTTCCTTCAGAAGCCCTAATCGACCGGCTCTCGAAGTTTCTGAAGGAGAACGTGGGAGAAGTTGCGCCTCCAGCTTGGGCCATCAATGCTAAGACCGGATCGCACCGGGAACGTCCGCCGGCGAACCCGGATTGGTGGTATACGCGGTCGGCCTCTCTCCTTCGGAAATTGTACATTCACGGGCCGATCGGCATAGCCCGGCTTCGTGTCGAGTACGGAGGCAGGTTACGCAAAGGAACCCATATTGAACATTCTCGAGTAGCTGGCGGTTCGGCGATCAGGGAACCGCTTCAGCAACTTCAGAAGGCCGGTCTAATTTCGACTGAAGCTAAGCAGGGGAGGAAGCTTACCACCGAAGGAATAAGTCTTCTCAACCGAATGGCTGCCGAAGTTCTGAAGGGAGCCAGGAAGACGGAAGGCCAGTAGCGTTGAGCGCCGATGATGAGTATTCTGACGAAGAATTAGATGAGATAAGGAGAAGAAGATACTCAGACCTCCAACGCGCAGCAGTTGAAGAGCAAAGGCAAGCAGAATCTCGAAGACAATTTGAGGCTCAAAAACAGGCGGCACTAAAACTCATCATGACCCCGGAAGCGAGACAGAGGTTGACAAACATTCGAATGGTGAAACCGGAGTTTGCCGAACAGATTGAACTGCAACTCATACAATTAGCTCAGGCCGGCAGGGTGAAGGTTCCAATAACAGATGATCAATTGAAGGACGCACTTGCCAAACTACAAGGCTCGCGCAAGGAGATTAGAATTAGGAGGGCTTAACTGTGGCGAGAAATAAACCGGCAGCACGCAAGCGAAGGCTTGCTGCAGCCCTAAAGACACGCAAACCCGTGCCAACATGGGTCATGGCGAAGACTGACGGGCACACCCGAACGCATCCGAAGAAGAGACACTGGCGTCGAACTAAGCTAAAGGCGTAGAAGAGGAGAACAATATGAGCACTTCTGAACCCGAAGAAGAAACCGAAGCTGAGCCTACGGACGAGGAGATTGAGAAAGCTCCCGCTGCGGAAGCTGAAACCGAGGAACCCGAAGCTGAGGAAGTTGCCGAACCTGAAACTGAAGAAGAAGCTGAACCAGAGGAAGCCCCAGCCGAAGCGCCAGCCGCGGCAGAGGAACCTCCTGAGGGAGAAGAAGAGATCGAGGTCGTTGAGGAAAAGGTGTACACTATACCGCTTCGACACGTATGGACTGTTACGCCCCGAGGAAAGCGTGCCCCCAGGGCAGTACGCGATGTGCGAGACTACGTTGCCCGTCACATGAAATCTGAAGAGGTTGCGGTGAGTAACGAGATTAACTCGGCGATCTGGGGGCGAAGTATAAACAAGCCCCCCAGAAAGATCACGGTCCGCGCGGTAAAGGACAAGGAAGGCAAAGTTATCATTTATCCGGCCAAAGGCGCTTAGGACGCTGCCACAGCCGGGGTTTAGTGACGGTAATCTCTGAATGCCTGTAATCCTGGCGGATGTTTTCGGCAGCCCGAACATAGGCGTCTACTGTTTCGCAAACGAGAGTATCGCCATCGTGCCTCCGGGGTTAACGCAACGAAAGATAGGCCAGTTTGCGGAGACGTTGGGTGTTCGTGTCTGCAGCACAACGGTGGGAGGTTCTACGCTTCTTGGAGCCCTCGTAACGGGCAATTCAAATGCTGTATTGGTTCCCCACACAATTCGTGACTACGAGTTGAGCAGACTTCAGCCATATTCACGCGTCGTGGTAGTGGAGTCCAAGTGGACCGCGCTTGGGAATGTTGTTCTGGCGAATGACAGGGGTGCCCTCGTTCATCCGGCGGCAAGCGAGGAAATCCTGGGGGCCGTGGGTGATGAGATGAAGCTGCAACCGGTTCGTGGGACGTTGGGGTCGTTGTCCTTCGTCGGTGCTCTAGGGGTTGCGACGAACAAGGGAGCGATGCTTAGCCCAAACACGTTGGCGGAGGAACTGATTGTTTCGAAAGCCGCACTGCGTGTTGAAACGGACCTTAGCTCAACGAACGGTGGCGTCTCCTTCGTGAAGTCTGGAATTCTCGCGAACTCTAAGGGTGCGGTTGTTGGGCCGCTCACACGCGGCGCTGAATTGATGCAGATCAGCCGAATTTTAGGCCTTTAACTCGTCGTTTGAAAGAGCTCGTCCCATTTGCCTTGTTCTAATTCTTTCTGGAGTTCGCGTGGATCTTTGCCTTCGATTGTTATGCCAAGGCTGATGCATGTGCCCATGACTTCTTTGGCTGCCGCTTTGGTCGATTTCGCGTAGCTGCTCGGCATTTTCATCGACCCTATCTTAGCCACTTGCGCCATGGTGAGGTTCCCTGCCTTCTCAGCCTTCGGGTTTCCGGAGCCTTTCTGGATTCCTAGCTCCTTGACGATGAGTGCTGAGGTGGTCGGTGTTCCGATGTCGACCTCAAACTCCTTCGTATCGACATCTACTACCACCCGGACGGGCACCTTCATGCCCGCGTAGGCTTTGGTTAACTCGTTTATCTTGTTGACTATCTGTAACACATTGACGCCTAGCGGTCCCAGCGCTGGGCCGAGTGGGGGGCCGGCGTTTGCCTCCCCTCCGTTCAGTAACGCTTCAACTTGCTTCTTCTCGCCCAACTTCGGGTGCACTTCCTCTAGCTGTGAGTTTCACATAGTCGGCATGTACGGTGATTGGCAGGGTAGCAAATCCTTCCTCTAACAATTCTATCGTCACTTCTTCCTTCAGCTTGTCTACGTTTGTGATTCTCGCCTTTAAGCCTCTGAATGGGCCACTAATTACCTCAACGGAGTCGCCCTTTTGCAGGTCCTCGATGACGGGTTTAGTGACGATGAACCTGTCGAGGGCTTCAGGGGATATGACCCCTTTCGTCCGGGCTCTGGCATGGCGTACGCCCGCGATTAAATCGTCAACGTAATGGGGGCCGGAGGATTCCACGAAAATGTATCCCTTAACTGTGTCTGGTGCTAGGATACTGGCGATGGGAAGTTTCTTCAGGCCCACTCTTGATGTGATGAGATCGACTACCGTTCGTTCCTGTCCGCTGGTTGTTCTCACAGCGTAGATGAGCATCTTACGCTCCGTACTCATCAGGGAGCGGCTCCCGCAGTGCCCGCAGTGCCTTGCGTCTGTGGGAGCAGGTTGAAGAACAGGAAGAGAACTCGGATAATGAACCCAAGAGACCCTACTATAGCGACTCCCAAGAAACTGATCTTGACCATTAAGGACACTTCATCTCTCGAAGGTTTGGTTGTGACGTGGAGAAGGCGTCGGGTAGCGTCTATGAACTCGTGAGTGTTCAATCTAATCTTCCTCTAGGTTGCTTGGCTCAACACGAATTTGAAATCAAAAGCCTCTATTTTAACCTTTGAACTTTACACCCGAACTATCTCAACCTCCTCGCGTTCGAGATCGTCCAGAAGCCGTCTCCTCTCCGGACTACGAATTCCCTTCCAGTCTATGACGGCAGTCTTGCAGCCGCCTGTCGTTCGGTCGTATGCCATATCTACGATCGATGAATCATACTCGTCGAAGAAATATTTCGAGAAGATATGGCTGAACGCATACCCTTCCTCCCTTAGTGCGTTGCACTGCTTGTTGCAGTAGTGGCCGCCGCCAAAACCAACCGCACTCTCGGCGTCCGTTCCCTTGGCCGTTGCGGCAGCCCAAATCGCTTCGGCGGCCGCGGCTCCCGCGGCGCTATCCCTCCATTCCTTCTCGGTGCTGCCTACCTCGACGAATAGGGTTGGGGTCTCGAGTTCGGTGGGGCCGTGATGTGTCGCTTCTAAAGTAACGGCGTAATTCAACTTCATCTGTTCGCGAGCCGTATCCAACGCCAGAAGCGCCGTTCGGAGCCGTATCGGGTCGGTTTGTGAGAGACTTTTGGGTTTTCCACCTAGGTCAGCTCGCGATGTGGGATTTCCAGTCCAGTGCACTGTTAGAGCAGGCTCATGGCTTTCGCTTCGATGTTTGGAGGCGAAGATTACTACATCAGGCCGAAAGCCAACCCCAAGCTTCTCCGTGTATATGCCCTCCGTGCGGACATGCTTCAAGTACACATCAGCCGAGCGAAACAGCTCAGTGGAGCCTACTTCCTGAAAGTTCTTCAGCCGTCTCAGCTCGGCTGAAATGGTTTGAGCGGCTGGGTCAACTTCTGAAGCTACAATGAGCGAAGTCAAGAATCAGCGTGCCTCAGCCGACGATCTTTTCAACCATGGCCTCAGGCTCGAATGGGATAAGATCCTCGTAATCTTGGCCGACTGTAGCAAAGAGGATTGGTCTGCCGATGATTGTTGCCATGGAAATTGCGCTTCCACCCTTGGCGTCTGCGTCAAGTTTTGTGAGAATTACCCCGTCTATCTTCACGGCTTCCGAGAAACTTCGGCCCTGCTCGACGGCGTCGTTTCCGGTTAACGAGTCCACTACGAGGATTGTCAGGTTAGGGTTGGCTACGCGGGCAATCTTCCTCATCTCTTCCAGGAGGTTCTTGTTCGTCTGCATCCTCCCGGCAGTGTCGATGAGCACTGCGTTCGTCCCGTGCGCGGTCGCGTAACTCGCCGCGTCGAAAGCTACTGCGGCCGAGTCTCCACCGTACTCATGTTTAATTGTCCTCACCCCGATCCGACGCGCATGCTCTTCGATTTGCTCTATAGAGCCGGTCCGGTAAGTGTCCGCGGCAGCGATGACAACGGAGTAACCCTTTCGTTGAAGCATGAAGGCTACCTTGGCGACGGTGCTGGTCTTTCCGGTTCCGTTGACGCCTACGAAGAGTATGACCGCCGTTTTCTGATGGCTCTTAGCCTCATCCATGGTTTTGAAGAAGAGCTCTCCGCCGCTTCCCTTTAAGAGATCAAGTAATACCTCACGAAGAATCGTCTTCGCCGGTTCAGTGGGGTTTGAGAATCGACGGATCTGCGTGGTTTCAAGTTTTTCCCGTAGGCTATCGCAGACCTTTTTCGCGACATCATAGGCAACGTCGCTCTGGACCAGTACGAGGAGGAACTCGTCAAGCACTCTGCCTATGTCTTTGTCCGAGAACTCTCTTTGGGATATCTTCTGAACAAGGCCGTTAACGCCTGACCTTAGCTTCTCGAACAAGGCGTCATGCCAAATCTGGATTTCTGATTTTCAACGAGGCGCTAGGACTTCGAGGTCGATGTGTTTCGTTGCCGGAGCATATCTTCCAAGGCGTCACGGTCTTGTTGGTATCGGGCGGCTGTTTGCTCGAGTTGCTGTTGGAGTGATGTGCGTGCCTTCTCCAGCTCCTCAAGCCTCCCCTTCAATTCTGTTACCGAGGATTCGACGTCCTTTTCCACCGCCACGCCTGCCCCTATTCCCATCACAAGCTTCTTTGAATCTTCAAGCTGCATCCTGACGTATGATCCCGCACCGATGGGAACGAGGGTTGACTCGCCCTTCTCGAGTTTCTTAACACCTTCAAGCGTATTATGGGCGAGCGTCACTTCGTTGATTGCAGCTCGGACGATGTCAAGCCTCGATTGAAGTAGGCCTATCGACCCTTCAAGGACTCGAATTTCGGCGGCGAGTTGACGGACTACATCCTCTTCTTTGACTTGCGTCGACGACATTGACTATGCCTTAGTTTCGGGCTGTTCCTTGGATTCCTGAACGTGCTTTATTCTGATCTCAAATTGGCGTGCTCCGTGCCTGCTGCCCATTTCTGCGTAGAGGCGTTGGAGGGCATGCTCCTTCTTCAGAGCGTTGAACTCTACTGAGAAAGGAATCTTTGATACCCCTTTCTTGATTTCACCAGTTATTCTGAACTTCTTCACTTCTGACATGGGGGTGGCCCCGCCTTATGGCACTAGAGTCCGATATTAAACTGAAGGTTCCGAGGACATTCGCGGCCAAGAGCTACACGGTGACGGCTAGGCCGTCCCTTCTTGGGTCCGGCGCACCTACCAACGAATTGCTCTCCGAGAGCTGAGCCGCGTGTACTCCACCAAAGTATAAGCCGGGGTCACCGGACCCCGTCCGCTTCTTGACTCGAACAGAATGTCCCATCTTTCGAAGTTCCCGCACGGCCGTTCCCAGGGGTTCTTCTAGCTGAACCTCCGCTTCTCTAACGTGTACTCTTGGCTCGGCCAGCGCATCCTGAAGGCCGAATCCATATTCAATCACATTAAGAAGTACCTCGAGTGTGGATGATACTATCCTCGGGCCTCCCGCAGATCCAAGGGCAAGAACTGGCCGCCCCCCCTTCAAAACTATTGTAGGACTCATGCTGCTCATCGGAATCTTTCGCGGAGCGACCGAATTCGTCATACGAGGGTGAGGTTCGAAGTCATGCATCGTATCATTCAGAATAATTCCGGTGCCGGAGACTGTGACCCCTGAACCGAAATAACATTCCACACTCTCGGTCAGCGAAACAATGTTGCGATCGGCGTCTATTGCGACCAAGTGGGTGGTATTAGATGCCGGCATCAGAGGCACAGAGGTCGGAGCGGATGGGATAGAGGATCGGTGAAGGGAGATGGTTGAAGCGAGTTCCTCCGCGAATAACTTCGATACCAATCGATCCGTTGGTGGGTTGGAGAAGGCAGGATCCGAGATTGTATTCCGACAGTTCATGTAGCTGCGTGCGAGGGCCTCAGCTAGGAGATGGATCGTTTGAGGAGATCGATTGCCATAATTCTTTATTGGGAATCGTTCAAGGAGGTTGAGGGATTCTAGAATTATTGCTCCCCCGGAACTAGGCGGTGGGGCAGATATGATCTCGAAATCTTTGTACTTCTGACGCAATGGTTCCCGAATGGTCGGTTCATATGCCTCCAAATCTCCGGCTGTTATGAGCCCTCCGTGGGCCGTCATATCCTCTACAATGCTCCGCGCGACGCCACCGCGATAGAACTCCCGAGCGCCCTCCCGGACGATCGTAGTTAATGTCCGTCCAAGTGAGGGGAGAGCGATCTTTGCGCCTTCACCGACGGGTCGTCCATTCCTGAGGTATGTTGACCTAGACTCCTTGAAACGTTGAAGTTTCCGCGTACTCAGTTTCCAGGTGTAGGCTAGGGCTCTTCCAACTGGAAAACCTCGTCTGGCTAATCTCGTCGCTGGGGTAAACGTCTCTCTCAATCCCAAAGTGCCGTATTTTTCAAGGATGAGGTTGTGGCCGGAGATTGCGCCCGGAACGGCCACTGCCTTGTAACCTACCTCGTTCTCCTTCCCCGCCACTTTTCCCGAGGGTGTGAGCCCAAACATATCATCTCTCGCCGTTGCGGGAGCTTTCTCCCGAAAGTCAATGAATACAGGTTTCTCCTGTCGAGCCAGCCAGATGAGCGCGAATCCTCCGCCCCCTATCCCAGAGAAGGCAGGTGCGGCAACGCCTAGTACGTGCGCGGTCGTTATGGCTGCGTCAACCGCGTTGCCGCCTTTTTTCAGGACATGGGCGCCGGCCTTTGATGCTAGTGGGTTTGCAGAAACCACTATGCCACGCTTGAGCGGCAATTGTGAACTTTTCGTGACTTTCCGAGGGTATTATTAGAAGTTGATGCAATGCTGGGATTTGTGGAGGTTGGAATCATGTTAGACCTTTCGAAGACGCCGGTAGTGGATGCCCATTGCCATTCGTACCTTGAATCGCCAACGGTCATGAATGGGAACGAATTTTCGCGTCACTCCAGCATCCTCGCCGCTCCACCGAGTTTCTTGGAAAGCCTCTTCAAACCACCAGACTATCAGCTCAAACGTTCCAGGGAGAGGATTTCCGCGATGGATCGGGAACGAGCGTATTCTAACTTGATGGTGCGCTGGCTTTCCGAGTTCTTACGGTGCAAGCCGGACTTTGATGTAGTTGCAACTGCTAGGAGCGGCAGGGCAAGCGATTTCGACGAGTACGTGCGTGAGTTATTTGAGAATGTTCACCTTCGCGGGCTTGTCATGGACGGTGGATACCCGCCGTTAATGGATAGTGATCTCGAACGTTTCCCCGCAAAGGTTGTCAAGATATTTAGGCTTGAACCCTTAATCAACGATCTCTTAGTAAAGTGTGAATCGTTCGAAACGTTTTGTTCGGATTACGATTCGGCAATTCGGCGTGCAATCAACGACGAAGGCTACGTGGGGTTAAAGACTGTAATCGCATACAGAACGGGGCTTAAGATTAGCAGAGTGGAAGAGATAGCCGCCAAAGCCGACTTCCGAGCCGCGAAGGACGGTAGGGCGGAGAGGGCGTGGTTCGGACCAAAGGTCAAGCAGCTCCGCGACTTTCTCACTGTCCGAGCGCTGGAACTCTCAATCGACCTAGACATTCCCGTGCAAATCCACACGGGGGTGGGCGACTACGAGATCGTTCTTGACCAATGCGACCCGGCGCTGTTGTACAGGATGCTGACGGATGATAAGCTCAGGCATGCAACCGTGACGCTGGTTCACTCAGGTTTTCCTAATAATCAGACCGCGGCATACATGGCTTCTGTTCTTCCGAACGTCTTCCTCGACTTCTCCCTGACAATTCCATTCCTTAACCCCATAAGCCATCATAGGCTTTTGGAGATTCTAGAGATAGCCCCCAGCTCCAAGGTCATGTATGGCTCGGATGGCTTCGGCGTCCCAGAGATTTTCTGGTTCAGCGCCAAGCTCGGGAAGAAGCTGCTCGAGAAGTGTTTCGCGCAATTCCTAGTCGAGAAAGTGTTTGATGAGAACGAGGTTTACCGGCAAGCCGAGATGATTCTTCACCAGAACGCAACCGATCTATATAGCGTGAGAGCCGAGTAAGGTCAAGCCCCGCCGCGATCGCGGAGAGAACTTAGAATCCAAGCCCAAGCAAGGTTTGGAGCAACAAGCGCCCCCCCTCGCCCGAACATGTACATGGTCCGACATAGAGAGGTGTACTCCACCGTGAGCACTAAACGCAATAATCAATAAGAGCCGAATGCCACGGCTGCAGGGCAGATGTTCAGGTAACGCCGACACATGGAGATGTTGGGATTGAGCCGAGATTTCATTGGTTATGGAAGGAAAGTTCCCAAAGTGAAGTGGCCGAACGGCGCTAGGTTGGCGCTCACGGTTGCGGTAAACTATGAAGCGGGCGGAGAACGGGCGGTTGGTTTCGGAGACGCGGGGCCGGAGACGTTCGGTGAATTTCCTTCGTACGGGACGCCCCCGAAGCGCGATTTGGCGATCGAATCGATTTTTGAATATGAAACCCGCGTCGCGATCTGGCGGATGTTAGACCTATTCCGTAAGCACAATGTCAAGACGACGTTCTTCGCTACTGCGAAGACGCTTGAGGCGAACCCTGAGGCTGCGAAGGAGATCGTCCGCGGAGGCCATGAGGTTTGCAGCCACGGGTATCGCTGGGTCGAACACTTTACCCTCGGCCGAGAAGAGGAGCGGGACGCCATCAGCAGGGCTGTCGAGATCATCCGATCAATTACCGGGAGACGCCCAGTTGGATGGTACTGCCGTGAGCCGAGTGAGAACACGATCGAGCTGCTCGCCGAGGAGGGGGGTTTTCTATACGGCTCAGATGTCTACAATGATGACCTCCCGTATTATGCGCACTTGGGAGGCAAGAGTTTCCTTCTCATACCCTACACGCCCGACGTGAATGACTTCCACTATTTTTCGAACCGGTTTAGCAATTCAGAGGAATTCTACCAATACCTCAAGGATTCATTCGATGTGCTGTACGCCGAGGGCCTCCAAAACCCCAAAATGATGAATCTTGGCCTCCATGTGAGAATCTCCGGTAGGCCGGGCCGTACCTCAGCCGTGGATCGTTTCTTCAGGTACGTCAAAACGAAGCGCAAGGTATGGGTCGCCAGAAGGGTAGACATCGCAGAATGGTGGCTGAAGCACTACAAGCCCTGAAGAACCCCACTCCTTACGCGAATGCAAGCCCCTGACGGCGTTCTTCCGCTGTTGCTATCTGAAACGTTTTTATTGGTCAGGGGAAATCGTGACTTGAAAATTGTCTAGTTGGGCTAATCTTTGCCGCTTGCTAAGGATGAGGTATCTAGGGCACTCGGTGAGTTACGCAAGTCCATAACCAAAAGGAAGTTCGCCCAGTCCATCGACCTAGTCGTAAGGCTCCGCGAGGTCGACTTGAAGAAGCCTGAGAATCGTATCAACGAAACGATCGCTCTACCGAACCCGCCCGAGAAAGCGTTGAAGGTTTGTGTGATCGCCTCGGGAGACTTGGCCACTAGGGCGAAATCCGCGGGTGCCGACATGCTCATCGGACGGCAGGAGCTGGATGGTCTATCGAAGGACAAGAAAGCGGCCAGGAAGCTAGCTCAGGAAAACGATTTCTTCATTGCCGAAGCCCCCCTGATGCCTCTAGTAGGCAGGGCGTTGGGTTCCTTTCTCGGGCCGAGAGGGAAAATGCCCACCCCCGTGCCACCTAACGCGCCGATCGAGCAGGTCGTTGCAAACCACCGCAAAATGGTTCGTGTTAGAATGCGCGAACAACCGGTTCTTCAATGTCGAATAGGGACGGAAGCGATGGCGGACGAGAAGCTCGCCGAGAACATCCAAGCCGTCGTTTCGAGGATTGAACAGAAACTCGAGAGGGGATTCAAGAATATCGGCGAGATACTGATCAAGGGAACGATGAGCAAACCCGTCAAAATCAGCCTCACAAAGTGATAACCCATGATGACACAGCAGGTCGCGGTTTGGAAGAAAGAAATATTCGATGACCTAACCGAACACATCAAGAACTATTCGGTAATCGCAGTCGCCGACCTGCAGAAAGTTCGCTCATCGCAAATTCAGGAAATCAGAAAGAAGCTCCGCGGCAAAGCGGACCTGATAGTAGCTAAGAACACTATCCTCCGCAAGGCATCGGAGAAGGCGGCGAGCGGCAGGGAGAACGTAGACCGGTTCGCCCAGTCTCTAACGGGGTCGAAGGTTCTGATATTCACGCAGATGAACCCGTTTGAACTCATCATCTTTCTAAACAAGAATAAGGTCAGGGTGCCCGCTAAGGGCGGCGACGTTTCCACCGGCGACATCATGATCCCCGCCGGGAACACCGGCCTCCAACCAGGCCCCGTGATCAGCGAATTTAACGAGGCAAAAGTCCAAACGCGAATCGAAGGCGGCAGCATCTTCGTCGGGAGAGATACCGTCGTCGTAAGGAAAGGTGAAGTGATCCCGGTGAAGATAGCCTCGCTCTTGTCGAAGCTGGGAATGAAGCCGATGGAGGCGGGGCTCTCGTTATCGTACGCCTACGATAACGGGTTAGTTCTGGGGCCAGACGATCTAGTCTTCGACCTAGACAAGATGAGCGCCGACTTATCATCGGCGGCCAGACTTGCCTTCGGCGTCGCTGTTGAGGCGAACATAATGCTCCCGCAGACTGCCCCCGTGATTCTCGCCAAAGCCTACCGCCAAGCCGTCTCAGTAAGCGTCGAAGCAGAATTCTTCACCAAAGAAACCGCCAGTCTCATAATTCAGCGAGCATACGCAAACATGAACGCACTCTCCTCCGCAATCTCCGCAAAGACGCCCGAAGCCCTCAGCACCTCGCAATCGTCTGAGGCCGCCTCGGCGGAACAAAAAGGTTGAAAAGAGGGCCCTCGGGTAAGCAGAGAACCTCAATTTGAGTCGGTGAGAAGAAAATGGAATACGTCTACGCAGCACTCCTCCTACACTCGGCCGGAGGCAAAGTCACAGAAGACGGTGTCAAGAAAGTCCTAACCGCAGCTGGCGCAAAAGTAGAAGAACCAAGAGTCAAAGCTCTGGTAGCGGCTCTCTCCGAGATCAAGATAGAAGACGCCCTCAAGGCCGCACAAGCCATGCCCGCAGCCGCAGCCCCGGCAGCCGCAGCCCCAGCAGAAGCAAAGAAAGAAGAGAAGAAAGAAGAAAAGAAGAGTGAAGAAGCACTAGCCGGCCTCGGCGCGTTGTTCGGATAGATTCTACCTCTTTTTTCTGTACACGGCCTAATTTACAGGGTACCTCCGCCTAGTGCGAATTATGGTTTGAGATCGAGCAACGGAGGCTTGTACCGTTAAGGCTGAAGCGTGTCACCTAGCGCCGCTCAATCCCCATTTGCGGACACAGCCGACTGATTGAGATGAAAGAGGCAGCTAACGTTGTTCGGTTGAAGTAACTAGTATGGTTACGAGCCGAACGGCTATACCCTCAATGCGACATGGTTGCCGTCCAGACCTGTGAACCTGCTGGAGTATTTGGCTAGGAGTTCCGGACAAAAGCTGTTAAGAATGACTAAACGACTATGTTCCGAAAGCTCGCCATGACATTTCGCAAGTAGAATTGGGCGGGTA
>Ga0187772_10000918_pt1 | contig 13541 bp, 10 predicted proteins | sample 0116_SJ02_MP15_2_FD_133137 | JGI IMG/M metagenome (GOLD analysis project Ga0187772, IMG submission 133137) | Tropical peat soil microbial communities from peatlands in Department of Meta, Colombia - 0116_SJ02_MP15_20_MG | ecosystem: Environmental > Terrestrial > Soil > Wetlands > Peat | place... | reverse complement strand
TCAGCCGTTCATTGAAATCGTCGATTTTCACTTTTCAGTCCTGTAATGGCGTTCGCGCGGCCGTTGCTAGCGTTTTTGTTCCATAAGGCCGGCTACGGTACTCATCAAGTCGTATTTGGTGAGGATTTCGAAGCGCGAATTGTCCATTTCCACAAACACCGCGGGATTCTCGTGACTGAGGATGTAGGTGATGCGTTCGACCGGAGCATTTTTGGGAATTTGCGGCAGTGGCTTAGACATGACTTCGCGGACAACCAGCTTGCGCAAGTCCTTCCCCTGTAGGGCCAGGGTCAAGATCTGATCTTCGTAGACCGTGCCAATGGGCAGATTCTCTTCGAAGACCGGTATCTGCGAGATGTCCTGCTCCTGCATGGTTTTTAGCGCGTGGAATACCGTCTGGTACGGGCGCGCAACCACCAATTCGCGGACTTTGCCGGCCCCTTTCTTGGCGTTGACGACTTCCGCCGCGGTGATGGGCACACTCGATTCCACATAGCCGCGTTCGCGCATCCACTCGTCGTTATAGACCTTGCTGAGATAACGCATGCCGGTGTCGGGCATTAATGCGACGATAAAAGCGTCTGGCCCCAAGGTTTTCGCCAAGCGTAGCGTGCCCGAGAGGCATCCGCCCCCGGAACCGCCGGTGAAAATACCTTCGAACTTGGCTAAACGCCGCGCGGCCACGAAGCATTCCTCATCGTTCACCCGGATCACGTCGTCCAGAATGTTCATGTGCATGGTGGTGGGAAAGAAATCTTCACCGATGCCTTCCACAACATAGGTTCGGGCTTTAGCGACTTTGCCGGTCTTATGGAAATCGTAATAAAGCGAGCCTTCGGGATCCACACCGACAATTTGCACTTTTGGATTTTTCTCTTTGAGGTATTTGCCAACGCCGCTGATTGTGCCGCCCGTTCCCATCCCGCACACGAAGTGCGTAATTTTGCCTTCCGCGTCTTCCCAGATCTCCGGGCCGGTGGTGGCGTAGTGCGCTTGGGGATTGGTCGGATTGTCGTACTGATTGGGGTAATAGGAATTGGGAATTTCGCGGGCCAATTTCTTAGCGACGCTGTAATAGCTGCGAGGATCTTCGGGCTCCACGGCGGTGGGGCAAACGATAACTTCGGCGCCGAGGGCTTTGAGTAAATCCACTTTTTCTTTGGACTGCTTGTCTGTGGTGGTGAAAACGCATTTGTAACCACGGACCGCGGCCACAAGCGCGAGCCCCATGCCGGTATTGCCGCTGGTGCCTTCAATGATGGTGCCGCCGGGCTTGAGAAGGCCGCGCTTCTCGGCGTCGTCGATCATGGTGAGGCCGATGCGGTCTTTCACGGAGCCGCCGGGATTGAGCATTTCGGCTTTGACCCAGATCTGCGGCTTGAAACCATTGGCAATGCGATGCAGGCGGATGAGTGGAGTCCGCCCCACGGCTTCAAGGATGTTGTCGCAACGCATGTTTTTCTTCTCTTTGCCGGGCCAGACACATGATTTGGCCTGTGCGATACTTCGTTTAAGTTTAGCATGCCGCCCGCGGTCGAAAGAGAAGCGCGGGCCTCGTCCGGGAGCCTATATGCCACGGCAGAACATCTCGAGCGGAACAATGTGGGAACCCATCGTGGGGTATTCCCGGGCAGTGCGGGTAGGCAATCACGTGACCGTGTCTGGCACCACCGCCACCGGGCCACACGGCAAGATTGTTGGCATTGGCGACGCATACGCGCAGACCGTCCAGACGATTCGGAACATTGAGGCAGCGCTGACTCGCGCGGGGGCAACACTGAAGGACGTCGTGCGCACGAGGATCTACGTGATCGACATTGCGGAGTGGGAGAAGATTGGACGGGCGCACGGTGAATTTTTCGGCGAAATTCGGCCGGCCACTTCCATGGTGCAAATTAGCAAACTGATCTCCCCGGAAATGCTGGTGGAAATTGAGGCGGAAGCGGTGGTGGAAGAATGAGTGAAAAGCAGGCGCTATACGACTGTTTCATTGCGGATTACTACGATAGCTCGCCGATTCTGACCACACGGACGCAGGATGTGGCCTTTTACGTGAACGCCGCACGGAAATACGGCGATCCCGTGCTGGAACTGGGATGCGGCACGGGACGTGTCACCATGGCCATCGCGGAAGCGGGCTACCGCGTGGTTGGGCTGGATATTTCGGAACGGATGCTGGAGCGCGCCGTGGAAAAACGCGCGGGGTTACGGCGCGAAGCGCAGGAACGCGTTCATTTGGTGCAAGCAGACATGACGGAGTTTGCGCTGGGTGAGAGATTCCGAATGATCGTGATTCCCTTTCGGCCCTTTCAGCATTTGCTGGAGCTCGACGAGCAAATGGGATGTCTCGAGTGCACGCGCAAGCATCTCGCTCCGGGTGGCCATTTAATTTTGGATTTCTTTCAGACGGATCCCCAGCGCATGCATGACCCGATGTTTAAGAATGAAGCCAGGTTGATTGAGTATGACTTACCGGGCGACAGGCATGTGGAATTGTCGGAACGCGTCTCCGCGTTTCATCGGGGTGTGCAAAGAAATGACGTGGAGATGGTTTTTCGCGTGACGCATCCCGGTGGGAAGCAGGAGCGGCTGGTGATGGCTTGGACCCTGCGTTATTTCTTCCGCTACGAAGTGGAACATTTGCTGGCGCGGTGCGGCTTTCGCGTGGAACATGTGTATGGAAATTTTGACTCCACGCCACTAGGGGACGATTCGCCGGAGATGATCTTTGTGGCTGGCGTGAGGCCAGCCTAAAGGCTGGCCACTACACAACCACTCTTCCGAAGATTGTGTAGTGGCCGAGCTTTAGCTTGCACGGACGCAGGAAAGCGATCGGCCACTCGAAGGGCGCTGTCACCAGCGGACGCGGACTCGGTACGTCAGAACGGATTCGCTGTTGGGTTTTACAGGAACATTGAACTGGGCCGCGAAAGCTGCGGTTTTGGTGGCGGGATAGGACGAGGAAAGCATCTCCCAATCGCCGCCAATGGGTTCGTTGACTTGGACGGTGACGGGCGTGTCTTTGTGGTTGCGCAGCGAAATAGAATATTCCATCTCGAAGACGCGATCGGCAATTTTCTTGTAGTCGGTTTGTTTGCGTTCGGAAACCACATCGAAGGCATTTCCGATCTTCACGGTGACGAATTCGTCTTTAGGCGTGTGGCCAATATGATCTTCGCCGATAAAGAGCAGGCCGCCTTTGGAATCCTTCTGATAAACGCGCACACTACCCGCGGGCAGCGGAATGCCTAAGCCGCCTTTTTCCTCATTCTTGAATTTGTAGAGGACTTGCACAGGATCTTTCATGGGGGAACCGGGAGTCTGCGCGTTGTGATAATAGAAATTCTGGCCGTTGACGACATACATTTTTTCAACGGGAACACCGGAACCTTCGAGCATGCTGATTTGCTTTGTTTCTTTGTCTTCCACTGACGTACGGCGTCCGAGGCTGTACAGGTGATATTCGCTGAAGCTTTCTTGCTGCATTTGGGGAGCCGCTTTTACCATCGACATTTCGCGGGCAACCAGCCCATTCACGGCGCCGCCTTGCGGCAAACGGTTGAGATCGCCGGCAACAAGTTGCAGCTTCGCATTGTGGAAGGCGGCGCCGGAATTGTTGGTGAGTGTGACCCAGCCATCCAGGTCCCCGGCTTTGTCGTCGCGAGCCACGGTTAAAACATAGTCCGCGTTCCACGAAAGATTGTTGGCGAGATAGGAAGCTTCGATGGTCTGCTTGCGGGAACCGGAATTTTCGAGAGACATCAACAGGGTAGGGCGGTCATAGAGATTCCCAGGCACCTCCGGAAAGCGATAGGTTTCGCCCAGAGAGCCGGTGACGATGTCGTTGCCAATTTTCCAGACCGGGCCATTATTATTGGCCAGCAGCGTGGCTTTGATTTCTTCGTACTTTGTGGTGTTGTTCTCCAGGAACGTGCGAACGATGGTTACTTCTTTGCCAACGTACTTATTGAGGAGTTTGTTCGGCTCAAGCAGATCGTATTCGTAATTCTGCTCAATCACGCCAACCTTGTCGGGCTCGTTGACGGAACGAAAGTGAACGGTGGCGGGATTCACAGTGGCGGCGATGTCCATAAACTTCAGGCGGAACGTGCCTGTGGGGAGCTGCAACTGACGAACGTCTCGAATGAGTGCGATGTTGGAGTTATAGACGGTGATGGCGAGATCGGTCTGGTCACTCAGGGTCGTGGATTGATCGGGCCCGCTCGCTCCTGACGTGTTTTTCTCCTGGTCGGCCGCTTTTCTGCCCGCCTGATAGGCAGGGACCAGCGCCGTGGCGCCGGCCAAGGCAATGACGGCGCCGGCCGCGATCCACCGGCGCGCGGTGTCTTTACTGCGTTGCACAGTTTCCATGAGGGCTCCTTGAGTAAATCTGCATTCCCGGTTAGAACGCCGCCAGGAAAATTTCTTGCAGCGAACTACTCATTCGCGGTGCGCGTCCAAGTGGCGCCGCCATCCGCAGTTTTAAAACTATTGCGATTAGGCACGTCCCAGACCGAAGCATGCATCGCATCGGCAGCGTGAATGCCGCCCAGATCGACCGCAATCGGAGAGGTGAGAGTTTTCCAGTGCTTGCCCCCATCGGTGGTGACCAGGATGGTTCCGGCTTTGCCAGCGACCCAACACACTGTGTCAGAGGGAGCAGAGCCACTGGTGAGGTCGCTGGTCACGCCGCTCGTTTGTGGTTGCCAGCTTTTGCCGGCGTCGGTGCTGTGGTCGATCGCGCCGCCACCGCCCAATCGCCAAGCCCGTATGTTGCCAGGCGCGACAACGTAGTGCGGATCCACTTTGGCCAGCGTTAAGAGTTGGGCGGCAAACTGATTTTGATAGGAGGTCACTTCGGCGGCGGCCGCTTTGTTGTGTGTGGGCGCTTGCACTTCCACCGTTTCGGCGGCGGCCGGTACAGGCGGTTGTTCGGACCGCGCTTTCTTAGCGGCCTCGAAATCAGATTTCAACTGAGCGACTTGATCGGCGCCTTGTTCCTTTTCCGCGTAGCCAGCAACCGGAGCGGACGGGGAGACTACAAGACGTTCAGAATTCGAAGCCGATTCAGCTAGCAAATTGTTGTTGGGTTCGGTGCGCGCTGACTTGGCGCCCGGCTTTGCCGGCACATTGAGCGTTGCTGATGGAGACGAAGGTGGAGCAGGCGCAGTGAGAGCCACGTCCGCAGAGGGCTGCGGATTGGGTGGCTTTGCAGCCGGCACGTCGCGGTTAAGTTCGCCCATTGGCGCGACCTGTGCGGCAGGTACTGGCGGAGCGGCGACGCGATTCTCTGCGATTTGCGTAGCTGTTTTTTGAAGGGGGGCGAAATGTTGCGTCCGAAGTTCCTGAACGCCGACCCAAACGATAGCAGCGGCAGCGGCCAAACCAAGGGGCGCAACCCAGCGCCACGGCAGATGCGGCCTGACCTTGCTGATCTGGGCGGTTACGGTGTTCTGGGTGGAAGCAGGCGCCGCAGCGAGCGTGCTGCGTGGAGCGGCGGAAGCGGCCATCAGTGAGCTTAGCTGCTCATGCTTTTGCTCGACTGGATGAAGGGCGCGCTCGTGCTCCCATTCTTCGGTATTTAGGTGCTCCGTCTGTTCGACCAAAGCCAGACTTTCCTGGCACCGTGCACATTCCGCAATGTGCTCTTTCCAGCGGGCCATTTCGTCGAGGGAAAGCGTACGTTCATGATAAGCGGCGAGAATCTCGGCATCCGCGCAAGAGGAGTCGGGCGAAGCGCTGCGCAAATGGCGGGCGAGGGCTCGTTCGAAATTCTGCTCGCGATCGTCAGCAGGCATGGCGCTCTCCTTTCGTAGAACGTTGCCGGGATCGAATCTTGCAGGGCGTCATGGCGATCCCTTTCTTCGGTTTTCCGCGCGGCTGGGAGATGGATCCGGAAAAATTTTTCGGAAATCGATGGGAGCATCCTCGGCGGCGTACTGGAAACACAGGACAATTTCCGCATCGCTTAGAGGCGCGAATTTCGGCTGAGCGTCGCCAGCAAGCAGCCCGGTGCGCAAACAGTTTTCGACTTTAGCGCGTAATTCGTGGCGCACGCGTTCCAAATGGCGAGACGCACTGGATTCGTGTTCGCCGAGCAGCAGGCCAATTTCCGCGAGGGTTTTGTCGCGAGCGTAATAGAGCTCAAGCCGGCGCCGGCCGGCTGCCTCAAACGAGGCAAGACTGTCGCTTAGAGCCAAGACAAAGCACTGCAAATAGCGGTCGCGATGGGGGTCGAGTGCCGGTACTGATGGCTTCTGTGTATGCAAAACTTTTCCATTTTCGCCATCTTCTTTCTCTATTTTCTCAAAACTTTCCCAGCGCCGGCTCTGGCGCAGACAGTCTATGTGCCGTTGCGCGAGGATGCTGCGGAGCCAGGTCTTTAGCGAACTTCGGCCATGGAAGTACCGGAACAACGAAGACTCGCCGCGTTTACCGTCGACCAACCCGTATAGCTCAGCAAAGAGCGAGTCTGCCAGTTCCTGCGGATCAGCGCCGGCACGACTTCCTTTCGTTATAGCTGCCGCAGAGGCTCGCAAGTAACCACGGTAGTTCGCCACGAAGTGTTCCCAGGCCGCTTCTGAGCCATGCAGGCAGGCTGCGGCAAGAACCAAATCGTCGATATACAGAGTTCCCAGGTAAGCGAGCAGGGCCTCCCGGTTGACAGAACAATCGGCGAAGCGCTTAACCACGCTGTTTTCCACAGCCCCAAAGAACTGCCCTCGAGAAAGGCTCCAACCTGCGGCCGGAGAGGAGTTATAGAAGGCGTCGAGGCGCAACTGTAACTCTCGCAACAGGATCAGCGAGTCGGGGCGGGGGTCGGAAGCGGAATCGTGGGCCACGCGTTCGGCTAAACCTCCATTAATCACCTTATTTCTATATCTTAGAGCGGGTAAGAAGCAACCAACGTCTAATCTCCATGGGGCATCATACAGCTACCCCCCTGGAGGAAACTGGTGCATAAATCCGCAGGTCTTTCCACGCATAGTTGGGGTATCCTAGAGAGCGTTGCGCCTCCTGCCCCCGCAACGAAATTCGCCTCGGCGGGTTTATTCCGGTTATCTTTTCGTCCTCAAGTGTGCACTCGCGGTGTCATTAGCGAGTACGCGTCTTTAGTACGAAAGTCCTATTAGGTGGCTTCTCGGGATTAAGTACGCTCGTACTGGCCCTAGAAACTTTCCGACTGGGAGCAGCTTGGTTCCGTGGAATCAGGCTTGCGGGAGAAACGTTCGCATGAGGCGGCAAGCGGAATGAGTACAATGATTGCTGATCCACCACGAAGAACAGCATTGGGCGTCGGATTCAACGCGAACCGGGGCCGCAGCACAGACACGGAAGCCTGGAAGCAGCAGATCGGGAACAAACCCATCCCGGCCCGCTTGGCCCTGCTGCCGGAACAAAAGCAGAACTGGGGCCGAGTGGGCGCCAGTGCGGTCCTGCAAATCTCCATATTGGTTTTCTTCCTGTTGGTTCCCTTGCTTTATCCAGAGGGAATGAAGACCGCCCTGACCTTCTACAACTCGACGCCCTTAACCACTCCGGTTACGGAAATTCCGGTTGCTCCACCGCCACCTCCACCACCTAAGGTGAAGACCCCTGAGCCGCCAAAGGCGGAGGTGAAAACGCCAGATCCGGTGGAACCGCCAAAATTGAATCCGCAGCAACCGCACATTTTTGCGAATCTGGTGAAGCCGGCGGTCGTTCAACCGAAGAAGATCGAGAAGCCGGAGATCAAGGATCCCGACTTCAAGCCCGCGGTGGAAGACGTGAAAATTAATACCGCCGACAACGGCCCGAAGCGCCCTCGGGAAGACGTAAAAATGGACAGTTTGAGCACCGGCAGCGCGGCACCGGCAACCGTGAATGCTCCTCCCGAAAAAGTGCAGACCGGTGGTTTCGGCGACCCGAACGGAATCGCGGGGAAAGCCGTCCCAGGGCATGCAGGAAATGTGAATGGCCTCGGTTCGCCGGCACTGCCCGGAGGCGAGGGTTACGGCAACGGAACCGGCGGCAAGAATGGAATCCGCGGGACCGTGGCTAGCACGGGATTTGGCAACGGCACCGCTGTACCCCCCAGCGGAAACGGTGGTAAGAAGAGCGTGGTCGCCTCCTCGGGTTTTGGAGCTGTGGATACTTCGACGGAAGCTCCGAAGAAGAAAGCGGAAGCATCCGGCCCGGCGGATACGCCGCCGGAAATTACCGATAAACCGCGCCCGGAATACACGGCGGAAGGCCGCAGCATGAAAGTGGAGGGGGATGTCCGCATCTCCGTTGTGTTCAAAGCCAATGGTACGGTGCAAGTGAACAACGTGGAGAGTGGCTTAGGCCACGGTCTGGATGAAGCAGCAGTCCGGGCCGCGCAACAGATCAAATTCAAACCGGCGAAGCGACAAGGCGAGTCGGTGGATTTCCCGGCCGTAATCCGCATTGAATTCCGGCTGGCCTACTGAGGGAGAAATAAAAATGAGAACGCTGTCGAAAGGTATTCTGGTGCTGCTTCTGGGGGCCTGCGCAAGCATTCCGGCGATGGCCAACACGCCCGCTGCGCCGGCACCCGATCAGCCTCGCACGATGGATCAAGCGCTGGATCGCGTGATCAGCAACGAGCAACGCCTGTATGGGCAAATGCGCAACTACCAGCCGTTGGTGGAAACGTACATCCAGAACCTGAAGCCCGACAAAGACCTCGGGGAAGTGCCGGCAGGGGATAAGTATTTTCTGGGCCGCGCGAATTTCCAGAAGGGCGTCGCGTTGGTGCCGCTGACCGATACTGCGACCAAGGGCAAGAAAGTGTTCGGCTCTATCGGCAATTTCTTCAGCTTCGCGATGCAGTACCTGCCCGATGGCTTCCTGCAGATGATCTTTATCGACACCAATGGCTTCGACAAGCAGCACTACAAGTTTGACTACGTCCGGCGCGAATTCCTCGGCGAAGTGCGCTGCCTGGTGTTTGACGTTACGCCCGCGGAAAAGAATAACAACCATGGCCGGTTCCTTGGCCGCATCTGGGTTGAGGACCAGGATTTCCACATCGTACGGTTCAACGGTGCCTATAGCGGGAACGGCCATTCAAGCTGGTATTTCCATTTCGACAGCTGGCGCACCAACGTTCAACCCGGACTGTGGCTGCCCACCTTCGTATACAGTGAAGAGAAGGATCTGCATTACGCGGTGAGCAAGAAGCTGGACTTCAAAGCGCAGACCCGTTTGTGGGGCTACAACCTCGGAAGCGCTTCCAAGGAAGAGGAACTCAGCAAGATTCTGATTGAAACTCCGGTCACTGACGATACCAAGACCAACAACGATTTGAGTCCGATCCAGGCGCAGCGCTCCTGGGACCGCCAGGCCGAGGACAACCTTTCCGACCGCTTGGAACGCATCGGACTGATGGCGCCGAAGGGCGAAGTGGACAAGGTTCTGGAGACGGTGGTCAACAACCTTGAGGTCACCAACAATATCGATCTGGATCCAGATGTGCGATGCCGCGTACTGATGACCTCGACGCTGGAATCGTTCACACTGGGTCACACCATTGTGCTCAGCCGTGGGCTTGTCGACGTGCTGCCCGATGAAGCCAGCTTGGCGACCATCCTGGCGCATGAACTGAGCCACGTGGTGCTGGGTCACCGGCTGGATTCCCAGTATGCGTTCTTTGATCAGTTGCTGGTGGATGATAAGGACACCTTCCGCCACTTTGGTTTTGCGCGGACTCCGGAAGAGGAAGCTGCCGCCAACGCCAAGGCTATCCAGATCCTGAACAATTCGCCTTACAAGGGTCAATTGGGCAATGCAGTGCTGTTTTTACAAGCGCTGCAGGCACGCCAGAAGGAAATCCCGAACCTGATCAGCGGGCACTTGGGCAACAGTGTGCCGGAAATCAATGAACTGAAGGCGACGGTTCCGGTGGACCCGAAGCAGAATCCCCAGAAGATCGCGGCGTTGCCTTTGGGCGGTCGCGTGAAGATCGATCCGTGGAACGACAATCTTTCCTTGATCAAGAGCAAGCCGGTCGGCACAGTGGCGGAACGGGAGAAGATGCCGTTCGAAGTGACGCCGTTTATGCCTTACCTGACGCGCTACGGGGCGGACACAAAACCAGTAGCGGCCAGCACCGCAACTCCCCAGGACGTGAAACCTGGGGAACCACCCGATCCGACAAAACCCTGAGCGACTGCAAATCTTTGGACCGCGAAGCCCCCGGCATTCGGGGGCTTTTGCTTTTTAATAAGCTGCCAGGACGCCATCGACTGTTGCTTCAACTCGAAAGTGTCTTCATGAAGCGATAGCCAAACTCCACGCCATCGTAGAAGTCCTTCACTCCCACGCGTTCATCCTTTCCGTGAGAACGGTCATCTTCCATATCGAAAAACATGCAGGCGATGCCAAACGTGGGAATACCCGCGATGCGCAGATACTTGCCGTCGGTGGCGCCCGTGGACATCGTCGGTACCACTTGCATGCCCGACCACATGGTGGCCAGAGTGCGCTCCAGGGCGCTGGTTAACTCCGGCTGCAACGGTGAGGGAGGAACCGCAACGATAGGAATGAGGCGGCCGTCGGAGGTTTTGTCGGCAACGAGGGTGATTTTGACGTCGGAATCGGCGACTACGCGTTCCAGAGTTTTGCGCACTTCTTCGGGATCATCTCCAGGAAAAATGCGGCAGTTTACGTTGGCGCGCGCGGATTGCGGGAGCGCGTTGGGGGCGTGGCCGCCACTTAACATCGTTGCGACGCAGGTAGTGCGCAACAGCGCGTTGTAATACGGAATCGTAGACAAATGCTGAATCGCCGTGGGATTGGGGGGTTGTTGGGCGGCGCCGCGCAAGTCGGCGGCCAGCGATCCAGAAGTGAAATCTGCTGATTGAGAAAAATATTGACGGGTGATTTCGTTGATGTGCAGTGGAAAGGAAAATTTTTCGAGTTTGCTTAAGGCTGCCGCGAGTTCGTAGATGGCATTATCCGGGCCCGGCACAGAACTGTGGCCGCCGGGATTGCGGGTCTCGAACTGATAATCGCCATAGACCTTTTCGCTAGCCTGCAAACCAGCGAGGCCGCGTCGCCCTTTGAGCCGCTCGAACTCGCCGCCGTCGAGGTTGATGCAATACTCGGCGTTAATCCAATCGCGATGGTCTTTCACCAACCAGTCGATACCGTTGGAATCACCGCTCTCTTCATCGGCGGTTAAAGCGACGATCAAGTCGCGGTCGGGCTGATAACCCTCGCGCTTTAGGCGGATGAAACTCATCACCAGAATGGCGTCGCCGGCCTTCATGTCGCGCGTGCCGCGTCCGTAGAAATTGCCGTCCTGCTCGATGAATTGAAACGGGTCCATGCTCCAATCCTCGCGGCGTGCTTCGACCACGTCCAAGTGGCCAATAAACAGAACCGGAGGTTTTTTACCGGTACCGCGGTAGCGCACCACGAGATTCTTTTTGCGCGGGTTTGGTCCCGCGACGATAACATCCTGCTCAGGAAAACCGGCGTCGAGCAGGCGCTTGGCCATGGCTTCAGCGGCCGTCGTGACGTTGCCGGATGATTCGGTGGTGTTGATCTCAATTAATTGCTTGAAGATGGCGCGGGCTTCCTGGTCCGTCGGAGAGCCATCCTGGGCGTGGGTTGCAAGTTGCAGAACAGGAGCCAAGCCGCACATCAGCAGCGTACGCACAACGGTTTTCTTCATTCGATTCTCCTGAGGGATTCAGCGTAAACGTAGACGCCAGGAGGGTCAAATCACACGTGGTGTATCGGTTAGATCGACGCTCGGACAGTGACGCTAACCCTCGCGGGTAATACCAAAGCGTTTGCGTAAGACAGAGTCGAGGAGAGTGTCCGGCAGAATGCGCTTGCCCAAGGAAATTTGCTTGGCCATGGCGGTAACCGGGTAGCGTGATTTTGGATGCGAGGCTTCGATCGCTTCCAGAATCACTTTCGCGCAGTCTTCCGGCGTAGTCTTCGACACTTCGCGGCCGCGATTGGAACCCGCAGTCGCACCAGCATAGATTTTGGCGTACGGACTGCTGTTCGCACGTCCGTAATAAGGCTGGGCGAGGTCCTGTGCGGTCTTTTGGAAATTGGTGACGATGTAGCCCGGCTCGATGAGAATCACATCCACGCCGAAGGGATACATTTCCAGGCGGAGCGCATCGGAAAGCCCTTCCACAGCAAATTTGCTACTGCTGTAGGCGCCATAGGTTGGCGGCGCCACCAAGCCTGCGGCGCTGCTCATCATCAAGATACGGCCATGGCGTCGTTGACGCATGTGCGGAAGAACCGCTTGGGTCACCCGAAGCACGCCAAAGAAGTTGACTTCAAACTGTTTGCGCACATCGTCCAGGCGCAGTTCTTCGATCACGCCCATGTAGCCGACCCCGGCGTTGTTGATGAGCACGTCGATGCCGCCGCCCTTTTCCATCACAAGTTCCACGCCGATTTGCACAGAGGCATTGTCAGTGACATTCATCTCGATGGTGTGGATGAGCAGTCGCTCTTCCTGGGCCAGGCGATCGAGCTCATCGCGTTTGGAAGCCGAACGTCCGGCAGCGTACACCGCATACCCACGCCTTGCGAGCAACAACGTGGCGGCCTTCCCGAGGCCGTCGGTGCCACCAGTAATAAGTACAGTACCTTTACTCATTAGGATAATCCTTTCGGTCGAAAGCTTATTTTACGCGTGGACGAGCGGCGAAGCTAGCTTGTGTTGTGCCTTTGAGAAACAGCGCGGGTTACTTGTGTTTTGCGTGCGTTCGTGTCGCTTCCCGCAAACGATCCAGTAAGCTCTGCGCGCTTTTCGAGAGCGGCCGGCGGCGCGGCACAATCACGTCGAGGCTGCGGCGCAACGGTTCCGCGTCGAGCAGCTCCAACGTGACCAGCTTCTTGCGCCGCAATTCGTCGTGCACCGCCAGTTGCGGCAAAAACGCCAATCCCAACTTACGCAGCACCATGCGCAGACACGCTTCGATCGTTTCTACTTCCAAAACCACGTTGGGCAGCAAGCCGACGCGGCGAAAAAGACCGTTCATCAGCGTCCAGTCGCTGGAGCCGCGATCGTAAGCAATCAGCGGAAGCGATTCCAATTCTTCCAGGCGGATGCGCCGTTTCGCCGTGGCAGGATGACGCGGATGTCCAACCAGCATGAGCGGGTCGTCGCGCAAACTGATGGTTTCCACTTCCGGATGATGGAGCGAACGGGCCAGGCCAAAGTCTACTTCCCCATCGAGAACCATTTTCAGAACTTGCGCGGAATTGCCGCTTCGCACGCTCACTACCACGTCCGGCTCATCCTCCTGGTATCTCTTCAGCACCTGTGGAAGCAGATAGGTACAAATGGAAAGAGAAGCGGCGATGGGCACGGTGCCCGTCGATGCCGGGCGCAATTCGTGCACGGCCTGACGCGCCAAAGCTACTTGGCGCAGGAGTTGTTCCGCGTGGGTGCGCAGAATCTTGCCAGTGCCCGACAAGGAAAGCCCTTTGGGCCCACGTTCAAACAGTCGCGTGCCCAACGAGCCTTCCAGAGCCTGGATCCTCGCGCTGACCGCGGGCTG
>Ga0187772_10000917_pt1 | contig 13546 bp, 14 predicted proteins | sample 0116_SJ02_MP15_2_FD_133137 | JGI IMG/M metagenome (GOLD analysis project Ga0187772, IMG submission 133137) | Tropical peat soil microbial communities from peatlands in Department of Meta, Colombia - 0116_SJ02_MP15_20_MG | ecosystem: Environmental > Terrestrial > Soil > Wetlands > Peat | place... | reverse complement strand
AGTCAATCCTCGCTACCCCTGCCACCCGTAGGCTCGCGAGGGAGCTGGGAGTGGACATTTCGCTAGTGAAAGGGTCAGGGGCCCAGGGGAGAATCACGGACGACGACGTCAAGCACTTCGCGTTTGGTTCCCCCACGGGTCCGCCGACAGTGGCCGTCCAGGCTCCGCGTCCGGCCGCCCACGGTCCAGGCCCAAGAGAGGAATTGGTCCCCCTCAGAGGAGTCAGCAAGACGATCTCCGAAAGGATGCTGAAGTCGCTCCAGACGACCGCCCAGGTCACCCACGTGGACGAGGCAGACATGACAGAGCTCGTCCTTCTTCGTGAAGCGTTCAAAGGAAGCGCCGAGAAGAGGGGGGTTCACCTCACCTTCATCCCCTTCATCATCAAGGCCCTAGTCCCAGCTTTGAAGGAGTTCCCCTACGTCAACTCGTCGCTCGACGAGCAGTCTGGGAACATCGTCCTGAAGAAGTACTACAACATCGGCATAGCCACCGACACAGAGCAGGGGCTCGTCGTCCCTGTGGTCAGAGACGTAGACAGGAAGGATATCTTCGAGCTGGCTGGGGAGATAGAGACGCTCGCCGACAGGGCTCGGAAGGCCCAGCTGACACTCGACGAGGTCAGAGGGGGGACGTTCACGATCACGAACGTGGGCGCCATCGGTGGTCTCTTCGCCACTCCCATAGTAAATGCCCCCGAGGTCGCCATCCTCGGCCTGCACAAGATAGCCAAGAGACCAGTAGTCCGCGACGGCAAGGTCGAGATAAGGGACACGACATACTTCTCTCTCAGCTTCGACCATCGCGTCGTCGACGGTGCCTACGCTGCCAGGTTCACGTCTCGCGTCATAGAAACGGTCCAGGACACCAAGAAACTCCTCTCTGAAGTACTATAGCGTATTCGCTCAGCAATGTTTAAGCCGCTAAGCCGGCGCGAACCCAAGTCCGCACTTTGATTGAAGCTGACGTCGCAATCGTCGGCGGAGGGCCAGGGGGGTACGTCTGTGGCATAAGGGCTGCCCAACTCGGCCTGAAAACTGTGGTGATTGAAGCCGACAGGCTGGGCGGGGAGTGCGTCAACTATGGGTGTATCCCGTCGAAGTCCCTCATCACTGTGTCCAGGCTCGCGGACAAGGTGAAGGAGGCGGAGAGGTACGGCCTAAAGGCGTCCGGCGTCTCCGTCGACTTCGTCCAGCTCCAGAAGTGGAAAGGAGAAGTGATTTCCCGGCTAGTCGCCGGCATCGAGCTGCTTCTGAAGGGGTACCATGCGACGATACTGAAGGGAGAGGCAGAAGTGGTCTCCAAGGACAGGGTAATCGTTACAACCGACCAGGGCAGGGAAGAAATCTCGTGCAAGAACCTCGTCCTGGCAACGGGGACAAGGACATCCAGCCTCCCTGGACTTGAATTCGACGGCGACCTCGTTATTGGTTCCAAAGAAGGGCTCGACCTGAAGGGCGCGCCAAAGCGCCTTATGGTCGTGGGAGGCGGGGCGATCGGCCTCGAGTTCGCGTCGATGTTCCAGAAGCTGGGCAGTGTCATAACCATTGTAGAAATCATGGAACAGCTTCTTCCAGGCAGCGACCTAGACCTGGTCCGCGTGGTTCATCGCAAGCTTGAAGCCCATGGCGCCAGGATCTACTTGAAGTCCAAGGTCCTCAGGATTGACAAGAAAGGCTCCGAGGCTACCGTCGAGGTCGAGACCCCTGACGGGAAGATCAACATCGAAGTGGACAAGATCTTGGTGAGCGTCGGTCGCAAACCCAGAACAGAGAAGCTCAACCTTTCGGCCCTCGGAGTCGAGACCGACCACCGTGGATACATCACAACTGACAGCAGGATGCACACAAGCGTTCCTGGCGTTTACGCCATAGGCGACGTGAGGGGGCCCCCTCTCCTCGCCCACAAAGCGTCAAAGGAGGGGATAGTCGCCGCCGAAGTCATAGCGGGGATGTCGTCTGCGGCCGACTGGAAGGTGATTCCCGATGCCGTCTTCTGCGATCCAGAGGTAGCAAGCGTGGGGTTGACCGAGGCGAAAGCGGTCGAGGCAGGATACAAGGTGAAGAGAAGCAGGTTCCAGTTCGCAGCCCTAGGGAGGGCGCTGGCCGCCGGCGAGCCGGAAGGTTTCGTCAAGGTGATCTCCAAGGAGGAGGATGGTCTTGTCCTGGGGGTCCAGATTGTCGGTCCCGAGGCCTCTGACCTTATCAGCGAGGTGGCATTGGCGATAGAGATGGGCGCGACGGTGGAAGACATCGCCCTCACCATCCATCCTCATCCTACCTTCCCCGAGGCGATTATGGAAGCGGCCGAATCTGCGGCCGGAAGACCGATACACCAGCTCAAATCATGAACGGGTATCTGCTCGATTTCGGAAGGATGGAGTACGGCAAGGCCCTGGGACTCCAGAAGGAACTCGCGGCAATGAGGGCGAAGGGAAAGATTCCTGACACTCTGATCCTGGTGGAGCACGACCACGTCATAACACTCGGTCGGAAGACAACACCTGCCAATTTCAAACCCCAGGACATCCCTGTGTTCGAGGTCGAGCGCGGGGGAGACGCCACCTACCACGGGCCCGGCCAGCTGGTTGGGTACCCAATAGTCCTGCTCGCCGACCACGACGTGAGGCGCCATGTCCGGAACATGGAAGACGCAATCATCCGGACGGCTCGCGCCTTCGGGGTCGAGGGCGAGCGGCTCGAGGGCCACCCCGGAGTCTGGGTAGGCGGGAAGAAGCTGGCGTCCATCGGTGTCGCCGTGACCGACTGGGTGACCTATCATGGCTTCGCCCTGAATGTCAACACAGACCTGTCCTATTTCGAACACATCCGACCCTGCGGCCTCGACCCGTCTACCATGACATCCATGCAGAGGGTCAGGGGTGAGCCCCTCCCCTTCGATGAAGTGAAGGCGAGGTTCGCTCGGGAGTACTCCGCAGTCGCAGGGCTGACACTGTCTCACCAACATCTCGTGACCTCTGATTAGGCGACAAGGATTTAGCCCGCGTTTAGTCGGCGCCCATCATGCCAAAGAAGAGGACGCCTTCTGCACCGAAGAAACCGATTAAGAAGATCACATACGTGACGCTCTTCGCAGACGAAAGCCTCAACCCGAAGTTCGACGAGGCCCTGAAGAGGTTCGAATCTAAGCTCGGTCGAACCTACCCGATGTACATAGGCGGCAAGGAAGTGTACTCCGATGCCGGCCAGTTCGAGCACCGGAGTCCCATAGACACTTCCATTGTCGTTGGGAAGTTCCAAGTGGGCACCCGCGAGCATGCCAGGCAGGCGGTCGAGGCCGCAAAGGAAGGATTCGAGGTCTGGGGCGCAATGCCCTGGCCTGAGAGGGTGAGAGTACTTGACAGGTATGCCAAGCTAATTGACGAGAGGAAGTTCGACATCGCGGTCGTCATCACCTATGAGGTCGGCAAGAACAGGCTGGAGGCGCTTGCCGAGTGCTGGGAGGCCATCGACGCCGTCAAGTACTATTCGGGAGTCATGCGCAGGGAGAGAGGATACACCATCAAGATGGGTCCCGGGGGCCCAGGGGAACACAACCTCGACGTGCTAAAGCCCCACGGGGTCTGGCCGGTGATCTCCCCGTTCAACTTTCCTTTCATGCTCGCGAACGGGATGGCAATGGGAGCCCTGATAACCGGGAACTCTGTCATCCTGAAGCCGACAAGCGAGGCCCCGTTGACGGGATACATGCTCTACAAGCTGTACGCGGACGCGGGGGTACCGGCTGGCGCAGTCAACTTCGTGACTGGGCCGGGTTCCAACTTTGAAGACGAGTTCGTCACCAACCCCGACGTGTCGGGATTGGCGTTCACCGGGTCCAAGGACGTGGGAATGCGCCTCTTCCGGAGGTTCCACACCGAGCAGGCCTACCCCAAGCCAATCCTCCTCGAAATGGGAAGCAAGAATCCGACCATAGTGACCGCGAAGGCGGACATCCCCAAGGCGGTGGAGGGGACCGTGCGCGCCGCTTTTGGTTACGGCGGGCAGAAGTGCAGTGCGACATCCAGAGTATACGTCCAGAATCAAGTCAAGGACAAGTTCCTGGAAGCCCTCAGGGAGAGGATTGCGAAGATCTCGGTGGGAGACCCCAGAGCCAAGGAGACGTTCATGGGCCCCCTGATCAACCAGAAGGCAGTGGAAACATTCCAATCTGCGGTCGCAACAGCAAAGCAGTCCGGAGCGCGCCTCATAGCCGGTGGGAACGTCATCAAGGACGGCATCATGAAGGACGGCTTCTACGTGGCCCCCACCGTGGTTGCTGACCTGCCGGAGGACAGTAGCCTGGTGAAGCAGGAACTCTTCGTCCCCTTTGTCGTTGTGAACGGCTGTGGTACGGTAGAGGAGGCAATCGACAGGGCGAACGCGACGGAGTACGGCCTCACCGCGGGCATCTTCACCAAGGACAGAAGGGAACAGGACCGGTTCTTCGACGGCATCAAGTTCGGCGTCACCTACTCGAACAGGAGCGGTGGCTCCACCACGGGAGCCTGGCCGGGAGCCCAGTCATTCACTGGCTGGAAGGCCAGCGGTGTCACGGGTAGGGGAGTTGGGAGCCCCTACTATCTGCTGAACTTCCTCAGGGACCAGTCACAGACCAGAGTAGAGTAGTCGAGAAGCGGCACTTCAGAATGGAAGGCGACCGGCTACTTCAGCGGAACGTATAGGCTGGAGCGGCTTGCCCCGATTCCAGGGGTGCCGTGCACTACCTTTTTGTTGGTGATGACGTACTCACCCAGATACCTCCCTATCATCTCCGGCTTCACCTCGAGAGGGACGAATTCCCTCCCGTTGTGGACAGAGATGGTAAGCCCCACCATGGTGGGCAGAACTATCATGTCCCGGGCATGGGTCTTGATCTCTCCCCGCAGCTTGCCGTCCTTCAGTGCCCTGGCGTCCTCAAGGAGCTTCCTCTTTTCCTCCGAGACCCCCCTGTTAAGCGACCGCCTTGCCCTAGAAGGGAGGAGTTCCAGCAGCGCCTCGGTGGACATCGAATTGAGCTCTTCGAGGCTCTTCCCTCTGTACCTGAACTCCTTCGGCATCTACTCCGAGACCTCCGCGCTGGACCTTGCCAATCTCTTTCTTCCTGTCTTCCTCGGCGCTATTAACCCTACCTTCCTTCCAGGAGGCGCATTTCTCGAGGTGCTGGTTGACTTGCCGGGGTGCTGGTGCCTGCCGCCGCCGAACGGGTGGTATACCACCGCCATGGCTACGCCCCTCATTCTCGGGTAGACGCGCCCCGCCGCCCTCATGGCGTGGTGCCTCGCCCCGGCCGTCAGGAAGGGCTTCTCCCTCCTGCCGCCCCCTGCGACCTCCCCCACGGTGGCCATGCATCTATCGCTTACCAGGATATTCTTCCCCGACGGGAGTTTGATTATTGCGCGGCCATTCGCCTTCGAAAAAAGCACGGCCGAAGTCCCTGATGCCCTGACGAGCCTTCCTCCGTCCCCTGGCCTCAGTTCGATGTTGCAGACGCGGGTTCCTTCTGGCATGCTAGAGAGGGGCATCGCGTTCCCCTCGTGAACCTGCGCTGAGGGACCCATGCTTACCTGCTGCCCCACCGCCATGCCGGCAACTGCAGGGACGTAGGCGTACCTGTCCCCCTCGAGCCTTAGCTGAGCCAGCGGAGCGCTCCTCCCCCTCTCGTCTAAGATTGCAGATACGGTCGCGGCGCCGCCTGATGCCCCGCCAATCCTGGGGTATCTAACTGGCGCTATCTTCCCCTTGCTCGGTGCCCTAAACTGTATCCCTGCCTTCCCGCGCCTGCGCTGTAGGATTCTCTTGCCCGTAGTTTACACCAGCCCCAGTTTCGTAGCCAGCTCGGCCGCCTTCCCCACTTCGGAGAGACGGACGAACGCCTTCTTTCCCCTGATGGTCCTCGAAGTGTTCACCGCGTCCACCCTGACCTCGTAAAGAGCCTCCACCGCTCTCGCAATCTGGGTCTTAGAGACCCTGTCGTCGACGATGAAGCAGAGCTTGTTCTCCCTCTCGATTTGGTCGAATGTCCTCTCGGTGACGTAGGGCCTCTTCAGAATCTTCTGGGCATCTTCGAGCCTCACGTTAAGACGCCACCCCCTTCGCCCTTCCTTCGAGCGCACCGAGGGCCGATTCCGTCCAGATGGTGAGCCTGCCTGGGACGCCTCCCGGTGCCAGGTCCAGGACGCTCACGTCCTGCACGCGGGCAACCTGTACTCCTGGTATCCCGCCCGCAGCCTTCCCCACTCCCCTGTCGTTGGTTACCACGATCAGCGGCCCCACTCCGCCCCTGTACGCCCTCCCTCTCAGGCGCCTCTTGCCGGAGTTCCGCTTGGTGCGGCTATCGACCCTTTCAAGTTCTGCCTTCAGGTCCACCCTCTCCAGGAACGAAACCAGCTCCGAAGTCTTCTCAACTGTCTCGATGTCGTCGGCCACAATCATGGGCAGCGAAGGCTTGTTGACCCTGTGCCCTCGGGCCTTCACCGCATCCAGGTTAGCGGTGTATGCGATGGCGGAATCTGTCGCAAGCCTCCTCTCCTTCTTGTTCACTCCGAAGTGAATGACCTTTTCAGACCGAGGGGGATGCGGGAGCCTCCCTTTCACTACGCTCGCCACGCCGCCCGCCAGACCTCCGCGGGGGTACCTGTCTCCCTTCACCCTTGGAATCCTCGAACGGCCGGTGCCCGTGGGAGGGCTGTGGGTCTCCGCGGTTGTCCTCTCGCCTGCCATGGGGTCTCTCCCCTTGGGCTGGAATCCATGGGATCCGACGAGCCAGAAGACCCGCTTCACGAGGTCCGCCCTGAGCTCTGTGGTGAAGACGTCCGGCACGTCCACCTGACCTGCCGGCTTTCCGTTGAGCCCCACCACTTCAGCCTTCATGACTAGCGTTTCCTCTCCATCGTGCTCACTTCTATCACCTGCGGGGGAGCCTGATTCTTCACGACCCCTCTCTCTTTCATCCTCACCATGACGAACCTGCTCGCCGGCCCTGGGACCGACCCCCTGATCACCGCGTATTCGCCTGCCACGTTGCCGAAGTGCTCGAACCCACCAGGCGGTGTGACTGGGTTTGCAGTCGCGTTCCCCACCAGCAGAATCCTCTTGCCAGTCTCAGTCCTCTGGTGGAACCCCATCTGGCCTGCCCTCGCGACAGTGTACATGACCGCGGCCGGATGCCAGGGGCCGATGACGGCAACCGCCCTTACGCTCTTCCTCGACTTGTGCTGCTTCCGCTTCACCCCGAACCTGGTTATGGGGCCTTCGAACCCCTTCCCCTTCGTTATCCCAAGAACGTCCACGTACATGCCGGCCTTGAAGACGTCAGTGAACTTCACCTTCTTCCCAATCATACCACGAACGAACTCGACCTGGGCCTTCAAATCCCCCCCCGAAACGCCAACTTCTAGGACGATCGGCTTTTTCTGCGACAGGCCTACGTCCTTGGGAACCGAAGACACAACAGCGGCGACCCTGGTTGCCCTGTCGAGCGGGAGCCTCTCAACCGGGGGCTGGCCTGCCTGTCTGACGTCCGCTATCGCCTTGTCCTGGCCGTTTTCATGGCCATAAAGCCTCAGGCCCACGACCTGGGCATCGGGGAGAGTGAGAACACTGGACAGGTTGAACAGCGGCTTCCCGAAGTTTGGGGTCTTGGCCCTATCATCTACCGTTATGACATGGGCAGTCCCGGCTTTGTATCCGGGGAATCCGAGGAGAATCGGCTTCTCAGCTTGTAGCGTTGGCCAGGTCCTTATCCTGGGGACGAAGCTCTTCGCTCGCCCTCTCGGCCTGTATGCAAGACTACCTCTACGTGGCGCGGAATACTTTCGGTGACCCAACTCACGCTAAACCTTTCCGGAGGGCCGTTTTGCGGTTCGCACTTAAGCTTTCTTCGCTGGGAGGAGACTTAGGACCCCCAGGCTGATGAGAACCGCTTCTTCGGTCCTCACCGTCTCCACCTGCTGTTGGGGGAATAAATTTACCACGTAGTCGACATTGCGAGGAAGGTCTGGCCCCACGATGTCGAATAGGCCCCTCGAGGGAGAGCCGAAGATCAGCTTCACACCTTCCACCCGCTGCAGGGACAACTTCAGCCTGGCGAGCTCGTCTGCCACCGGGGAACCGAGCCTTGAGGTCGCAATCTTGAGGCCATAGCGAGTGTCGGAGAGCATCTCTGCGACCGTCTTCGTCTCTACCGCGTACCCCCAATAAGAGCCCGCCCCTTCTTTCGGGATAAGTTCGGCCACCGGCGGCCGCAACGAAGTGACTCTCACCGTGACCCGTCTCCCAGGCGGTGATCTCTGTCTGAGCGTCGGCGCAATGTCGAGGCCGATGTCGACCGTCCCGTCGGTGTTGACCACCCCTTCCCGGACCTCGCCGATGGGAAGCCTATCGGAAGGAATTTTCGCCTTGTGTGAAGGGATGCGGAGCGGCGGGAGCGTCCCCGCGTACCTAAGCTCCTCATCCAGGGGAAACAGCCTCTTCCTAAGGTACTGGGGAGTCTCCAGATACTCCAGGATCCTCCTGACTACCCTCTCCTCCCCTCGCGCCTTCGGGTCCCTGAACACCTCGATCAAGTCGACCCCATAGATGGCGCAGGCCCTTGCGATGACGCCCAGCTTCACTGTCTTCTCGCGAAGGGACTCTTTGTCCTCGAGGACGGTGTCAGGCAGGGCGACTGCGATCTTCTTTTGCAACAGCGCCAACGACCCGCTGAGCGGGGCGCGTTAATTCAGCTTTGTCCCGGGCGTTGACCGGATGGGTGCAACGCACATGAACGGGTCCTCGGTGGGCATGGATTCATGAACCAGGAGCCAGAGAAGCGGAGATCCGCTTGGATCTACTCTGTCTTCCCCGTCTCCGTCGCCACCGGTCCGGTTGGCACCATGGTTCAGCTCTACCTGATTTACCTTAATGGCCAGGCCCTAGGGACCATCTACGGTAGCTTCGCCACCGCCGTCTACAACGGCGTCAGCATACCCGCCGCACTGTTCTGGGGGGTCGCTACGGACAGACTGCACAAGAGGAAGTCACTGGTGGCCCTCAGTTACGCGCTCATTGCAATCGCTCTCGTCTCCTATTTCTTTGATAGGACGACCGCTGGCACCATTTCAAGGTACGGCGCCATCTCCTTCGTCTCCGTGGCGTCGGCCACACCCCTGAACCTCCTCATAATGGAAACAGAGCAGAAAGGGAAATGGGCACACGCCTTCGCGCGGTTGTCTCTTATGATCAGCGCTGGGGACGTGGTCGGCCTCTTAGTCAGCACCATCTGGGCCCAGTTCTTCCCCAATAATCTCATCTTGCTTTTCGTGCCACTAAGTGCTTTTGCCCTTGTCTCATCGGGAATGACACTTGTCATGATCCACGAGCCCGAGTTTGTCCTTGAGAGGGAGACAGTCGCCCTGAGAAAGCCAAGTTTCATCAGCCGTCTACGTGCCAATCCTGTATTCTTCATCGGAGTCCCTTCAGGTTCTGACTTCAAGAGGGCTTTCAGGGGACTCCGCACAGGCCTCCTGAGCTACGTCCCGCTCTTCTACATCTCTACCATCCTGTTCTACATTTCAGCAGGACTCTTCAACACGTCCTTTGTCCCTGCTATGCACTTCTACTCGCTTCCCGACCAGCAGGTCTTCGCCGTCATTTTGGCTGGAATGCTAGTGCAGACGATCGCATTCCAGAGGGCCGGGGAATTCATAAACAAGCGGAGTCTGATAACATCGTCGATTCAGGGACTCCTGCTCAGAGGGTGGTCCTACCTCGCCATAGGGGTAGCCGCTCTGCTGGTCACAGGTCCGCTCTTCGCGGTTTCGTCCCTTATCTTCTACCCTCTCGCAGGTGGGGTGGCTTATGCCGTCTACTACACTGCTTCGAACACCATGATGTTCAACACCGTCAAGGGGAGGACGGCGGGGTCCGCGCTCGGTGTATACTCAGCTGTTGTCGGCTTGGCGACAATGGCGGGATCTTTTGTTTCGGGCTTCATTTCAGTCTATTCAGGGTACTACGTTACTTTCATATTAGCCGGCGTCCTCCTGTTCGCGACCGTGGGAGTCGTCTCTCGTCTCCCGAGGCCCTCAACCCCGGAGGAAGGGGTCCTTCAGTAAGCGACCATAAGGCATCATCCAAGGCACATTCACGAAGGAGGTTGCCTTAGCCACTCCTGTCAACGGGTGGCCTGAGAAGGCTCCCCTGCGACAATCTTTCTCCCCTGAACCTGGCGTAAACGAACCTTACAAACAAGTAGAATGCAAAGACCTCACCCGTGATGTAGAAGCTAACGGGAGGGGATGTGTAGAAGGACAGGAAGAGCCCTGTCCAAGTTGCCAGAAGAGCTATGATAACGGATGCGGCGATGGCCGTTGACGGTCTTCGTGCAAGATACTGGGCTGTGGCTCCGGGAGTTACCATCAGAGAGAAGACAAGGAGAACCCCGGTTACCTCGACCGCGAAGGACACCGCCACTGCAACGACGACCATGAACACCATGCCTAGTGCGAGCATCGGCATCCCCTTCGCCTCGGCCACATCCTCATCGAGCGAGGCAAAGAGAAGCGGCCTGTAGACCAAACCGAGCACGAGAAGTATCGCTGCCGCAGCGGCCATTGTCTCGAGAACCTGTGCTTGGCTTACTCCAAGGATTTCACCGAACAGAATGGAGTAGGTCTGGGTCGCGTACCCTGAATACAAACTGATGAAGAGCAGCCCCAGGCCCAGGGAGAACGCGAGCACAATCCCGATTTGAGTGTCCCGGTTGATAGCCCTGCGGCCAAGGAGCGCGATTCCCAGCCCGCCCAGGTTAGATCCGATCAGCAGGCCAGCAAGAGGGGAAATCCCGGACAGGACAGCCCACGCGGCCCCTGCAAAACCAATTTCGGAGAAAGCATGGGCCGTAAACGCTGACTTCCGGAGGACGACAAAGTAGCCTGTTACTCCTGCAACGACGGCCGTCAGCGTCCCTGCCTCTATGGCGTTCTGCATGAACTGATACCGCCAAATCTCTTGAAGATCTGCCAATATGTTCAGAGAGAAGCTCATGGAATGTCCCCGTGGTGTTCTTCGACGCCGATAATCGCCACATTGCCGTGCGGATCCTTCAGCACCTCCACCTGGATTCCGTAAAGGCGAGTCAGGTTTTCGGAGGTAAGAACCTCCTGTGGCTTGCCCGTCGTCATCTTTCCATTCGCGATGTACACGACCTTGTTTACATGTGGGAGGAGCGGATTGATGTTGTGTGCTATCAGTAATGCTGTCACCCCTCGGGAGCGGACGACGTTGTTGACCAGATGGAGCAGGTCGGTTTCACGTTTGATATCGAGGTTGGAAAGAGGCTCGTCAAGGAGAAGAACGTCCGGGTTGCTGACCAACGCCTCAGCGAGGAAGATCCTTTGGAGTTCCCCCCCGGACAAGGCCCCTAGTCTCCTGTGGGCCAGGTCGGAGGCGCCCGCGGCTTCGAGGGCTGACCACGCAGCATCTCTATCGTCATGGGTCACGGGATTGAACCCCCAACGAGTCCCTGATACTCCCAGGCGCACAAGCTCAAGGCATTCCACATTGGTCTCGGTGTCGATTGTGTGCCTTTGCGGGACATAACCGATGTGGGGGTTGCCCCGCCGAGGTGGCGAACCGAACAACTGAATCGTTCCCCCCGTGGGGTGCTGCAGCCCAAGAAGAACTCGAAACAGGGTTGTCTTCCCCGCGCCGTTGGGCCCCAGAATCGCGACGAACTCTCCCCTGCCAAAAGAAAAGTTCGCGCCGCTCCATACGCTTCTTCCCCCATACCCTGCAGACAGGTCTTCAGCTACAATCAGGTCTGACTTGACTTGGGCCGTGGCTGACTCCGCAATTAGCTTGGCCATTAATCATTGACCAAGCGCTGCAGCGTTGAGTGCGTCCTGAAGCTCCCCCACTTCTCCCTGCATCCACGCCTGGAAGGTATAGTTGGGAGGCTGAATGGTCTCGGATATCCTAATGTAAGGAATATCGTTCTTTGCGGCTAACGCGAGAAGGCTCTGGGTCAAGGGCGTCACCGTCTGCTCGTTATAGACGAGCACCCGCACCGTCGTGTTGCCTCCGTTAAGCTGGTTCTGGAAGGCGGCGACGTCCTGAGCCGATGGGTCGTTCCCTTCCGCCACTGCTTCCATGAAACTGGGAGGCGTGATTATCTTCAGCCCGGTGGCGTTGGCCATGTACACGAAGATGCTCTCCGTCGAAGCCACAGGCGTCCCGGCGAATTCCTGGTTGATTATTTGCTCCTGCTTCATGTACGAATTCCAGAGAGAAGAGTTCAAGTCGGCGTATTGTTGTTTGTAGTACGCCGAATCCGCAGGGTCGATGGCAACGAGGTCCTTGTACATTGCCCTGACGGTGGTGTTCACGTAGTACGGACTGTACCAGAAGTGAGGATTGGCGTCAACAGGCTGCCCCAGCAGGAGCTGAACGCTGAGCACCGTCTGGTGTGGAGTGTTCGAAGCCGCAATCTCGTTCAGGGCCCAGGTGTCATAGCCTGCACCGTTCACTATGACAAGGCAGGCGCTTGCAAAGGCCCTTGCGTCCGCTGCATTGCTCTCGTATTCGTGCGGGTCGGTATTGGGATTAGTGACTATGCTCGTCACGTTGACATGGCTCCCCCCAATTTGGGACACCAAGCTTCCCCAGAAGTTTTCGGCTGCAACCACTTGGATTGCACCCCCAGAGGTTGAGCAAGCGGAGGCCGGCGGCGGAGTAAGATTGATGGCTGCATAGGCTCCTCCTACGGCGACCAGCATAATGACACCCACCATTGCCACAACAATCGTTCGCTGCATCGACCGGTCCGGGGCGGTGGTCATTTATTAGGTGTCCTGTTATAACTTAATAAGAAACGCGGAAACATATTTATTCCGTTAATAACGGCCACCATCCCATGCCAATAGTGAGCCTGTCGCTCCCCGATCAAATGGTGAAGGCGATGGACCAGATACAGGAGTCTGTAGGCTTCTCCGGGAGATCGGAACTTGTCAGAGCTGCGATACGGCTGCTACTGGAAGACACCAAAGCGAAGGATGGCCTTTCGGGGAAGGCCAACGCGGTGATCGTGGTTGGCCACGCGAGGGATGACGAAGAACCGGTCACGCGCCTCAAACACAAGTTCGAAGACATAGTCCGGACCCACGTTCATGTTAAGGTCTCCCATGAGGATTGCGTCGAGGTCTTTGTACTCGCTGGGGAAGGCAAGGACATCGCCTCTATGACAAAGGAATTCGAGAAAGAAAGGAAGATTCGAAGCGTCAAGCTGCTGCAGGTGTGAAAGTGGACCGGGGGGGACTCGAACCCCCGACCTCCCCCAATCTGGGGTGGAGTCATGCCAAGGGGCTGGACGAGTGGCTCTGTATCCAACCGAACTAGACTACCGGCCCGACCGGTGGAGGCCCTAGAGCTCTCGATTAATACTCTTTCATTAGGAAAGCAACGCGGGTCATCGCCTTACCCACTCTCCTCGTTCTTTGCGATGCAGTCCCTTCCAATCTTCCAGCCTATTTTTCGGGCGAAGGTCGAACACAATCCAATGGCATCTT
>Ga0187772_10000916_pt1 | contig 13550 bp, 12 predicted proteins | sample 0116_SJ02_MP15_2_FD_133137 | JGI IMG/M metagenome (GOLD analysis project Ga0187772, IMG submission 133137) | Tropical peat soil microbial communities from peatlands in Department of Meta, Colombia - 0116_SJ02_MP15_20_MG | ecosystem: Environmental > Terrestrial > Soil > Wetlands > Peat | place... | reverse complement strand
TCGCGAGCACTGCGACGACAGTCGCGACGACGACGCCGGGCGTCTCAACCGAGACGACGACCGCGTCCCCCGGCACCGCGAAGGGCTCGCCGACGTCCCGCTGCGCAACCAAGTTGGCGCAGAACAGAACGCACGCCCGCGTGCCGCCCCACGCCCGCGTCTGCGCGACCAAGCGCTCCCGGACGGCCGACCACCACTCCAAGCAATCGAAGGCAAAGTCCCGCGCGACCAAGACCCCGACCGCGAATTCGACGCCGAGCTCGAGCCTCAACGTGCAATCAAGCACGAGCGCCGGCAGCAGCGACGGCGGCACAACCAGCGCCGCGGACAGCGCGATCACCAACCCCTTCAGCTACTCCATCGGCAGCACGAGCGCGAGCGAGCTCTCCGCGCTCGCTGCACTCTCCGGTGCGCTCAGCAGCAGCATCAAACCGCCGGCCAAGCTGGTGCCGATCTATCAAGCCGCCGCCCGGCGCTATCACCTGCCATGGGAGGTGCTGGCCGCGATCAACTGGGTGGAGACCGATTACGGCCACGACCTTACGGTTTCCTCAGCCGGTGCAGTGGGATGGATGCAGTTCTTGCCCTCGACGTGGCGCATGTACAGCGTCGATACCGACGGCAAAGGCAGCGCCGATCCCTACGACCCCCGCGCTGCGATCTTCGCGGCGGCGCGGCTGCTGGACGCAAACGGCGGCGCCCGCCATCTCCGGCGGGCCATCTTTGCCGACAACCACGCCGACTGGTACGTCGATGAGGTCGTGTTCGTCGCCGCGCGGATCGTCGGCGTCGAGACCCAGCCGAGCGGAGGCGCGCGGTCCCGGCTGAGCGCGATGGAATCCGCCGCCGAACTCCTGAACGGCAGTCCCTATATCTACGGGGGCGGGCACGCCGGCTGGGAGCCCGCCGCCGGTTACGGCTGCTCGGGATTTGTCTCGGCCGTGCTCCATGCCGCTGGCTACCTCGAGCAGCCCGTGACCACGCAGACCCTTCCCGGCCAATCGGGGATCGAGGCGGGGCCCGGCAAGTGGGTCACGATCCTGGACCGCACCGACGCCGCCACCACGAGCGAGGACCACGTGATCATCAATCTCGACGGCCAGTGGTGGGAGAGCGGCGGGTCCTCGAGCGACAGTGGCGCCGCCACCGTGCACCCGGTCGCCTCGATCTCGAGCGCATATCTCGCGACCTTCAACCTCATCCTTCACCCCCAGGGCCTATAGATCACCGGTCAATGGTCGCTCGCCGCTCCGCGATCCGCATTCGGGTGCTCAACCAGGAGCCGGTTTCGGCGACGCGTCTTCCGCCGAGGTTGTCTCGGGGCGTGCCGGTTGACGTGGGGAACGCTTCGCGACGGCGCCGCGCGAGCGGTAACGGTCAGGCGACGGTTTGAACGACCTGTGAGCTGTCGCCGCAGTGCTCGCTCGGCTGGCAGAGGAGCCACGACGCGAGAACTGCAGGGCACTCACGGCCGGCTGTTGCCAGCCACGCGAGGCAAGGCATCCCCGCCTGACTGGCTTTGTCCAGGTGATCGCTGCCCGTGAGCGACGCTGAGCGCGCCGGACCCGAGTGCGCGGGGGCCCGCCATGGGAGTCGATCGGCACGCCGACGGCTGGCGATGCGTTCGTGGCGTCGCCTCAAGCGGCCCGCAGCGATGCGCTGCGACCCCTGCCCGCCGGTCCCGCGCGGATGACCGCGAAGTTCACGTTATCGGCGCTCGGCGGAGGCGTCGGATCAGGGATTCGCCCCGCGAGGGCTCGACGTCCTCCGTTTCGGGTGAAGCAGCCCGGGTGGCGGAGTGGGAGGCTCACGCTATGGGCGCGAATCACGGCAGTGCCGGGTCAGAGCGGGACGAGGGGTTGCCGACCTGGCGAGCAGGACTGTGCTCTGCTCGGCCCGCGGCCGCCTCATCGGCGTGTGCGACGCAGACCAGCGGCGTTGCAGCCGGTGGATACGGCAACGCCGCCGCTGGCAAGCCCAAGCTGGTCATCAGCAACGACCGGCTGGGCGAGGTGCTGGCATGGTGCTGCGCAGCCTGGCGCTGTTCGCCATCGTCAACGCCGGGTGGCGCCGCCGGTGTCGGGCCGCCGGAGCGCTGGCTGCGGCGGACCCGGAGTGGTTGTGGGCGATGATCACCCGGCGCGTCCCGCTCACTAACCTCGGTGACGCGCTCGACCGGAAGTCGAGGGCATGAAGGTCGTTGTGAGCCTCACGGCATGAACGCGCCGATCATCGCGCCGTGGTCGGCCGAGCCGGGTGTGCTCAGCGAGGGTCCGCGCTGGCACGAGGAGCGCGGCGAGCTGCTATGGGTCGACATCCTCGGCAAACAACTGCATCGGGGTACGGTCGCCGGTGACGGCAGCCTCGAACGCGTGGTCACGATCACGATCGACCGGCACGTGGGTGCTGTAGCGCCGGCGGTCGGCGGCGGCTACGTGCTCGCCGCTGGGCCGGGGTTCTTGTTCCTGGATGAGCACGGCACGACCCGCGAGCTCGCTCAGCCGGAGGCTGGTCGGACCAACGTGCGAATGAACGACGGGGCGTGCGATCCGCAGGGGAGATTTTGGGCCGGCACCGTGGCCTACGACGAGTCGCCCGGCGAGGGCGCCCTCTACCGCCTAGAGCTCGACGGCCGCTGCAGCACCGTGCTGCGCGGTCTGACGATCTCCAACGGCATCGGTTGGAGCCCGGACGGCCGGACCATGTACCTGAACGACAGCGGCCCCGGCACTGTGGAGGCGTTCAGCTTCGACGGGCACGACGGGGCCATCACCGATCGACGCACGCTCGTGCAAAGCGACGATCCACATATCGTGCCCGACGGGTTAACAGTCGACGCCGACGGTGGGATCTGGGTCGCGCTGTGGGGCGGCGGGGCCCTCAACCGATACGCCCCCGACGGGACCCTGCTTGTCACGGTCGAGCTGCCGGTGGACCAACCGACCTCGTGCGCGTTCGGTGGGCCCGACCGGGAGACTCTGTTCGTCACGACCGCGCAGCATGGACTTGACGACGCCGCCCGCGAGCGACAGCCTCATGCGGGGCGCGTGTTCTCGATCACAGGGCTGGGCGTCGGCGGGCTCCCCTGCCTGCCGTACCGGGGGGCTGTCACCTGATCATGCCCGGCGTGCGACCTGCGCAGGTCATCGTGGGGCTGGACGTGGGCACTACCGGTGTCAAGGCCGTTGCCTTCGGGCTGGGTTCGTCCTGGCGGCGGGTGGCGATCCGTGAGTACCCGCTGCTGCAGCCGGCGCCTGACGAGGCTGTCCAGGATCCGGCCGCGATCGTCGGAGCGGCTGCGGTCGCGCTCGCTGAGTGCGTCGCTGGCGCCGCCGATGCAGAAGTGTTGGCGGTGGCGGTCAGCGCTGCGATGCATGGGCTGATGGGGCTCGACGGCGAGTTGCGGCCGCTGACGCCGCTGATCACCTGGGCGGACGCGCGGGCCTGGCAGGAGGCCCGGTCGCTGCAGCAGTCGGATGTGGATCTGCAAGCGCTCACGGGCGTCCCGGTGCATCCGATGACGCCGCTGGCAAAGCTCCTGTGGTTCGCCCGGCACGAGCCTGAGACGCTTGCGGCAGCCCGGTGGTGGGTAGGCCTCAAGGACTATCTTCTCGCGTGGTTGACCGGCAGACTGGTGACCGAACTGTCATCGGCGTCCGGCACCGGGCTGCTCGACATGAACGCGCGCAGCTGGAGCGCGACCGCGATCGAGCTTGCCGGCGTCCACGCTGAGCAGCTGCCGGAAATCCTGCCCACCACCTTCCAGCTCCCACTGGACGCTGGGGTGGCGCGGCAGGTCGGCTTGCGGGCGGGCACGCCGGTCGTGGTGGGCGCGGCGGACGGCCCGCTCGGCAACCTTGGAACCGGAGCGATCGCTCCCGGGCTTATCGGCCTGTCGTTGGGGACGAGCGGCGCGGCCCGGATGGCGGTGGCCGAGCCGAGCATCGACCGCGGCCGAACGCTGTTCTGCTTCGCGCTCACCGACACAGTCTGGGTGATCGGTGGCGCGATCAGCAACGGCGGGAACGTCGCCAGGTGGGCTGAGCAGTCGCTGACACCCGATTTTCACCCCCTCGGGGAGAGCCCCGATCAGGCGATGCTCGAGCTGGCGGCCAGCGTTCCCGCTGGCAGCGACGGGGTTGTGATGCTGCCCTACCTGCTGGCCGAGCGTGCGCCGCTGTGGGACCCCGGCCTGCTCGGGGCGTTCCTGGGTCTGCGGCGGGAGCACACCCGCGCGCACCTCGTTCGTGCCGCGGTCGAGGGCGTGTGCATTCAGTTGCGGCTGATCGTCGATCGGCTCGACGAGATCGCACCGGTGCACGCGGTGAGGGCGACCGGCGGCGTTTTCCGGTCGGCGCTGTGGGGCGAGGTGATGGCCGCGATGCTCGCGAGACCACTGATGATCGTCGGCGAGGCAGAAGGTACCGCGCTCGGAGCGGCAGCACTCGGTGTATTCGGGCTCGGCCGGACCACAACGCTGGCCGAAGCGGTGTCACTGTTGGCGGACCCGAACGCGCCCGCTTCGCCACGCGTCGACGCCGACCCCAGGCTCGTCGAGGTCTACGACCGGTTACGAGCGGGGATCCCACGCCAGATTCGAGAGCTCGACCGCGTAGCGGACCTGTTCGCGGCGAGGGAACCGTCGACACCATAATCAAGGAGGGCCGCAGATGGCCAAGCTTCCCGCACCGTCCGAGGGCATCGCGCTGACGCACTTCATCGTGTCCGACGACATCGAACGATCGCGCCGGTTCTATACCAAGGTACTTGGCGGTGAGGTCGTGTTGGACGGTGAGCCGACAATCGTGGCGCTCGCAAACAGCTGGGTGATCATCAACCGGGGCGGAGGCCCGACCGACGACAAGCCGACGGTCACCCTCGAGACGCCCTCGGATCCGGACCGGGTCAGCAGCTTCCTCAACATCCGTGTCGCCGACATCGAGGCGGTCCACGCGGACTGGAGCGCGCGTGGCGCTGAGTTCCTCACACCGCCGATGGACCGCGGACGTGAGGTCCGTTGCTACGTTCGCGATCCAGACAGTCACCTCATCGAAGTCGGCCAAGCGACGGGCGTCCAGTCGCCCGGTGCCGGTGAGACTGGCTGGGAGTGGCCAGCGCGGTTGGATGCGCTCGCTGCTGCACCCGCGAACCACATACTGCTCCTCGAGAACGAGCGGGTGCGCGTGCTCGAGACGGTGATACCCGTAGCGTCGATGACGGCGGTCCACACGCATCGCTGGCCTAGCGTCGAATATGTCGTGAGCGCTTCAAGCCTCATCCGCCGCGACGGTGACGGAAACGTCTTGTTCGACAGCCGAGAGGCGCAGGCGGAGCTCGAACCGAGCGAGGTTCTGTGGTCCGGGCCGTTCCCGCCGCACTCCGTGGAGAACGTCGGCGACGCCGAGTTACGGGTCCTCATGGTCGAGGTTAAGGCGCTCTGAATCACGTGATTGGGATGAGGCGTTCTTTCGCGAGCGCGCGGCGGTCTCCGCGGGTAGCTCTGGCAGTCCAAGTCACAACCAGAACATGTCCGAGTCCGACGCCGAGCGCATCATCGGTGACCTCGAGGCATTGGGAGTCGGCGAGCTGGAATGCCGGCGCCCTCATGCCGCCCACCGCGACGACGAGGTCCACGTGTCCGAGCCTTGTGACTCCGAGGAGCGGTTCCAAGCACACGGTGAGCACCTCTTCGCCGCTCCAATGGGTCGGCACCGATGCCGGCTCGGTGTCGGTCGGTCCGCTGCGCTCAGAGATCCCAGACTGCCGCGCACGATGACGGACATTGGCGACAGCCAGTTCCACAAAGGGCAGCCCGTCTGGGTCATCCAGCAGGACGGGTCGCACCGCGCAGCTGAGTATGTCGGCGAGGGGGAGTTGAGCGCGTGGTTCGGCGGAGCGCCGACCGTGATCGTCATCTATCCGGACACCCAAACCGGTGAGCCGGTCGAGGTCGACCGGGTGATCGCGCGCGACTTGGAGTGAGCGGGTGAGACGGTCGCGCCGGGTTCGTTCCCGTCAGCCCCCCGGGGCCGAAACGGTCCGCAATTGTATGCGGGTGCAGATCGCGAGGTTGTCCCGGGGCTCGTAGAAGTTTGTGGTGACGGCGGTCCCTCCGGCCCGTCTGCTCCGGGTGGGAGCGTGCTGGGCGATCCGGCAAGATCCAAGGAGGAACCGCCGTGAAGTCAAACGTACCGGTCGTCGAGGCGATCCAGGGTGAGGTCGTGCTCCCGGAGCGCTGAAGGGCAGGTGGAATCGGGATCGGGTCGCGGTTCGTCACGGCCATGAGGTTGGGGGGTCACGCTTGGGGGGCAGGCGTGCTGGGTCGGGCGCGCGAGGGTGCGCACGGGTGCTGGCGAGAGTGAGGTGACGCTTGCCACCTATGAGCATTTCGCCGATCGTGACCGGCTCGGGCGCCCCCGCTGGGACTGGGGCGCCAGAACCCGGAGCCGCAATCCTGGATCACCGAGCGAGCCGTGCAGCATTCCCCTGGAGCTCGCGCAGTGATGGTCGCCCAAGCAGGCGACGCCGGGATCGCTGAGGCCGTTTCGGGGTGGCGGCGAGTCGGCCATCGACGAGCCTGAGCCCGGACAGCACGAGCACGACCCTCCTTGAGAAATGGGCGGGGCGTGGAGCGCGTATCTCGCCGAGGCTACGCCCGCCTCTTCGAATCACCCGGATTCCGAGATGCGACCAGCCGCTGCGTCCCGTCCGGTTCGCAGATGGCGTTGGCGAGCGCGGACCGGACGTAGTACAGCGTCGCGCGCAACTCGGACACGTGAATGTCCGTGTTGTACAGCGGGCTCTTGCAGCCGTCGCCGAGCACCTCCCGCAGCGTCGCGAGGCACCCGGGGTCGGGATTGTCGGTGTTGTCGAGCAGATCGGCGATGTCGAGCAGATCGGTCCGCGTGTGCGCGACCCGCTCGTAAAGCAACACGTCGCACCGACCGCGAACCGGGTCGCGACTCGGCGTGCGATTGGCGGTGCGGCGCAGCCAGCGCGCCAGCGTGGCGGGCTCGCTGGTGTTAGCGAAGTGGATGCGCGGCCGGGAGAACCAGCGCTTGATAACCGCAACGCCGCGTTCGTCACCGATTGCCGGCCTCGCCGTGTGCGACCATGTCGTCATCGACCTCTCCTCGGTCTGTCGGCGGGACGAACGCGGTGAGCCCAGCTCGTTGGCTGTGGAGGCGCTTCGAGGAAGATGTCAACCGACCGCGTGGTCACCTGGTCACCGGCGCTCTTTAGTTTGTCGATCAATCCCATCGCCGCGTGTGGGTCTCGGACGGCGCCCCGGGCCCGTCCAAACAGTTCAGTTCTTTAAGGCCGTAGGGCTCTTTCTGATGCCCTCCGGGGCGCGGGCGGGCGATGGTCAACCGTAACTGCATTGGATTTCTCCCCAGGCGGGGGTTGGGCAGCACCCGATGGCACTGAGGCCCCCGATCCGACACGACGGGACCGAGTAAATGACTCGAACGGCAGTGTCGAGCGACCACGCCCCGGAAGCACTCGGGGCCGCCGCGGTCACATTTGCATCGAGCGTCCGCCGAAGCGCGGACACGTCGATCTCGGAGAGCTCGTTGATCGGCCCGCGTACCGGCTGCCGTCGCCGTGAGGCATGAGCGACCCTGAAGCCACGCGGGACGATCTGGAAGAGCTTGAGGAGCGGCGGTTGCGGTCCCGGCGGCTGGCGGCGGGGGATCCGACCGGGCCGGTCCGGCGTTCCTCGCAACGCACTTCGGGTTTGTCACCCGCTCCAGCCACGAGGGGCCGACTCCTGCTTCGGCATTCCGCCGCTGAAGCAGGAGTGCCCGACTTCAGTCCTGGAGGCTGACCTTGGTGACGATCAGCTACCACCCGCCGCTGGCGTCAGGGGCGTCAGTTCGAGCGCCCGAAGATTTGTAGGAAGAACAGGAAGATGTTCAGGACATCGAGGAAGATGCCCGCGGCGAGCGGGATCGCCTGGTCGGCACCGGCATGACGCAGGCGGTTGAAATCCGCGACTGTGTAGAGCCCAAAGACGGCCAGGCCGACCAGCGACCAGATCGTGTAGGCGGCCTCGATGTGCACGAAGATCAACACAATCCCGGCCAGCAGCAGCGCGAGCAGTCCCGAACCGATACAGAAACGACAGGTCGCGGCGCACCGCGTACCCGCCCGACCCGAGGACTCCGACGAACAGCGCCGTCGCCCCGAAGGCCTGGCGGACGGCGGTGGGATCGACGGCGGAGTAGTAGTTGACCGTCATCGAGACACTCACGCCGATCAACAGCCCAAACGCGAACAGCAACACCAACGCGAGTCCCGTGTTGCCACGCGCGTTGGCGAACTGCAGGCCGACCAGGCAGCCGAGCGCGACCAGCCAGGAGATGAACCAGGTCGCGCCGCCCGCGTTTCGGCCTAGCCACACGCCCAACGTCGCGAAGCCAACCGTCACCGCGACGAGCCCCATCACCCGGCCGAAGAGCGTCGGCGTTGACGCCGCTGCCGGACGCTCCGCATAGGCGCTCGTACTCATTGCCGGAAAATCGTACGACCTCGTCCTACGCGTGATCAAACCGCCCAACGTAGCCAAGCCCGCGCGCCTCAGCATCCCCGGCGGGCCAAGCACAAGCGTCACACCGGCCCGCCGCCCCAAGCGGATCCGGCCCGCTCGGTTGAACGGCACACAAAACCTGAAGTGGCCGGCTTGCCTGGCCTCTGAGGTGTCGCCGATCCCGAAGCGCGCCCGAGACTTCCGCTCTTCGAATGGGAGCTGGGCTGGGCGACGCCGCCACAGGGTCAGTGCGGCATGACCTGCATGGTCTTAATTTAAACCCGCCGGACGACACAACTTTGCCCGACAGCCACGGCTAAGCGCAGCAGCGCCGCGAACACGTCCGGCCGTCGGTCGCCCCTGAGACTGTTGGATCTCGATCAAACGGGCAGCGGAGAAGGCAGCGGTAGTTGCGGTTACCCGTACAACTCATGCGCCGCCGTTGCCCTTCTTACTGGTGAGGTCCCACACGATGCTGGCTGCTACCGCGCTCGTCCTCAGCGGTTCAGCGACCGAGGGTGTTATCTGGACGGTGTAGTGCGCAGAGCCGAGGCGGTGAATCTGTGCGACCTCATTGCCCGTAGCGTCCTCGACCGTGGCGCGGCCCGAAAGCAGTACTGGGAGCTTGAGGCAGCCGAGCGTACCCGCACTCGAGGTAACCGGACGAACCGTCTGAGACAGCTTCCAGTAGGGGCTCCGATTCGGGAGACCTCGTTCCCGTCGTGTCCTTTGAGTACGAAGGTCGGCACATATCCGCTTCCTTCGATGCCCAGCAGACAGACACCGTCTGCATCGTGCAACTCCGAGAGCCTGCCGCCGCTACCGTGACGCGCAACGCCAACCCAGTCCGCTTCCTGATTGAAGACTTCTAGATCGCCGTGCTGGGGCCCCCCTAAGACCAGTACCGGCTCGTTCATCAGCCCGCTGCCGACACCTTCGCGTCGGTCGGTGAGTTTGGCCGAGCGAAGCTGTACACGTACCCGAGCGCGTTCCTTCTCGCGGCTCTTGGCTTCTTTCTCGCGGCGCTTAGCGAGCCGCTCGGCGTCTGGCTTTCTCATCCAGCGATCTAGCACTTCGGGAGCCCTTCGACTTCTTGGCGCTGGCTTCTGCCAGCTCCTCCTCAGCGTGGTTCGGCTGCGAGATTTCGAAAGCATTCGAGTACTTCCTACGGACGGGGGTTCCTACGGGCGACGTAACCGCCATGGCCGTGACTCCCTCCGACTCATGAGCGAGCGCGTCGGCGCCCGCAACTCACGGCCAACGCCCGCGCAGTCCCCGCAAAATGAGGTACTTCCGCCTCTGTCTCAGCATCGTGTTGCCTTGGGCGAGAAGCGGTAGCGTCGCGTGCGCCGTCCCGGGAGGTCCGGTTTGCAAATAGGCCTAGGATTTGACCCCCGGACGCTCATCGCGAGGATGGCCTCGACCTGACTTAGGCGTCTGATCAGGCGGAGGGTTCCGCGGCGGCGCGTCGAATGAAGCCTCTGTTCGGCGCTTTGCCCGGCCGAGCGTGGCAGTGCGCATTTGGCTGGCCGTGGTGCGTTGACCGTTCTCGCTCGGATCTGCGCGCTCCCGATGGGATGCTGATGAGATCCCTTCCGTTTTCGACCTGCTTCTCCAGCCGCGACGTCGCGGTCGATCTGGGGACCGCCAACACGGTCGTGTCTTCTCGCAGCGGCGAGATAGTCCTATCGGAGCCCAGCGTCGTCGCCGCCGACGCCCGCACCAGCGAGCCGCTCGCCGCGGGGCGCGAGGCACTGGAGCTTCTCGGCCGCGATGGGATCGCCGCGATCCAGCCGCTCAGGCACGGGGTGATCGCCGACCTAAAGGCCACTGAGGAGCTGCTGCGCCACCTGATCGGCAAGGTGCGGCGGTCCAGGCGGCCGCCGCGCGTGATCGCGGCGGTGCCCGCCGGCGTCAGCGCCGTGCAGAGGCGCGCCGTCGCCCAGGCCTGTGTGGCCGCCGGCGCGCGGGAGGCACGCCTGATCGCCAAGCCGATCGCAGCGGCGCTCGGCAGCGGGCTACCGGTGGAGCAGCCGACGGGATCGATGGTGCTCGACGTCGGTGCGGGCACGAGCGAGGTCGCGCTGATCTCGATGGGAGCGATCGTCGCCTCACGGTCGATACCCATCGGCGGTCACGAGCTCGACGCGAGGATCCTCACCCACCTCAAGCGCGAGCACAGCGTGCTGATCGGCCAGCAAACTGCCGAGCAGATCAAGATCCAGATCGCCTCGGCATCCCCATACGGACAGGCCGCTGCGATCTACATCCCGGCTCGCTACCTAGGCGCCGACAGTCTCCGGACGGTGAGGCTCACCAGCCACGACATCCGCAGCGCGCTCGAGCGGCCGCTCGCCCAGATCATCGAGGCGACCAAGGAGACCCTCACCCGCACGCCTCCGCAACTGGCCTGCGACGTCATGGACCGCGGCATCACCCTCACCGGCGGCGGCTCGCTCCTCCACGGGCTCGCCGAGCGGCTTTCTCGCGAGACGGGGATGCCCACCCGCCTGGCCGACTCCCCGTCCACGTGCGTCGCGATCGGCTCAAGCAGATCGGTCGAGAGCCAAACGAGACGGTCTAGGCCTCCCAGCCCCCGCGCGATCGCCGCGACGCCCGCCCCGGCCTCGAAGTAATGACCCGCCCGCAAGCCGCATAGCAAGCCCGACCGGGCATGAAACGGCCCTTTCAGCAATGGCGCGGCAGCTCCTTGCTTGAGGCTGAGCCCCCTTTCTAGGCCGATTCAGCAGCGCGATTCGCTGGCGGGGCTGGCACCTGCTCGTGCTCAAGCGCAACAGCCTCGGAACGAAATCGGAGCGCTCGGGGTTCTCACGCCCCTGGCCAGCAGCGCGGTCGAGCTCGGCGCGCTTACGGCCGGTCAGCCGATGAACTGAGTCGCCGCCTCCGCCGCTGGCAACCGCTAGGCGAACGAAGCCGTCGTTACCCGGCCAACGGCGACTCAGGTTGCGGGCCGTTGCGATGCTCAGGTTGGCGAGGAGCACGGACGAGGTGGAATCCAGAGGACGGAGCGATGACCGGCCCGGCGTGCCCGGGGCACGACGGGGTCGAACATTCGTCCAGTTTGGCGATCGCGGGCTCAAGTCGTCGCCTCGCCTGGTCGAAAGGTTTGGGGTAGTTTGGTGGCGGTTGCGTAGAGCAACCCGAGCGTGGGACGGGGAAGTTGTTCGGACGGTTGGGAGCGGTGGGTCGTTCCACCGCGCATCAGTACTGGGGGGTCCAAAGAGATCCCGGCCGCTCGGGGCAGCGCGTGGGTGCGCGCGTGTCACGGCCATCGATGCGCTACCTGCCGCAGGTCGCTGTCGCGACCACATTGGTTGTGGTGGTCCCGGTTGCGGCATCCGTGGCCCTGCGCACGTTCGGGCTCATTTCGTCGCTGTGGCTGTCGATGGCGCTCGTGGTTGCGCTGTCGTTCGCTGCTTCGGCCGCCGGCAGCGCATACTGGAGCCAACGCCAGGCCGCGGGAGAGCTGCTGTTCAGTGAGTTGCTGGTGTGGGGGTGGGTGCGGCGCTGGCGACAAGATCGTAAGCTCGAACTTGCGTTCGAGTTGCTCGGCCTGGGACGTTCAGACGATGCGGCAGCCGATGGGTTGCTGCCTGTGACACGCCGGGAGCGACTGCTCCGCCAGCTGGCGGACGCGCTCGAGAGCCAGGATCCATACCTCCGCGGACACTCGCGTCGGGTCGCGCGCCACTCGGCGATGATCGCTCGCGGACTAGGGCTTTCCAACGAGGAGGTGGCCAGGGTTCGCGCTGCCGCCGTGGTGCACGACGTCGGCAAGCTCCGCATCCCGCCGCAGATCCTGGACAAGCCTTGTCGGCTCACCGACGCGGAGTTCGAGATGATCAAGCGTCATCCTGTCGATGGCGCGGAGATCGTCGCCGCGCTAGGTGACCCCAAGCTCACCGCGATCGTCAGGCACCACCACGAGCGCCTCGACGGCACCGGTTATCCGGACCAGTTGGCGGGCGACATGATCCCGCTGGGGGCGCGGGTCATCGCGGTCGCGGACACCTTCGACGCCCTCACCTCGACTCGTGCCTACCGGGGAGCGGCGCGGCACAGGCGCGCGATCGAGGTCCTTCGCCAGGAGTCCAGCTCACATCTTGACCCTGCGGCGGTCCAAGCCTTCCTTCAGTACTACGCCGATCACTGGCTGACGGTGCGGTGGGCGATCCTGAGCGCCGCGGTGAGCCGGCTCATCAGCTGGCTGAACGGAGACCCTGCGGCGGCGGCACCCATCTCCTCGGGCAAGCTCGCCACCACGGTCTTGGCGACCGCCGCGATCGGCGGCGCCGCCGTCACAGCGATCATTCCTTTGACCGGCCGAAATCCACCCGCGGCGGCTTCCGGCATTTCCCCGCAACGCGGCGCTCCGGCGACCCAGTCGGGCACTGAGCGCCGCGGAGTACAAGAAAAGAGCACGCACGAAATAGCAAGGAGCGAGACTAGCGGCATCTCCCAAGCGTTCGGCTGGCTAAGCAGCCTCGCAACGCAACATCGTGCCAACGGCACCGTCGCTGGCTTAGAACTAATCAGCGGTCAAAGTTACGACCCAGTCGTCAGCCCCAACGCGAGGGCATCGGGACGCGCCACGAGCACCAACGTCAGTTCCCTTGCTCCGATTTCGTCCCCCCCGACAAACAGCGGCGCGAACGGGACCAGCTCGGCCGGGCTCGACCCCCAATCCTCGAGCACCGCCACCAGCGGCCCGGCTACTCAAGATCCGGGAGCCGGAGCGCAGCACAGCCCGCCGGGGCACCCTCAAGGGAGTGGCTGTTCCGGTCGCGGGAAGAGCAACGGATCCAACAATGGAGACGGTGCGGCTGTAGGCAATAGCCATGCCAACGCCGGTCGGACAAGCCACAGCGGCGCCCACGGAAACGCATACGGGCAGGGCAACGTCGCCGGGCAGGGCAACGTCGCCGGGCAGGGCAACGTCGCCGGGCAGGGCAACGTCGCCGGGCAGGGCAACGTCGCCGGGCAGGGCAACGTCGCCGGG
>Ga0187772_10000915_pt1 | contig 13552 bp, 16 predicted proteins | sample 0116_SJ02_MP15_2_FD_133137 | JGI IMG/M metagenome (GOLD analysis project Ga0187772, IMG submission 133137) | Tropical peat soil microbial communities from peatlands in Department of Meta, Colombia - 0116_SJ02_MP15_20_MG | ecosystem: Environmental > Terrestrial > Soil > Wetlands > Peat | place... | reverse complement strand
TGTCGAAGAAGGCCGCATCCTCGGACTCATCGGTCCCAACGGCGCTGGAAAAACCACGGCGCTGAACGCGATTGTCGGGCTCATCCCATTTCAAGGACAACTCAGCGTGCTCGGGCGAGACCCCTGGACGGACCGCGACCAGCTTGTCCGCGACGTCTGCTTTATCGCCGATGTCGCCGTGCTGCCGCGCTGGATTCGCGTCTCGCAAGTACTCGACTATGTCGCGGGTGTGCATCCCCGATTCGACCGCGCCAAGGCAGAGAGTTTTCTGGCCAAAACAACCATCATGCGAACCAGCAAGGTCAGGGAATTGTCGAAGGGCATGGTGGCCCAGCTGCACCTCGCGCTGGTCATGGCCATTGACGCAAAATTGCTGGTTTTGGACGAGCCGACGCTCGGGCTGGACATTCTATATAGAAAGCAATTCTACGATTCCCTGCTGAACGACTACTTCGATCGCAAACGCACCATTCTTGTGACCACCCACCAGGTCGAGGAGATTCAGGATGTCCTCACCGACCTCATGTTCATCAACCGCGGCCGCATCGTGCTGAATTGCACCATGGAAGAATTTGAGTCGCGCTACGCGGGAGTGACGGTGAATCCCGAAAATCTTGCCGCGGCGCGGACCCTCAAGCCCATTCACGAACGCCAGCTGTTTGGCCGCAGCATTCTGCTCTTCGATCACGCGGACCGCCAACATCTTGCCGCGCTTGGTGAAGTTCGCACACCCAGCATCGCCGACCTTTTCGTTGCCGTGGTGGGCAACAACGCCGGCCAAGCGCAAGGAGCGGGTCAATGACTACTCCATCGAATGCCGTACCCGACTCTTCCTTCGAATCACAAGCCGTGACGTCGGCTGCTCTGTCAGAAACTCGGCCTCTGTATTGGTCCATACGGCGCGAATTGTGGGAGAACCGCGTCATCTACATCGGACCGCTGGCCGTCGCCGCCGTATTTCTGTTTGGCTTCTTCCTCAGCACGATTTGCCTGCCGCAAAGAACCCGTGCTCTGTCTGCATTGGATGCAGCCCACCAGCACGAAGGGATGGTCCGGCCGTATGACTTTGCGGCGGGATTGATCATGGTCATTGCTTTTCTTGTGGCGATCTTCTATGCGCTGGACGCGCTTTACAGCGAGCGCCGCGACCGCAGCATCCTGTTCTGGAAATCCTTGCCAGTTTCCGACCTCACCACGGTGCTTTCCAAAGTCTGCATTCTGCTGATCGTCTTGCCACTATTTAGTTTCGCGCTTACGGTTGTCACGCAGCTCATCATGCTCGTTTGGAGCTCCGTGATTCTGCTGGGGAGCGGCCTGAGTGTGGCGACACTCTGGACACAGGTGTCGCTGCCTCAGATATCCATGATGCTTCTTTACCACCTGCTAACCGTGCATGTGCTTTGGTATGCGCCGATCTATGGCTGGCTTCTGCTGGCCTCGGCCTGGGCCCGGCGCGCACCTTTTCTCTGGGCCGTCTTGCCGCCCCTTGCGATTTTTGCCCTTGAGAAGATTCTGTTCAACACTTCGCATTTCGCTCATTTCATTTCGTATCGCTTCGGTGGCCCGGAGGCATTCACCTTCCCTTCGAAGATGACCATGCCAATGGACTCGATGACATCGCTCGATCCCTTGAAGTTCTTTACTACACCTGGCCTGTGGCTAGGATTCATCGCCGCCGCTGTTTTTTTCGCCCTGGCCGTCCGGCTGCGGCGCTATCGCGAACCGTCCTAATCAGCGTTGGAAGGAGCACCACCATGAGGCTGATTCTGTTGTTGCTCCATATCACTGGGGGCAGTTTGGGAATCCTGTCCGGATTTTCTGCGATGTTCCTTCGCAGAGGCTTACGCTGGCACCGGCTTGCGGGCAATGTGTTTGTCATTTCCATGCTGACCATGTCTGCCTGTGGGACCTTGCTCGCAATCATGAAAGACCAAATGGGCAATGTTTTCGGCGGTGTAATCACGTTTTATATGGTGGCAACGGCAGGGCTGACTGCCAGGCATAGGGATGGCGAGATAAGCACTCTCGATTGGGGTGCTCTCCTCTTCGCGTCGGGCGCGGGAATCGGCATGGTGATACTCGGGCTGAGAGTCGCCACCGGCCTGGTGCCTCCGATCGACGGAGTTCCCACCGCCATGTACTTTGTCTTTGGCTCCATAGCTCTGCTATCTGCTGCGGGTGACCTTCGCATGCTTTTGCGCGGCGGTCTGCTCGGTGGTCAGCGCATCGTGCGGCACCTTTGGCGCATGTGTTTTGGGCTGTTCATCGCGTCGGCGTCCGTATTTCTGGCCAGGGCACAACTATTCCCTGCCCTAATTCGCAAGACGGGCGCGCTCGTCTTTCTGACTCTTCTACCCTTGCTGGTGGCGATTTTCTGGGTCATTCGCTTTCGCCTGAAAAAGGGATACAAGGCTGCGGCTGCACCTGCTAGGGGGCCACAGGGGCAACCTGCAACGGTGGCAAAAGCACCGGCCATGGGTGTGTGAGTTTTTGCCGGCAAACAGATTTGTGTTGGGCCCAATTCGGTTGCAAGGAGAAGGAAAAATGAAAGCCATGCGTTTTGTTCTGTCCACTGCTCTACTGCTGCTGGCTGCTTCGGCTTTCGCTCAATCCGACGCAGAGAAATCGTTCGAAAAGCTGAAGACCTTGGCAGGGACCTGGGAAGCCACAATAGACGGCAAGCCCCTGCAGGTCACCCTTCGCGTCACTTCCATGGGTAACACTCTGATGCACGAGATGAAGACAGAAGGAGGTCTCGAAGATCCTGTCACCATGTTCTATCTGAACGGAGACCAATTGTTGCTGACCCATTTCTGCGACGCGGGAAATCAGCCTCGGATGGTGGGCAAGGCGCTCCCGGATGGAAAGACCTTCGAATTTGATTTTCTCGACATAACCAATTTCAGCAGCACGCAAATCGGTCACATGCAACGGGCCGTTTTCACCATGGTCGACGCGAACCATCACATAGAGGATTGGACTTTTGTCGGACAGGATGGAAAGCCTTCGATGCAGGGACATCTCGATCTACATCGCGTGAAGTGACAATCAGCTCGTGCCGGATTGCTCAAAATCCGCGGTAATCCTTGTAATGGTGTCAAGACAAAAATGAAGGAGAAATGGAAGATGAAAGCCACTCGTATCGCGTTGTCCGCCGTCCTGTTGTTGTTTGCCACCGCCGTTTGTGGTCAGTCCGATGCTCCGAAGCCCGCCGAAAAGATGAAAACAGCGGCGACCTCTTCGGAGAACAAGACCGCTTCAGACCAGACTCCGCAGGCGAATCCGCTGAGCTCGTGGAACAAGATGGCCTACGGACAGGTGAAGATCATCTTGCTGCGCTCGGCTGAAAAAATGCCCGAGGAAAATTACAGTTTCAAACCGACTGACTCCGTGCGCAACTACGGCAGCATCGTTGGTCACATTGCCGACTCGCAATACTACTTTTGCTCCACTGCGCTCGGAGAGAAAGACCCTTCCCTGAACATCGAAAAAACCAAAACATCGAAAGCGGATCTAGTGGCCGCGCTCAAGGATGCCTTCGCTTACTGCGATAAAGCGTATGACAGCATGACCGACGCCTCCGGCGTTCAAAGCGTGAAACTCTTCGGACAGGACATGCCGAAGCTGGAGGTGCTTACCGTCAACAATATGCACAACATGGAACACTACGGAAACCTGGTCACCTATATGCGAATCAAAAACATTGTTCCGCCGACCAGCGATCCGCAATTCCGCCCACAGCCCTGAAAATTGTCCGGCTTGCGCTTTAGCGGGATGGAAAAGGAAAAAGACGGCTCTAACTATTCCGGATACTGCTTAATGCCGGCCACCTTGTCTCCGATGAAATGGATGAACACCGTTTTATCCGGCGGGTGCCCGTAGATCCAGTCTTCCGTGTCGTTCCCCTGGGCGTCGCGCTCGCGCACTTTACGATCCGGCTTTCCGATCGCGGCAACAACTTCGTCGCGGTTCATTCCGATGACGGCGTGTCGCTCCGTGATCGCCTTCTTCATCTCGGGCGGCAGAGTATCGATCCACTGCACTGATGCGGAGTGTACTTTGGAGAAATCCAGGAAGGGTGACAGAAGCGCTTTCAGGTCTTCGGGCGTAAGGTCTGGCACGTTCTTCGAGAATTGTAGGTAAATGGTCCCGCCGTGACCGGGTTGAATCCCCGGCGGGCCTTGATCCTGACCGTTCGCGGGGGTCGTGGTCGTTGTCGTTGTAGGAATATCCCCGCCCATGCCGAACTGAATATGCTCCCACCAATTCTTCTTGGGCCGGCCGCCGCCGTTCACGTCGACGATGATTTCGTGCTCGTGGAACTCCAGTTTGGTGATCTGACAGTTGTCCCCCGTATTGACCGCCGCGCCATGCATGCTCACGGCGCGATTCAAGACCTCCTCATCTACGGGTTTGTCCGCGTATAAGATAAAACCGTCTTTCCCGCCCGGCAGCGGTTTCTTCGCTTTGGCGAATTCTCCGGAGACGTAGCGGATCAGCTCGAGTTTCGACGTCTCTTGCAGCGTGTCGCTCTTCTTCGAAGAAGACGACGCAGGTTTGCCCTGTTCCTGGGGATCACTGGTGAAGATCGAAGGATAAAGCGGGATACGGTCTTCCGAAGTGAATCCGGCGGCCTTCGTCTGATTCGGCCCGGTCGAGGGAAGCGCATGCGGGACGTCCGGCACGTCGGCGTAAGCGGCGAAGAGCAGAGCCAGCGGAATGACGAAACGGGAGTACATAGGCTACCAGGAGGCCCTTTCCCGGGCCGCTCTTATTTTATGACGCCGCGGGCCACTTGAGTAGTGCCGAAAATCTTTTTAAATATCTGCCTATTGAGCTACGACTTGGACGCCTTGCCGGTCAATGTGCATGGGCAGAAGTTGACCCCCGGCTTCCACTACGCTCTTCTCTACACGTTCCCGCGCGTCCGGCTCGATCAGCAGCACCACACAGCCGCCGCCTCCCGCGCCGCAGACTTTGCCCGCCAACGCGCCTTTGCGCCGTGTCGACTCGATGATCCGGTCAATCACTTTCGTAGAAATGGTCGGCAGGTTCCTTCGCCGGAACTGCCACTCCGTATGCATTAGCCGTCCGGTCTCCGACCAATTCCCCGCCTCGAGCGCCGTCCGCATCTTCTGTGCGATCTGTGAGATGCGCTCCAGATTGCTCACCACGGTCTTCTTATTGTCGATGTGCGCCCTGAACACGCCCCAATTGTTGATTGCGGACTGCCTTGGCTTCCCTGTGTAGCAGACCACCAGCCGCCTTTCCAGTTCGTCCAGGTTCACGTTAATTTCGATGCGCCGCTCTCCGCCGGGAATCAATTCGATGGCGGCTGCACCACCGAAGGCCGGCGGATAGTGATCCTGCATCCCGGTGGGAATATGAATAACAATAGCTTCGGCGTCTCGGCTGATATGCACCCAATCCACCTTGCTGCGGCCCGCTCCCGTGAAGCGGTCGAGTGCCGCGCAGATGGCCACCGCCATCGCGCTCGATCCTCCGATCCCCGCACCCGCAGGCGCTTCCGAATTGGTCGTCAGGGAAAATCCCCCCCTGGGATGAAAGAACTTCACGATTTCGGCGAGCAGTGGCAAGCGGTAGTGCTTTGGGCGAAAGAGATGCTCCAGTGAGGAAAACGATTCCGAGCGGTTGGTATCCAGCGATACCAGCTTGATCCGCTCGTCTCCCGTGGCGTGCGTCTCCACTACGCACGACGCGTAGCGCGAGATGGCCGCGTTGATCGTCACCGCGCCCGGATGGAACAAGTACAAAGGCCAGATATCAAGTGTCCCGCCGGCGAGGTCGACCCGTGTTGGTGCTTTCGATTCGATGCGCATGCTGATCCTGTGAGCGCGAAATGGCTGTGCAAAGTTTCTGGAGCGAATTCTACTACTACGCGCCGCCTGAGATGGCGCGATTCCTGGTCAAGATCTGAGGTCCATTTTCGCGGCGCGCATGGGCGGGGTTTGGTTCAAAGCAGCGCCGGCACCGCGCCTCATACGAGTCGCTGGCTCCAACGACGATCAGTTCTTCGTTTTCCACCAATCGTTGTGTATGCACCGCCGGATTTCCGCAACGGACGCAAATGGCAAGCAACTTGGTGATCTCCTCGGCCACCGCCAGCAGGTGCGGCATCGGCTCGAAAGGACGTCCACGAAAATCCGTGTCCAGCCCTGCAACGATGACGCGTTTGCCCAGGTTGGCGAGCTTCGTGCAAACGTCCACCAATTCGTCGCCCAGAAATTGGGCTTCATCGATGCCCACAACCTCCGTGCGTGGCTGCAGTTTTTCCAGGATTTCGGACGCTTTTGTCACATTATCGGAAGAGATACCCAACCCGGAGTGAGAGACGATTTCGTTCGCCGCGAATCGTGAATCGATCGCAGGCTTGAAGATCTGCACCCGCTGGCGCGCAATTTCCGCCCGCCGCAACCGGCGAATCAGCTCTTCGCTCTTCCCTGAAAACATCGGGCCGACCACAACCTCGATCCAACCCATGTTGCCCTTCACGATGTCCACGCGATTCCCCTCCATCTCTTCCAGGCGAATTCCTACTGTGGCAGTTCACTTTACAGAATACACTTTCCTCAAAGACTTTCCCATTGGCCGGACTGTCTGTTTTCCTCTTTATCCACTGGCCCTCATGGAGGCGCGGTACATCTTTGCGTTATAGAACGGCGCAAAGGCTGCCACCACCGCCAGACGGAACGATTCCTGTCGAGAAATCAGATCACGCGAAAGCACACCCCACGCGCCCTGCCCGTCACGGACTCCCACCGCGCCCGCGAATTGATCAATCGCCACGGAAAGCTCCGTTCCACGCGTCAGGACCTCTTCCGCGAGCGACTCCGGCAACTCGATGCTGCCGGAGCAGCCGAAGTGGCCCCTGCTGCCATCGCTCACATAAGCCCAACTCTCCAAAAACACCCGTCTCACGTCATTCTCCACCACTACGTCCAGCCCGCCCTCGAGGCCAATAAAGTAGAGGCAAGCGTCACTTCTGCGCGAAGGCACTGCTGCAAAGCTTCTGCGCGCTGCCGCGCGCCCTGCATCAACTCCTCGCGCGAACACGGCGTATGATGCACTCCGCTTTCCACTTCATAGCCGGCGACTTGGAGCACAACACCCTCACCCAGCAGCGGGCCGATGGAAGCCGCTGCTTCGACCACAGCATTCAGCTTCGGGCGCCGCGCGCTGCCGACCGCGATGTGCAGAGTTTTCATGAGCACCTAGCCTCTCCCGCAAATATTAGCGGGAATCGCCGAAAATGTTCAGAGCGAAAGTCAAGTAGGCGAGGAAATTCCGTCTGTGGCCGCGGCGGGGAAACCATAATGAACCGTTTAGTGTGGCCGCCCAGAATTTCAACGGAATCGCATCATTCTGGTTCTGGTTGCGGTGGTTGCGGACGCTGAAAATATCGGGAAGTCGGCGGCCCTAACAGGAAATAGCTGATGACAAATAAGAGCACTAAGTGCGCCGCTGTATCCCATAGCGAGTTTAGTGCGCTGAGGACAACGTGAAAGGCAAGCCAAACTAGAATCACCCAGCGGGCCCATCTTGCACCTTGTAGCAGGAAGATACCAGCCAGGACGGCAATGATTCCAACCAGCACGATCGGAACCATCCAGCGGTCGAGTGAACCTTTTAGTAGATGGTGGGCCGTACTTAGAATCCCTACGACGATGAACAGCCAACCTAATGTCGTGACCTGATAAGGGCGTTGTATGGAATTGGGATCCGTCACGAAGGCCTTCCTCGTTTAGACCAGAGATTGCCCGCCTACCTTCAGGCCAATCACATATTTGCGCACGCTAAGCTACCGTCAAGCCTCCAATAAGCGAAGCTAGAGACAGACCGAATGTTCTAGTTGAAAGTCTGGTGATGGTCAAGAACTGCGAAGGAAGGAGTCAATGGAGCGGCCTATGAGAATCGAACTCACGCCTGAACCTTGGCAAGGTTCCGTACTACCATTATACTAAGGCCGCTCGGACCTTCTTTTTATAGCATGCCTCTACGCTAAAACCAAGCCGTCTTGGCTTCCCGCAGGCACAAAGTCTTTACTTTCAGGAAACCTGGGTGACGCGAGCGGATTTGACGATCGGGGAGCGCCGCTGCCGTTCCGCAAACCGCGTTGCTTTTTCCTTGTCCGTATAGACCCGTCCAAACGTCTCTCCGTCGGCATAGTTTACAGTTACCAGAAAGTGATGATGACGACGCCGGCGGTCCTTTCCGAATTCTGATTTTTCATCCCGCACAGTCTTTCGCGGAGGTTTGCTCTCAGATTTAGTCACGGGATTTTTCCTTAGCCCTTGGTACGGTCCACTATGGCAAGAATTCATCGATTACGCAAGTGCACCGAAAGCCGATATTTTTTCTTGCCTGAAAATTGGATGTAGGTTCTTGCCGGCGCGATACTAGTTTCTGACCTGACTGGCCTTCGGGTAACCAAAACATAATCAAAAGTTTCCTCCCTGTCCACTGCTTAATCTCATTTCTGCGATGCATCGCGTCGCCACGCCCCTCAACTTTATAGAGTTTTCATGAAACATTTTGGCGGGTTATGCGTCTTTACTAATGAGATTTGGTTATGCTTAGCGCGGCGCAAAAGGACACTCTTATGATGGTCATCGAAAAACAGCCGCCCCTGCTTGAGGATCTCCGAAAGCACACTCCGGAGCAAATGGCGGAGCTGCGCCTGCTTTTGAGTGCGGGCGCTCAGGGTCGCCCAGACGTTCGCCGCCCCGGGTTCTACGAACTCGACGGAACCCAAAACGTCTATTACATTTTCCGTTATCCCACTGGCCACAAGGTGCTGCTCGTGGCTGCGTGGCAGAAGGGATTCGACCCAGTCGCGGAAATGGTGGCCTACACCCAGACGGCCGCCTGATCGGTACTTTCGCACTGGATCACAAAGCAGAAGTGAGGCGGACCTAACGGTCCGCCTTATTTTTTCTCCAGCTTCAGAGCCAGGGAATTAAGCAATAGCACAACCAGGTTGACCTTGCGCCGTCGTCAAAGACGCGCACGTGGCTTTTTGCGACTTTCTCACCCATTGAGCCCCTCTTTGCCCCCTATCTTCTTAATCAGTATCAGATTCGGTGCATCTTCTTGACGTTTCCGTGCCCACCCCCAATCATGGTACTTAACGGCCCAGGGCTGGGGGATGTACTATGCCTGAACAGACCGAAATCCAATATAAGGAACACCGGCGAAGCCGTCGCGCCAAGATCGCCAAGCCCCTGCGGGTACGGCCCTCAGAACCCCGGGATGAGCACTTCGAGGACCTCCCGATCAGTGTAAATGCCTCAAAAGAAGGCATTTACTTTCATACCCGACGTCCCAATTATTACAAGGGCATGCGCGTCTTTGTGACCTTTCCCTTCTCATCCCCCCACGATCCTATGAACTGCGAGTACATAGGTGAAGTCGTCCGCGTCGAGACCCTCGCCCACGGCCGCTTTGGGGTCGCCCTGCATCTGAAACTGAGCATGAATTACAGTTCCAACGCCCCTGGAGGCGCTGGCGGCGGTTCCGTCTACGGCGACTGATATCCAAACATTCGATTCGATAGCCTTGAAATTTGAATTGCATCTCTCTCGGGCGTTCATGTATCTTCGGTTCCTCATGACTTTCCGGGCGCATCGACACCAGCACCATCGCTGCTTCTCGCCGCGCCCGCTCTGGTCTGTCTAGCGCTTACTGGAATCCAAGCTCTACTCGGCCCGCTGGCGCGAATCGCACAGCGGGTTTCTTGTTTTTTTGGGAGGCGATTGTGGAACTGGCGTTCGAAAAGCTCAGCGGTCTCATCCCGGGAGTGGTGCAGGACCACCAAACCGGCGAAGTCCTGATGCTCGGGTACCTGAATTCCGAGGCGCTCGAACAGACCCAGCGCACCGGTGAGGTTCACTTCTTCTCGAGGTCCCGCAACCGCCTCTGGAAGAAGGGAGAAACCAGCGGCCACGTCCTCCGCGTTCGAGAAGTCCGCGTAGATTGTGACGCCGATGCCCTGCTCTTCCTTGTCGAGCCCCTTGGCCCTGGCGTGTGCCACGAGGGCTACCGGAGCTGTTTCTTCCGTTCCCTCGAATCCAATGGCCAACCGGTCGTCGTGACCGAACGCGTCTTTTCTCCCGCCGATATCTACGGTAAGAAGGACGACCAATGAGCCTCCTGAAATTCGGCATTCCCAAAGGAAGTTTGCAGGAAGCGACCATTGATCTCCTGTCTCGCGCGGGCTGGAAAGTCACGCTCAGCTCGCGGAGTTACGTGCCGGCGATCGATGACGAGGACATGGACTGCCTGCTCGTGCGTGCCCAGGAGATGGCGCGCTATGTGGAAAACGGTGCGCTCGATGCAGGCATCACGGGCCACGATTGGGTCCAGGAAACAGGCGCAGATGTTATCGAGCTGGCTGAACTCGTCTATGCAAAGCAACGACTGGCTCGGGTGAAATGGGTGCTCGCGGTTCCGGAGGACTCACAGATTCACTCAGCGCGCGACCTGGAGGGCAAGGTCATCGCCACGGAGGTCGTCGGCATTACGCAACGATACCTCGGACGCCATGGCGTGAAAGCCCGCGTGGAGTTTTCCTGGGGCGCCACGGAAGTGAAGGTTCCGCAGCTTGCCGATGCGATTGTAGAGGTAACAGAGACCGGCTCCTCGCTTCGCGCCAATCGGCTGCGCATTCTGGACACCGTTCTCGAATCGTCCACGGTCTTCATCATGAATCGCAAAGCCGCCGAAGATGCAGCCAAGCGCGAAAAGGCGGAGAATCTCGTCCTAATGCTGCAGGGCGCGATTGCCGCAGCCACACGCGTCGGATTGATGCTCAACGTCCGGCGCGACGATCTCGCTGCCGTCCTCTCTGTGCTTCCCGCGCTCAAAAATCCCACGATTTCCGCGCTGAGTGACTCCGATTGGGTGGCAGTCAACACCATTATCGAAGAGGCCGTGGTCCGGCAGATTTTGCCGCGGCTGAAGGCAGCCAAGGCACAGGGTATCGTCGAATATCCCCTGAATAAGATCGTGCTCTGATGCGCATCCTGAAACTTACCCCGCGAACGGAAGCCGCCTTGATGAGGACCCGCGAAGTGCAGGATCGCGACGCACATCGCGCGGCCGGGCGCATCGTGGCCGACGTGCGGCGCCGGGGTGACGCGGCGCTCGATGAATGGACTCGCAGGCTAGACAGTGTGGACGTGCGCGGGAAACTCCTCTGGGTCTCACAAAAAGAAATCGCAGCGGCGACAAAACGAGTGAGCCGCGAGTTTCTTCGCGCTGTCGAGCATGCAGCAGCCAACGTACGCCGTGTGGCGGAAAAGCAGTTGCCTCGGGGCTGGGCGTTCATGGTCGAGCCCGGGGTCCGAATTTCTCAGTTAATTTGCCCCATTGACTCCATCGGATGCTATATTCCCGGCGGGCGCTTCGCGCTGTTTTCGACCGTGGTCATGACCGTGGTGCCGGCGCAGGTTGCGGGTGTGAGCCGCATCGTCGTTGTCTGCCCTGGCGCGAACGATGAGCTTTTGGCCACCGCGGGTTTGCTCGGCGTGAAGCACTTGGCCCGCGTTGGCGGAGCGCAGGCGATTGCCGCCATGGCTTATGGCACGAAACGAATCATAGCAGTGGAGAAAATCTTTGGACCCGGCAATCGGTATGTCACCGCCGCCAAGCAGATCGTCAGTTCTGACTGCGCCATCGATCTTCCCGCAGGTCCCACCGAAGCTATTGTTCTGGCACGGAGCGGAAACCCGCGGTGGATCGCTGCAGATCTCCTAGCACAAGCCGAGCACGCCCCGGATGCAGGAACCTACTTCGTGACCACATCAGAAAACCTGGCCAAACAGGTGCAAAAAGAGGTCGCAGTCCAATTGGGAGATCTGCCGCCAACAAATCCCGCTCGCGTCTCGACGGAGAAAACGGGCGCGATCCTGCTGGCTGGCACCATGGACGAAGGCATCGCCTTCGTCCATCGTTTCGCGCCAGAGCATTTGTCTCTGCCGGAAAGTTCGCCCGCGCTGCTGCAGAAAATCCGCGCCTCGGGCACGATTTTCGTTGGACATCTAAGTGCACAACCCTTCGGCGACTACGCCAGCGGCAGCAATCACGTTCTGCCCACTGGAGGCTGGGCGCGCCGCCGCGGTGGCCTGTCTGCTAGTGATTTCGTCAAGCAGATCACTGTGCAGTCCATCAGTCCGGCCGGTTATCGCCGACTCGCCGACGATGTGCAGATTATGGCTCGCGCGGAAGGCTTGCTGGCCCATGCCAACGCGGTAGAGGTGCGCAAATGAAGGTGGACCTCCCCGTTCGCAAAGCCATTCTTCTTCGGCGCACCTATGAAGCGCCCGCCGAGGACCGCGCTGACAAAATCCGTCTCGATTTCAACGAGAACACCACGGGCTGCAGCACAGCGGCGCGCAAGGCGCTCGCCCGCCTTACCGCGAAGCAGATCGCCACCTATCCCGAGTACGAAGCTCCCACGCGGAAACTGGCTCGCTACTTTCGCGTGCGGCCCGACGAACTCCTCCTCACCAACGGCGGCGATGACGCCCTGCGCGTTTTCTTCGACACGTTCGTCGAACCACGCACCGACGTTCTCATCTGCGAACCGACGTTTCCCATGTACCGATACTATGCGGAAATTGCGGGTGCGCGAGTGAAGGTCCTGCGTTATGGCCCGAACATGGAATTTCCCTTTGCCGAAGCCCTAGCGGCCTTGCGCAAGAAGCCTCGATTGTTCTTCTTGGCCAATCCCAATAATCCTACGGGCACTTTTGTCCCCGGCCCTGCCGTCCGCAAATTACTTAGTGCCGCAACCCACACCGTCGTTGTTCTGGACGAAGCCTACGCGGAATTTTCCGTGGAATCCCTTGTTCCCTGGGTTCGGCGCTATCCCCACCTCTTCGTCGCACGCACGTTCTCGAAAGCTGAAGGCATGGCGGGCCTGCGCCTCGGGGCCGTGATTGGCCAGCGCGATTCTCTGGCGTTTGTACGTCGCGCGATGCCTCCCTATCCGGTGAATCTTGCCGCCATCGTCGCGGGCGTGGCTGCTGTAGAAGAACGCAAAACGATCAACCGTTATGTAGGCGATGTGAAGCGGCTCCGTGCATGGCTTGCTCGGGAACTCGAAAAACGGGGAGTCCGGGTCTTCCCCAGTACAGCGAACTTTCTGCTCGCGGACTTCGGCAAATCCGGTCCGTCGTTCTTTAAGGAACTGGCGCGCCACGATATCCTTGTGAGGGAACGCAGCCACGACCTGGGCCCCGGTTACGCGCGTATCACCATTGGCACTCGCTCCGAACTCCAAAAACTTCTGAACATTCTTGGCCCTGGCCGATAGAAAATATCATGCCCAGAACTGCACACATCCGACGCTCCAGCAAAGAAACCGAAATCGATCTGCGCCTCAATCTCGACGGCCGCGGCAAATCCGAGATTTCCACTGGCATACCTTTCTTTGACCACATGCTGGACCTCGTCACTCGCCACGGTGGCTTCGATCTTCGGTTGAAAGCCACCGGTGACCTCGACGTCGATCAGCATCACACGGTCGAGG
>Ga0187772_10000914_pt1 | contig 13565 bp, 10 predicted proteins | sample 0116_SJ02_MP15_2_FD_133137 | JGI IMG/M metagenome (GOLD analysis project Ga0187772, IMG submission 133137) | Tropical peat soil microbial communities from peatlands in Department of Meta, Colombia - 0116_SJ02_MP15_20_MG | ecosystem: Environmental > Terrestrial > Soil > Wetlands > Peat | place... | reverse complement strand
GGAAACGGAGAATCTATTTACGTTTCCTGCCCTTGTCCTTGCTCTGTGCTGCCTGCCTGCGAGGGGCGCTTTGCTGCCGCTTTTCTTCCGCTGTTATCGGAGCGTTGATCTCCAACATCCCTTCGGGAAGATTCAGCCGCACTTCGTGCCGCGCGGCGTCGATGCCTTCCAAATATGCTTCCGCGAAAGGCACATCGAACTTCTTATTCGCCGCTTCCGCCACGATCAGCAGCGGCGCTTCGCCGGCTCCGAACTGAACGTCCTCGACGCGGCCGATCTCCCGCCCGTGATCCAACACCGTGCATCCGATCAGATCGCTGACGTAAGTCCAACCGGGCTGAAGTGCAGCGCGCTCAGCGCGTGGGACCTGCAATTCCGAGCCGACCAAAATCTCTGCGTCGGAGATTGAATCGACGCAGCAAAATTTCAGAACAAGCAGACCCTTGTGCGGCCAGACTTCTTCGATCTGCAGTTCGCGCCGGTCGCCCGATTCTCCTAGTGCGACGAGCTTCATGCCCTCCGAAAAACGGCCCGGGACGTCGCTATGCACTTCAACGGCAACCTCCCCGCGGCGGCCCTGCGTTTTTACGACGCGGGCGAGGGTGATGAATTCATTGGTTTCAGAACTCACGGCCGCGCATAAGCGCCTCATTGGCCAACGCCAGGAATCTGGCGGCCCAAGCTGCACCCAGCCCTAGAGGCCGCTCTCCCACCTATTCGATAATCTCGAGTTGATACCGTTTGCGGGCGCGGTGTCCGGCTGCGCCCAGCAGGGCGCGAAGCGCGCGAGCCGTACGCCCCTGGCGTCCGATCACTTTGCCGACATCATCTTCGGCGACTTCCAGCTCGATAACCCCGTCGTCGAACTGCTCCACGAATACCTCGTCGGGCGCGTCGACCAGCGACTTCGCGATCACTTCAATCAGCGCGCGCGCATCACCGGAGGGCTCAGTCATAAGGCAGCGTTCTCACTTGTGGAAGAAGCTCGCAGCCGCGACTCTGGACGGCGGCTAGCTGAGCCGACTGGTTTTAGGCTGCCGGGGCCGGCGCCGGAGCTTTAGAAAACAGCTTGTTCACGCGCTCCGACATTCGCGCGCCCTTCGACACCCAGTACTCGACGCGATCGCGCTTCATTTCGATCGAGGCGGGATTGGTGCGGGGGTTGTAAGTTCCGACCACCTCCACCGGACGGCCGTTGCGCGCGCGCTCCTTTTCAATGACCACAATGCGATAGTGCGGTTGTTTGCGCGCACCTCTGCGCGCCAGACGAATCATCAACACGAGACGTATATCCTTGTTCCGGAAGAGTCCGGCGAGATCAAGACAAACTCTTATTATGCCGGAGGATAAGCAGGATTGGCAAGCGGGCGCTATCTCACTTCGCTGGTAAAGGCACGCTGCCAGGAATGCCCTTTGATTTCGAAATTCTTCGTGGGAATCTCACCCGGAGCCGTTATTCCGGTGACGCTGATCCTCATGGCAAGGCTATTATCTTTCAGAACGTCGATGCGGCGCGGAAACCTAACACCACCGAAGTCTTGAAAATCGGATCTGCGGCCTTCAAGTCCGTTGAAAAAAGACTTCACCAACAAACCGCTGTCATCAAACCAGAAACCCCGAGCCTGTTCGGAATCGAGCTTGCCTTCAGGACTCTCATAGCCTGAAAGTACGCGCACGGCGCTGAGACCGTTAACTGTGTCTCGCTTGATTCTCCAATCCGCCTCCTGCATCGTGTCCGTGGCCGGGATAGGCTCGAGTACTTTAAGAACGAATTGCAAGATCGCGGCCTCCGGACCTTCGGCCAACTGGTAGAGCTTATCGCCATTCCGCGAGCGGACATAGTGACTATCCTCAAACCAGCCCTCTCGCCGCCACTGTGTTTCGCTCAGCCATGTATCTTCGTACCGGCCCTTCGCGACGGCACCGCTTTTATTGCCTGCGTCGAACTCAGCTTTCAACAGGTAGGGTTTTCCCGCAGAAGCCGGAAAACCGACAAGCCGTCCGCGCTCAAAGTAGGCACGAGCGCTCTCGAAGATCTCGACGCCGGCTGGCCGTATAGTCTTGAACGGTATCGTGATTTGCGACAGGACTTGGACGGGCACGCCATTTTGAACGAACGGACTGAATTGCATGGCAAGAATCCACTGGCGTCCGGCATCCTTCAGGGCCATATTCTCGCAGACTATCGATCCGACTTCTCGTACCTTTCCCTGCCGGTCGACGACGATCTCCGAGGTTACGTTTCCTTCGAGGGGCCCGTCCTGGAGCGGTGGCCACGCGACGGGCTCGGCGGGGAGCAGGTTCTTGCGCAAGGACGTTTCGTCCAGCAATACGGTCCGGATGGGGTGAGGGTCGTTGTCGGGTGCCCCCGCATTGAAAAAATCCGCTGGCACTTCAGCCAGATCCTCCAGCGTGATCACTCTTGCCGTGACCTGAGGCTCCGCGACCTTCACGATCCGCGCAATCATGCGCCCATGGAAGGCAGCATAGTCACTGAACTCGCCGCCCCACCCCAGTCCGCCAGCGTAGAGCAGGAGGCCTGTGCTCCCCAGCAAGATGGAAGACCTTGAAATGTTGTGATCCTCGGTCGTCCCAGTATTAGTGACCCAACTAATGCTGACTTGACTGACCGAGCGGTTCGCAGGGTTAACAAAATTGTGAACTTCCGCGGATTTGACTTGCTGTAGCACCTCCGATAGTGGAGGCACTGGTTTGATGAGTTCGACCTCAGTCTGCCTGAGCCATTCGGGAAGATAATCGCCGTCATTCTTCTGCCAGTCATGTGTACTGTCGACAATTTCGGTCTGGTGAAATTCAGCAGACTGTACCTCGCGTCTCCAGCGGGTTGGCGACGCCCACCAGATTTCTACTTGTCCAGTCCGACCTGATCCCGTATCGCGGTCGAAGGTTGGCATCACTGTAGCCTTGAGGTGGAAAGGGGCTGTTCCGGGCTGATCGAGCGTGCAGCGCTCAACTGCCTTTTTGACCTGGCCGGCCACGCCCTCCGCGTGAGTCAGCCTGGGGCTAAGCACAACTACCACTACCAGCAAGAACGGAGACTGCCGAAACATAGGTTGGACTCTACACAGAAAGTGTCCGATCACCAACTGGAAAGTTCGTTCTAGTTACTGATCTTCCCCTATCAGCATTTTTGAGGACCCCGCGCGACACGCTTGGAGAGTAATGTGCTCGCCCGCTCGCGAAATCCCATCTTGCGATAGATTTCGAGCGCGGATGCGTTCTGCCTGACCACCTCTAGGTGGAGGGCGCGAATGCCAGCTGCTCGGGCGGCTTCTTCCACAAATGCCATGGTTCGGCGTCCCCAGCCGCGCCGACGATATTCCTCGAGCAAATAAAATTCGTCGACAAAAGCGTCGCGGCCCAGCCACTCCAGGCTGTAGCCGAAACAGAGCACGATGTAGCCGACAGGTGAGTTTCCATCCTGAATGAGCCATACACGCCCGAGCGTGGGATCGCGCAGCAAGGCGGTCAATGCGACATGCGATCTTTCGCGGTCGAAGGAGTGACCATCGAAGGCGTAGTACGCGCGCATGAATTCGAGAAGAACTTCTGCGTCCGCTTTGCAGGCAATGCAAAATTGCAGAGAATCATTCATGGAAGTGCGCGTTATCTCGCCCGTCACACCACGTTTTCGAGCGCCAGAGCCATACCCATCCCACCGCTGACGCACAGCGTGGCGACGCCGCGCTTCGTGTTGCGCTTGAGCATCTCGTGCAGCAGCGTGACCGTGATTCGCGCGCCGGTACAACCGATGGGATGGCCCAGGGCGATCGCGCCGCCGTTGACGTTGAGCCGCTCGCGATTCAAGTTGAGTTCGCGGTCGCAGGCCAGAACCTGGGCGGCAAAGGCCTCGTTCAATTCGATCAGGCCGAAGTCGTGCAGCCGGAGATTGTGCTTGTCTTCCAGTTTCTGCAACGCGGGAACGGGGCCGATGCCCATGGTGACGGGATCGACGGCCGCTGAGGTCGCGGCAGTGATCCGCACCAGCGGTTTCAGGTTATTCTGCTTGATGAAGTGCTCGCTTGCGACGACGAGTGCGGCTGCGCCATCGGTGATTCCGGAGGAGTTTCCAGCGGAGATGGTTCCGGTCTTCGAAAACACCGGCGGCAGCTTGGCAAGTTTTTCGAGACTCGCGTCGGGAAACGGATGCTCGTCGCGGCTGAAAATTGTGGCGCCCTTCTTTCCTTCGATGGTCACCGGGACGAGTTCAGCATCGAAACGCCCGGCCGCAATAGCCCGGGCGGCGCGGGTTTGCGACGTCAAGGCATACTCATCCTGCTCCTCGCGCGAAATCTTGTATTGCCCGGCCAGGACTTCGGCGGTCTCGCCCATGACCATTTTCGCGAGCGGACAGAAAAAACCGTCGCGATACATGCCGTCGACCAGTTCCTGATTTCCCAGCCGATATCCCCAGCGGGCGCCGTCGAGATAGTAGGGAAGTCTCGACATCGACTCAGTACCGCCCGCAAGAATGCAGCTCGACTCTCCGAGCAAGATTGCCTGATAGGCGAGGGCGATCGCCTTCATTCCCGATGCGCAGGCCTTGTTCACCGTGAATGCCGGAATGTTGGTGGGAATTCCGCTGCGAACGGAGATTTGCCGCGCTGGATTTGGTCCCCCACCGGCCTGGCGAGCGTTGCCGAAGATCGTTTCTTCAATTTGCTCCGGGCGCACACCGGCCCTCCCGATGGCTGCTTTGGCCGCTACGACTCCGATATCGGCCGCTGTGAGCGACGCGAGCGCTCCGCCGAATTTGCCAATTGGTGTACGGACGGCCGAAAGAATGTAGACGGGCTGCAACAGTACTCCTCCAACGTGAGTCTAGCAGGGAAAGGTTTTCGCGGAGTCTAAGCCGGCAGGCGCAACGGAATCAGATCGAACCAGATGCGATTGCGCTCTTTACGGCATTCCGGAACGCCATTTAGAATCGATCACAAAGCCGACGTAGCTCAGTTGGTAGAGCAGCCGATTCGTAATCGGCAGGTCATCGGTTCAAGTCCGATCGTCGGCTCCATCCTTGCATACACTTAGTCCTTGCGCTGCCATCGGCTGATCATTTTTTCTCCAGTTCCTTGAGTTTGTCGGCTGCTTCCGGATTCTTCGGATCGATCTCGAGAGCTTTGCGATAGGTCTCGATGGCCAGTTGCTTCTGGTTGTCAGCAGCGTACGCCTCGGCGAGGCTGTCATAGACATTGGCCGACTTTGGATACTCCTCCACATTGAGTTTGAAAATCGCGATCGCATCGGAATTCCGATTCTTACCCAGCAGCATGTATCCCAGCCGATTGAGAACGCCCTCATTGAAATCGTAGTCGTTGGGCCGGTTGCGTTTGAGGTCACGATACTGGGCAACGCCGGCATCCACACCGTGATTCAGAATGGTCTTACCGAGATCGTAGACGAGCGGACGCTTCGGCGGGGTGGGCTCCTGGCCGTACAAAATGGCGCGAATTCCTTTGGCCATTTCGTTGAGGTTCGCCCCGGGAGTGTTATTGAAGATGACGATGAGGTCATGGTCGCCGACGTAGCGCATCTCGAGGGTATTGAAGCCGTTGATGCCGCCGCCATGCGAGATAACGGTTTGGCCGCTGCCCGGTTCACCTGCAGCAATGGTCTCGATCTCCCAGCCGTAGCCGTAATGATTGAGATTGGGCGTGAAAAGCTTCTGCTTGAGAGTGTCAGAAACGAGTTTGTCGGTGTAGAGAGCCTGGTCCCACTTGTACAAGTCTTCAACCGTGGAATAAAGAGAGCCGGCAGCGTAGGGCAGCGACATGTCGAGGTAGGGTGCGTTGACCGTCTGGCCGTCTAATTCCTGCTGGTATCCCGAGGCGCGTTTGGCAAGGATGTCGTCGTGGTGATCGTAGCCGGAATCGCTCATGCCAAGCGGGTCGAGAATGTTTTCCTTAAGGAGATCTTCGTAGTGCTTCCCCGTCACGTGTTCAAGAACCGCACCTAAAAGGAAATAGCCCGAGTTGTCGTAATGAAACTGTGTCCCCGGTTCGAATTGCAGATCGCCGCTGCAGAACTTTTTGACGAAGTCGTCAACGGAGTAGTAGGTGCGGGAATCGTCCGGAAAAAATTTAGGATCGTCGGTATAGCTGGGAATGCCAGACGTGTGGCTGAGCAACTGGCTGATCGTGACCTTGGAACCCGTGTCCTTGCGGTAGTACGGAAGGTAGTCGGAGAGATGCGCGTCCAATTTGATGGCACCTTTCGCGACTTGCTGCATGACAAGCATGGAAGTGAATTGCTTGGTGATGGAGCCAATGCGGAACTTCACGTCGGGAGTATTGGGTATATTCCATTCCCGATCGGCGAGTCCGTATCCTTTCTTGAAGATGACGCGGTCATGGTCGGAGACCAGCACCGTACCGGTGAAGGAGCAACAATCCGCATATTGCGACATGAGCTTATCGATTTTGGCGGGGTTGTCTGGGCTGTCTGCGGCGGAGGTCCGAGTGGACTGGCACAGCGAGGAGAGAATAACAACGACCAATATCAGCTTTCTCATGAGTCGTGCCTCGAATGCGCGGAGCGGTTTCAGGTTCGCGAACCGCGTGGAATTGTAAACCCAGCCCCTGATTTCCACGATTGAAGGCCGCGCCGAGGCAGCTATTGCAGCTTGGCGTATTCCGCCTTAGCTTGTTTCAGGATGGGGAGGTCAGGGTCGGCGTTCTTCCACAGGTCAAGAAAGTGCTGATAGGACTTTCTTGCCTCGTCCCGGTTTCCGGCGGCACCCTGGGCGCGCCCGAGATGTACGTAAACGATCGAAGCGGGCACATAGTTCAAGATGACGCCGCGATGATCCACCAGCTTTTGGAGTTCCGACGCAGCCTCTTTCGCTCTCCCGGCCTGAAGATAGGCGACACCGCGGAGGTAGGTGGGGAAAAGGGCAGGGGCGCCACCGAGTTCATAAGTCTCTGCATTCTTCAGGGTATCGATTGCGTTCTGCGGCCGCCGTTTCTCAATCCAGACGGCCGCGCGTATCGATGGCAGATAATAGCTTTGGATCATGGTGTCCAGCGGATGCTGCTTATCGAGCGCATCCGCCAACGCCTGGGCGCGAGCAGTGTCGCCCGTGCGAGCCAGGGCAATGGCTGCCCTGGACTGCACTGGCGGGTCGGGTGCTAAGTCCAGCGCGGCCTGGGCATCTTTGCGAGCGAGATCCCTGTTTCCCGCCTCGGCTTCGCGCAAAGCGGCAAGCGCTTGCCACGCGGCGCCAGTTTCTTTCGCATTGTTGCGCTTGGAGGCGTCGACTCCACGCTGGCAATAGTCGCGAGACGAAGCGTATCGGCCGAAGTAGGCCTCGGTGTTCGCCTGGACGCCAAAGAGATGATAGTCGGAGCTGTAACTGTCTCCGATGAGCTGAGATCGCATAACAGCTTCGTCGTCATTTAGAAATGCAAGATAGTACTTCGCCTCGCGCACGACGTAGCCGCCGAGGTGACGAGCTTCAACTTGTTGTTCGATCCGCCTGGCATCTTCCATCTGGTTCTCTGCGAGATAGAACTTGATCAGCAAGCCATTGTCGCCGGCATTGTCCGGTTCCATCTTCAGCGCAGTCGACATCTCTTTTGTTGCCTCCGGGAAATTACCGATGGTCGCGTATCGGGAGGCCATTCGCGAATAAGGAACGGGGTCCTGAGGATAGCTTTGAGCCCAGACGCGAAAAATTTCGATGGCCCGGTCCGCCTCCCCGGTGACGGAACCGTAGTAGGACGCCTCGATGTAGAGGCGCTCCCGTTCGGTGGCGTGATCTCGCAGGGCAAAAGCGTTTTTGATGTTTTCGACGGCGTGATTGACCTCGCCGAGATTGGCGTAGTTCAAACCAAGAGCGGCGTAAGCGAGGGCGAAGTTCGGATCGAGTTCTACGGCCCGCAACAGGAGGACGCGGGCGGCTTGGTCGTCACCAAGATCCCTCAGCCGTAGAGACTCCGAGTAAGCCTTCAAAGCATCGAGAGATGCAGTAGTGGCTTGCGGCAGCGGAACGTTGAATTTCTGAACCGATGCCAGAGATTCTCCCAGGTCGCGGCGTACGGCCGATGCGGTTTCGCCCAAAGCGCCCATGACCTTGTCCTTGCTCGACACGGTCGCTTGTGTGGCGGCAATCGTGTCCCCGCTCTGACAATTCGAGGCCTGCAGGCCGATCACATACGTGCTGCCGACGGACGCGATCGAGCCCACGATATAGGCTGAGTTTCCATCGCGAAGGCAAACTTCGCGAGCCACCTCTTTTGTGACTGCGGACCCGGACGGCTTCGTCATTTGCTTGAGTGTCGAATTCACACTGCTTTCCGAGACCATGTTCAGGAAAGGCGACTGTCGGAGGGCCACTTCAAGCGCCTGCTTCAGGGTGCCATCGAATACCGGATCCCCGGTGGTGTTGACAAAGTCCGCCAGTACAACCGTGTCCGCAGTAGTAAGCCTTGGCGTTCGATGCCATCGCCAGTACAGACCGGCCGACAGCAGTACCGTCAACGCGAGAGCTCCCACGGCAATCGGTCGTAGCCTGCGATGAGACGTATCCTGCACGACGAGCCGCGACCGCACGTGACTCTCGAGTACGAGTTCATCCTCGGTTTCAATCTCCGGAGTGAGCTCGCTGACCTCACCCACAAACCGGTAGCCCCTCCCGGGAATCGTGACGATGTACCGGCTGGCTTGGGCGGTGTCCCCGAGTGCCTTCCGCAAGATTGAAATGTTCTGGCTGAGATTGACCTCTTCTACAAAGCGGTCCGGCCACACTGCCTTCATCAAATCGTCCTTGGAGAGCAGATGACCGCTGTTGCGGACAAGAACCAGCAGAGTCTCGAAGGCTTTCGGCGGCAGAGAGAGAGACTGGCCGTCACGAGTCAGTTGCTGTTCTCTGGGGTCAACACGGAAGGGCCCGAACTCGTATAACTCGTTTGCCTTCTTACTCATGGGGTCTTCAAAAGAAACTCAAGAAAAAATCAAAGGTTCCTCAAGACTTTTAAATTACCCCTGGAGCAGGATGCATTTCGTTCGAAGGTGGGGTCCTAAGAAACCGACGGCAAATGGCAAGCACTTTATCACGATTCGGGAGCTGGGCAAAGCGGCTGCTGGAAGCCGAAGTGCACCGAACCGAAATTACGCTCGAGAGTGACCAGTTGCTGATCATCCGGCGGCGAAGAGTGACCCGCGCTTGGTGCTCCGAGTGCTCCCGCCAGGTTGACATGGTGTCTTTGGCAGAACTACCGGGCGTTGCCGGAACGCCAAGGGTGAAGGCGTCGGGCGGCAGTTGGCACGAGGCCGAAGCCGCAGACGGAACACGGCTGGTTTGCCTGGGATCGCTGTCGAAAAGGGACCGCCCGTTTACGGCTCCGCAAGGAGCCTGCAAGTAGGCCCTCCGTTCGGACGCCTCCTTGTGGATGAAAACGAAGGAACGAACCCCTTCGTAGGGTGAACATAACTTTGATCTTGCTGGGCTCGACCCGTTTCACCGATTGCTCTGCAACCTGTTCGGTCCGGGGGGAAGCGCACAGGTTGGGGATGTAAGCGGAAGGTCAGGCCGAGCGGCGGCGCACGCGGTTGGTGAGCGTGCCTGATACACGGGGGGCCGGAGACGAGCAGCTCTGGGGGGACTGCCGCCTTCGGCCTTCGTGCCGTTGCGCTGTAACGTTCTTTCATTTCTGCCGGACTTCCGCACGCCGATTACCTCGGTACTCCGTTCCAATCAAGCTTCTTGGCCGATGGATTCAGTGCCCATGGTGCGCGCACTTCCATCTCGGAGGGGAACGGTACGTCTGTGTCTACAGACACTGTCTCTGGCCCTGCTTGTCGCCAAGACCGTTTGGTGTCAACAGGTTCCCGAAGATTGGCAGCAGCGGGTCCGCGAAAAAGTGGAACAACATCAATTCGATGCAGCCTTTGCGCTGGTCAATCAACGGTTGAGCTTCAACCCGGCGGATCTGGAGGCCCGCGGATGGCGCGGGCGGCTGCTGGCGTGGGAAGGACACTGGGCAGCTGCGGAGAGCGAATATCGGCAGATTCTGGAGCAAGCTCCGAACGATACAGAAATTCTCTCCGGCCAGGCGGATGTGCTGCTGTGGCAGGGCAAACTCAAAGAGGCTCTCGACGTCATCGACCAGGCTCGAAAGGTCGATTCGAGAGATGCGGAGATTCTTTTGCGGAGGGCTCGCATTCTGCAGTCTCTCGGTCGCACACCGGAAGCTCGCAGCCAGTATCGCGAGATTCTCGAGCTCCATCCTGAAAATCAGGACGCGAAGCGCGCCCTGGCAGGGCTGACCGCGGAGAGTAAGCACGAAATCCGCATTGGCGGCGACGGATCAACGCTCAACTACATCGGTCCTGCGGGAGATGAGGAGATGTACCTCACTTCCCGCTGGACTCCGCGATTCACCACAGCATTCAACACCGGCTTCTATCAGCGTTTTAGCCAGAGGGCGGAGCAGTTGGCCAGCAGCGCTTCGTTCCGGTTCACAAGGAATGATGCGCTGGCGGCGGGAGGGGCCTTCGCCAATCATCAGGGCATCATTCCTGAGTACGAAGCCTTCTTCGAATATGGACATGGGCTGCGGTTTTCCAGCCATTGGGTCAGAGGGTTGGAAGCCTCGTATCAGCAGCACTGGTTCTGGTATCAGGGCGCGCATGTCCTCACTCTCAATTGCACTCAACTCTATTACCTACAGCATGATTGGACCTGGGCACTCTCCGTGACGGGTGCGCGCAGTGGTTTTACCGGTACGGGAATTGAGTGGGTCCCATCCGGGTACGCGCGGCTCGGGTTTCCCATCTATAGGAATCTTAGCGGCGACGTGACCTTTGGCAGCGGCACCGAGGACTTTGCGCAGATCGATCAGATCGGACACTTTTCAGCGCGCACATACGCTGGCGGCTTGAAATACCGCATCGCTCAAGGGCAGGACATTCGGGGCTACGTCGCGGTGCAGGATCGTTCCGCCGGCCAGACGCAACACACCTTCGGACTGAGCTATGGATTTCGCTTCTAGGCTGGCACCGGAACTCGGATTGGCAGGGCTGATCGTCAAAGCGATCCTGCTTTCGGTGGCGGGAATCGTAATGTTGATTACGTTCATTGCGGCTCGCCGCTGGTACCGCGGGCGCGATTTCCAGCGCCTCAGCGAGCGCACTTTCGCCCTGCGATCGCAGTGGGACGACATCCTGACCGGCAAGGTGCCTGCGAGGACGTGGCGGCTGCGGCCGCTTGACTGCCAAATCGTCGAATCGATCCTGCTGGATCGACTGGATCTGGCTGCATTGCCGCAGGAGCTTCCACCGCTTGTCGATTGCCTGCGGACCAGCGGACTGCTCGACATGCGGATCCATCAGGCGCGAACTGAACATGGATGGAAGCGGCGGGCAGCGCTCATCGCGCTGGGGCGTACGCGTGCTCCCGAAGCCGTGCCGGCCCTGGCTGAAGCGCTCGACGCGCCGGAGGGCGAGACGAGAATTGCGGCCGTCCGCGGCTTGGGCCATACCGAACTGGCCGAGGCTGTCATTCCACTGATCGAATGCCTGCTTTGGGGCAGCCAGCCGATTCCCGAACACGTCATCAAGAACGCGCTGGTTAGCTGCTGTCACAACTCTCCCGGCATTTTATTGCGTTATTTGAAGCAGTCCACAGGCCGCCCGCGAGAATTGCTGGCTCGCGTTCTGGCGGAGCTGGCCACTCCGGAGCTCGGTGAGGACTTAATCCTGCTCGCCACCGACTGCGATTCAGAAGTTCGAGCCTCGGCAGCACGGGCGATAGGTAACTCGCAGCCGGCATTTGCATTGCCCGTGTTGTCGGTGATGGTGACGGATCCGGAGTGGTTTGTGCGGCTCCGGGCGGTGGTGGCGTTGGGCTCGGTCAATCACAACGGGAGGGTCCGGCCGCTGGTGCGCGCCTTATGCGACTCCAATCGCTATGTGCGCTTACGCGCGGCCTGGGCGTTGGCGCAGATTGGATCAAATCTCGACAACATCCTCGGCCAGGTAGTCGAGACGCAGGACAACTATGCGCTGCAGGCGTTCATTTCTGAACTGGAGCGCTCTGGAGCAATTGACAACCTGGTGGAAGCTCTGGAACAGAGCAACGAGCAGAACGCGGCGCGCCATATCTTGCTGGAGACCCTGCAAGTCACGCGGCAAAACATCGAGCAAAAGGCTAAAGCGCTTGCTTCGGGGGGAGCGGACTGATGCGCGTCTGGCTCGATCTGTCAAACGATATCCTGTTCGTTTACTATCTGGCGTCGAATGTGATTTACCTGGCGCTGCTGATTACGGCGATCTGGCGTAACACATGGCATCGTCGGCGCCTGGCCAGCCTGCGGCTCGAACGGGTTCAGGTTTCTCCCTTTACGCCTCCAATCACCCTCATTATTCCCGCGCACAACGAAGAAGCGTTCATCGTAGACAGCGTGCGGGCGCTTGCCGAGCTCTACTATCCCGACCTGGAAATTGTCGTGGTCAATGACGGCTCGCGAGACGACACGCTGCCACGCCTCAAAAGGGCGTTTCGCCTGCGCACAGCGCGCGTGCTGTATATCCCGGAAATTCCGACCGCGCGCGTACGAGAGACCTACAGGAGCGATATCGACCCGCGACTTCTGGTTGTGGACAAAGAGTCGGCGGGCAGCAAGGCGGATGCAATCAACGCCGGGCTCAACGCTGCGAGCAGTCCCTATGTGTGCGTCATCGACGCCGATTCGATTCTCGAAAGAGAGTCGCTGTTGCGCATCATGGCGGGAGTGTTTTCAGACTCGCAGCGCGTCGTGGCGGCGGGCGGAATTGTGCGCGTCCTGAATGGTTGCAAAGTGACAAGGGGGGAATTGCGTGAAGTCGGCCTGCCCCGCAGCAGTATCGAAACCATGCAGGTGATCGAGTATCTGCGTGCTTTCCTCATAGGACGCGAAGCCTGGGCGTATTTCAAGGCGCTGCCGATCATCTCCGGGGCGTTTGGCATTTTCTCGACGGACCTGGTCCGTCAAGTCAAAGGATTTCGCCCGCACGCGATCGGCGAGGATTTCGATCTCGTAGTGCGTATGCATCGGCTGCTGCACGAGAAAAAAAAGGAATATCACATCACGTTTGTTCCCGACCCTACCTGCTGGACGGAAGTGCCGAGCGATCTGCGTTCCCTGGCCCGGCAGCGGGCGCGCTGGCACAAAGGGTTGATCGATACTCTTTGGCCGAATCGCGACATGCTGTTCCGCCGGCGGTACGGCCGCGTCGGCTGCATCATCCTGCCGTATATGTGGGTGTTTGAATTTCTGGCGCCCGTTATCGAGCTAGTGGGATATTCGAGCATTATTCTGGCGTTCGCCTTGGGACTTTTGGGGAAGCAATTCTTTCTGCTGTTTCTGATCTTCGGCTACGCCTTCGCCACGTTGATTTCCATTGGATCGGTGCTGCTGGAAGAAATGACCTACCGCCGTTACAGCGACTGGCGCGAGGTCGGACGCCTGCTGTTTTTCTGTCTCTTTGAACATTTTCCTTATCGCCAGCTCACCATGATTTGGCGCCTGCAGGGAATCTGGCAGTACCTGCGGGGAGACATGAAG